>JABAOC010009989.1_pt1 | contig 38668 bp, 30 predicted proteins | sample 7062161 | NCBI WGS metagenome assembly JABAOC01 (sample SAMN14538625, study PRJNA623070) | marine sediment metagenome | biome: marine biome [ENVO:00000428]; feature: marine pelagic biome [ENVO:01000023]; material: deep marine sediment [ENVO:00002113] | place: India: Gulf of Khambhat ... | reverse complement strand
GAGTGAAACCGTATACTTAGTAGATGGGACCTCATATATCCACAGGGCCTACCATGCCATTAGAGGCCTCGCTAATTCCAAAGGCCTCCCCACCAATGCCATATTCGGCTTTACCAAGATGTTGATCAAGCTCCTCGATGAGAAATCCCCTCAGTATCTGGCAGTAGCCTTTGATGCCAAGGGGCCAACCTTCAGGCATGAGATATTCAAGGATTACAAGGCCACCAGACCCCCTATGCCAGAGGATCTGGCAGTACAGATGCCCTATATCAAGGAGGTGGTCGAGGGATTAAGCCTGAAGACCCTGGAGCTGGAGGGATATGAGGCAGACGATATTATCGGGACCATCGCAGCATTGGCAAGAGATCAGGGCCTCAATGTGGTCATTGTGAGTGGTGACAAGGACTTCAGGCAGATCATATCGGACACTACGGTTATGTGGGACCCGATGAACGACAAGGTGGTCGATTATCAAAAGATAAGGCAGGATTATGCGATTGAGCCCGAGCAGATAATAGAGGTAATGGCCCTTTCAGGAGACTCAATAGACAATATCCCGGGTGTCCCTGGTGTTGGGGAAAAGACGGCCATTAATCTCATAAAAGACTTCAGCTCACTGGAGACTCTCTTTGAAAACACGGATACAATACCCAAGGCCTCACTGAAGGAAAAGCTTGAAGGCTCTAGGGAACAGGCCCTTTTGAGCAAGAAATTGGTTACCATCAACAACGCTGTACCAATCGAGGTCACCATTGATGATCTGAGGCTCGGGGCACCCGAGAAGGAGAAGCTGGCTAACATCTTCAGGGAACTGGAGTTTAAATCGCTCATAGATAAATTTACCGAGCATGCTGAGCTCAGCAAGAAAGACTACCGACTGATCCTGAAAACAGGAGAGTTGGAGTCTCTCATAGATACTATAAGGAAGAAGGGAGTAGTCTGCATCGACACGGAGACTACCAGTAAAGAGTATCTCACCGCAGATCTGGTGGGCATATCATTTTGCCTTGAGCCAGGGGTAGCGTACTACCTACCCTTGGGTCACACCTATCTAGATGCAGGTCCCCAGCTAGATACCCACGAGGCCTTACGGCTGCTAAGGCCCGTCCTGGCCGATGACAAGGTAAAGAAGATAGGGCAGAATATCAAATACGATGCGGAGGTTTTGGCGAGATACGGTATTGAGCTGAAGGGATTCTTCTTCGATACCATGGTCGCCTCATACGTTATTGATCCCACCTTGCGCCAGCATAACCTGGATTACCTGGCGCAGCACTATTTGAGCTACAAGATGCTCAGCTACGATGAGGTAACTGAGCATGCCAAGGACAAGGACTTTGCCTCTGTTGATATCAATAAGGCCAAGGAATACTCCTGCGAGGATGCGGAGATAACGCTCCTTTTGAAATCCATTCTGGAGAAAAAACTGAGGGATACTGACAACTATACCCTGTTTCAGGATCTGGAGGTGAGGCTCATCCCCGTCTTGATGGATATGGAGCTCACCGGGATAAAGATAGATGTGGATTTCCTTAAGGCCATGTCAGAGGCATTTGCGGATGAGCTATCCTCAATTGAGCAGAAGGTCTTTGACCTGACAGGAGAGGAGTTCAACATAAATTCCCCCCAGCAATTGGGCTATATCCTCTTTGAAAAGTTGAAGCTGCCCTGGAAGAAAAAGACGAGGAAGAAGACCGGATACTCCACTGATGTAGAGGTACTCACTGAGCTTGCAGTTCACCATGAGGTCCCGAACCTTCTTCTGAGGTTCAGGACCATCAGCAAGCTTAAATCCACCTATCTTGATGCCCTGGCGGAGACGGTAAACCCCGCGACCGGCAGGATCCACACCTCCTACAATCAGACGGTCACTGCAACAGGACGCTTAAGCAGCAGCAATCCGAACCTCCAGAACATACCCATCCGCACTGATGAGGGAAGGGAGATAAGAAAGGGGTTTATAGCAGATAAGGGTCACCTGCTGCTCTCCGCTGACTACTCGCAGATCGAACTTCGGGTATTCGCCCACTATTCAGAGGACCCCGTGCTCCTAGAGGCCTTTGAGGGTGGAGAGGATATCCATGTCAGGACGGCAGCGGAGGTATTTGGCGTGGACCCAACGCTTGTTACCACTGAGATGCGCCGCATGGCCAAGATGATCAATTTCGGGATCATCTATGGAATGGGGCCAATAAGGCTGGCCAGGGAGCTTGGCATAAGCAAGAAGGTGGCACAGGGTTACCTGGACAACTACTATGAACGATATAAGGGGGTGAAGGATTTCAAGGAAACGATGCTATCCCAGGCCAGGCAAAATAGGTACGTGACGACGCTTCTTAAGAGAAGGAGGTATGTGCCGAACATAAACAGCGATAATGGAAACCTGAAGAGCGAGGCAGAGCGGGTAGCCATTAATACGCCCATACAGGGAACCGCTGCTGACCTCATCAAGATGGCCATGATAAATATCGCCGAGAGGTTAAGGAGGGCGAATCTGAGGACGAAGATGCTCCTCCAGGTGCACGATGAGCTGGTGTTTGAGGTTCCTGAAAAGGAGCTGGATCGTGCGTCTCAATTGATCAAAGATGAGATGGAGTGCGTTTATCCCTTGAATGTCCCCCTAAAGGTGGATATAAACTGGGGGAAGAATTGGGAAGAGGCGCATTGAGCTTGATACTGGTTGCTCGATACTAGATACTGGACACAGATTGGGGAATTAGCTGGGGGACCGAGGAAGATGGAGCGGTACTACATAGGCATTGACGCTGGTTCTGTGAGTGTAAACGCGGCTGTGATCACTGATAAAGGCGAATTGATCTTCGAGTACCCGTACAGGAGGCATTTTGGAGGGGTGGAGGCATCTGTCCTTGAGATCGTTAATGAGCTCTACAGCCGCTTCGGTCTTGAGAACATAAGGGCCCTCGCATTCACTGGAAATCACGGGAGGATCATAAGCGATCGAGTAGCCGGGTTTTATGAGTTTGAATCGATTGCCCAGATCCTCGGCTCCCTATGCCTGCAGCCAGATGTGAGGACCATTATCAGTATGGGTGGACAGGATACTGCACTGTATCTCCTGAACCATAATGGGGACAAGTGGGAGCTCGATGACTTCAACACCAATAGCCCGTGTGCCTCTGGTACTGGGTCCTTTATCGACCAGCAGGCGGAGAGGCTAGCATCCTCCATCTACGGGAGGGACTTCGACCCATCAGAGGCCCATATCACCAAGATCCTCCAAGATTTCATTACCCTAGGCCTCAAGAGCAAGAACCCTGCCAGGGTGGCCTGTCGATGTACCGTGTTTACCAAGTCCGATATGATCCATCTCCAAAATAAGGGTGAAAAGCTCGAGGATATCATTGCAGGCCTCCACGAGGGAAATGCATCTAACTACCTGAGCACCATTGTATCTAACCGTGCCCTGCCCAATCCCATGGTATTTATAGGTGGTCTAACCATGAACGAGCTTCAGGTGAGGGCATTCAGGGATCATTTTCCAGAGCTCATCGTCCCCAAACACTCCACCTCTGTCGGCGCACTGGGGGTTGCCCTCCAGGCCAGGGAATTAGGTATCGCCAATAAGCCCGACCTCGATGAGCTCAAATCCATGACTGAGAAGGGCGCATTTTCCTTTTCGTCAGCCCCCAAGCTGGAACTGATCAAGACGCAGTTTCCGGATGACAACGAGGTAAAGGCATTACAGAGGCGCAGGAAAAAGCTACCGGTGTTCCTGGGTCTCGATATAGGCTCGACCACCACCAAATATGCCCTTATCAATGAGAAGAGGGAGATCATCGACAAGGAATATCGCCAGACCATGGGCAAGCCCATCGAGGTAACGCAAGACCTTTTGAGGGTATTGAAAGAGAGGTGCGGAGACCGGATTGAGATCAAGGGCGTTGCAACGACTGGGTCGGGGAGGATGGTGGTCGGTGATTTCGTGAACGCGGATCTCATTATCGATGAGATTACCGCCCATGCGCGGGGCGCCGTTGAGATTGACCCCTTAATCGATACTGTCTTTGAAATAGGGGGACAGGACAGCAAGTACATCTCCATCTCCAACACCCATCCGCTGGATTTCGACATGAACAAGGTATGCGCAGCTGGGACGGGGAGCTTTCTGCATGAGCTGGCAAACAAAAACGGCATAAACATCGTTGGGGAATTCCAGGGCATAGCCCTCGCCTCCGAAAACCCCATTAAGCTGACCGAACGATGTACTGTGTTTATGGAATCCGACCTTGTCACCTATGCCCAAAAAGGCGGACAGAAAAATGATCTCATCGCCGGCCTCTGCTATGCCATTGTCTACAACTACCTGAACAGGGTTGTGGGAAACAAGAGGGTAGGCGACAGAATCATGTTCTTGGGGGGGCCCTCTCTCAATAAGGCGATAGTAGCCGCCTTTGAGGCGGTACTGGGAAAAAGTATCCTGGTACCCAAACACAGAGAGGTGTTGGGTGGCTTCGGCGCTGCAATCAGCGTGCAGGAAAAGATGGAGAAGGAGCGCAAAGAGGTCTCTTGCTTCAGGGGTGTGGACGAGGCGATTGGCGATACCCTGAAGTACAAGGAGGCAATATGCCATGCGGACTCGCAGTGCCACAATGAGTGTAAGCTGAAGATCTATGACTTCAGTGGAAGGAAGAGCGTATGGGGAGGGGAGTGTGGCAGGTATGAGGTAAGGGGACAGTATGGCCAGAAAAAGGAGGATTACTTTAAACTGAGGGATGACATCTCGGAGCTCCACCTCAAAGGGCTGTACTATGAGCTGGGGGATTTGAAAAGGGGCGCTGAGGGGAATACCAGGGCGATCTTTGAGATTGATGGAAGGCCAACTGTTGGGATGCAGAGGGCCCTCTACAGCCACCAGCTTGCCCTGTTCTGGGCAAGCTTCTTTGATGCCCTCGGGTATCGGGTTGTGCTCACGCCAAAGACCAATGACCGGATCTCAAAGTTGGGGATAGAGTCAATGACAACCGAGACCTGCTTTCCTGTTAAGGTCTCACATGGGCATGTCATAAATCACCTCGGCAAGACACAATACCTGTTTCTGCCCAACATCATCGATCTTCCCTCTCAGGTTGAAAACAAGAACAACTTTTATTGCCCCCTGGTTCAGGGAAATCAGTATATGCTCAAGACGGCGCTGGGGCTCAAGGAAAGCGAGATCTTAAGTCCCACCGTGCACCTCAAGTACAGCCCTGATCTCCTAAGCCTAGAATTGCATGAACAGATGGGGAGGCAATTGAGGGTAAGCCTCAGTCAAATCAGGGAGGCCATCGATTGCGCATTTGGCAGGCAGGGGGACTTTGAAAAGGAGCTCTACGCCCGTGGCTCTGAGGTCATAGCCTCCCTGGGAGATAAACAACCCCTGATCCTCGTTACCGGAAGACCCTATAACCTCTTTGATGAGCGGCTGAACCTGAGACTTGGGCAGAACCTGGCAAAGATAGGCATGGCAGCCCTTCCCATGGACTTCATCGATATCAGGGATATCGACCTCTCTGACTTTCCGAACATGTACTGGGCCTACGGCGACCAGGTGTTAAGGGCTGCCAAGCTCATAAAGGTCACGCCGAACTTCTTTGGCCTGCACCTGACCAACTTCAGCTGTGGCCCGGATTCCTTTAACGAGCACTTCTACAAATACATTATGGGGGCCAAGCCCTATCTCATCCTGGAACTGGACGAACACACCGCCGTGGCCGGTGTTATGACGAGGCTCGAGGCGTTCAAAAACGTCATACAATCCGTTCAAAAGATGGAATCCGTGGAACCTCACACCACACAAGCCACTGCAAGGGGGTCGTAAGAAATGGAAAAGGTCACTCAGCTGGACACCTTCAGGGTCATAGCGGAGCGGGTTGGACGATTCAACGTTGAGGGAAAGCGATTCTTGATACCGGAGATGAACCGATTCAGCAGTCATCTCTTGGCAGGGGTCTTTCAGAGCTTCGGAGTCAATGCATCTGTCATGGAGACCTATGAAGGTCTTGATCTTGGAAAGAAGTTCACCTCCGGTAAGGAGTGTTTCCCCTGCGTGGTCACCCTGGGGGATATCCTGTATTTTATGGAAAAGGAGAAAGAGAGGCTTGCAGACCAATTTGATCCTGAGAACTACATCTATTTCATGCCGGAGGCGAATGGTCCCTGCAGGTTTGGTATGTATAACAAGTATCACCGAATAATCCTCGATTCCATGCCTGGTCTGGACAGGGTGAAGATCGCCGTCCTCAATTCAGACGACGCCTATTCCCTCGATGGGCTTATCCCGAGGGAAAAAATGCGGGACTTCAGGAAGGCGGGTTATCTCTGCATTGTGGTGGGCGATATACTCGACCGCTTGCTCTGGAGGATTAGGCCATATGAGAAAACCGAGGGGATGGGCGATGCATTTATAGATGAGGCTGTAGGGCGGATGAGCGAATCCTTTGCCCACCATGCATCCCAAAAAGACCTCTCCCCTATTCTCGGGGGCTTAATCGAAGTCGTGAAGGAGGGCAAGGCGATTATCGACCCCCGTATTCCCAATAAGCCCCTCATCGGTGTGGTTGGTGAAATCTACGTGAGGACACATGTCAAATCCAACCAGGATACCATTAGGACGCTCGAAAGATATGGGGCCGAGGCAGTTAATGCCTCCATCGGCGAATGGATAAACTACACTACCTATGAACAGGTAAGGCTCGCCAGGATCGCCCTGAGGTTAAACCTGAAGGGATTTCGACTCAAGGGGCTGAGGAAATATCTCCTCCAGTATCTGAAATACAGTCTCACCCTCTTCTACCAATATATGCAACAGAGGAAGGTATATGGGATGGTACGAAAACATATTGATATTGAGGAGGATCACAAGATAGGCCACCTGGAAAAGGTACTGAGGAGGGACAATACCTTCTCCTTTGAGGTAGGGACCGAGGCCTGTCTCAGTATCTCGTCAGCCCTGGAGCTTGCCCACCGGGGATACAATGGAATCGTAAACATATTTCCCTTTACCTGCATGCCAAGCAATCTCACCGCTTCCATTGCCAAGCCTCTAATGGCCAAGCTCAATATCCCCTACATCGATATCTCATGTGATGGCTCATTTCAACCAGGCAGGGAGGCAGCCCTACGGACATTCATGTACCAGGCCTCTCAACACTTTAAGACGCACGGTAGACCTTAGATGTCACTTAAGATGCTCATAAACGCAGTAGACCCGGAAGAATACCGGGTTGCCATACTGAAGAATGGTGACCTGGATGAGTTCTACATCGCCACCTCGACAAAACAAGAGACAAAGGGGAATATTTACAAAGGTATGGTGGCCAGGATCGAGCCCAGTCTGCAGGCCTGCTTTGTAGACTACGGGGCAGGGAAAAATGGGTTCCTACCAATGGCGGAAATACATCCCGAATACTATGAATCCCGAGGTGTCGTTACTGAGCCGAAGGAGCCACCCCCAATAGAGAAAGCACTCAAGAGGGGAAATGAAGTCCTGGTCCAGGTAACCAAGGAGATAGAGGGAAAGAAAGGCGCCTTTTTAACTACCTATGTATCATTGGCAGGCCGTTATCTTGTCTTAACCCCGGGCAGAACGAGCGGTGGAGTGTCCCTCAAGATAGAGGATGAGGAGGAGAGGCAGAGGCTGAAATCCGTGATGAATCAGCTAAGGCTCCCAGAAGGCGTAGGCTACATCGTAAGGACTGCAGCCTCTGGGCAGAAAAAGCGGACAGTAGCCCGGGAGCTGAATTATCTCCTGAGGATGTGGCAGGACATCAAGAAAAAGGCCGAAGCGCAGCCATCCCCTTCCAATATCTTCAAAGAGCAGGATCTTTGCCTGCGGGCCGTGAGGGATTATTTTACAGCCGAGGTAGATGAGGTCCTGGTTGATGACAGGGAGACCTGGTCGGAGATCAAGGGCTTCATGAAGATCATCTCCCCCAGGCATCAAAGCAGGGTAAAGCTCTACAGGGAGAAGAGCCCGATATTCTCCGAATATGGAATTGAAAAACAGATCGAACAGATATATAGTAATAGGGTGGCGCTGAAAAGCGGAGGTTCCATTGTTATTGACTCCACCGAGGCCCTGATTGCAATTGATGTAAATAGCGGGAGATCTATACGCGCCAGGGACTTGGAGGCTACATCCTTTAAGACCAATCTTGAGGCAGCCAGGGAGATAGCCAAGCAGCTAAGGCTCAGGGATATAGGGGGCCTGGTAGTAATAGACTTCATCGACATGAAGGATCCCAAGCACGAACGGGAACTGGTAAAACAGCTAAGGGAGGAAGTCAAGAGGGACAGGGCAAAGATGAATTTCTCCCCCATATCTAGATTTGGATTGATGGAGCTTTCAAGACAGAGACTAAGGCCATCAATAGAATCAAAGAGCTACCAGATCTGCCAATGCTGTCAGGGGAGGGGAATAGTTAGGTCCGTTGAGGCTACATCAGTTTCCTTCCTGCGCCAGATATGGCTTAGTGCATCAAAGGGGAATATAGAAAGGGTTATCGGGGTCCTGCCAAGCACAGTGGCCGACTATCTCCTGAACAAAAAGAGGGCGGAATTAGCTGACCTTGAGAGCCGCTACGGGGTCAGCATAGAGATTCAAGCAAATCCCGACCTCCCGCCATGGGGAGGCAATCTCGAGTTTATCGAGAGAGGAGAGGTAAAGGAGGCTTAAGATCGATGCGCCTGTAGCTCAGTTGGATAGAGCAGCGGACTTCTAATCCGCAGGTCCGGGGTTCGAGTCCCTGCAGGCGCGCTCAAACTACCGAGTGTTCAATCATTTGCAGCGAGCCTTTCTACCCTCCCAGGTTTCATAAGTCTTGAACGGTTGATAAGCAATGCCTTGGTTTAAAGCCCTACTCACATACCCTCAACTTGCCGGAGATGAACCGCAAGCACTCCGAAAGAAGTTCTCAGATATATGGGTAGATTCGGGTTCACCAAAAAAAATGGCGCTTTTCTGCGAGACAGACCCAACCGATGAGGGTTTATCGATCTATTTTTCACCGAAGTCTTTACCGATGGCAGAATCACTTATCTCCTCTTATTCCGGCACTCCTTGTAGGAAACCAAAAAAAGAATTGGCTATGCTTGTGGGTCACCCCGATGCTTTGAAGCTATTGGGATAAGGATATTGCAGGCCTAGTGCGGTGCAATCCTAGGTTGAGGGTGATGGTAACTTGGATGGGCGAACCCCATTTCTCAAGGGGAAGTGCCTTAGACAACTGGGAGACGTTATAGGTCGTATGACTCCGATGCAGAATGAGCACATACCACATGCCCTTACCCCAACGGAAATAAGGGACTGCCGGACGAGGGCTTCTCTCTACATATTCTTCAGCGTGATCATCCTCATATTTGGCAGCCTTTTCGTGGGTCCGCCCGGCTTTACCGGAAAAGTTTGGCCGACATTTGCAGCGATTTGCTTAACGGCCTGGGGTATGGGCTGGTATGCGGTAAGTAAGGGGTATGGCAGGAGAATTGGCATAGCCCTTGGCATCCTGTGGTGGATAGGACTGGCTATACTTTGGTTAATGAAGGACAAGTATAAAAGCCCGAAGGGATAAAGGAAGCGGGTGCTTTCGAGGGTAGAAGGAAAGGGATATGCAGAGGATCACGCGAGAGCAGGCTCGCAAATACGCCTTCGACTGGCGAGATGAACCCCTTATACGAGTGGAGTGCGGGGAGAGTTTCGATATCGAGGCATACGATGCCAGCACCGGCTACTTCAAATCTTCGGCTGACAAGGCGATCCCCGCTCTTCGACCCGGCTTCGATCGGCACCCGCCCTTGGCCAATCCCATAGGTGGCCCTGTGTGGCTAGAGGGGGCAGAGCGCGGAGACACCCTGGTGATCACAGTAGAGGATATCCTGGTCGATGATTACTCGTGGATCGCAATCGGTCCATCACGGGGACCCCTCGGAGAATCGACGCGATGGCCTGAGCTCTCAGGCGACTACACCACCATGATCTTCCGGCACACACCTGGGTCAAGCGGGACCACCCGGGATGGCACCTTGCATTTCAACGAGCGTATCTCATGGCTCATAACGCCATTTATCGGTACGCTGGGAGTGGCACCTGACAGGGAGGTGACTAGCAGCTTCGACGGACAGGGGGAATGGGGCGGCAATCTAGACTGTCGGGATGTGGCACCGGGCAACCGCATTTACCTACCTATCTTCCACCAAGGCGCGCTGTTCTATCTCGGTGACGTGCATGCCAGCCAGGGAGACACCGAGTTCACCGGGACGGCCGCCGAGACCAAGGCCACAGTCCGTTTGAAGTTGGACCTCATCAAGGGTAAATCGATCTCGTGGATGCGGATCGAAAAGCCGGCCACGATCGTCTCAGTATATGCCTATCGTCCATTGGAAGTAGCCGTGGAAACGGCAACCATCAACCTCATAGACTGGCTGATCACCGGATACGGCTTCACGCCGAAGGAAGCGTATTGTCTTGTCAGCGCATGTCCTGACTTTCGAATCAATGTGTACCAGATGTGCAAGCTCGGCAAGCTGAACCCCGTGGCCGGGGCCGAGATACCGAAGCGCTACCTGTAGCGCAGGGATGCTCACCATCGCCGTATCCCCGCTTCTCATATCTAGAGGTGGGGTTGCATTTTGGCGTCATAAGCTTTTCGAACCACCGTAGCCCGAAGGGGAGGCCTTAGATGATAGACGAAGAAGCGGAGTTTCTGGGTTTCAATATCTATTACCCGGGCATCAGAGACGAATTGGACATAGAAGGGCTTATCGCTTGGCGGATCAGAAGAGCAGATGAAGAAAACGAGTGGCCACGAGAGCATCTTACCGAGAAGGAAAAGAGAAAATGGGTTGAGGAAATCTACCTACACGAGTTAGCCGCAGCACTTGATTCAGTCCTCGAACAGATTAGAACCCATTTGAAAAACCTCGACTAGGTTTATCGCCGGACTACTTCCGGCCTGAAACCCCCTTCCTGCAGCTTCCAACAGAGGAGAGGTAGAACAAATCGAGAGGCGCTCCCTTACTTTCATCGTTGTGGGGTGAATTAGCAAGGAAATAACTTCTGATATCCTTTCCTCGGCCTACCCTTCCAGCTTCCCCTGTGATAGGCATCTGAGACCATAAGAGGTACCGCAAGGGTTGCCTCAGCCCACACCATCTGCTCAAACCCGGTGTCAACCTTACCCCATGAGCATGCCTCTTTGAGGGTTGAACCTGAAAGGCCTCCATCTCTTTCGTCGGCAACACTAATCTGTACCGCATACTTGTGAATACGCCTTTCAGTGCCCAAAACATCTGCAGCCACTACCACATCCTGTGCAAAGTTCTTTGGTACCCCTCCGCCTACCATAAAGAGGCCTGTCTCTTGGGAGGCAATCTTGATCTCCGTCAGTTCCCTGAAGTCCCTGACAGAATCAATGGCCACATAGCCCTCTGGGTTCTGTTTCTGATGCAACACAAGGCCAAATCCCGCGCTCGAGTCCGAAAAGGCAGGAACAAAGATTGGAACATCATGTCGGTAGCTCTCGAGGACAACGGAATTCGCGCCTGGGTAATGTTTCTCAAGATAGGCCGCCATTTCATTTATGAATTCTCTCGACGAGTAAGATCTTCTCGGCAGGCCATCAGCAATCCTTGCAACCGTGAGGTCACATTCCCTCAACTCGTCCTCGTTAATGTAGGTATCGTATATCCTATCAATGTGGAGATCCTGTAGGTGACGGTCATCTGCTTCAGCATCACCTACATAGTGGCGGAATCCCAGGGCTTCAAAGAAGTCCTGGTCCACAATAAGTGCCCCGGTAGCGATAACAACATCCACCATGTTGTATCTGATCATATCCGCCACGGCCCCCTTTAATCCCGCGCTAAAGAGCGAGCCTGCAAGGGTGAGAATGATAGAGCAGGATTCATCTCTTAGCATCCTGTTGAAGATATCCGATGCATTGTGGAGGTTTCTGGCCTGGAATGCCATCCTGCCATATGCCTCAATTATGGGCCTCGCATCGAACGATCGGATATCGATATGCTCAATGGTATCCCTTAGCAGCGATTTCTTATCCATGTGAACTGACTCACGTGAACCCACCGAGCAATTGTCACCTCTCAACGGACATTGCCCGACCTTTAAAGATATAGCTTAGGAATTGAAAGACCAGTCTGGCGGCGATGAAATCCGGTGCCTTGTTGTATTGATTTGGCATAAGCTCGACCACGTCAAAGCCGACAACATGCCTTTCCTGGGCCACCTTTCTTAATAGCCCCGTAATTTGATACCAATCAAGCCCTCCTGGCTCCGGAGTCCCTGTTGATGGGATTATGGAAGGATCAAATACGTCCAGGTCAATAGTTACATAGACATTGAAGGATAGAAGCTCAACTACCCTCTCCATCCAACCCTGTTCTGAGAGGATATCTTTGGCGAAAAAAACCCTTGCTGTATCCAATCCATTGAGTTCTTCCCTGCCCATAGACCTTATACCTACCTGTACCGCCGGACAGAGTTCCTTCACCCGTGCCATTACACAGGCATGGCTAAACATAGACCCATTGTAGGAGTCCCTGAGATCGGCATGTGCATCAAGCTGCAGAACTGTAAGATCCGAAAAATGACCCCTGGTCCCCTGTACAGCCCCTGGGGTTATTGAATGGTTACCCCCCAGCAGCACAGGGAATTTGCCGTCCTTGATAAAAGAAGCAACACTTCGCCTTATGATCCGCGCCAGACCCTCTGGAGATCGTGGAAGATGGGGCAACTGAAAGGTGTGTATCCCCTGCACATGGACCTCACTATCCGTCTCGATATCGTATAATTCTACGTGTGCTGAAGCCTCGAGTATAGCTTCCGGACCAAGGGCTGCACCTTTTTGCCAGGTGCCAGTACCATCATATGGAATAGGGAATACTACGATTTTGGCGGACTCATAGTCTGTCCAGTGAGAGGCCTCTCCTCCGAAGGGTATACCATTCATGGTGCGGCATAAGCTGTATGGAGGTTTTTTGGGTAACCCGCTCCCCTTTCAATTACGTAAACCTCTGGCCTCTTAGAGACAAAGGCCTCAATGATGAGATCTCCGGCCATACCCGTATCAAATCTTTTGCACGAGAAAAGATCCACAAAGGCATAGGCCTTTTCTACAAAGGTATGGATTGATAAGTGGCTTTCAGCTATGACGACAAATCCAGTTATTCCCTTGTCTTCAGGGACAAGACCACTATACGGAAATACATACGGCTGCGTAATCTTGGCCATCCCAATCTTATCGGGAATGGTGTTGAGGAAGTTAAAGATGAAATCAAGGTCGTTGATCCTTTTTCCATCGCACTCAGATAAATCCAGTATAAGATGGAGGCCAAAGTAGGATCTCTTCGTCATTGTGCGTAAATCCTCCCTCTCAAAAATAACGTGAAATGTCTGGCAAATAATACATAAAAGCAAATTTCTCTCAACAATTTTTTTCACTGGTAGTAAGAGCTCATGGGGAAATAGCTCACATCTCAGCTGACGTCGGGGAAAGCTCTTGACAACTGCATGAAAAAAATTGTAATTATATCTGTGGGTTGCTCTTTAATAAATCACCCTTTACTAAGGAGGAGAGAGTTGAAACCTAGGGTTACCTATCTCATTCTTTTTCTATCTTTGGCTCTTTTTCTAAGCCTATCTTCACCTTCATCAGCAGGCGAAAAGCTTACCCATGTAGTAAAAAGGGGTGATACCCTTTGGTGGATCTGTGAGCGATATTACGGTGATCCGTACCTCTGGCCGGAGCTGTGGGAAATGAATAAGTTTATCACCAATCCCCACTGGCTCCATCCCGGCGATGTCATAACACTCTTAGAGTACGAAGAAATAAAAAGAAAGAGGGCAGAACGTGCCAAAAAGGTCGTTGAGGTAAAAAAACGACCCTTAACGAAACTGATGGGAATCGATGTGTCAAGCCTGACCAATATAAGAGCCCTGGGCTTTCTTCGGCAAGAAAGGATTGAGCCGTGGGGCAGGATTTTTGACGCTAAGGCCAAGAGGATACAGCTCGCAAAAGGCGATACAGTGTATGTAAGGATGTATAAAGAGCATATTAAGCCTGGTGACCTATTTACCGTATACAATATCCTGAATCCCGTTAACCACCCCTTGACTGGGGAAGAACTCGGATACATCCATTCCTTTAAGGGGATACTGGAGATTGACAAGCCCCAAGAGGGTTACTATGTGGCCAGAATAGATGAATCATTCAGGGCGATCTCCAGAGATGACCTCCTTATACCTTATGAGCCAGTTTCTTCCTGTATATTCCCTGTCCCGTGCCCGGATACTCTTACAGCCCATATCGTGGCCTCAAAAGACAAGTTAAGGATACTTGGACAATACTCCGTCGTCTATATTGATGCAGGCCACAATATGGGGGTGAGAAGAGGTCAGATCTTTGAGGCCATAGAGGAAAGAGAATTCGTTCCGGATCCCCAAAGCGAAGAGACAGCCGCCTTGCCCCCCACTATCCTCGGCAAAATCATAATCCTGGAAACCAGGGAAGATACCGCTAATGGAGTGGTATTTTGGGTATCGAGGGAGTTTGCGAGTGGGCTTAAGATCAGGGCCCTGACCTGGCATGAGGATAAGCAGCCCAGGGAATTGGTCATGTTACCAGCCTGCCCCATAGAATGACTAATCTCCACCTTCAATGATCAGCGGAGCTTGCCAAGGGATTACAGGGGCAGGGGCCGTTATGTTTTCTTCTGAAGCCGCCCAAACGCTGAGCCCCTTGTTTGATAGCCTCCGCAATCCATCGCTTCTACGCCGCCATTCCCATCGTTGCTGCTATACTCGCCTGCGGCCTGCCCCGGCATATTTTGTGGTAGGCCCAGCCACCCGGATAGCGCCTATGGTGACGGTTTGCGCCCTGGTTCGCAAGGAGATATTTCTCCTCCATTTCCTCGTAACAGTCGTGGGTGGCATAGGTCTCGGGCTTCTCTACGGCATACTGTAGCTGACAACCCTCCTCAAGCAACCCACTAAAAAGGCACCTCGGAAAAATACAGTATTTCTGAGTCAAAAATCCAGGATTCACCTTATTTACCGAATACCCGCTTGAATGCTCCGGCCTTTGGCCGGAGATGAAAAGCGCGAAAGCAGCCTTTCCTCAACCCTTATCAAGACACCCCTATAAGACATTGAGGAAACGGTGCTTTCCCCATGAAATGACTGCATGATATGAAGCTAAGTATCATCTGGTCTGGTGTCCGAAGTACCGAAAAGAGATCCTTGTAGAGGAAACCAGGCCGAGGGTAAACGGGCTTTTTCTGGAGATTGCCAATCACTTTGATTTTGAAATAGATCGATGTGAGATATCTGAGGACCATGTTCACATATTGATAGCTTTTCGGCCCGGGTATTCGGTAGCGAAAGTGTTTAGAATTCTCAAGCGCATTTCTGGTAGCAAGATCTTCAAGGAATTTCCGAAAATCAAGAACAAGCTGTGGGGAGGTCATTTCTGGGAGCAAGTATATCTCCTTACAACAGTGTGCGAGCACGTAACTGATGACGTGATAAGGAAATATAGAGAGCAGCATACTTTTTCTCAAGACCAGTTGAATATCTTTGAATAAAATACTCAGAGAAGCCCCGACCTTTGGTCGGGGAGCTTTACTCGGTTGGGGAAAAGAACCGGGGGATCTGAAATCCTCTCTTTCCCGAGTACCATTGGTATGCGCGGTAAAGATGGGCGAAAGAGGTTGCTATCTAATCCACAGTGGTGAAGAGGCCTAGATCGAACCTTTTCAAGTACAGGTGCAGGACACGGTTGGCGCTGGCGATGCCTTTGATGCGGGATTAATCGTAGGGATCCTGAAAAAGCTACCTTTAACAAAACTGGGTGAATTTGCGAATGCGGTTGCTGCCTTGACCTGCAGAGGGACTGGTCCTTTGAGTATGCGACCCTCAATGGAAGAAGTTCAAAAGCTTACTGGCTCTGCTCACTAATATATCCTAGAACGCCTGTGCAGCAAGGCTCATCAAGAGACCAGAATACAGGGGGATCGTGAGATTATCATCTATTGTAACCTTATAGATCTTCAGAATTACTCCATCTGCTATGGCAGCGCCAATTGCACCACAGATCGCTATTGTTATTGAATCAACAATAACATAGCCCACTAGAAAGGAAACGCCAAACATAATCAGGATCTCATCTGACGGCTTCATTCGCCTCTTATACCCTTCTAGAATGTCCAGAGTTCCTCTCTTAATTGACTGAGCTATGCCAGAGGCGGCATCCCCTATTGCCAAGATCAATATTGAAGCTATAGCAATATGCCTTTCAAAGAGTAAGATGCTCATGAATGCGCCTATCATAAAGAAGGCATAGGCGCCGATCTTCTTCTTCTCCATATCCCGTAAGAACGGAACCGTAAGTATGCCCTTAAGTCTTAAGGCTTCAAGGGAAAAGACAAAAAGAAGGGAGAGTAGGAGAAGGGCAATGAGTAGATTTCTTTGATACATACTATAAAGAACGGAAATCGCAATCCCAGCACCAATGTGTATAGCTTTTCTGAGTATCTCATCTCTTAAGCTATCTGATGTGGGGATGACTTTTCCGGACATAGACGGCCTTCGCTCAATTCCCGACTATCATTCTATCATANNGGAAGGGGTAAGTATTCCCCGCCTGCGAGCCCTGAAAGGGTCACCTCGAAAGCAGGGGAAGCGAAAGGATAAGGGTTTTCGCTAATCAAAAATACAATTTGCCATACAATGAACAGGTTATGGAAATACACCCTATAAAACTCCGGAGACTCCAGGTAATAAAAAGCTTGACTGTGCACTATTTTGATTATATTCGAGCACAAATGTCCTAGTTGGATTTTATATGAGAAAATGCTCAGATTGCAAACTCAGCTGGCTTGCACTAAAGATGATTCCCAATTTAGGGAACGTCACCTACAAGCGCCTCCTTGATAGATTTGGTGATCCAGCCAACGTATTTACTGCCAAGCTAAATGACCTAATCGAGGTAGAGGGACTAAGGCCTGAAACAGCGCGGAGAATCGTGTCCCGGGCCTGGCAGGGAAATCCGGAAGACGAACTGATGCGCGTAAGAAGGTGTGGTGCCAAGCTGGTAACTGTTCTCGATCCCTCTTACCCAACGGATCTGAGGGAGATCCATGACCCACCTCCCCTTCTCTATGTGAAAGGGAATGATATCCCACAAGGTAAGACTATAGTAAGTGTTATAGGCTCGAGAAATCCAAGTCACTACGGCCTGAAAATTACTGAGGAAATATGTCAAGGCCTGGCCACAAGGAACATAGCTGTTGTCAGCGGTATGGCAAGGGGGATAGATTCAGCTGCCCATTGGGGTTGCTTAAGGGGTCATGGGTTCACCGTTGCCGTCTTAGGTTCAGGCATAGATATAGTATATCCAGAATCGAACAGCAAGCTCTTTGACCGTATAGTCGAAAAAGGCTCTGCTATCACTGAGTTCCCCTTAGGGACCCCACCTGAAGCAAAGAATTTTCCCATAAGGAACAGGGTAATCAGCGGTCTATCAAAGGGTGTTGTTGTCGTAGAGGCCTCAAGGAGGAGTGGCTCTCTGATTACAGCCTCGCTTGCCTTGGAACAAGGCAGGGAGGTTCTGGCCGTACCCGGAAGCATAGAGTCCTTCAAGAGTACAGGCACTCATCTCCTCATCAAGCAAGGCGCCAAACTTGTTGAAAGCGCAGATGATATATTGCAAGAGCTTGGATTAGGCTATCCACACTCCAAGGAAAGGACTACGGACAAAAAAGGGGCGCCTCCACCCCTGGACGAACATGAGAAAAGGATCTATGACATCCTTGGCGATTATCCGATTCACATAGATCAGATAGTGAGACAGAGCGAAAAGGATGCTGCCTGGGTGGCCAGCCTTTTAACAAGGCTTGAGCTCAAGGGAGTAATCACGCAGTTACCGGGAAAGATGTTTGTCAGGTAAGATCAGTACGCGAGGCAATGGCTGAGAATCTCCTCATAGTCGAATCACCAACTAAGGCCAGGACAATAAAACGATATTTGAGTCCTGACTTTAAGGTCATGTCATCCATGGGCCATGTAAAGGACCTTCCCACCAATCGCCTGGGTGTAGACATTGCCAAGGATTTCAAGCCAGAATACGTAACAATAAAGGGAAAGGCCAAGATTCAAAAGGAAATAAAAAGGGCTGGCAAGGATTCGAAGGTGATCTATCTAGCCCCCGATCCAGATAGAGAAGGCGAGGCTATAGCATGGCATCTTGCAGGAGATTTGAGGGATAAACATAAGGAGATTCACCGGGTAATCTTCAATGAGCTCACTCCAAGGGCCATCAGAGAGGGGATTGTATCTCCACAAGGCCTACACCTGAATCGATTTGAGGCCCAGCAGGCAAGACGAATACTGGACAGACTCGTTGGCTACCAGATATCTCCCCTCCTATGGAAAAAAGTCAGGCAAGGGCTCAGTGCTGGTCGAGTTCAATCTGTAGCAGTCAAGATGATCTGTGATAGGGAAAGGGAGATCCAGGCCTTTATCCCTCGAGAATACTGGACCTTGACTGCGCATCTTCTGGGTGAGAGCCCTCCTGCCTTTGAGGCGGACCTGTTTACCATTAATGGCAAGAAGATTGACCTTAAAACGAGGGAGGAGGTAGAGGGAGCGATCTCACTGGTAAAGGGTAAGGCCTTCAGGGTCAAGAGTATCTCCCACAAGAAGAGGACAAAAAACCCTCCCCCACCCTTTACTACCAGCTTACTCCAGCAAGAGGCCTTCAGGAAGCTCGGTTTTACCGCAAAGAGGACCATGGGAATCGCCCAAGGCCTTTACGAAGGCGTTGAGCTGGGTGAGAGGGGTCAGGTCGGCCTCATAACCTACATGAGGACAGATTCCTTTCGCCTTGCAAAAGAGGCCGTGGATGAAGTGAGGGAATTGATAGTCAACTCCTTCGGCCCCAACTACCTTCCAGACAATCCGAATATCTATCGCTCCAAAAAAGGCGCACAAGAGGCCCACGAAGCCATAAGACCAACCTCGGTTAAGAACAACCCACCGGAGATTGCTCAATATCTATCAAAGGATCAGCTGGAGCTCTATGCCCTTATCTGGAAACGATTTGTCGCATGTCAGATGAAACCCGCCATCATGGAAGAGACCGTGGTGGAGATAGAAGCTGGACCTGCTATCTTCCGGGCGAGGGGGTCGGTACCCGTGTTCCCTGGTTTTACGAGGCTCTATGAGGAGAGCAAGGACGATGAAGACAGAGAAAGAAAGGGTGAACCCTTACTTCCGCCACTAGAAAGGGATGAGCAATTGGACCTAGAAAAGCTCGATCCTAAACAGCACCACACAAAACCACCCCCAAGGTATACCGAGGCCACCTTAGTAAAGGAACTGGAGACGAACGGTATCGGGCGCCCCTCAACTTATGCCCCCATCATGGCGACCATCCACGACAAGGAGTATGTCACCATAGAGAAGCGGCATTTCAGACCTACAGAATTAGGCCTCCTGGTCAGCGATCTCCTGGTCGAGAGCTTCCCCGACATAGTGAATACTGCCTTTACTGCCCGGATGGAAGATAAGCTGGATAAAATAGAAAATGGCGAGCTTAAATGGGTGGATCTTTTACATGAGTTCTACAAGAGCTTCTCACAGGACCTCACTAAGGCCCAAAAGGAGATGAAAAAGGGAATTATGACCGATGTGAGCTGTCCCCAATGCAAAAGAAATATGATGATAAAATCAGGGAGAAGTGGGCTATTTCTTGCCTGTACTGGTTTTCCAGAATGCAATTATACGGCTAATTTCCATAGGGGTGAAAGGGGTGAGATAATCATTGAGGAAAAGGGGGCTGTTGAGGGAGGAGAACAGTGCGAGATCTGTGGCAGGCCTATGGTGGTTAAAAGGGGACCCTACGGTGAATTTCTGGCCTGCTCTGGATATCCGGAGTGCAAGAATACAAAACCAAAGGCCAGGAAAACCACCGGCATCCCCTGCCCTGAACAGGCCTGCAATGGAGAACTGGTGGAAAGATTTACCAAGAAAGGCAAGAGGTTCTACGCCTGCAACCAGTACCCCAGGTGCCACTTCCTCCTTTGGGATAAACCGCTAAATGAGGCCTGCCCTCTCTGTAAGACTCCCCTCTTAGTTGAAAGACATACAAAGCTTTCAAGGCCTTTCCTGGCCTGCCGCAAAGAGGATTGCGGGTTTAGAAAGGACCTCCCCTGACGTGCCTCGGTTCCTGGTAGAAGATCATATCAAACACCGCTGTGACCAAAACCGCCCTTTCCCCTTCTTGTGGGATCAAGCTCATCTACCTCTTCGACCTTTGCCCTGTAGACCTTGCTCACGACTATCTGGGCAATCCTATCGCCCCTCTTGATAGTTAAGGGCTCCTTTCCCCAGTTGATGGCGATGACACCTATTTCGCCCCTGTAATCCGCATCGATGGTGCCAGGGGAATTGACCAATCCAAGGCCGTGCCGCAAGGCCAATCCGCTCCTGGGCCTGATCTGTGCCTCGTAGCCTTTAGGAATGGAAATGGATAAGCCGGTTGGGATAAGCCTTATCTCCCCAGGTTGCAAGGTAACAGCTTTACCAACAGCCGCCTGTAGATCGAGCCCTGAGGAACCCTCTGAGTGGTAAGAGGGCAATGGTAGATCCCGGTTATGATCCAACCTCTTGACGTTCAAGATAACCGTTTTCATTATCCAGAAAAAACTGACTCGAGTGACCCAGCGGGCAATGAGCGCTTTAGTGCACCTAAAAATCGAGGGGATACATAGCTACCTTTTCCCTGTCAACCGGGCCCAACAGTGTCAATGACACCTTGCCTGTTGAGAATATCCCCCGAGCGACACCTACTACCTCATCCAAGGTAACCTTCTCCAATTCCGCTATTAATTCCTCATAGCTTATATATTTCTCAAAGATAAACTCATTTCTTGCAAGCCGGATCATCAAGTTACCCATACTCTCCGCAGCAAGTAAAATCCCCCCCATGAGATACTCTTTTGCCCTCGCTACGTCATCAGTAGAGAGATCTCCACGCTGAATCCCCTTGATCTGCAGCTCAATCAGTTCCAAGACCCTGTTGACTTGTTCCTTATCAGTGGCCACATATATCCTGATAAGCCCCGTATCCATGTATGCACTGATATGAGAATAGAGGGAATATGCCAGCCCCCTCTTCTCCCTGATCTCCTGAAAAAGCCTGCTACTCATATTTCCACCGAGTATGGCGTTGAAGATCGACTCTGCATACCTCCTGTCTCCGGAAAGCGATGATGCCTGAGCACCCAAGCAGAGATGAACCTGCTCTAATTCCTTGGGATAGGAAGCTACGGTTGGGGTAACCCTTGGGGTGGACCTTGCAGGGGGGCTACCATCTCCGTTTGGAAGTGGTTCAAATGAGGGCCTAAAACACTCAACCAGGAGGTCATGGTCTACCTTTCCGGCACCTGCGATAATCACCCTGCTCGGGGAATAAAAGTGCGACACATAGTCAAGGACCTCTCTCCGTGTAATGTTACCAACCGTTTCCCTTGTGCCCACAATGGGCCTCCCCAAGGGATCCCCCTCCCAAAAGTGCTCATCAAATAGCACAGTAACGTACTCGTCAGGGGTATCCTCGATCATACTGATTTCCTGGAGAATAACCGACTTCTCGAGCTCTAGGTCGCTCTCAGCAAAGGTTGAGTTGATGAATATGTCGGAAAGCAGATCGGATAAGGGTCGAAGATACTTATCCAGGACCCTGGCGTGAAAACAGGTCTGTTCTTTACCGGTAAAGGCATTTGAGAATCCGCCCATTGTGTCCAAATCCTTTGCGATCTGCATGGCGGACCTGCTCTCAGTGCCTTTAAAGATCATGTGCTCTATAAGATGAGATATGCCCCTTTCTTTATCATGTTCATCTCTCGATCCCGCATTTACCCATACGCCCAAAGAGGCGGACTTTGCGTGAGATAAAGTCTCGGTAATTATCCTGGTCCCATTGGCAAAAACAGTCTTCTTATAGATCATCTACGCTGTGTCCCAATGCCGCCTTCCTGGAAAGCCTGATCTTTCCATCAGGATCAATATCAATAACCTTCACAAGAACCTCATCCCCTTCCTTCACTACATCAGTGACCTTCCCTACCCTCTCATTCGCCAATTGAGATATGTGAATCAGACCCTCTGAGCCAGGCATAATCTCAACAAAGGCACCAAAATCCACAGTTCTGCTTACCTTACCCAAATAGAGCTTGCCGACCTCTGCCTCCTTCACTATATCCTCTATCATCTCGATGGCCCTCTTGGTGCCTTCGCTCTCACTGCACGCAATCAATACCTTGCCATCATCCTCGACACTTATCTGCGCCCCCGTTGTTACGGTGATATGTCGTATCGTCTTCCCACCAGGACCAATGACATCCCTTATCTTCTCCGGCTTAATATGTATGATGGTAATCTTTGGGGCGTATTTGGATATCTCCGGCCTGGATCGTGAAAGGGTCTTGTCCATCTCATCGAGGATATGCATTCTTGCCTCTCTAGCCTGATATAACGCCTTCGCCATTATCTCTTTTTTCAGCCCATCAATCTTGATGTCCATCTGGAGCGCGGTGATACCGTATCTCGTCCCTGTCACCTTAAAATCCATATCGCCAAAATGATCTTCATCGCCCATAATATCAGTCAGTATGGCCACATCATCGCCTTCTGAGACAAGGCCCATTGCTACTCCGGCTATCGGGTCCCTAACAGGAACGCCCGCATCCATCAAAGAGAGGGATCCACCACAGACACTTGCCATGGAAGAGGAACCATTTGATTCCAATATCTCAGAGACAACCCTGACAGTATAAGGAAAATCCTCCCTTTCCTCTAACACACTGAGCAGTGCCCTTCTTGCAAGGGCCCCGTGACCGATCTCCCTCCTGCCCGGAGCTCCCAACCTCCTGGCCTCACCGACACTGAATGGAGGGAAATTATAATGGAAGGTGAATTTTCTATAGTAGTCCCCGTAGATTGACTCTATCTTCTGCTCGTCGCTCTCAGTACCCAAGGTTGTTAAGGCCAGGGCCTGTGTCTCACCCCTGGTAAATAGGGCCGATCCATGGACCCTAGGCAGAACACCCACGAGACATTCTATGGGTCTTACTTCGCCAAGTGATCTGCCATCGATTCTTCTTCCTTCCCTTAGTATCATGTGCCTGGCCAAGCTCTTCTCCAGATCGTACATGGCATCCGTGATCTCCCTTCCCCTATCCTCGTATTCCCCTTTGAGCGATTCGACTACATATTTGATGGCCTCTGACCTCTTCTTCTGCCTTACCCTCTTTTCAGGACAGGATAGCACCTCCTTTATGAGGGGTTCACCGATACCTGCCACCTTCTCTATCAATTGGTCATCTTTCTCAGCTGGAGGGAACTGCCGCTTTTGCTTCCCGACAGCCTCACTCAACTCTATTTGCATATCGATAACGGGCTGCAGGGATTTCTGCCCGAAGAATATGGCCTCAAGCATGTCGTCCTCTGAGACAAATTTGCCATCACCTTCAACCATAACTAAACCTGTCTTTGTCCCAGCCACAATCAGATTTATGTCGCTCTTTTCCTGTTCCTCCAGTGTTGGGAATGCGATGAATTCCCCATTAATCCTCCCTACGCGCACGCTTCCAACAGGACCCCCAAACGGGATGTCCGATACGGTAAGGGCAGCCGAGGCCCCCAAGATACCTAAGGGATCAGGATCATTCTCCTTGTCAAAGGATAAAACACTGGCAATAATCTGGGTCTCGAAATGGTAGCTCTCCGGGAAAAGTGGTCTCAGGGGCCTGTCTATGAGCCGAGAGGTCAAGATCTCCTTTTCGCTTGGCCGCCCCATATCCCGGCGCCAGAAATTGCCAGGGATCTTTCCGGCTGCATATGACATCTCCTGAAAATCAACGGTTAAAGGGAGAAAATCAATGCCCTCTCTTACCTCATCCGTGGAAACCACTGTCACCAGAACAACAGTCTCTCCCATTGTTACCACGACAGCCCCGTCTGCTTCACATGCTACTCTACCCGTCTCAACATTTAGTCTCTTTCCATTGGTACTAGTTGTTACATTCTTAATCATTCTCTTACCCTTCCATAAATCAAATATTTCTTGACCCTCTATTTTCTCAAGCCGAGATCTTGGATAAGGGCCCTATATTGACCGGGATCCTTCCTATTAAGGTAGTTCAAAAGACGCCTCCGCTGACCCACCAGTTTTAAAAGCCCTGTCCTTGAGTGATGGTCCTTAGGGTGTATTTTAAAATGATTGGTGAGATCATTTATCCTCCTGGTCAGAAGGGCGATCTGAACACTCGATGAACCAGTATCCCTTTCATGGACTTTGAATTTCTCGATAATCTCCTTTTTATCCTTACTTTGTAAGACCACTTTCATTCCTCCTTGCTAAATCAGGCAAAAACCCTGTTTATTTCATATCCATTACTGCCCTCCTTTAGGACCGCCACCAATTCATTACCCATTACTACCTTAAGATAGTCACCGAAATAAAGGGATGAGATATCCTCCCGACGCAGTTCATCCCTCCCCGGTCTATAGCCGTTCCTAATCTTTCTTGCCAATGCCGGTGGGATGTCAACCTCCATCATCCCCTTCAAGGCATCCTTCAGGGGTATTATCAGCTTGTCAATGGTATCGTTGGATAGATGTTGAGCTATCTGCGCCACGCTCGAGGTATTATCAACGAGAAATGGGCCGCTCTTTATCCTTCTCAAGAAAGTGAGGTGTGCCCCTGTACCCAAACTCCTGCCCATGTCCGCTGCAAGCGTCCTAATATAGGTGCCGGCGTTGCAGCCTACCTCAATCCAAACAGTGGGAAGATCTACGGACAGGATATTGATATAGTCAATCCTTACATCCCGCGCCTTCAGGTTGGCCTCCGAACCGCTCCGGGCCAATTCGTATGCCCTCTTCCCCCTATAATGAACAGCTGAATAAGCAGGTGGGACCTGTTTTACCCAGCCCAGAAATTGCAGTGTGTTCTGTTTGATATCTTCGCCTGTGACACTGCCAATGGCTGTTTCCCTGATAATCCTTCCCGTTAAATCCTGAGTATCCGTTTCTATTCCAAGCCTGAGGGCTGCCTGGTAAACCTTATCCTGAGACATCAAAAAGGGGGATAATTTGGTCCCCTGGTTCAAAAGGACCACCAACACCCCGCTTGCAAAGGGGTCAAGCGTACCCGCATGACCGGCTCTCTTTATCCTGAGGAGATTCTTGACCCTCTCGACAACCTTGAATGAACTCGGTCCAGATTCCTTGTCTACTACTATGATCCCATCCCTTTGAATCATCTGCTATCTAAGAGCTCAAGCGCTTTCGTAAGGAATTCCTGCTTCAGCAGGTCGAGACTCCCCTCTCTTGTAAATGCTGCCGCCCTCGGATGACCGCCCCCACCAAAATAACGGGCCAAATCTGCCACATTGACCCGATCATTGGAACGCAGGCTGAATTTGTAGTAATCCCTCCCAATTTCCCTTATAAGAGCTGCTATCTCAACCCCAGGGATAAATCTGGGGTAATTTACAAACCTTTCACTATCAACATTATCAGCGTTTGCCTGTGACTGCATCCGCTTGGTAATAGTGATCAGCCCAACCTTCCCCATATGGTACAGCTCTATTGTCTTCAGGCTTGACTCGAGGAGTCTAAGATCTTTCAGTGTATACTCATCCACAACCCTGCGCGACATCCTCCATGGACTCACGCCCAAATCCAAGGTCTCCGCTGCAATATGAAATGCCTCTCTGGTGGTATTGTCATATCTAAACGAGCCGGTATCCGTTTGGATAGCCACAAATATGTTTTCAGCTATATTCAAATTCATGGGTAAATCCGCCAGTCTTATCAACCGATAGACGATCTCACCAACCGAGGAACTGTCAGTATCAACCAGGTTCAAGTCACCAAACCCAGAATTACCTCCATGATGGTCTATATTTATCAAGGGCCTCAGCTTTGATAGCCGAGAGGAGATCCCCCCTACCCGTTCAAGATTTCCACAGTCGAGGACAAAACAGGCATCAAACCCTGATTCCGGATTGAAGTCCGCTACTATTCCCTCTGCGCCTGCCAAACAGCCCAAAGAAGCTGGGATGGGCCCCTCATTGAACAGCACGACCTCCTTGCCGGAAAGCATGAGTGTCTCGCCTAGGGCCAGCATGGAGCCAATAGCATCTCCATCGGGATCCTTATGGCTTGCCAAGAAGAACCTCTTGCCATGTTTCAGAATATCCGCAATATCGTTCAGTACCGTGCGTACTGGCAACTCATCTGTCATGAGCGATTACTGTGGAGCGAGCTTCTCTAAAAGCCTTTCCATCCTCTGCCCTGTCTCAAGGGACACATCATATTTGAACTGAATATCGGGGACATATCTGAGGTGCAGCCTCTCACCTATCTCCTTGCGTATAAATCCCTTCGCGCTCTCAAAGCCTGCCTGGACCTGTTTCTTCTGCTCATCCTTACCAACAAGGCTATAGTAGACAGAGGCGTATCTCAAATCCTTAGTCATCCTTACATCGGTGAGAGTAACCCCTCTGAGCCTCGGGTCCTTCACCTTTGTTAAGAGCAGGTTAGATATCTCCCTCAATATCTGGCCGCCAACCCTATGAGATCTGTTCCCCGCAAGCATGATGAGCTCTCATCGCTGGTTTCCGTCCCTCGTTGCTAGCTGACCTGCTTGAACAGTCAGTAACGAGCAACCAGCAGGGAGGAGTTACACATTAAGTATCTCTATATGAGAATCAATAATCTCCCCTAGGTAAAGGGAATCTAAGTAGGAAAGGACATTATCGAGGGACGAATTCACAAACCGCCTGTCATTACCTACACTACTAATCCCTAACTCTACCATCTGCCACTTATCGTTGGAACCGACCTCGGATATAGACACGTTAAATCTCTTTTGCACTTTAGCCACAATGCTCTTTACAACCTTCCTCTTTTCCTTCAGTGACTGGTTGTTATGGATATAGAGGGAGAGCTTAAGAGTCCCTACAACCACATTAAAGCTCCGGCTTCGTCTCTTCTACGGTATAAACCTCTAATACATCCCCGGGCTTTATGTCGTCATAATTCTCTAAACCCACGCCGCACTCAAAACCCGAGGGAACATCCTTGACGTCATCCTTAAACCTCTTCAATGAGGATACCTTTCCGTTATATATGACTACATCGTCTCTCAGGAGGCGAACGTTGACTCCCCTTTCAATCTTACCATCACTTACATGACACCCGGCCACCGTGCCCACCTTGGAGATATGAAATATCTGTTTTACGTCCGCCCGACCGATAATAGTCTCACTGTAAATAGGCTCAAGAAGCCCGGCCAGGGCCAGTTTTATATCCTCTATTACCTTATAGATGACATCGTAGAATCTTACGTCTACATTTTCCCGCTCCGCAATGGCCTCTACAGCTGGATTCGCCCTGACGTTGAAGCAGATAACGATTGCCTTGGAGGCGGAGGCCAGCATTACATCGCTTTCCGTCAAGGCCCCGGTTGCACCGTGTATGACCTTCAGCTTCACCTCTTCGGTGCCGAGCTTAGTCAAAGAATCTACCAAGGCCTCTAAAGACCCCTGGACATCGGCCTTGACGATGATATTAAGTTCCTTCACCTCACCCTCTTTGATCCTGTCGAAGAGATTATCGAGGCTAATAGTGTCACGCATGGTCACCGCTTCCAACCGAGCCTTATTCTTCCTATGCTCGCTAATCAATCTGGTCTTGCTTTCATCGGCGATTACGACAAAATCATCGCCTGCCTTGGGGACCCCTGAGATACCATATATTTCGACCGGCATGGCCGGAGTAGCTGATTTTATGTTCTGTCCCCTGTCATTAGACATGGCCCTCACCCTGCCAAAGCTTTCTCCGCACACAAAAAAGTCACCTTGATTAAGGGTGCCAGTCCGAATCAGAAGGGTGCCAACAGGGCCCCTATTCTTATCCAGCCTTGCCTCAATGATTGTTCCCCTCGTCTTCTTTTTGTAGTTTGCCTTTAACTCCAATAGTTCTGATTGGAGGATTATGCCCTCAAGAAGCTCATCGACACCCTCTCCTGTCTTAGCTGATATAGGACAGAACATGGTATCACCGCCCCACTCCTCTGCCACGAACCCGTATTTTGATAAATCCCTCTTGACCTTCTCCATATTTGTGTTTGGCTTGTCGATCTTATTAATTGCCACAATGATTGGGATACTGGCTGCCTTGGCATGATCAATCGCCTCTATAGTCTGTTCCTTTACCCCGTCATCAGCTGCAACCACTAATACAATCAGATCAGTTACCCTTGCACCCCTGGCCCTCATTGCAGTAAATGCTTCGTGTCCAGGTGTATCAAGAAATACAATGTCCCCACGGGGCGTATGCACATAGTATGCACCTATATGTTGAGTGATCCCACCAGCTTCTTTGTCAATAACCCTCGATTTCCTGATATAATCAAGAAGAGATGTCTTCCCATGATCTACATGCCCCATTATCGTAATAACCGGCGGCCGAGGATGAAGGTCTTCCGCCTTGTCCTCTTCTTCAGAAAGAAGCTCCTCTTCTTCAAAAGACGACAGTTCTAATTCATATCCAAACTCACTTGCCACCAAAGAGGCGGAATCAAAGTCAACTGTCTGGTTTATGCTCACCGCCATATCTATCTCCATGAACTTCTTAATGAGCTCTATTGACTTGACCCCCATCCTCTTTGCAAGCTCAGCCAGACTTATCACATCGGGGACCCTTATCCTCCTCTTTATGGCCTTGGGAACAGTGATCTCCGTTTGCCTGAACGTTTTCTTTGCAAGTTTGTCCCTCTTCTTTACCCTGGCTCTGCTTATGAAGCCCGGTTCAGCCTCCCTGTAGAGATCCTCCCGTTCGAAGATCTCCTTCTTTCGTCGGTGATATTCCCTCTTCGGAAGTACTACCTCTCTCTTCTCCTCTCTTTTCCCTTTCTTTCCGACTTTCTCCTTCTTAGTTACCTCATCTGGGACAGGCTCAATGTCCACCAATGCAACCTTAGGGGTGGCTTCCTGGACCTTCGGCTCAGGTGGTTGAATAGGTGCCCTTTTTATTATCCTTGCCGGGACATCTTTAGGCCTCTCCGGTTTCTCCTCCTTGATCTCGGGCTCGACCTTCTTCAGGTCTTGTTTAGGAGCCGGTTCCTCCACTACTCCCTTCTCGACCTCTTCCTCGATGACTTCTTTTACTTCCTCTTCTGGTGCCGAAACCTCCTCCTCAAGAGATGGTTTTACTTCTGCTTCAATCTTCTGTTCTTCTGGAACCTTTTCCACCACCTTAGGGACAATCTTCCTTCGCCTGCGGATAATGGTAGGCTTTATCCTCTTCTCCTCAAAGATTTCGCTCGTTGCCCCTGAAAGATAGTCCTTGGCCCGCGCCACATCATCGATGTCGAGAGAGCTCATATAATTACTAACGGGGAAATCAGCGCTCTTCAACCGCTCAACTAGCTCGCTGGAACTCATATTCAGCTCCTTAGCTAACTCATAAACCCGCAATTTACCCATCTAATCCTCCAGGCACTCCTTCCTCTTCTTCATGCAGGGCTTCCTCCTCATCGGGCTCTAATGACTGGACATAGCTGATGGACTTCTTTATCAGATCCGCAGCCTTTCTCTCGCTTATCCCCTTTATCGAAGCCAAATCAGCTACCTCTGCCTTGGCGATATCCTCTGCTGATCTAAAACCCATCTCATAAAAAGTCGTTGCCAGTTTATCGCCAACACCAGGCAACTGCAGAAGGGATTCGTAACCGTCTCGTAAGGCCTTATTGTACTCCGACTCGCTGGTTACATCTAATTTCCAGTTCGTAAGCCGGGAGGCTAATCTCACATTCTGGCCCTTTTTTCCAATAGCAAGAGATAATTGATCATCAGGCACAACCACCTCCATGCTCCTGTTCTCCTCGTCAACTACCACCCTTAAGATCTCAGCCGGGGCCAAGGCATTGCATACGAATTTTGCTGGGTCGGGGTCCCACGGTACGATATCAATCTTCTCACCCCTTAATTCTTGTACGACTGCCTGCACTCTCGATCCCTTCATACCAACGCAGGCCCCCACTGGGTCAACGTCCCTGTCCTTTGAAGCCACGGCTATTTTAGCCCTGCTTCCGGGTTCTCGAGCTGCCTGCACAATGGTTACGATACCCTCCGAGATTTCCGGTACCTCATTTTCAAACAAGGCAGTCAAGAAGTTCGGATGCGTTCGAGATAATATGATTTGAGGCCCCCTGCTGAACGGCCTCAGATCATAGATATAGGCCCTTATCCTATCGCCCTGTGTGTATGTCTCTTTCGGGATCTGTTCTTTAAGTGGGAGCTCAGCCTCTGCCTTGCCCAGATTCGCAATAATACCCCCCCTATCGAACCTTCGAACAATCCCGTTAACTATCTCTCCCTTCCTATCCTTAAAGTCTTCATAAACAGCGTCCCTCTCCGCCTCTCGTAACCTCTGCATTATCACCTGTTTTGCTGACTGTGCCGCTATCCTACCGAGGGTATCCGTATCCATTTTCATGCCCAGACTATCTCCTATCTCGGATTCTGGATCAAGCTTTCTGGCTTCTTCCAAGGAAACCTGACACCTCTCGTCAGTTACCTTCTCCACTACCTCCTTGAACTCAAAGACCTCAATCTCTCCCATCTCCTTATTGAAGCTTACCTCCAGCTCATAGTCAGGACCAAACTTCTTCTTGACAGCTGAGCTCACTGCCTCCTCAATCGCCTCGATCAGTACCTTAGAATCAATCCCCTTATCTCTGTGGATCTGGTCAATAGTCCTCAACAGATCTGAGATCATCTTCAATTCTCCACCCAGATATCAATTATTAAATTCATATTCCAGTCTCGCCTTATCTATCTCCTCTAAGGGTAACTGAACTAGATTATCATTATCCACCAAGAGGCTTATTATGCCTTCGCTCACGTTCGTAAGGCGCCCGGTAAAATTCCTCCTGTTGTTAATAGGCCTTGATGTCTTTAGTCTCACCATCTTACCAACTGAACGTATAAAATCGCGTTCTTTTCTTAATGGTCGGTCTAGCCCTGGGGAGGAAACCTCAAGCACATAGTGACAATCAATGATGTCTTTTGCCTCAATCAAATCGCCAAGCTCCCTACTCACACTAGCGCAGTCGTCTACAGTAACCCCTCCCTCCTTATCTATATAAACCCTGAGGATCCATCTACGACCTTCAAACTTGAACTCAACATCTACCACTTCCATACTGTACTCACCTACAAGACCTTCAGCTAAAGCCGATACCTCGCTCATGATCCTCTTGGTTTCCGGTATCACTAGTACCTCGAACATAAAGAGCGGGCTGAAAAAGCCCGCTCCCTCAAGCCCAACTCAGTTGTTATCAGATCAACCCATCCTCTTTTCAAAGTAACATCGCTTCTCCTCGGAACAACTGGCTACCTCGAAAAGGGAACAGAACTCTCTTCTCGTATGGAGCGGGCAACGGGGCTCGAACCCGCGACACCAAGCTTGGGAAGCTTGTACTCTACCAGCTGAGCTATGCCCGCTCAAATACTTGTCCTCCTTTATAGTAAACAATCCCCGGATAGTCAAGTACAATTTACGGCATCAGCCCCTATATTATGGATTTCAAAAATTCCCAAGTTTAGGTATAAAAAGGAGGCCAGTTCCCCCGCTCAACCGATTTGTCTTGCCGTGAAATTAAAGCCAGGTGCCTTGGATGAATGGGATTAGTTTAAAAGATGCTGGGTTAGCAGGGCTTTCAGGGGTCATGCTGACTGCGAGCTTAGCACCTATTGATCTAGACTGGATAGCGTGGATAGCCCTCCTCCCCCTCCTCATCGGCCTGAGGGGTAAATCTTCATCGGTTGCATTGAAATTAGGTCTTTTGGCCGGCGTTTCCCACTATCTAGCCCTCGTCTACTGGATAGTGGTAGTACTTTCCCATTATGGCAATATCAACTTCATCTTCAGTGCCGGGGTCTTGTTTCTCCTCTGCCTGTATCTGGCACTATACCCGGCATTTTTCGCCCTGATATTAGTCGGGTTTGAGAAAAATAGCCTATCTTCCTTTTGGGGGGCTAGTGTGTGGGTTGCGCTGGAATATGCACGAGCCCACATTATGACTGGTTTCCCCTGGTGCCTCGTGGGGTACAGCCAGTATTCCAGGTTGCCGCTCATACAAATATCGGATGTTGTCGGCGTCTACGGCGTCTCATTTGTTATTGTCCTGGTAAATCTTGTCCTATACAGCATAATTTTCGTTCCGTATTCAAAAAAAGGGAAGTCCGTGGCAACGGAAATAATCCTTAGCTCTCTTCTCATAGGCTGTGTCCTGGTATATGGTTACAATAATCTGAGGGAAAAAGCAGAGAGGGCCTTAAGGGGAAGGGCGTTGAGGGCAGTCATTATCCAGGGAAATATTGATCAATCCCTGAAATGGGACCCGGATTTTCAAGAGGAGACACTGGCTATTTACAACAGGCTATCGGAAAAATCAGTGGATTTCAGACCCCAAATCATCATCTGGCCTGAAACAGCCGTTCCATTCTTTTTCCAAGATAAATCGCACCTCTCTCAGGAGGTTTTGAGGACTGCAAAAACAACGAATACGAATATCCTGTTTGGATCCCCCGCATACCAGAAGGATAAAGACACCGTTCTCTATTACAACAGGGCATATGTAGTATCTGAAGATAAAGTCTTTGACTGCTACGACAAGGTTCACCTTGTCCCTTTCGGGGAGTATGTCCCGCTCAAGAAATACCTCCCCTTCGTCCATCGCCTCGTTTCCGCAGCAGGAGATTTCTCCCCCGGTAAGGAGGTTAGGCCAATCAGTACCCCCGACCTTCAAATGGGCGTATTAATCTGCTTTGAGGCTATCTTTCCTGATATCTCTCGAAAACTCGCTATGGAAGGATCTGAACTCCTGGTGAATATAACCAATGACGCCTGGTTCGGCCGTACCAGCGCTCCCTATCAACATCTGAGCATGGCTGTGTTTCGGTGCGTAGAGAGCGATCTACCCATGGCTAGAGCTGCGAATACCGGGATTAGTGCCTTTATACTTCCAAGCGGGAGGATAATGAAGAGGGGTGGGCTGTTTGAGCGAGAGGTTCTAAGAGAAGAGATAAGGCTGGGCGGCAGAAGAACATTCTATTCACAACGAGGGGATATTTTTGCTATACTAACTCTAGTCATAACGGTTATGAGACTCATCTGCATCTTAATCAAGGAGAGGAGATCATGTACTACACGGAGATAGCGGAGAAGATAGACTCCCTGAATAGGAAATTAGAAGATCTATGGGAGCATCTTTGACCTTGCCGAGGGCGAAGCGCGGTTAAGGAAGATAGAGAAGATATTATCCACATCGGACCTCTGGCAAAATAACCAGAGTGAAGCAACTAGACTTAGCCAGGAAAGAGGGTTCCTCGGCAACAACTTGGAGGAATGGCATAGATACAGAAACGGGTTGGAAGAGCTTGGCATCCTGGCTAAGGTAGCCCATGAAGAAAACGACGAGGATTCAATCGCCGATCTAGGAGAAGAGCTTCTCGAGCTGGAAAAAGAGATAAGAAGCTACGAACTTCAAACACTGCTGGGGGACAAGGATGACAGGAGAAATGCCATTGTTGCAATCAATGCGGGCGCGGGAGGAACAGAGGCCCAGGATTGGGTGGAGATGCTACTTAGGCTTTATCTCAAATGGGCGGAGTCAAGAAAGATGGAGACCAGGATTATTGACCACCTGGCTGGAGATGAGGCAGGGGTAAAAAACATTACATTTACGGTGAGCGGTCCCTATGCGTATGGCTACCTAAAATCGGAGCATGGCATCCACAGGCTGGTCCGGATTTCCCCCTTTGATGCCAGCGGGCGGAGACATACCTCCTTTGCATCCGTATCTGTCTTACCGGAGATTGAGGATGACATAAGGATAGATATTAATGAAAAAGATCTGAGGATAGAAACCTTCAGGGCCAGTGGGCCAGGTGGACAGCACGTCAATAAGACGAGCTCTGCTATAAGGATTACCCACTTACCTACCAATATGGTTGTCCAGTGCCAAAACGAGAAGTCTCAGCATCGAAATAGGGAACTCGCCCTCAAGATCCTTAAGGCAAGACTCTATGCACTGGAAAAGGACAAACAGGATAGGGAAAAACAGCTCAGACACCAATCCCAGAGAGAGATAGCATGGGGGAATCAGATACGGTCCTATATATTCAACCCCTACCAGCTGGTAAAAGATCACAGGACGAACCTTGAGGTTGGAGATACTGAAAGGGTGATGAACGGGGATATCGATATGTTTATCGATGCGTACCTCAAGTGGCTGCAGAATCGGTAAAACTGGTATCCACTACTCCCCCAGCAATTGTGCCTGCTAATCTCCCTTCTTAGTGTAATTTAAGAACCCCCTCTCGCAGAGGTCCAAAGATTCCTGAATTCTGCTTTGACATCTTATGCCGGAATGATGTATTCTCCGACAACAGTCGTTTCCCGCCGAATCCCAAGGCCCAATGGGGAGTCAGTAACATCTCGCTAAATAATTGAAAGGAGGAACGGAGATGAGGATACTGCGCGTTGATATGGAACAGGGAAAAGTCACTTCTGAGGATCTTCCAGAGGAGCGGAAGCTCATTGGTGGGAGAGGCCTCATTGCCAAGATAATGAATAAAGAGGTGCCTGCTGAGTGCGATCCGCTTGGTCCGCAAAACAAGCTGATTATCGCGTGCGGCCCTCTAGCTGGAACAATGGCTCCTCAGCTGGGGAGGATTTCCGTTGGTGGAAAAAGCCCCTTGACCTTGGGGATAAAGGAGTCTAATGCCGGTGGTAAAGCAGCCCAGAAGCTTGATAGATTGGGAATCCGCGCAGTTGTACTTGAAGGTGCTGCCGAGGAAGGGAGATTTTACTGTCTGGAGATTTCAAAGGATGGGGGCGTTCTCGTGCCTGCTGAGGAGTATAGAGGCATGAAGAATTACGGGTTGGTGGACGAGCTTTATAAGAAGTACGACAGGAGATCGGCTATAGTTTCTATAGGTATTGCGGGTGAGAGGAAGTATAAGGCGGCTTCTGTATCGTTTACCGATATCCACGGTGACCCCTCAAGAAATGCTGGCAGAGGCGGTTTGGGTGCGGTCATGGGTTCCAAGGGACTGAAAGCGATCATCATAGACGATTCGGGCGCAGGGCCCGTAAATATTGCCGATCGAGTCCTCTTTAAGAAGACGGCCAAATCCTGGGTGAACACTATAGAGCATGACATCGCCTGCAGACTTTATTCAAAATATGGAACCCCCTTTGCAGTCGCCAACTCAAGCAAGCAAGGGACCTTGCCAGGAGATAACTATCACTCAGGGAGGCCTGAGGGGTTCATGAAGGTGAGGGGTGAGATCATCCAGAAGAACCTTTTCGAACGTGGTGGCAAAATGCACGGCTGTATGCCTGGGTGTGTGGTTCAGTGTTCCATAATCTATCCGGATGCCGACGGAAAAACCCTCGCCTCAGCCTATGAATATGAGGCAATCGGCATGCTAGGGACCAATTTAGGCATTGCCGATCCAGATGCCATAGGACGACTCAAGTTCATCTGCGACGACTTGGGTATTGATTTGATAGAAATAGGGAGTTGCCTGGGCGTGGCAGCAAGTGCTGAAAAAATGAAGATGGGTGATGAGGAATCAGCCATTAGACTCCTGATGGAGATCGAGCAGGGAACTGAGTTCGGCAACACCTTGGCCAATGGTGTAGTGAGCACGGCAAAGGCCTTGAATATCAGCAGGATCCCTGCGTACAAGGGACAGGCGATTCCCGCCCATGACCCGAGGGCTGTGAAGGGAATTGGCGTCACCTATGCAACGAGCCCCATGGGAGCAGACCATACTGCAGGGCTTACCTACCGAATCCCGCTGCAAAAGAACGGACAGATAGCGAACTCTTTGAGATTCCAGGTCCAGGCAGCGACCTGCGATAGCTTTGGATATTGCATCAATTCAATCCCGGGAGGACAGGCCTCAATCTATGAGTTCCTGGCTGATTTACTGAATGCACGCTATGGGCTGAGCTTGATCGCTGACCATGTCGTTGAGATAGGAAAGCAAACCTTAAAGGATGAGCTGAAATTTAATGAGGGCGCCGAGTTTAGCAAGATCTATGAGCGTTACCCGGCTTTTGTTCGAACCGAGGCACTGCCTCCGACAGGCCATGTCTTCGATGTGGAAGATTCAGAGCTAGACAACCTATGGGGGAGATTGGAGGCTTACAGAGCGCCCAAGAAGATTTGGGAAGTTCGCCTGCCCTCCCTACCACCTATCCTGTTTGGCGCCGGTGTCATCCAGAGGCTGGGTGAACGCGCCAAAGGGCTCAACATAAAGAATGCCCTGCTCATAGCGGGGCCTGTCATGAAGAGGATTGGTCGAACCGAGGAAGTTCAGGAAATTCTAGAAAACAGTGGAATCACCTCGGTTGTGTTCTCTGAAGTGGAACCTGACCCACCGGTCGAGGAAGTCGAGAAGGCATATCAACTCTACAGGGAAAAAGGCTGCGACGGGTTCATCGCTGTGGGGGGAGGCAGTTCCTTGGATGCAGCCAAGGCAATTGCTGTGAGGGTGTCTCAGCCCGGGGTCTTAACGGAATACGATAGCATGGTAGGAGGCACGGCAAAAATCAGACCCCCAATACCACCGTTACTTTGTGTCCCCACTACCTCAGGAACCGGCAGCGAGGTCAATCAATATGCAGTTATTACCGATACGGAGAGGGATGTGAAGTTCATCATCATGAGCAATTATCTCATCCCGAGCCTTGCCATCATTGACCCCACTCTCTGTAAGAGCATGCCCCCTGGACTAACGGCGGAATCAGGCATTGATGCGCTGGGGCACTGTGTTGAAGGCTACGTAGCAAGAGCCATCCCCTACCATCCCTATTATGAGGCACTGGCCCTCTATGGTGTGAAATTAATTGGCAGGAGCCTGAGGATCGCTTATCAGAACGGAGAGGATATCGATGCGAGGACCGATATGTGTATGGCTGCCATTAATGGAGGGATTTGCTTTACGAAGGGCCTCGGCATCGGTCATGCCATCGCTCACGTCCTCGGTGCCCGTTATCACATCTCTCATGGAAAAGCCGTTGCCATAGGCCTCCTCTGTTTTGTGAAGGCCAACAAGGAAACCTGCCAGGAGCAGTTCTCTGATCTAGCCTGGGCATTGGATCGCTCAGACGATCTGGAGACAGGTCTTGTAAAACTCTATAAGGAGCTGAATGTACCCTCGAGATTGAGGGATTTCGAAATACCAAAAGGGGATCTGAAAACGATTGCCTTTGAGACATCGAGGGATGCGGCAAACCTTGCGAGCAATCCCATGACAGTCAGCGAGTCCGGGATCTTAGAAGTCCTGAGAGATTATTATTAGTGACATGAAATTCAATAGTCCCACATTCCCCGGTGTGTCAGACCTGCTTAAAGGGTCACCGGGGCACCGAAAGGAGACAACCCATGGACCTTGAGCTTACCAAGGAGAAGAAGGACATCCAGATGGCCGCACGGGAGTTTGCCAAGAATGAGCTCATACCCATCGCCGATGAGCTTGACCAGGCTGAGGAGTTCGCCTGGAACAACTTCAAGTGGATGGCCAAGCTTGGATTCACCGGCATGACCCTGCCCACCGAGTATGAGGGCAGCGGCTTTGATGAGCTCTCACTTGCCCTGGCCATAGAGGAGATCGCCAAGGCCTGCGCCTCCACTGCCGATATCTTAGATGCCCACCTTGTCCTGTGTGCTGGCCTCATTGATCAGTTCGGCACCGATGAGCAGAGGGAGCGCTTCCTCCCACCCCTTGCCAAGGGGCAAAAGGTGGGCAGCTTCGCGGTCACCGAGCCAGATGCCGGATCTGACATCGGCAGCATCAAGACAGAGGCGCTCAGGGATGGGGAGAGCTATATCCTCAACGGCCAGAAGACCTTTATCACCAATGGGGATGTGTGTGATACCGTGGTGGTGTTTGCGGGCATCCCTGAGCTCGCACCAAGGGGCATGACCGCCTTTGTGGTTGAGAAGGGAACAGCTGGCTTCACCAAGGGCAAGAAGTTCAACAAACTGGGCATGAGGGCTGCAACCAATGCGGAGCTATTCTTTGAGGACTGCCGGGTGCCAGTGGCCAATCGCCTTGGGCAGGAGGGAAAGGGCATGAGGATAGCCCTTACCACCCTTGATCACGGCAGGATCGGTATTGCCGCCCAGGCAGTCGGTATTGCCCAGGCAGTGCTCGAGCAGTGCACCGAGTACTCAAAGAACAGGGTCCAGTTCGGTGCCCCCATCTGCCACAACCAGGCCATTGCCTGGAAGCTGGCCGATATGGCCACTGAGATCGAGGCCGCCCGGCTCCTTGTCTACAAGGCAGCCTGCCTCTGTGACAGGGGGGAGCCCTTCTCCAAGAATGCCGCCATGGCAAAGCTGTATGCCTCTGAGCTCGCCATGAAGGCAGCCACCTGGGGCATCCAGATCTTCGGGGGCTACGGGTATATGATGGACTACCCCCTGCAGCGCTACTTCCGCGATGCCAAACTGACTGAGATCTACGAGGGCACCTCAGAGGTCCAGCGTATGGTGATCTC
>JABAOC010020680.1_pt1 | contig 38738 bp, 35 predicted proteins | sample 7062161 | NCBI WGS metagenome assembly JABAOC01 (sample SAMN14538625, study PRJNA623070) | marine sediment metagenome | biome: marine biome [ENVO:00000428]; feature: marine pelagic biome [ENVO:01000023]; material: deep marine sediment [ENVO:00002113] | place: India: Gulf of Khambhat ... | reverse complement strand
AACGACGGCTTCGCGGTGCCGCCCGGCGTATACGTCTACCGCCTGCGGGCTGCCGGCCGAGCCGCGGCGCGGCGGCTGGTGGTCGGCCGGTAAATCACCTCGTACGCGCTTGTGACCGGAGGGCGGGCCTCGGCCCGCCTTTCGATCGATTCCGGTACGGTTTGAATTATATTCCGCAGCTGCTTTTTATGTTGGTTTTGGATTGCGAACGCGCGAATTTGGTGTTAATATTATTAAGGAAAAATAACTGGAGGCGATAGCGGTGGCTAAGCCGGGAGCATTTTTTATAGCCGTTTGTGTATACGCGGCCTTTGCGGCGCGCGCCGGGGCCGGCGGGAAGAAGGCTTTCGTGGATTACTACGCGACCGCCTCGACGCTGATAAACCTGGTTAACGGCCTGGCTGCCGACGTAGAAAGCTTAGACTTGGAGAGCGGCGACTTTTCCGAGGAGGATGCAAAAGATATACGCTTACGGCTCGCGAAAATTCGGGAGGGCTTCGATTCGATCATGACCTATGACAAGCATACACGCGAATTGAACGAAGGCTTTATTCTTTATATCGACAAAGTACTTTTATCTTTAAAGGTGGCGCAAGAGTACCGCGAACGGGGCGGCGCCGGGCGGCGCGAGCGTTTAGGTAAACTGCTTAGGGAAATCGCAGAGTTGCGCGCCGACCTCAACCGTAAGATACAACGCGATAAGAAAAGTTACGGTTCGGGCTAAGGGCGTAAATGGTACGTAAAAACGGAACCAGGGGTCGGAACGTGCGTACGTGGGTCCCGGCGGTGGGCGCCGCGGCAGCGACCTTTTTATTCGCCGCGGCCTGCCGAAACCAGGCGATCGTTATCCAGGTAAAAAAGCCGCCCGACATCGACCCCTCCGTATACCGGCGGGTTGCCGTCCTACCGTTCAGCGGTGACGAGGACGAGGGCCTTTTGGCCGCCAAGGCGGTACGCGAGAAGATGGAGGAGAAAGGCACGTTCCTCGTCGAGCCGGCCGAAACAGTTGAGGCTGCACTCGACCGGGTCGAAACCTTCGACGCGGCAAGTAGGGAACAAGCGGTCGCGTTGGCTAGCGACTTGGGGGTAGACGGTGTACTAATGGGGAAGGTCGAATTCATTAGGAGGACTTATAGCCCGGAAGGCGACGTGCGCAACGAGCTTTATACCGCGGACCGGCAGACGATCGCGCCCTTCGAGCTCGGTTCTTCGTACGCCACGCGGTATTTGGACGTAAATTTAAGGTTCTCGGTGCGGCTAACGATAAAAGCCCTCGACGTCAGGACCGGCCGGTTGATGCGTCGGCGGGAGTTCGAAGCCACCACAATGCGGACTTATAGGCAACGCGAAGTTAATACGGCCTCACGCGAGGAGAAGGAAATTTTCGAGGAGCTTCTCGAGAAAGTCGTGGATGATTTCGTGTACACGCTCCAACCGCACGATGTGGCGCAAACGCGCGAAGTTGCGAAATTTTAACGCGAGACGGGTTTTGCTTCTGGCCTTCTTGGCCAGTTTAGCCGCGGCGCACGCCGGGGCTTTCGGCAAGTCCGTAGTCCGCAACGAAAAGTTCTCGTGGCGGGTCCTCCCCACCGCGCATTTCGACATATATTACTATGAAGAAGAGGATTTTCTGCTGGATTGGGCCGCGGAGGTGGCCGAAGACGCGTACGACAGGGTTTCCGATAACGTCGGTTTCGACCTTTCGAAGAGGGTTCCCGTAGTCGTTTTTATGTCGGCTCGTCATTTCGAACAGAACAACATAAGCCCGATCAGCGGAGAGGTAGTGGGGGGTTTTTCGGAACCACTCAAGGGTCGTCTCGTCATACCGTATAATGGTTCCCAACGTCAATTCGACGTGACTATGACCCACGAGATGACGCACATTTTCCAGTTCCAACTCCTGTTCCCCACTTTCGGCGCTCTCTTCACCGTCGCCCCGCCGCCGGATTGGTTTATGGAGGGATTGGCGGAGTACGTCGGCAACGACGTAAGCCCGGAGGGCGAGATGGTGTTGCGGGACGCCGTCATGAGCGAGAACGTCCCCGACCTCAAAGACTTGCGCGACTTTCGGCTTTTACCCGACCCATACTTGGGCTACAAGCTCGGGCAATCGGTTGTAGAATATTTGGCCGAGACGTACGGCGACGACGCGCCGGCAGAACTCCTCCGTGCGTTCGAGAAGACCACGCTACGACGGCCCGACGACGCCTTGGAAGACGCTTTCGACGTTAAACTCGACGACGTCAACGAGGATTGGAAGGTTTGGTTGCGCCGGCGTTATTGGCCGCTTATCGGCGAGAAGAATCAACTAAAAGAATTCGCGACGCAACTCACCCCCGCCGAGGATCGGCGTGATTATGTTTCTTATTTCAAACCGAATTGGTCGCCCTCGGGCGACCTCGTCGCCTGCCTTACGGTCAAGGAGCGCTTTCTCGACATCTTCCTCGTCAACGCGAAAACCGGCGAGAAGTTCGAGAACTTGACCAAAGGCTATTCGTTGTCGAAATACGAATACATTATGTATTTACAAAACGGGCTGAGCTGGTCGCCGGACGGGAATTACATAGCCTTCGTGGGCAAGAAGGATACGTACGACCAGATATATGTCCTGAACGTGCTCGGCCGCAAGATCGCTCGTCGCTACAACCCCAAGTTCGAGGACATCCTTTCGCCGGCGTATTCGCCCGACGGGACCAAGATCGCGTTCGCGGGAGTGAAACGCGAAAAGCGGGATATCTACGTTTTAGACGTGGCTTCGGGCGAAGTTAAAAACGTCACTGACGACTTCTACTCTGACGGCTACCCGAGCTGGTCGCCGGACGGCGAATACATCTATTACGCTTCCGAGCGACAGACCTTTCACAATATATTCCGCGTCCGGCCAGACGGCACGGGCGAAGAACAGATAACCTTCGGCGACTTCGAGAACGTCTCGCCTATGGTGTCGCCCGACGGCGCGCGGCTTATGTTCGTATCCGACCGCGACGACAGCATTTTTAATATCTTCGTAATGGACCTCGAGACGCGCGAGGCGGGCAAGTACACGGACGTGGTAACGGGCGTGATGGATGCGGCGTGGTCGCCCGACGGCGAGACCATAGCGTTCACCTCCTTCGAGAATATGACCTACTCGATATGGACCGTGCCCTGGCGCGACGAGCCGGTAGCGGAAGTCGCCGCGGAGCGGCCCGCGCCGGGCGATTACGGGTACGAGACGTGGCTCGCAAGCCACGGGAGCAACCCTGCTAACCCGGCGCCGGCCGACTCCGGCGTGCGCGGCGACGTCGAGGGCGGCGAGGAGGGTGAATCTTCCGCGGGCGGCGAAGAGGTCACCGCCGAGGGGGAGGGGGGTGAAGGCGATACCGCGGAAGAGGGCGAGGCCGAGGCGCCGACGGTACGCGAGCTGGTGGTGTCCGACGTCGTGGACGAGAGCCGCAAGTATCGCATAAAGTTCAGCCCCGACTACTTGAGTACGACTTTTTCGTATACGACTGGCGGCGTTTTGACGAACTACACGGTGTTCGGTTTGAGCGACATCCTCGGCAGCCACCGCATAGACGTGCTCGCCGACCTCACGAGCGTTGGGTCCTTCCACGACGTCGACGTCGCTCTGGATTATTACTACCTGACGCGGCGAACGTCGTATATCTTCTCGGCCATGACCTGGCAGGACTATTATATCGCGCGGCGCATCGCCTTCGACCAACGCGTTTCCGGGGGGTCCGTCATCGCGTCCTATCCCCTGGACATAAGGAACCGCGTGGACGGCGGCATATACGGTTACGACCGACGGCGTAGATACTTTTACGACCCCGAGAAGGAACCCATACCCCTCCAGAGCGATAACATGCTTGGCGTCGTCGGGGGCTTCGGCCGCGATACGACGCAATGGGGCTATTACCACCCCACGGCAGGTATGCGGATGGCGTATACCGTTCGCCAAACGGTGCCGGCGACGACGTCGTCGTTGTACTATACCGAGCAGATCCTCGACGTTCGCCGCTATATCAGGATATCTCGCCGGATCAGCCTCGCGTTTCGGGCGGTGGGGGGCGTAGGCCTCGGGCGCGACCCGCAGAACTTTTTCCTCGGCGGCGGGTCGACGTTGCGCGGCTATCGATATTCTGAACTTTACGGTTCCCGCTTCGGCCTGGGCAACTTCGAGCTCCGCTTCCCGCTTTTGGATTTCCTCGTGTGGCCCATAGAGGGCTTCGTCATCGGCGGCTTCCGCGGCCTGTTTTTCGTAGACCTCGGTTCGGCGTGGGGACGTTACGACGACCGCTCTCCTTATCCGGACGACTGGCAATGGTCCACCAACGACGAGGACCTCGAGTACGACCACTTCACTTTCGCTTCGAAGGAGGGCGGGTGGCACCTCGTCCACGGCAAGATGTCTTTCGGGACGGGGATCAGGTGGTGGTTCGGGTACTTCGACGTGAAGTTAGACTGGGGGTGGCGGACCAACCTCCGCGGCGTCGAGACGCCCCCGCGTTTCCACTTCACGTTGGGTTACGATTTCTAGTGGTAGTCGCCGAAGCCTTTATAACGGTCGTACGAGGGCGCTGCGACTTGTGCGGCGCGTGCGTCGCGGTGTGCGCGCCGCTCGCGCTCCGAATTGCGGGCGTGTCGCTCGAGTACGACCCCGCGGCGTGCACGGCTTGCCGCGATTGCGTCATCACGTGCCCGGTGGAGGCGTTGGCCGCCTCGGCGTGAGCCGGCCTTGGCGGCAACGGGAATCGATTAAGGGTTGCCGCAGCGACCCCTTTTTAGTAGAATAACGACGGCTTCGAGGAGAGGTGCCGGAGCGGTTGAACGGGGCGGTCTCGAAAACCGTTGTACCCTTTGGGTACCGTGGGTTCGAATCCCACCCTCTCCGAATTCTCTACGGTTTTGGATATGGCATCGCCGCGCGGTAAAGTCCGTTTATTTCTTCTGGGAATTATGGCCAGGCCGAGGCTCGACGGGTACGCCTCGAGGCGGCGCGTCCGCCTCGAGCCCCGCCAGGAGCGCTTCTTCGACCGGCCCTTTATGTACCTCGTGGAGAACGCGGGCGTCCTCGTGCCGGTAACGGTGGGCCTGCGGGAGGAGTGGGACGACGCAGCCGCGCGGGGCGAACGGGCCTTGGTAGAGACGGACGCGCTCGCGTTAAGGAACTGAGTGGGACTTCGGGGCGGAGAGGTGTCCGAGCGGCTTAAGGAGCACGCCTGGAGAGCGTGTGGGCCCGCAAGGCCTCGCGGGTTCGAATCCCGCCCTCTCCGCCATTTGCGTTGGGCCCTTTTGAGGGCCTTTGCGTTAGCGGGAGGTGGAGATGGCTAAGGCCAAGAAATCGTGGCGCGAGAAGTTGGCCGACGATAAGGACCTGCCCGAGATCATAAAAATCGGCGAACGGATGAGCAAGCGTTGGGGAACCGGGACCTGCGTCATCCCGGCGCCGCGCGAGGTGGACGAGCTCATGCGCAAGGTCCCCAAGGGAAAGGTTACGACTATAAACGATATCCGCGCGGCGCTCGCTCGCCGGCACGGCGCCTCCGTCGGTTGACCCATTACCACCGGGATCTTCGCGAAGATCTCAGCGTGCGCCGCGGAGGAAGACCGAGCGGAGGGAAAGGCGAGGATAACGCCCTACTGGCGGACGTTGAAGGTCGGCGGCGTTCTGAACGAGAAATACCCCGGGGGCACGGTAGCGCAAAGGAGGCGTTTGGAGGAGGAAGGCCACGCCGTAGTCGCCAAGGGCAAAAAGTGCGTCGTCCCCGACTTCGAGAAGTACCTCGCGAAATTATAAGTGGCCCGCGGCGGAAGGGGGCGGACGTGCCCGTAACCTGTAAGGTCCGCTTAACCGCGGGCCTTTGTTTCCATTAAACGTGAAAGCGGTACAGAAGCAAAAGATCGCGGCCGACGCGAAGGCCCTCGTAGCCTCCCTCCTCGACGAGAATCCGGGGGTTATCGCCGCGTACAGCGACGGCTCTTTCGCCCGCGGCGATATGGTCCGCGGCTCGGACGTGGATGTCGGCTTAGTCGTCGCCGACGCTCCCGCCGAGCACAAAATACGTCGCAAGATAATCGACGGCGTCCTATACGAGTGGGGCTTTTTCGAAAAAAAACATTACGAGGACGTCGCGTCGATTCTCGGCGATGCCGGCTTCGTCTACGACCTCGTGTGTGCGAAAATTTGGTATGACCCGGGCGGTTTTCTGACGGGAATACAAAGCAAGCTCAGGCGAGAGTATTCGAAACCTTCTTCTATTAGGAGGCGAGCAGCTAATCAGTTAAAAATTGTCGAAGCTAATTTTGAAGAGCTTAGGAACGCCCGCGAGGAAGACGGGCGCCACGCCCTTCTCGTTAAATTATTCCTGATAATCAGGCATCTGTTTGCTGTTCCCTCGGCGGCTCTGAATAGGCCGGTCACGAACTCCCGCGCGTACCTTTTTTGTAAAAGGGATTCTCAAGACCTCGGCTTATCCGACTATCCCGATTCCGTGATCGAAGTTCTGGGGTCCGGCAATTTTACGGCAAAACAAGTCGACGATTTATTGGCCGTCGCTGTTGGGGCGTTCGACTCGAGCGGCCTGCCAGGCCACGAGGTCCGGGCGTACCAGGCCCATCTGGAAATAGTCCGCTATATTTTGGAAATCGGCGAGGCCGCGGCCGCGGCGTGGCCGTTGTTCTTTTGGACCGTGGGTTCCCTGAACGAAGTGAAGGGCGAAGGCTTGGCCGACGCCGCGCGAACAATGGAGGCGTCTTTTTCGCCGATATGGGCTGAGCTAAGATTATTTAAAAGGGAAGATATAAAAGCGAGGGCCGTACCTATTGAGAAGGCCGGCGGCCTCGCGAGAGGGATCGTAGCACGAGGGCCGTACGGCGCATAAAGCAGCGCGAACGTTATCGCCTTTAGGGCGAACGGGGACGCTCTCTTTGCAAGCCGTCGGCGGCTTGTTTACGACGCCTCAACGTGCCGCAGTATTTTCCAGCGCTTGCCTAAGTTCTTTGGCGTTAGCCACCGCGTACGCCTCGGCGTCGTTGTTGAAGTAAGCGTATAATTTCCGGCACGCGAGCTTTTGCATCGTTTGCGCGTACTCGTCGAGCGCCGCTTCGGCGTAGCGGGTTGAGTACCGCTCGCCGTGGAACCTGAAATAAACCACGTCGGCCGTCGCGATGGCGTCGTCGGGCAAACCTAAGCCGGAGACGACGCAGAACGCCACGGCGTGTTCCCTCAGCAAATCGTAGACCTTCTCGTCCCACCAACTTTTGTGTCTGAACTCTAGGGCGTTATCGCGGCCGCGGTCCAGCGCGCGGAGGAATTTTTTCAAGAGCTCGACGTTATCGTCGGTGCACCTAAGCGACGGCGGTAGCTGGAAGAGGTGGCATCCCGCTTTTTCCTTTAATAGCGCGGTGAGCTTGTAGAAGTCCTTCACCCACTTCTCGACGTTTACGACTTTTTTGACGTGGGTGATGGTCCTCGGCGCTTTCAACGTAAATTTGAAATCCTGGGGCGCGCGCTCGTACCAGCCGGTCATCGTTTTTTCGCTGGGCCAACGGTAGAATGAATAGTTGACTTCGACGGTGGTGAACTCTTTTGCGTAAAAATCGAACCAGCCCTTCTTCGACAGGTCTTCCGGGTAGAACCTGCCCTTCCAATGGTCGTAGTTCCACCCGGAGGTGCCCACTAAATACTCCGTTTTCATTTTACCCTCTCCATTATCGCCAGTACTTCTTCGTCGGGGACGTCGTACCAATTTTCATAAACTTGGGCCACCGCGTAAAAGTACGGCGGCGTCTCCAGGACGACTAGTTCGTCGACTATTTTCGTAAGGCCTTCCGCGACCTCTTTTCCGGCCACGGGGACGGCGACGATTATTTTTTCGGCCTTTGCCTTCCTGCACAGCGCGACGGCCACCCGCATTGTGGACCCCATCGCGAGGCCGTCGTCCACCAGTATAACGGTCCGCCCCGCCATCGCCGGCAGCGGCCGCCCGTTTCGCAATACCTCGATTCTCCTGCCGATTTCTTCTATTTGCGTTTTTATAATCCTCTCCACGGTTTCCCGACTCAGCCACCTCGCGGCCTCGCCGAAGATTAATGTGCTGCCATCTTCGGCCACGGCGCCGAACCCGACCTCCGGATTGTCGGGGTAGGGCAATTTTCTCGATACAAGCAGCGAGAGGTCCGCGCCCAGAAATTGGGCCACCTGGTACGCGACCTCGACGCCCCCGCGCGGGATCGCCAAGACGAGCACGTTCCCGCCTTTGTATTTCGCGAGCGCGTGAGCCAGCTTTATTCCGGCGTCTCTTCGGTCCTTAAACATGTGCCGCCACGGCTTTTATATGTTAAATTATACATAATAACTCCCGCTTGCCCAGTCTTTTTTACGCGTCGCCCCGTATCGGCGTCGGCGCCGTTTTTATTATAAAGTTAAACTATTCCAAAGGCAATAGCCTCGCGCCCGAGAACGGTATGAGCCCCGAAAGCCCCTTCGACGATTACGAGTTCCCCGTAAAACTCGTCCTCGCGGACCTGGACGGCACCGTCACCGCGGACGAGCTCAGGGCCGTCGACTGCGAGGGCCTGGCCGTCTTGAGGCGCTTCAACGAGCGCTCGCGCCGGGAACGGGATTACCCGCCGATATCGCTCGTGACCGGCCGGCCGCACTCGTACCTCGAGGCGTTCGCGCGCTTCGTCGCGACGCCGCTGCCGTCGCTCTTCGAGTCCGGATGCGGCATCCACCTTCCCCAAAGGCCGCTCGGGCACGAATACATCTTCTACCCGGCGCTGGCGGCGGAGGGGGTCGCCGAGGCCGTGGCGCGGTTCCGCGCCTGGGCCGAGGAGGAACTCGTCGCGAAGCGCGGCGCGGGCTTTATACTCGGCAAGCGGTATGCGACGAGTGTCGCCGCGGGCGAATGTTGTTCGGCGGAGGAGCTGCTCGACGTTACGCGCAATATGCCGGCCGAGCTGGGGCGTTATTTTTTCGTAACGCGCTCAGTGGGCGTCGTGGACGTGACGCCGCTGCCGTTGAATAAGGGCGTGGGTTTCGATTGGTTGTTGGAATACTGTCGGGACGAGCTTGGCCTCGACGTCGCCGCCGCCAACGTCGCGGGCGTCGGCGACTCGTTCAACGACCTGCCCTTCCTCGAGAGGGTGGGCATATCGTGCGCGGTCGCGAACGCCGCGGCGGCCGTGCGCGACGCCGTCGATTACGTGACCCCTAAGCCGACCGCGGCGGGGGTCGCCGACGTCGTTGAGCGGGCCGCGGCGTTGAACCGGCGCCTAGGATACCGGTGATACCGTGGGAAAGGTCCGAAGGCTTGACGAGAATATGGTTGGCTTTATCGCCGCGGGCGAGGTGGTGGAGGGGCCGTGGTCCGTCGTCAAGGAGCTTATGGAGAACAGCCTGGACGCCGGCGCGCGGCGCGTCGACGTTTCCGTAGAGGGCGGCGGGTTCAAGGAGATAAAGGTCGTGGACGACGGGTGCGGCATGGACGCCGACGACCTCGCGTTAGCCTTCGAGCGCTACGCGACGAGTAAGGTCGCCCGGCCGGAGGACCTGGCCGCGGTCGCGACGTTGGGTTTTCGCGGCGAGGCGCTTCCCGCCATCGCGGCCGTCTCGCGCGTGACGGCCTATACGCGGGCCGAGGGCGAGCCGACCGGTTTTAAGGCCGTGGCGGCGGGCGGCGACGTCGTCGTCACGCGGGAGGGCGCGCCGTTGGGGACGACGATGGCCGTCCGCGAACTTTTCTACAACGTCCCGGCGCGGCGGAAGTTCGCGGGCAAGCCGACGAGCGAATGGCGACGGGCCGCGGAGGTCTTCAAGCGCCTCGCGCTCGCGCAACTCGGGCCGACGTTCTCGCTCACCAAGGACCGCCGCCTCCAATACACCGCTTCGCCTAACGCGGCCGCGCGCCAGCGCATCGGCGAGATCCTGGGGTGGGAGCTTACGGAACAACTCATTCCCGTCGCGACGGAAAGAGATAGATTTTCGCTGGAGGCGTACCTTTCGCTGGCTTCGCTATCCTACGGGACAACGGGCAATATATACACCGTCGTGAACGGCCGCCCCGCGCGGGCCAAACCGGTATTCAAGGCCGTCATGTCGGCCTACGAGGGGCGGTTGGAGCGCGCGCGGTATCCGCTCGTCGTATTATACTTTAACTTGCCCGAGGAGGACGTCGACGTCAACGTCCATCCCCGTAAGGAGGAGGTTCGTTTCACGGACGAAAACGGCGTGTTCGAGTTCGTCAGCACGGCGTTGCGGGAGGCCTTAACGGGTGCCGGCGTCGCGTTAACCCCGGCGTCTTTTGAAGTGCGGGCGAAGACGCGCCCCGTCCACGCCGGGGAGGAGGTAACTGCGGATGTAAGGGAGACGGTCCAGCGTTACTTGAGAACCCACGGCTTGTGGCCGGAAGCCGCGGCGGGCCGTCCTGCCCCGGGCCGCCCGGCGGAAATGTTAAGGCCGCCGTCGCCGACTTTCCCCCCCGCGGGCCGCGCGCGCGGCGACGAGGGTGTCGAAGTTCTGGGCCAATTGGACAATACTTATATAATCGTGCGGCGAGGCCGCGACCTGGTTGTCATAGACCAACATACTGCCCACGAGCGGGTCCTTTACGAGCGGCTCAGCCGTGCCGGCGTCGCCGAAGGGTGTCAAAGGCTCCTTATACCCGTTACGGTTACCCTCGCGCCTGCGGCTGCGGCGGACTTGCGAGCGTGCCTTCAAACGCTGAATGACCTCGGCTTCGAGATAGCGGATTTCGGCGGTGGCGCCTTCGCCGCTCGAGGCCACCCTAATGACGTACGCGTGAACGATATAAAAATGTTTTTAGGACAGGTGGTGGAAGATTTCGTCGACGAGGGGCGGCCGGCCGCAGCGGTTGAACGGCGGGAGACGGTGCTTAAGGGCGTCGCCTGCCACGGAGCGGTGAAGGCCGGCGAGCGCCTCGAGCCCGCGGAAATGGCGGCCTTGGTCGAGGACCTCCTCGCCACGGCGATGCCGGACGTTTGCCCCCACGGACGCCCCACGATGGTCAATTTGGCAGCGAAGGAATTAGAGCGTCTGTTCCGAAGGTGACGGCGGCGCGTATGAAAACGCCGCGGCCAAGCCGCGGCGTTTTTATCAAACCCGCGATCGGTATTTAGCTCGTTTGTCCTGCCGGCGGATGAGCTCGTTTGCGAGTTGCAGGTAAGCCCGTGCCCCAGTAGAACGCCCGTTTACGAAGATGGCCGGCTTCCCCCGAGCGGGTGCTTCGGCAAGCGCCACGCTCCGCGGTATGACGGTTTTAAAAACGAGTTTGCCGAAACGGCGGCGAAGGGCTTCTTCCACCTCGTGCGCGAGGTTGGTCCGGTCGTCGTACATCGTCAGCAAGAACCCCTCTATTTCGAGGTCAGGATTGACGCTCAGGCGGACCGTTTTTACTAGGCGTATAAATTGCTCGAAGGCGTTGTATGAATAGAATTCGGCTTGAACGGGGATAAGCACGGAATCGGCCGCGACTAGCGCGCTCACCGTTAGATGGCTCATACTCGGCGGCGAATCCATAACTATGAATAGGTAGTCGTCGTCGAGCTCCTCGAGCGAGCGGGCGAGCAAGGTCCGGTTTATGGAGGCGCGCGCTATTTCCTCTTCCGCGTTGTTAGACCAGATGTTGCTCGGTATAACGGAGAGGTACGGTACTTCCGTCCTGTGAACGCTCCCCGCCGGCGGGAAATTTCGCATAAATATCTCGTAAACCCCGCGGTAAAGTAGCTCTTGGTTGAAATCTAAAGCTACGCTCGCGCATCCCTGCGGGTCGAGGTCTACAAGTAGGGTTTCCTTCTCGGCTAAGGCGAGAGAAGCACTCAGGTTTACGGCGGTGGTCGTTTTTCCGACGCCACCCTTTTGGCTGGCTACCGCGATTTTGTAAGCCATCTTAAGCGGATTCGGGGCGTCCCCCTCTTATTTACGCGGGCGGTTTTCCCTCGCTGGCCCGCCTTAAGGCCTCGTTTAAAATAACGTCCGAGCGGGCGAGCTTACGTTGGAGGTCGTCGAGGCGGTCGCTGGTGGATTTGAGGTTTGCCATTTTGGTCTCGACGTCTCTCGCCAGGAAGCTGATTTGGGCGAGCTTTTCCGCGACGGCGTCGACGCGTTTTTCCTGGCTGCGGAGGTCGGCGAGTTTATCTTCAAACGCGGCCACGGTCCGGTTTATCTGTTCGAACCGGCCTTCCATCTTTTCCAAATCCGCGCGCTTGGCGACGATTTCGCGGGCGGCCACGGCAACGTCTTTGCGGATTTCGGAAAGCTCGTCTACGCGCCCTTTGATTTCGTTTATGGCCTCGGCCTCTCTTTTGAGTTCGGTCATGCCCTCGCGTACTAAATCGTAATATGCTTTGAGGTCGCGGATTTCGCGTTCCACGGCAACTACTTCATCCCGCCGTTGGCCGACGACGCGGAGGCGTTCCTCGAGGTCTTCGGCGAGCATCGAGAGCGCGTTGATGCGTTCGTCGACGGCGACTATGTCCTGGCTCCGCTGCTCGACGAGCGAGGCCTTTCGCGACGCGTCTTGCGAGCCTTCGAGAATTTTTTCCAGAATGCGGTTTACCTCTTTTTCCGTCTCCGTGGCGCGCACGCCGTGGGCGGCGACTCTGTCGTTTGTTTCCGTGATTTCGGTTCTCAAGTCGGTGATCTTCTCCGCCTCGCCCGCGAGTTGGAGCCTCAGTTTGCTCTGCGCCGACAACGCCTTGTCGACTGCGGCGGTGCTTTCTTCGAGGTTGGCGACCTTCTCAACGAGCCGGTCTATTTCTTTTTCGGATTTCAACGTTGCGCGGCGTTTATCCTCGAGGAGCGATAGGTCACGATTGAGGTCGTCGAGTCGCGAGCTCAGGGCGTCGAGTTTGGCGTCTTCGCGGAGCACGCCCATCATCCGCTGGTCGATATCTTTTAAGAGGTTGTCTATCTTTTCCGTCTTGTCGTGGACGCTAGCGACGAGCTCTTCGCGGAGGCGAATGTCTTCCTGGCGGGCGGCGATGCGCTCGAGCGTCTCCTGGGCGGTTTTGTTCATACGCGTAGATTCCTCTTGGAGCTGCCCCCGTTCCATTCGGTATTGGGCGAGTTCGCGCGAGGCAGCTTCGGATTCTTGGGTCAAATCGACCAGCGTGTCCTGGATATTCTTGACTTCTTGCGCCGCGGCTTCGACGCGGCCGACGTCGGCCGTCATCTCGCGTACCTTATTCTCGACGTCGTCGAGGCGCGAGGCGTGAACGGCGAACGCAGCTTCGCGCGCTTTGTTCTCGGCGATTTGGTCGGCGACGACGCGCGACAACGCGTCGGCTTCGGCGAGGCGGGTTTCCAAGGTGCTGATTTTGTCTTGGAGTTTTTCTATCCAGGAGGCTCGGGTTTGAACGTCGGCTAGGTCCGCTTTGATGGTCTCCAGTACCTCGGCACGGTTTTCTATGGCGTCGAGGGTGGATTTAACTTCGTCTAACTTGCCCTCGGCTTGGCCCGATTTCGCGACGAGGTCTTCCGCGGTTCGGAAAACTTTATCGAGTTCGCCCCGGATATCGCGGAATTCGGCTAGTTGACGTTCGGTGGCCGAGACTTCGCGCGCGAAATTCTCCTGGCGACTTTCCATGTCGGCCAGTTGATCGCGAATAGTTTGGGTGTCCCGAAAGCGTTCGCGCGTTGCCTCAAGCATCTCTTCCAGATCGGCGATGCGTTTCTCGCCTTCCCGGACCATCTTCTGCTCTTCGGCGAGCTTCTTGAGCCTGACGTCCATCTCCCAAAGAAGCACGTCGAGTTTACCCGATTCCTCGTTGGCTTTGGCGATGAGCTCGCTTTGGTCTTGCAGGACTTCGATTTTGGTGTTGATGTATTCTATGAGGGAGTTGAGACGGTCGATATTTTGCTGCGCCTCGTCGTAGCGCGCATGCTCGACGCGGAGGACTTCGAAATCCTCGTGTATTTTGGCCAGGGATTTTTCGAGGTCCTGCGCGCGCCCGGCGGTGATTTCAAGTTCCGATTGCGTCTTTTTGAATTTGGCGTCGAAGTCTCCCAGTTTTCTTTCCACGTCGCCGACTTTATCGGCTACGGCGTCCGCCCGTTTTTCTGCGCCGCCGAGCTCGGCTACGCTGATCTCGAGGCCGCCCACTTTTTGGTCGAGTTTGGTCGTACGGCTGGCTACCGCGCCGGCGCGCCGGGAGATTTCAGTTAAAGAGGCCTCGACGTTTCGGACTTCCTTTCCGATTTTGTCGAGGGCGTCGCTTACCCCGGCGACGTCGCCCCGGTATTTTTCGGCGTCGCCGCGTAGCCGGGTGAGCGCGTTTTGAGCCGCCCTTCCTTCCGCAGCCGCCTCCTTCGCCCCGTCCGCCGTCGCTTCGATCCGCGTTCTCAGCGTTTCGATTTCCTTTTTGACTTTCTCCGCTTCCGCAAGCCGGCTCTCGAGTGACGAGATACTCGAAGTAGCCGCTTCCACGCGCGCGCTAATCTCGTCACCTTTTTCCGATATGGACGAGAGGGCTTCAGCGTTGCCTTCGAGTTCGGCGAGGCCGGCGCCGATTTCTTTCAGTTCGCGTTCGATGTCCGCGGCCGACGTTTTAAAGTTGTCGCTTAACTTTGATACCATAGCGGCTTGTTCGGCGGAGGCTTTTTTAGTTTCGGCGAGCGACGATTTAATCCCGGCCAGCGTTTGTCTATTGTTTTCGTTATCCTTGGCCGTCTTTTCGACGCCGGCTTTACTGGTGCGAAGTTCGGCCCGTAGTTCGGTCATTTGGTCGGCCAGTTTCGTCACGTGTTCGAGTTTCGCCCGGGCGCCGTTCAAACCTCTTCCGAACATTTTTAACTCTTTGGTTCGGTCGCCTAAGCCGGAAACATCGGCCTTTATCGAGTTCAGGTCGGCCTCGGCACGCCCGATCGCTTGCGTCGCCGCTTTGACCGCCTTGTCCAACTCGCCCATTTGCGTCGTCAGAGCCGACGCCCGCTCGGTGGCTTCGCGGGCGCGAGCGGCCATTTTTTCTTCCGTCGCCGCGAGGCGTTCGCTTGTTTTCGTAACCTCACTATCGGCTTTTCGGAGCTCGGCGAATTTCCCCTCAAGTTTTGATACGTCGCTGGTCGCCCGGTTTACGTTTTCCCCCAGCTCGCGGACTCTGTTTCCGAGGGTTAGTAGTTCGGCCTGTTTTTCCGCCAGGACGCCCAATTGTTTCTCAAGTCCTTTAATTTGTGAGGCCACCGCGGTTGCCCGTTCAGCGGTCGTGCCTACTGTCGAAGGTAGGCCTTTGACCCTTTTGAGCGCTTCCGCCAAGGACGCGGACATAGCCTCGAATTCCTTAAGTTTCTTATCGAATTCGTCAGCTTTTTTAAGATTACGTTCGACTTTAACCGTGGCGCCGGATAGTTTTTTCTCGGATTCGGCGGCCCGATTGAGTAGGGCTTCGAAGTTGGCCGCCCGTTTGTCGAAATATTTACCGATAAGTTCCGGCGTTAGTTCAGTTTTCTTCCCAAATAAGGGTGCCATAGGGAAAACCTCCCGGCACGCGTCACGTGCCGCCGAAACGCTAGCGCGCCGATTAAGTGTATAAACGTTAACGTTTTGGGGTACCTCTTAACGATATCCTCCTTCTTAATATAGAATATTTAATTTATTAGGTCAACAGAAAAATACCGGCTTTCATACGTGGGTTGACGTTAGGGGTAATGCGGCTCGAGCGGCGTTAGTCACCGCGCGGGTTGTGCCCGGACGGCCGCGAGGGCGACGGTGCGAGTCGCGGCGCAGAAGTCGCAAAACCGTTAGATGAACCCGGCCTTGAAGTAAGCGCTAAGCAATGATGCCGCGCCTATAACTATAATGATAACCGGCGCGCGGGGTTCGATTCTAAGGGCGAGGCCAGGCCGCCATCGGCGAGCGCCGCGCGTCGGTTGCGGTACAAAGCGAGGTAGCCAGACGGGCACCGTGGCGCGATAGCCTCGGTATTCCCAACTGAAACGCCACGTCCCTTCCTCTTCGGCGCGTTTGATAAGCGAATAATAGCAAACGAGGAGCGCGGCCGTCGCGAGCGGGAGCCATGGCAAAAGGCCCCCGGCCCAGAGCGAGAGGCCGACGGCGGCGGCTACGTTCCCTAGGTGGAGCGGGTTGCGCACCCACGCGTAAGGCCCGGCGGTCAAAAATCCCAGGGGACCCCCCGCCGACCTGTTTTCGGGAGCGGCGTAACCCGCGGCCCAGAACCTCAGCGCCGCGCCCACGGCGACGAGAGCGGCGCCGAGCCAGGACCACGGCGAAAGGGGTTTCGCGAAGAAGATAACCGCTATCGCCCAAACCGTGCCGGTAATATAGCGAAATTTTAGGAGCGCGGCGGCTGCGGGGCGTCTTTTCGTGGGAGGCGGCCGTATCGACGTTTCCGCCGGCCTTTCACGGGAAGGGCCCGCGGTTACGTTCATTTCTCGCCCACGTGGCGCCGGAGGCGGTCCAGCATCTCTACGAGGCCGTTGACGACGACCCCGGACTGTACTATTTTGTCGGCTTCGGCGATGGCCTCTTTGTATCTTCCTTGGGCCTCGAGCGCCAGCGCGAGGTAGTACCGAGCTTCGCCGTCTCCGGGTTTACGCTCGAGGACGCGGCGGTAGTGTTTTTCTGCGCCGGCGTACTCGCCCTGCATGAAGTATATCCCCGCCAGATTATAGTTCGCGGTGAGGTTGTCCGGCTTGAGCGCCACCGCGTTTTCTAAATAGGCGCGCGCCGATTCGTATTTCCGTGCGTTCATTTCGACCAGGCCCAGATAAGACATGGCTAGCGCGTTATCGCCGTCCGCCGCGAGCGCCCGCTCGAGCTTGGCTCGAGCCTCGTCGAGATTCCCAGCCTTCAAATCCAAGTAGGCGAGGCCGGTGAGGGCTTGCGAATCTTCGGCGTTTTTCGCAAGCACCTCCTCGAAGGTCCGGCGCGCGTCGCCGTCGCTCCCGGCGTCAAGGTACGCCTGGCCCATTGCGAGGAGTATTGTCGCGTTGCCCGGCCGTTCTTTCAACGCCTCTTCGTAGTTGGTTAAGGCCGCGGCGTATCGCCCTAGCGAGTCCAGCGCGAAGCCTTTATAATAGAGTACTTCGAAGGTGAAGTTGCCCGCGAGGTCGCGGGCCATGACGTCGTCGAGGACGTCGAGCGCCTCTGCGGGCTTGCCGCCCAGGATAAGGGCCCGGGCGAGTTGGAGTTTGTCCGCGAGTTCGGCCTCCCCCGGCGGCATTTCCTCGCGCGGGACGCGGAGCAGCTCCAGGTCGGCCATAGAGGGCTCGTCGTCGGTTGTCGCGGCGGCCCCGGCGACTAAGAGTACCGCGGCCGCCGCGGCGGCCAGTTTCGTTCCCACGTTATCAATTCAAGCACCTTGTGCGGTCGAAGTCAAGGTAAAATGGGGAAAAGGCCGAGAACGAAAGGCAGGCGAGCCGGGTTTAATTATTAAAATTTAAAGTTTGAAGATTCGTTAGGGCCGAGCGGCTCGCGCTCCTTATTCGTTTTTTAACGGGGCCGGCTCGAGGGCCTTAAGAAAAGGTTTGATAAAGGCGCGAGGCTTGTTTATAATTTGTTTCCCGGATGCGGCTTTTATTTCACGCCTGTTGTGGACCTTGCCTCGCGGCGCCGGCCCGCGCGCTGGCCGCGGAGGGTTACGACGTATTGGCCTATTGGTATAATCCCAACGTCCAACCGTACCGCGAGTACCGCCGAAGGCTCGGCGCCTTTCGCGAGCTCGTCGCCCGCGAGGGATGGCGCGCGGAGGTCGAAGACCGCTACGACGTGGAGTACTTCCTTCGCGACGTTGTGGGGTCGCGAGAGGGTCGTTGTCCTCGATGTTATTTCGAGCGGCTTTCGCGCGCGGCGGCGCGGGCCGCGGCCGAGGGTTGCGACGCGTTTACGACGACGTTGTTGATATCGCGCCATCAGGACCACGACGCCGTGCTCGAGGCGGGCGCCCGGGCCGCGGCCGCGGCGGGGGTGGATTTCCTGCCGCGGGACTTCAGGCCACTCGAGGCCGAGAGCCACGAGGTTGCCCGCCGGATGGGCCTTTACCTTCAGGGTTATTGCGGGTGCATCTACAGCGAGGAGGAGCGTTACCGGAGGCGCGAAAAAGCGGAGCCGGGCGGCGCTCGCTCGGGAGCTGGTTAAATTTAAAAAGAGATAAACGCCCTATGCAAGAGGTGTACCGCCGTAAACGCGGCTCGAGGTAGATGAAGCTCCGGCGCGAACAGTTCAAGATGTACGCCCGGGAAAGGGTGATATTACTCGACGGCGCGATGGGTACGCTGCTAAAGGATGAGGGCTTAGCGGCCGCTTCGCTCCCGGACGAGTTTAACCTCTACGACGCCGACGCCGTGCGCGCGGCCCACGCGGCCTACGTCGCCGCGGGCGCCGATATAATCCTCACTAACACCTTCGGCGCGACGAGGCGGCGGCTTGCGCCGTACCGTCTCTCCTCGCGGGCCGACGAACTAAACCGCGCCGGCGTCGCGCTCGCGCGGGAGGCCGCGGGCGGAAAGGCCTGGGTCGCGGGGGACGTCGGGCCTTTGGGCGAGTTTCTCGAGCCGCTGGGCACGCTTACCTTCGGCGAGGCCTACCGCGAGTTTTACCGCCAAGCGCGGACCCTCGCGGCCGCGGGCGTCGACCTGATCGCGCTCGAGACGATGTCGGACCTGGGGGAGGCGAAGGCCGCGGTCATGGCCGCACGCGCGGCCTTCGACGGCCCGGTTTTGGCTTTTATGACGTTTGCTGAGGACGGCCGCACCGTCACGGGAACGCCGCCGGAGGTTGCCGCGGCTGCGCTCGCCGCCGCGGGCGCAGACGCCGTCGGGGCGAACTGTTCGTTCGGCGCGCGCGGGATGGTGCCTATTGTCCGGGCGATGGCCGCGAGCGTGGACGTGCCGGTGTGCGCCAAACCTCACGCCGGCCTGCCCGGGCTCGTGGCGGGCAAGGCCGTTTACCGGGAGAAACCGGCCCGCTTCGCCTCGTGGGCCGCGAAGCTTGTCGCCGCGGGCGCCGCGGTCTTCGGCGGTTGTTGCGGTACCACGCCGGAGCACGTGCGCGCCGCGGCGGAGGCGGTTAAGGCTTTGAGGCCGGCGCGCCGTACGGCGCCGGAACGCCGGGGCACGCTCGCGAGTAGGACGCGGTTGGTCGTTGTCGGCGGCGGCGCGCCCGTAATAGTGGGCGGACGTTTAAACGCGGCTAAGCGGCCGGCGTTGGCGCGGCAGCTCGCGAGCGGTAATTTCGGACTGGTAGCAAGAGAGGCCAAGGCGCAGGTGGCGGCCGGCGCGAGCGTCGTCGACGTGAACGTCGGCGATAGGGAAGACGGCGCCGCGGCGATGGCCGGCGCGGTTAGGGCGGTCCAGCGGGTGACGGATGCGGCGGTTTCGGTCGATTCCGCCAGGCCGGTGGTTTTGGAGGCGGGGTTGAAGGCCGCGGTGGGGAAGCCGTTGTTGAATTCTTGCCCGGCTTCGGCGCGGGCTATGGCGAGGATTTTGCCATTGGCGCGGTTGTGGGGAGCGGCCGTCGTGGGGGAGGCGAGAGGCGCGCGGGGCGTCCCGGCGACTTCGGCCGCGCGGCTCAGATTGGTAGAGAGGTTTCTGGACCGGGCCCTTGACGAGGGCATCGCGCTCGACGACATTTACGTCGACCCGGCGATGCTGCCCGCGGCCGGGGGCGCGGCGGCGGAGACCTTCGAGACGTTGCGCGCGGTAAAAAGAGACTTCGGCGTCGGGACCGCGGTGACCGTGGGTGACGTTTCGCAAGGCTTTCGGGGGCGGGAAGTTCTAAACGCGGGGGCGTTCGTCCACGCCGCCGGCGCCGGCCTTGACCTTGCCGTAGTTGACCCGCTCGACCACAGGATGCGGGAAGCGGTCCGGGTGGTATCGGCCTTAACGGGGGGAGAAGGAGTCGCCGCGGCGCGGCTCGCCGTACGTTTGGCGTCGCGTTAAACGAAGGAAGCCTTATGAAGGTACTCATTACCGGGATAACGGGTTTCGCGGGCAGCCACTTGGCCGACTACGCCCTCGCGCGGGGGGGGGTGCAGGTCTTCGGGACCGCCCGGTGGCGTAGCCCCAGCCAGAACATCGAGCAAATCGTCGATAAGATAACCGTGATAGACGCGGACCTCAGGGACGCGTCGTCGGTCGACTCGCTCGTGGTGGATATAAAGCCCGATTGGATATTCCATTTGGCGGCGCAGTCGTACGTGGTGTCCAGTTGGAAGGTGCCCTCGGAGACGATAACGACTAACATCGTCGGGACGGTGAACGTCTTCGAGGCGGTCCGGCGGGCGAAGTATTCGCCGCGAATGCTGGTCGCCTGCTCCTCGGAGGAGTATGGTTTCGTAAAGCCGGAGGAGATTCCTATTACGGAGGAGAACGCGCTTAGGCCGCTGAGCCCGTACGGCGTAAGCAAAGTGGGTCAGGATTTACTCTCTTATCAATATTTTAAATCGTACGGTACGGACGTCGTGCGCACGAGGGCGTTCAACCACACCGGACCGCGGCGCGGTAGGGTTTTCGTGTGTTCCGACTTCGCCATTCAAATCGTCGAGGCGCAGAACGGGCTCAGGCCTTACGTGAGCGTGGGCAACGTCGACGCGGTGAGAGATTTCGCCGACGTGCGCGACGTGGTGCGCGCTTACTGGCTCGCGCTCGAGAAGGGGGAGGCGGGCGAAGTCTACAACATATGCACCGGCAAAGGTTACAGCATCCGCGAAGTCTTGGCTAAGTTGATGGCGGTTTCCGGGGCCGACGTCGAGGTCCGACAGGACCCCAAGCGGCTGCGGCCTTCCGACGTGCCCTTGCTCATAGGCGATAACGCGAAGTTCTCCGGACGGACCGGGTGGCACCCCGAGATACCGTTCGAACAAACCCTTTCAGATATATTCGACTACTGGAGACAGAGGATATGAGGATCGGAGTCGTGGGAACCGGTTACGTAGGTCTGGTTACGGGCGCGTGTTTCGCCGACCTGGGGAACCGCGTGATATGCGCGGACATCGACCGGCGTAAGATAGAGATGCTCAAGCGGGGCGAGACGCCCATCTTCGAGCCGGGATTGGAGGAGAAGGTCCGCATCAACGCGCGCGTGGGGCGCCTCTCGTTCACGGACGACGTCGGCGAGGCGGTCAAGAAGTCGAAGGTGATGTTCGTCGCCGTCGGGACGCCGCCGGGCCCCGACGGCGAGGCCGACCTGAGCCAGGTGCGCGCCGTTGCCGAGACCGTCGGTCGAGCTATGAACGGGTACCGTTTGGTGGTTAACAAATCCACCGTTCCGGTCGGGACCGGCGACATCGTGAGCCAAATTATAGCGCAGACTTCGGGGGGTACTTATCCCCACGATGTCGTCTCCAATCCCGAGTTCCTGAGGGAGGGCTCGGCGATTCACGATTTTATGCAGCCGGATAGGATAGTGATAGGGTGTTCGAATCCGGCCGCGGGCGAAATGGTGGCCGAGCTTTACGCCCCCCTGAATGCGCCCATTATCGTTACGGACCTGTTGTCGGCGGAGATGATAAAATATACTTCCAACGCCTTTTTGGCGTTGAAGATCTCGTTCATAAACGAGGTCGCCAACATTTGCGAGCGGGTAGGCGCCGACGTCCGCGACGTGGTCGAGGGCGTAACCAAGGACAACCGCATCAACCCGGCGTTCTTCGGCGCGGGCGTCGGTTACGGCGGTTCTTGTTTCCCCAAAGACACGCTCGCGCTCGTCGGCATCGCGGCTAAGGCCGGGTACGATTTCCAAATCCTCAAGGCCGTCATAGACGTAAACGAGGCCCAACGCTCCCGGTTCGTGGCAAAAATTACCGAGCGCCTGGGCGACCTCGGCGGGAAGACGGTCGCGGTATGGGGTTTGTCGTTTAAGCCCAACACCGACGACATTCGCGAATCGCCCTCCTTGGACATCATAGGGAAGTTGCTCGCGGCCGGCGCGGCGGTGACGGCCTACGACCCGGTCGCGCTCGAGGCGGCGCGGGGGGCCCTCCCCGACGTGGACTACGCGAGCGACCCGTACGCCGCGGCCGAGGGCGCCGACGCCTTGGCGGTGGTTACCGATTGGAACGAATTTAAAGAGGCGAATTTCGAAGAGTTGGCCAAAGCGATGCGGCGGCGGCTTATCTTCGACGGCAGGAATATATACGACCCGGCGAAGGTCGAGGCCGCGGGTTTCGAGTACGTCGGCGTAGGACGTCGGGCCGGCCGGGCGGCGCCGTAAGCGGCCCGGGCGGCGATTCGGAAAGATTTGACCATGGCGCGGTACGTACTGACCGGCGGTGCCGGTTTTATAGGGTCCCACCTCGCGGAGCGGTTGCTCCGGGAAGCGGGCGGCGAGGTCGTCGTTCTCGACAACCTCGTGACGGGCGACCGCGAGAACGTCGGCCTACTGGAGCGATACCCGAATTTTGAATTTATGGCCGTCGACGTCGCCTTGCCGTACGAGGTGAAGGGCCCCGTCGATTACGTTTTACACGTCGCGAGCCCGGCGAGCCCCGTCGATTTCGAGCGGTTGCCGTTCGAGATAATGGCGGTCAACTCGGAAGGGACGCGCCTCGCCGCGGAGCTGGCGCTCGCGAAAGGGGCGCGGTTCCTGTTCGCCTCGACGAGCGAGGTCTACGGCGACCCCGAGGTCCATCCCCAGCCCGAAGATTATCGGGGCAACGTAAACGCCGCCGGCCCGCGCGCGGTATACGACGAGTCCAAGCGGTTCGGCGAGGCCATGGTCGCGGCGTTCGGACGCCACCGCGGCTTAGATACGAGGGTGGTCCGGATTTTCAATACGTACGGGCCTCGGATGCGGCCCGCGGACGGCCGGTTGATACCGAATCTGATATCGCAGGCGCTGGCCGGCCGGCCGCTGACGGTCTACGGCGACGGTTTGCAGACGCGCTCATTTTGCTACGTCAGCGACATGGTGGACGGCATATTGGCGCTGCTCTACTCGGGCGTCGTGGAGCCGGTCAACGTCGGCACGCCGGAGGAGATGACAGTCCTCGAGATGGCTCAGATGATAAGGGAAGCGGTAGACAGCGGCCTGGAGATAGCATACGAGCCGCTGCCGGTCGACGACCCGCGGCGCCGCCGTCCTGACATCACGCGCGCGACGGAGTTACTGGGTTGGCGGCCCCAAGTGCCATTATCCGAGGGGTTGCCGAAGACGGTCGAATGGTTTCGGGGGAAATTGGGGAGCGTCTAGTCGGCGCGGCCGTTGGCGGGGGTCCTTTTGCTGACGTCGAGGTAGGTTTGAAGGATGAGGGCCGCCGCCGCGGCGTCGGCGCTTTTTTTTAACTTACGCCGCGAGGCGCCCGCGGCCCGGAGCTTCTCTTCCGCGGCCTTGGTCGTAAACCTTTCGTCCACCATCTTTATCGGGACCGAGACGCGGCGTTGGAGTTCGCGCGCGAATCCCTGTACGCGCTCCGCGGCGGGCCCTTCTTCGCCGGTAAGGGTTAGGGGGTAACCGACCACTATTTCCTCGGCGCCGATTACGGAGGCGGCGTTGACGACGGCCGCCGCGGCCCGCTCGTCGTTCGGTATCACTTTGTACGGCGACGCTATAGTACCCGTCTCGTCGGATACGGCGAGGCCTATCCGCGCCTCGCCCCAATCAACGCCCACAACCCTCATCGGCGTTATTATACCTAAAAAGCAGGCCCGGTTCAACGCGGGTCCGGCCATTTAGCTTGATTGCTACGCCTTATTACTTTATAATATGCGGACGCGGGGCGGCGGAGCGTTCGTGCTTAAAGCGGTAATCGTATGCCGCCGTGGCCTTCGTTATCGCATAAGGAGGTTTTGAGAACTTGTGTAAAGCCGCGACGGCCGTGATCGGCGGTTCCGGCCTATACGAAATCGAAGGGCTGAAGATTAGCGAGCGCCGCGAGGTAGCGACGCCGTTCGGCGACCCGTCGGACGAATTTATTATGGGGGACTTCGCCGGGGCGCCGGTGGTCTTTCTGGCGCGCCACGGCGCCGGCCACCGCGGCCCCGCGGGCGCCGTCAACTACCGCGCTAACATCTGGGCGCTCAAATCGTTGGGCGTCGAGCGCGTCCTCGGCGTGTCGGCGGTAGGCAGCCTTAAGGCCGAGGTCGAGCCTCGCCAATTCGTGATACCGGACCAGTTTTACGATAATACCAAACATCGAACGTCGACTTTCTTCGGCGGCCACGGCCTCGCGGTTCACGTCGCGATGGCGGACCCCTATTGCCCGCGCCTCCGGGAGTTAACGGCGGCGGCGTGCGAGCGTAAGGGCGTGGCCGCTCACGCGCGCGGCACGTACGTATGCATCGAGGGGCCCCAATTTTCGACGCGGGGCGAGTCCGACGTCTATCGCCAACTCGGCTTCGACGTAATCGGCATGACGAGCGCGACCGAGGCCAAGCTCGCGCGCGAGGCCGAGATGTGCTATGCGACCGTGGCCCTCGTCACCGACTACGACGTCTGGCTCGAGGCCGACGACGTAACCATAGAGATGGTTTTGGAGAACATGCGGGCCAACGTGGCGGACGTCAAGGCCGTCGTCGAAGAGGTTCTGCCGGCGCTTGCCGCCGCGGGCGAGTGCGGCTGCCGCCGGGCCCTCGACGGCGCGATCGTAACGGACCTCAAGCTCGTGCCGGCCGAGCTCAAGGAGAGGCTGCGGCCCATATTGGCGAAGTACTTATGAGGCTTTGCCCGCGATGACGCCCAGGCCCATCGAAGTGATCTTGCGCAACGTCCTGGAAGAGGTCGAACCCTTCTTCGAGGTGGAGAAGTTTTACGGGCGGCCCCCGGGCGTGGTTTTGGTGGGCCGGTTCAAGGCAGAAGGTTACGACGTGGATACTGTCGCCCGCCACTTCGAACCGCTCGGTTACTATACGAAGGCGACGGCCCTATCCGGCGGGCGCTGGCTCGTCGAGGTCAGCCCGAGGCAATTGGTCGCCCCCCGCCGGCGCGTGCTCGTCAACGTCGGGCTGTTCGTCGCGACCATCGGGACGACGCTCTTCGCGGGGATGTTGCAGCGGGACGGCAATTGGCTCAGGCCGTCGGACTGGCTGTTGGGGGTACCGTTCTCCGCTTCCATTCTGGCTATTCTTCTCTGTCACGAGATGGCCCATTACGCCGCCTCGGCGAGACACAAGGTACGGGCGACGCTGCCGTACTTCTTACCAGTGCCCCACCCGCTTATGGGGACCTTCGGCGCGGTTATAAAAATGGAGTCGCCGATACCGGACCGCCGGGCCCTTCTCGACATCGGCGCCGCCGGGCCGCTCGCCGGTTTCGTCGTGGCCATACCGCTGACGGTTATCGGCCTTTGGAATTCGCCCCTGGTCCCTTCCGAGGCCGTGACGCCCGGGACGCTGGTCTTCGGCGAGTCGATGATTTTCAGGTTTTTGATATATATTATAAAAGGGCCGTTGAGCGGAGCCGAGGTTTTGCTGCACCCTCTCGCGTTCGCGGGGTGGATTGGCCTTTGGGTTACGTCTGTCAATTTGCTGCCCGTGGGCCAGCTCGACGGCGGCCATGTCTCGTACGCACTGTTCGGTAAATATAGTATCTGGGTGGCGCGCGCCGCGTTCCTAGTACTTTTGCCGCTTGGCTTCTTATGGGCCGGGTGGTTTTTTTGGGCTTTATTTATTTATATCTTCGTACGCCTGCGGCACCCGCCGCCCATAGACGACGCCGTTCGCCTTACACCTGCGCGGCGGCTCGTCGGTTGGGCGGTGTTCGCGATCGGCGTTTTGACCTTCATTCCGGCGCCGATAAGCATTTAATCACTGTTAAAGTAAGGCCGCGCAGAGGGCGGCGAACCGGCGCGGAGAGGGACCTGGGCGGCGCGGGGGCGCGAGGTTGAAGAGGAGGAATTTTTTTGAGTAGGCGGCTTTGAGTCCCAATAAAGGTCGATGGCGTTGGTTTTTCCGTGAAAGGCCAAAATTTTTACCTCAAAGGCATCATGCCAAACGACGACGGAGCCAATTATAAGGAGTTGTCCGCCGAGGAGCGGGAGAAGCTCGAGCGTTTTAAGGCGCGCCTCGAGCTTGAGAAACGCATTCGCGAGCGGATGGCGCTCATCCGCCACAAGGTCCTCGTCGCCTCCGGAAAGGGCGGCGTGGGTAAGACGGCTGCGGCCGTAAACTTGAGCCTCGCGTTCGCCGCTGCGGGCGACCGCGTGGCTCTACTGGACGCCGACATACACGGCCCGGGCGTCCCGCTGATGCTTGGCATGGCGGACGTAAGGCCGACCGGGAGCGGTGGGGGTATAAACCCGGTGGCGTATAACGAGAACCTGGTCGTGATGTCTATGGCGTTCCTCATCACGGGCGACGCCGACGCCGTCATATGGCGCGGGCCGCTCAAGATGGCGATGATAGACAACTTCCTGGCCGATGTCAACTGGGGCGAGCGCGACTGGTTGGTGGCGGACACGCCTCCCGGGACCGGCGACGAGATACTCTCGCTGGCCCAGCGCATAAAGAACGTCGACGGCTTGATCATGGTGACGACGGCGCAGGCGGCGGCGGTGGCCTCCGCGCGCAAGAGCCTGACTTTCGCCGTCAAAACGGGCGTGCCTATTTTGGGCGTCGTAGAGAACATGGGGCCGTTCTCGTGCCCGAGCTGCGGCCACGAAGTTAGTCTGTTCGGCGGCGGCGGCGGCGAGCGAGTCGCCGCGGACTTCGGCGTTCCCTTTCTTGGTGCCGTACCCTTCGACCCGGAGGTCGTCGCAGAGTCGGACTTGGGGCGCCCCGTCGTCGTGACCCGTCCCGAGAGCCCGGCCGCGAAGGCGTGGCTGGCGATAACGGCTAAGGTCCGGGAATTGGTGAGCCGACGCGCCGGACGGCGAATGGAATGAGGCCGCGTACGTAGCCGTTTTATATCGAACGCGGGGTGAGCGCTTTGTCTACGGAAGATAAAAAGGTGAAGTTGGCGGTTCTCTTCGGCGGCCGCTCGGGCGAGCACGAGGTTTCGATAATCTCGGCGCGCTCGATGATGGCCGCGGTGGACGGCAAGAAGTTCGAGGTCCTCCCGATTTACATCTCGCCGGAAGGCAGTTGGTACTTCTGGGCCGGCTTTATGCAGGGCGTGGCGCGTCCGGACGAGGACGAACCGCCGTACACGCCGGTCGCGGACCCGGGGCGGCGCCCTTTCCTGACGAGGCTGGACGGTGGCGGCGAAATCGAGGCCGACGTCGTCTTTCCCCTGCTCCACGGCCCTTACGGCGAGGACGGGACTATTCAGGGTTTGCTCGAGCTCGCGGCGATGCCGTATGTCGGCTCGGGGCCGCTGGCCGCGGCGCTCGCGATGGACAAAGAAGTGTCCAAGAACGTTTTACGGGCGAACGGCATCTCGACCGTGGACTACTTCGCCGTCGCGCGGCGACGTTTTGAAGAGGACCCGGAAGGCCTAACGTTGGAGGTCGAGCAGCGGCTCCGGTATCCGATATTCGTGAAACCGGCGAAACTCGGCTCGAGCATCGGCATACACAAGGTGAAGGACCGGCCCTCACTTAAAAGCGCGCTCGCGGACGCGGCGCGCTACGACGCCAAGATCCTATGTGAACAGGCGGTAAACGCGCGGGAGTTCGAATGCGGCGTCTTGGGTAATGACGCGCCCCAGGCTTCACCAGTGGGCGAGATCGTGGCAGCGGGCGAGTTTTACGACTACGAGGCGAAGTACGTCCGCGACGACGCGAAACTGCTGGCGCCGGCGGAAATCCTGGAGGAGCTGAGCCGGCGGGTGCAGGACTTGGCTTTACGCGCGTTCGTCAGCCACGGCTGCGCGGGCCTTGCGCGAGCGGATTTCTTCTACTTGCCGGAACGGGACCTCTTGTTGGTAAGCGAGGTAAATACCATGCCCGGCTTCACCCCTATTAGTATGTACCCGAAGTTGTGGCAGGTCGGCGGCCTGAGTTATGCCAAACTTATCGAACGTCTAGTGGATCTGGCGTTCGAGAAGTACGCCGACTCCACGCGTAACCTCATAAGGTACGAAGATGCGGTCGACGTCGGCTAACGTCGAAACGAAAGAGGTGGCGAGTTGTTATTCTTTTTAGTTTCAAAAGCCTACGCAATGGGTGGGGGCGGCGGCGCCGAGGGACAGGGGGGCGGCGGTTTCTCTATCATCGTACCCCTTTTGCTCATAATGCTTATCTTTTACTTCTTAATGATTAGGCCCCAGCAACGCGCGGAGAAACGTAAAAAAGAGATGGTCGCCTCGATTAAAAAGGGCTACCGCGTCATAACTGCGGGCGGCATCCGCGGGACCGTCGCCAGAGTTTACGAAAAGGAAAAAATCGTATTGGTTACCGTCGCGAAGGGCGTTGACGTCGAGGTCGCCCTGGCGAAAATCGAGGCGGCGGCGCCGCCCGGCGAAGAGGTGGTCGTCGGCGGGGCCGGCGCGAAGACGGAAAAGCAAGCTAGTAAGCCAAAAGAGTATCGAGGGCCCCGGCGGCCTCGCCGTAGGTAAGAAGTGGCGGAAATAGAGACGGAAGCCCAAGCCGAGGGTCAAGGCGCTTCTGCGCGGGGACCAGTAACGTTGGCGGTTCTCCAGGACGACGCCGAGGCCGCGGCTTATCTCGCGGAAGCGGACCGCGTCCTCGCGGTTTTGGGGTACACGGAACACGGCACCAAACACGCGACGTTGGTAGCCGAGAGGGCGCGCGCCGTAATATCGGCGTTGGCCGATAAAGGGCGGCGTGCGGAACTGGCCGCCATCGCCGGCTACTTACACGACATCGGGAACGTCGTCAACCGCGACGGCCACGAGGCGTCGTCCGCCTTGCTCGCCCAGGTCATCCTGTTGCGCCTCGGTATGGACGTTGGCGAAAGGCTCCAAGTAATGACGGCTATCGGTAACCACGACGAGGGCTCGGGCGTGCCGGCGAGCGCCATAACCGCGGCCCTCACGTTGGCCGACAAATCGGACGTGCGGCGCGACCGCGTCCGCAACCCGTCGATGATATCCTTCGATATCCACGACCGCGTCAACTACGCTGCCAAACGGAGCGAGTTAGAAGTCGACGGCGAGAACAAGGTAATCACGCTCGTGCTCGAAATAGACACCTCGATCTCGCAGGTTATGGAATATTTCGAAACCTTCTTGACGCGGATGGTAATGTGCCGCCGGGCGGCGAGGCGTCTGGGATGTAACTTCGGTTTGGTTATAAACGGACTTCGGATGTTATAGGCCACGGCGATGGGGTGATGCTATGCGATGGATATGGAAGGCGCCGGTATGCGGCTTTGCCCTTTGCCTGGCGGCCGGTTGCGGCGCAGCCGAAAAGGGAGCCCAGGTGAGCGAGGCCGAAATGTGGCGCCGCTTGAACGCTATGGTGGACGGCCAGATCGAGGGCCGGGGGATATCGGACCCGGCCACGCTGGCCGCTATGCGCAAGGTGCCGCGTTGGGAATTCGTACCAGACGATATGAAGTCCCGCGCGTTCGAGGATAACCCCCTGCCTATAGGCGAGGGGCAGACCATATCGCAACCCTACATCGTCGCTTACATGACCGAGGCTCTTAAGCTCGAGGCCGACGACCGGGTCCTGGAGGTCGGTACTGGCTCGGGTTATCAGGCGGCGCTCCTAAGTGTAATGGCGGCCGACGTCTACACGATAGAGATAGTCGAGTCGCTGGCCGAGGACGCCCGGGAAACGCTCGAGCGGCTGGGTTACGGCAACGTCCACGTGCTGGTCGGCGACGGCTATCGCGGATGGCCCGACGAAGGCCCCTTCGACGGCATTATCGTAACGTGTGCCCCCGACCACGTTCCGCGGCCACTTCTGGATCAACTCGCCGAGGGTGGCCGTCTGGTCATACCGCTCGGCGGCCAATACCCCCAGATGCTAAAGCGTTTTACGAGACGTGGCGAAACTTTTGAAGAGGAAGATCTCGAGCCGGTGCTCTTCGTCCCGATGACGGGGGAAGCCCAGGAAAGATAACGGCTCGAGCCGCATCGGCGTGCGGTTCGGCGCGCGGGAGGTGTCGCGGATGGCGAACGAGCGAGATGTCGAGAGGTACTTTGAGGAATTGGGCTACGACTACGAGATGTTGGGGCCTACGATGTGGGTCGTCGACGCCGCGGTAGAGGGCGGCTTCGGTAAAGTCGTCGTTAGCTATAGTCCGCCGTTAGTCGTACTGCGTCTCAAGGTCGTGGAGTTGCCAAAGGGCCGAGACGACGCCAAGCTCTTCCGCGCGTTGCTCGAGGCGAACGCCCGCGACGTCGTACACGGCGCTTTCGGCCTAGAGGACAACGCGGTCGTAGTCGTCGATACGTTGGAGGCGGAGTACTTGGACGTCGTCGAGCTGCAGGCGTCCGTGGACAGTATGGCGTTTGCCGCGGCGACGATCCTACCGCGCCTCGAGAAATTCGGCGTGAAGTGAGGAGGAGCGTGCTATGGGCGTTTTGGAGCGGATCACGAAAATTTTAGAGGCGAATATAAACGCGATGTTGTCGTCGGCCGAAGACCCCGAGAAAATGATCGAGCAATTCGTGATCGACGTGCGCGAGCAATACCGCGAGGCCCGGCGGCAGGTTACGGTCGCGGCCGCCGACGAGAAGCGGCTCGAGGCGAAGTACGGCAAGGCGAAGGCCGGCGTGGACGCGTGGCAACGGCGCGCGGTCTTGGCGCTGCAGAAGGGGCGAGAGGACCTGGCGCGCGAAGCCTTGCTCCGCAAACAAGAGGTCGCTGCTGCGGCGTCCGAATATCTAGCCCAGCTCGAGCAACAGAGCGTTCTCGTAGAACGCTTGAAAAGGGGCCTCGTCGCGCTCGACGGGAAGATAGACGAGGCGACGCGCAAGAAGGACTTGATTATCGCGCGGAAGAAACGCGCTGAGGCCGCCCAAACCATTAACCGCGCCGTCGCGTCTATCGACGACCGCAGCGCTTTCGAGGCTTTCGGTCGGGTCGAGGAGAAAGTGGCGCGCCTCGAGGCCACCGCCGAGGCGGAGGCCGAAGTCGCGGCGCTCGAGGGGGCCCAGGACCTGGAGGAGGAGTTCAAGAGACTCGAGACGGGCGACGTCGACGTCGAGCTTAAAGCTTTGAAGGCTTCGCTAGGGCTGGCGCTAGCTCCGGGCGAGGAACCCCAGGCGCTACCCGAGGGCGAGGAGGCCGAGGGTCCCGGGCGCGGCGAGGCCGGGACCTAAGCGCGGGTCATGAATTGGAAAGTAGTACTTAGGCCCCTCGGCCTGCCGGTTCTGTTGCTAAGCTTGGCGGTCGGCATATTTTTCCCGCCCGCTATCGCCGTAGGGGTAATTTTCTACTGCGGCGCGGTGTATTGGGCGTACCACCGCGAGCGCAATAGGGCCCTCCCGCGCGGAACGGTGGACGAGGTCAGCAAGCTACCGTACCGCCGCCGCAAGCTCGCGAACCACGCTATAGCCGCGGCGCGCGACATCGAGCGGCGGTTGTCGCTCCTGCCCAAGGATATGGTCGAGCGGATGCCGCTCACGCCGGATGACGCGGGGCGGCTGGCGGCCGCGGTCGTGTATTACCTGCGCGAGGAGGCCGAAGCGCGTAAGCTCGCTAAAGCGGGGGGCGGGGAGAAGGCCGAAGAAATGGCAAAGAGGGCGGCCGCGGGAGCCGAGCGGACGTTCTCGCGGGTGCAGTCGTTACAGAGTTCGCTCGCCGCGCTCGCCCTATCGGGCGCGCACGCCGACCGCGAAATGCTCTCCGCCGAGGCTGAGAAGGCCGCGGAGGAAATCCGGGGTTTGCGCCGGGCGATGGAAGAAGCACGGGCCGAGCTCACCGCGGCGCGCGAGCGCCTCGCGCTTGAGGGTAAGTCGGACTCTTGGGAAGGCGGCGAAGGATATTAACGCCCTCGCGCGGCGTCTTCCCTTTTGCTTACTCGCGGCCTTTCCAACCCTCGCGTGCGCCGTAGCCCGACCGCTGGGGGCTGCGAGTTGGTGCAAAGGCGCCGTCGGCGCCTCCGGCGAGTTCCGCACCGTTTTCGATAACACCGAGTATTCACCGGTCCGTTTACGGAAGCCGGACGAGCGGACTTATTTTTTCTCCGACCTCACGCTATACGTCGACTTTCACGTGGCGGAGGGCCTTTTGGTGCAAGCGGGCGGTAAAGTATCCTACGACTTCGGCGACGACGCGCCGGGCGGGCCCGGGCCGCGTGCCCGGCTTCGCCTGCGCGGCACGCTCGATACCAAACATCACCACTGGACCTTCGGCCACTTCCGCGAGTCGATATCGCCGCTGACGTTCGTGCAACGCGCCTACGACGACGAACTGGCGGGGACGCGATATCGCCTGGCGTGGGGGCCCAGCGATAGCCGCCTTTTTCTCGCCCGGACTTCCACCGTGGGGGAGGAACGTTACGAGACCTTTGCGGGGGGAGGCCGCATTTCGCTGCGCCCTTGGAAAGTTACGGAATTAGCCGCCAACTTGGGCGCCATCCACGAGGGCGGCTTCGACGCCGGTACCGGTTCGTCGCCGCCCGGCGGCCGAAAGCGTGAGGTAGGAGTCGGCTCGCTCGAGTGCGAGCAGGCGGTATTATGGGGTTTTTACGCCGGGGGAGAGGCGGCCGTATCGGTGGACCGCGGCGACAGGGAAGACCGTTCTCTTCGCGATAACGCCTTTTGGCTCGGCGCGGGGTGGCGTCGGGGCCCCTTTGAGGTAGGCGGGCGTTTTTACCGCGTGGGGTGGGCGTTCGCGACGCCGTGGGGCGTCAGGTTTCTGCGAAATGAAGAGCAAGCAATTATTATAAGCGACTTCTACGCGTGGACGGCCCGCGGCGCGGCGACGGTCGACGTATTCGAGGTTGCGAGGCTTACGTTGGCGTTCGAGGGCGGCGTAAAATATCGTGAGGAGAGTTTCGACGAGCAAGATTACAATTTTAATATCGAGCTTATCAAATTCGAGGTCGACTTATAAAAATACCTTAAGCTTCGAAAAAGGCCGCCCCGGTGGGCGGCTCTAGCTTTAATTAATCTTTCGGTCAGCACGCGGGGTGATTTAATCTCTTTTTAATATAGCCCTCAAGGCCGAGACCAAGCCGGCGAGGGGTACTTCTTTTTGTTCTCGCGATGCGAGCTCCTTGACTTGGACGACGTTTCTCGCGACCTCGTCAGGCCCGACGACGACGACTAACGGTATACCCTTAGCGTCCGCGTAACTGAACTGTTTGGCGAGTTTGGCGGCGGGCTCGAGGTATACCTCGCACGTCGTGCCGGCGGCCCTTATTTCCGCGGCTACGTTCAAGGCGTCTTTCAACACGGTTTCGTCGTATACGGCGACGAGCACGTCCGCGGGTCCGCCTTCGCGTGCGGCGGCCTCGCGCGCCGTGAGGAGGGCCGTTATCCGCTCCAGGCCGAAAGACGTGCCGGTCGCGGGGAGGTCCGGGCCGCCCAGCTGCGCGATAAGACGGTCATAGCGGCCGCCCCCCGCCACCGAGCCGATGCCTCCCTCGGCGACGTACGCCTCGTAGATGGGGCCGGTGTAGTAGTCGAGGCCGCGTGCCATGTGCAAGTCGAAACTCAGGACGTCGTCGGGAACGCGGAAGTAATTTAGATATTCCGCGAGCTTCTGCATTTCGGATACGCCTTCGCGGCCCTCCTCGTAGTCGCCGGCGAAAGCCTGAGCCGCATTCAAATAATAATCTATACGGCCGCTGTTCTTCGGATCGAACAGGACGCCCATAATTTCCCCAGCCGCCGGTTCGGGTACGTCGCTCGCCGCCAGCTCGGCCTCGACGCCGTTTTTGCCCACTTTATCGAGTTTATCCATCGCACGAATCGCGGCAAACTTCAGTTCGGCTGGAACGGCGGCGTAATCCATAAAAGCCGATAAGATTTTGCGGTTATTCACGCTAACGCGGTAATTTTCGAAACCCAGCGCCGCAAGCGTTTCATGCATTACCGCAATCATCTCGGCGTCGGCCAGCATCGACGCGGTCCCGACGCAGTCGACGTCGCACTGGATGAATTCGCGAAAGCGGCCTCGCTGCGGCCGCTCGGCACGCCATACCGGTTGGATCTGGTAGCGCTTGAAGGGTTTGGGGATGTCTTGGTTCGCGGCCATGACGCGCGCCAGCGGGACGGTGAGGTCATAGCGCAGGCCGAGGTCGGCCTCGCCGCGTTCGCCGGCCTTACCGCGCTTCAGTATGCGGAAGATGAGGCGGTCCGCCTCGTCGCCGTACTTGCCGGTCAGGACGTCGAGGCGCTCGAGCGCGGGGGTCTCGAGCGGCGCGTAGCCGAAGCCCTCGAAGACCTCCTTGACGGTTGCGATAACGCGGTCGCGAGTCCGTAATTGCGCCGGTAGGTAGTCGCGCGTTCCTTTGGGCGGTTGGGGTTTCATTATTTATAAAGAGCCGGCGTTACGTAACGATAGATCGGTTTTATTCCAATTCGCCGACGACCTTCTCGGCGGCCGCGAGCACCTCGCCCGACTTCACGAGCTCCACCGTGCGGTTGATGTCGTATTGCGTCGGCCGGTCCTCCTCCATGAAGTCGACGTGTTCGCGGACGAGCTTGTATACCGCTTCCGCGGCCGGGCCGGCCTTGAGCGGCCGCCGGTGGTCCACCGCCTGGCACGCCGCGATAAGCTCGATGGCGGCGATGTACCAGGCGTTGCGCAATATCTGCTTCGTCTTGAGCGCCGTGTTCATGCCCATGGAGACGAAGTCCTCCTGGTCCGCGGCGGCGGGGATGGAGCCGATGGCCGCGGGATGGCAGAGGACCCGGTTCTCGTTGACGAGCATGCCCGCGGTGTACTGCGTGAGCATCAGGCCGCTGAACATACCGGCGCCGTGGATAAGGAACGCCGGGAGCCCCTCGCTCAGGTTGGGGTTCATCAGGCGGTTGAGGCGCCGCTCGGATAGGACGCATACCGTCGTCACGGCGGTGCCGACGAGCTCGAGGGCGAAAGCGAGCGGCGTCCCTTGGAAGTTGGCGCCCGTTAGTACGAGGTCGTCGTCGGGGAAGAAGAGCGGGTTGTCGCCGGCGCCGTTGAACTCGGTCTCGAACATCTGCTGCGCCCAATCGAAGGCGTCCTTCGCGGAGCCGACGACCTGGGGCGTGGAGCGGAGGCTGTACGCGTTCTGGACCTTCTTCTTGCCGATCTTCCCGGGCACCAGCATCTCGGAGCCGTCGATGAGGCGCCGGACGTTGCTCGCGCACTTGACGGCGCCCGGGTACCCGCGCGCCTTATGAAGGCGCTCGTCGAGGCACAGCGTGTTGACGTTGAGGACTTCGAACGTGATGCCGGCGACGACCTCTTGCGTCCTAACCCAGCGGTAGGCGTCGTGGATCTCGAGCGCGCCCATGCCGGCGATAACGTTGGAGCCGTTGATGGTGGCGAGGCCGTCGCGGGCCTCGAAGACGATGGTGGGAATGCCGGCGGCGTCCATGGCCTCTTTGCCGCCCATACGTTTGCCCTCGTAAAAAGCCTCGCCTTCGCCGAGGAGGACGAGCGCCACCTGGCTCATGGGCGAGAGGTCGCCCGAGGCGCCCACCGAGCCGTGCTGGAAGACGACGGGGGTTACGCCCTTGTTCAACATTTCCACGAGCGTTTCCACGACCACCGGCCTTAGGCCGGAGAAGCCTACGCAGTGGCAGTTGACGCGCGTCGCCATCGCGGCGCGGATGTCGTCGACGTCGCACGGCTCGCCGCAGCCCGCGGAGTGCGAGTAGACGAGGTAGCGCTGGAACTGTTGCGTTTGCTCGGGCGTGAGGACGACCTCGGATAGTTCGCCGATACCCGTGGTTACGCCGTACATGACCTCGCGCTTTTCCACTTTATCGTCCAGCATGGCCCGGCATTTTCGAATTCGCTCCCACGCGTCGTCGGTCACTTCGACCGGTTCGTCGTCGCGGGCGATCTTTACGAGGTTCTCGAGCGTGAGCGATTTTCCGTCGAGTTTAACCGCCATCGATAAGCCTCCTTGAACGGTCGTCGGGCCGCGGCGTTAACGCCCGTAGTAGGGGTTTCTCGTAAGCGCATGAAGAATTATTCACGTGCCTGCCAGCGGCAATTTTTACCGGCGTTCGCTCAAAGTCATTTCGGCACGGTTAAGATAAACTGAAGTTAATATTGTGTATACTAACACCTACGCGCACCCCAAGCAAGATTTTATTAAAACCCTGGCCCAATCGCCTCGGTCCTGTCCCGCGGCGGGGCAATAGGTTTTAACTTTTTTCCGATTATGTTATTATCGATTGCGGTTGATGGTGGAATTTTTGGGGTAGCTTCGCGCGTTTTCGGGGCGGAGGTGTGGGAGGGTCAAGCGAAAGGAGGTATTCATGGCGGTCGACCGAACGACGTTTGAACGGCGCATGTGGTCCGCGGTGCCTGAAATTAAGGTCCTTCTGAAGGAGGCGCCCACCTTTGAAGCCGCGCGCACCGCGATTTTCGATTATCTCGAAACTCGGAAGAGGGAAATCCGCGCCGAGGAAGTCGACATCCCGAGTTGGGAGTGGGAAGTCGTCGACGATTGTATAGACGTCCTGAAGAATATTTTTTCGGCTTATTATGAAAAGGCCGCGAGGTTTAGCGCCTTGCGGGCGCTTTGGCAATTGGCGCGCGGGAAGTATTCGGGGAAAAGGAAGCCGTTGTCGCCGGGGTTTTTCGAAGAGCTCCGCCACCTTTTCCTCGGCCTGGCCGGCAGGTCGCCCATCTACGAGGGGCTGGCGTTGCCGGCCTACGTCGACGTGCACGGCCGCGAGGCCGCGCTCGTGCGTTCGCGCAACCTCGACCAACTCGCGGCGCGATTGCAAGAAGGCCTCGCCCAGTACCCCTCCGGCCTCGACGAGGATTTGGTGAGGGAGCGGCGCCGCAACGCCGGGAGGATACAAAAACTTTTAGGCGCGACGGAGGACGAGTGGCACGATTGGCATTGGCAATTCGATAACGTCATAAAAAACGGTAAAACCCTACAGAAAATCGTCTCGCTCTCGCCCGAGGAGGCGAAGGCCGTCGACCTCGCGACGAGAAAGGGCGTCCCCTTCGGCATTACGCCTTATTACGCGTCGCTTATGCGCCGCCGCTTATCGCGGTCCCGCGTTCACGCCACCCGGGCGCAAGTGATTCCGCCGCTCGCGTACGTCCAAAAAATGGTCAAGTTTCGCGGCACCCGCGAGTTCGAATGCGACTTTATGCTCGAGCGCGATACGTCGCCCGTGGACCTCGTGACGAGGCGCTATCCCACCATCGCCATCCTGAAGCCGTACAGCGGCTGTTTCCAGGTTTGCGTCTACTGCCAGCGCAACTGGGAGATTACGGGAACGTTCGGCGGCGGGGCCGCAGCGCCCAAGAGAAAGCTCGACGCCGCGCTCGACTGGCTCGAGGCCACGCCCGCCGTCAACGAGGTCCTGGTTACCGGCGGGGACCCCCTCGCGCTCACGGACGAAGACATCGAGTACATAATGGACCGCCTGGCGGCGACGCCGTCCGTAGAACGGGTGCGGCTCGGGACGCGCGCGCTCGTCGTCGCGCCGATGAGGATTACGCAAGACCTCGCCGACCTCGTCGCCCGGTACAACGAGCCCGGCCGGCGCGAAGTTGTCGTCGTGACGCACTTCGAACATTCCGCGGAGGTAACGCCCGAGGCCGCGCGCGCCGTGCGGCGGCTGAGGGACAGGGGCATTTCCGTTTACAACCAGGCCGTCTTCACGTACGCCAACTGCCGCCGCTTCGAGATGTGCAAACTCAGGCTCGAGCTCCGGCGGGTCGGCGTCGACCCGTACTACCTCTTCAACGCCAAAGCGAAGGAGGAGCTGGACATCTACCGCGTGCCGCTGGCCCGTCTGCAACAAGAGCGCAAAGAGGAGGCGCGCCTCCAGTCCGGCGTCGTCCGGACCGACGCGCCCGTCTACAACATCCCCCGCCTCGGCAAACACAACGTCATCGCCTGGCAACACCACCGCGTCATCGCCGTTCTCCCGGACGGCCGCCGCGTGTACGAGTTCCAGCCTTGGGAGAAGAACATATCCCCGGCCGACGTCTTCGTCGAGGCCGACGTATCCATCTACGACTTCCTCGAGTACCTGAAGAGCCGCGGCGAGAAAGTGGACGAGTACAAGACGATCTGGTATTACTTTTAGGGTTACGCCCTTCGCGTCGGCCTTGGCGGCGTGGGTGTTGCGGTTGTGTTTAGTACGTCAGGTTGGACTAAACCGTTGTTTACGAATCAGATTTTGAGAGGCCGATGTTTACTTAAACACGCGTTATCGTAAACATAGTAACGCGCGTCGCCGCTTAAGAAGCCAAGGCCGCCTTATAAGTTCCGGTCGAACGCTTTTCGCGTTATTAACAATTTCTCTTGACAGAAGTTCCGCGCTATTTCAAAATGGCTCGCAAGGGAGAAGGTATACGTAGCCGGGCGCACTTAGCAAGGGGGTTGAGGGATGCCCGGGAAGAGGGAAACGAGTTTAATATGGAACGGCGCCGCGCGTTACGAAATACTGCCCAGGTTCGGCTAACCGCCGGCCTGGGTTTTTTTATTTAACGTTAACCCAAGGTAGCTCTTTGGAGAGCGCTCATTACGAAGCAGGAGGTCTAACGATGAAGACGGTTTTAATTATCTTAGAGGCGGCGGCGCTCGCGGCCGCGGCCTGGGCGTTACCGCCCCCGTATACGTACGTGGGTAAGTGGGGCTCGCTCGGCTCGGGCAACGGCCAATTTAGCTATCCCCGCGGCATCGCGGTCGTCTCGAACGGCAACATTTACGTAGTAGACTCGAATAACCACCGCATCCAATACTTCACCTCGAGCGGTTCGTTCCTCGGGAAGTGGGGCTCGGTCGGGACGGGCAACGGCCAATTTAGCTATCCCCGCGGCATCGCGGTCGTCTCGAACGGCAACATTTA
>JABAOC010001944.1_pt3 | contig 38756 bp, 39 predicted proteins | sample 7062161 | NCBI WGS metagenome assembly JABAOC01 (sample SAMN14538625, study PRJNA623070) | marine sediment metagenome | biome: marine biome [ENVO:00000428]; feature: marine pelagic biome [ENVO:01000023]; material: deep marine sediment [ENVO:00002113] | place: India: Gulf of Khambhat ... | reverse complement strand
CCATGAAGAATTAAGAAGCTTAAGAGATGTCTTTTCTCGCGAGAGAATTTTAAAGGAATAAGAGGAGAAAGATGAAGATTGTCTTACAGAGAGTCAAACAGGCTGCGGTTGAAGTTCAGGGAAAGATCACAGGAGAAATAGAGCGGGGAATTTGCCTCCTGGTAGGCATTGAAAAGGGCGATTCAGAAGATGATGCTCAATATCTGGCTAATAAAGTTGTGGAGCTGCGGATTTTCCCTGATAAGGAAGGGAAAATGAACTTATCCTTGTCAGAGGCTCGAGGAGGAGTGCTCGCAGTTTCTCAGTTCACTCTCGCTGGATCCACAAAGAAAGGAAGGAGACCCAGTTTCGACAGAGCCGAGTTGCCAGAAAGAGCGGAGGAGCTTTTTAGTTATTTTGTTGATCTAATTAAACAGAGAGGTATCAAAGTTGAGACAGGAGTTTTTGGGGCCATGATGGATGTCCGTATGGTCAATGATGGCCCTGTTACTTTTATTCTTGAAAAGAAAAAATCTTATGTGGATTAGATTTTAAAGCAGAGGCAGGATTTTTGTCTTAGACCATATCCAGGATATGGCCCATTTTTTCTTTCTTGGTCTTTAGGTATTTGAGGTTCACCTTGTTAGGGGGAATTTCGATAGGTACCCTTTCCACAATTTCTAACCCATATCCTGAAAGCCCGATGAATTTTCGCGGATTATTAGTTATCAGACGGAGCTTGTTAACTCCAAGAGAAACCAGTACTTGAGCTCCTATTCCGTAGTCTCTTTGGTCAGCCTTAAAACCAAGTTTTCGGTTGGCTTCGTAAGTATCTACTCCCTGTTCCTGGATGGCATAGGCTTTGATTTTGTTGGCGAAGCCGATCCCTCTTCCCTCATGATTGAGTATATAAAGGATGACTCCTTTTCCTTCTTCGTTGATCATTTTCATGGAGCGGTGAAGTTGCTCTCCACAGTCGCAGCGAACTGAGCCAAAAGTGTCTCCAGTCAAACACTGAGAGTGAGCACGGACAAGCGTAGGTTCGTCCTTTTTTATTTCTCCTTTGACCAGGGCTATATGGTGTTCTTTATGGATGCTGTCTTCAAAAATCATCACCTTGAAGTGCCCAAACTTAGTCGGCAAATCGGCTTCTTCAATTTTATTGACAAGCGTTTCGTGCCTCATCCTGTATTTTATGAGATCAGCGATAGTCAGGATGGGAATATCATGAGCCCGGCTAAATTCCTCGAGTTGAGGCATCCTGGCCATGGTACCATCTTCGTTCATGACTTCGCAGATGACGCCTGCAGGCCTTAATCCAGCCAGACGAGTGATGTCCAGCGCTGCCTCTGTTTGGCCCGCCCTTACCAGAACGCCGCCTTCCTGCGCTTGAAGGGGAAAGATATGCCCGGGTCGAGTTAGGTCTGCGGGGCGCGTTTTGTGGTCAATGGCAGTCAGAACTGTTTTAGCCCGGTCATAAGCTGAAATACCCGTTGTGACTCCCTTTTTAGCATCTATGGAAACGGTAAAAGCCGTTTGGAAGGGAGCTGTATTATCTCGAACCATTAAAGGAATATCGAGTTCCCTTAGCCTTTTTTCTGTCAGGGGCATGCAGATAAGACCCCGCCCGTGTTTGGTCATGAAGTTGATGACTTCTGGAGTTACCTTTTCAGCCGCAACCATCAGGTCGCCTTCATTCTCTCTGTCTTCATCATCAACGATAATGATGAGCTTTCCAGCTTTTACCGATTTAAGAGCTTGTTCTACTGAAGCTGTTTGTGATTTCCTTTTCATCTCATATCCTTCTCTCTTTTTCTCTTATTCTGTCGCTTGTCTTTACTTATCCAATTATACACGTATTTTCCGATCGTGTCACATTCTATGTTGACCGCATCTCCTCTTTTTAAGTTGCCTAAATTAGAATTATTTAATGTGATGGGAATAAGCTCAACTTCGAATGAAGAAGGACCTAATAGAGCGATGGTCAAGCTTACTCCGTTTAAGGCTACTGAACCTTCAGGGATAAAGTACCGTCTGAGCTCTGGAGGGAAAGAGATTTTCAGTCTTTTTCCTGGTCTTTTCTGCGATATCAGGAGAACTTTTCCTCGTGCGTCGACATGGCCTGTAATAAGATGGCCACCTAAGGGAGATGAGAGCGTAAGCGGTTGCTCAAGATTGAGTATTTCACCCTGCCTAAGATAGCCCAGATTGGTTTTTTGGATGGTTTCTTGAGAGAGATTGAAGAAAAGGGCTTTATTCTCTTTTTTGATGAGGCTTAAGCAGACCCCGTTCACAGCCAGGCTTTCGCCGATTTCTATTTGAGAAATGATAGAGGGAGCCTCGATCGTTATTTCTTGTTTCCCTCGGCGGTATCCTTTGAACAAACCTGTATGATTAATGATTCCTGTAAACATTAGAGATATCCTTCCATGATGATGTCTTCATCAATTTGAAAAGAGTTTTTTCTCTTCAAATGAATCGAATTTTTTATGAAGTCTGCCCCTTCTCCCTGGAGAAGAGACGGCGCATGCTTTCCCCCGATCAATTTGGGAGAGATGGATACAATAACTTTATCTACAAGCCTTTCTTCGAGCATTGACGTCAGCACTCGGCTACCGCCTTCAACCAGCACGCTCGATATCTCATTCTTGCCCAGCCAGGTTAGTACTTCCTTTATGTCCAAAGTTGGCGAAGAAAGAAAAACGACATCTACTCCCTTTTTACGCAAAGCTTCAGCTTTCCTTGGGGAGGCTTTCTTAAGAGAAAAGACAAAAATTTTTCCCTGGGAAAGGGTGGAGAGAATCTTAGCCGCTAAAGGGAAGCGAAGATGGGAATCGAGGATAACACGCATGATATGTTTTCCCTTCCAGTTAGGATGACGCACAGTAAGCAGAGGATCGTCCTTGACAAGAGTGTTAATCCCAACCAGAAGCGCATCGTACTCTCCTCTTAAGAGATGAAAATATTTTCTTGTCTGCGGAGAAGAGATCCATCGGGACGAAAATTTTCTGGTTGCTATTTTCCCATCGACACTGATGGCAGCTTTAGCAGTGACAAAAGGGATTTTTTTTGTGATGTATTTTAAGTAAGCTTCATTCAGTCGTCTGTTTTTCTCCTCGAGAAGACCCGCAGAGACTTCTATTCCAGCCTGCTTTATTTTTTTAATTCCCTTTTTGAAAACAAGGGGATTTGGATCGAGAGCGGAGATAATCACTCTTTTCAAGCGCGCCCGAAGTATCGCTTCTGTACAAGGAGGTGTTTTTCCCCAGTGAACACAGGGTTCAAGAGTGATATAAGCAGTGCTGTTTAGGGAAAGAGAGCCTGCTCTCTGAAGAGCTACAGCTTCAGCATGGGGCTGGCCAGGCTTTACATGATAACCATAACCCACGATCACATCTTTGCGTACGATCACTGTGCCCACGTAGGGATTTGGGCTTGCCCATCCTTTAGCTTTTTCAGCTAAGGCATAGGCCATCTGGAGGTAGTAAATATCTTTAAGGTTTTTCATGAAAGAAGGGCTCTCGCAAAATCCCGGGGAGAGAAGTAAAGCATGTCCTTTTCATTTTCCCCGATACCGATGAACTTGATCGGGAGTTTCAGTTCGTCTACTATGCTTATAACACTTCCTCCTTTGGCAGTTCCATCCAGCTTGGTGAGGAAAATGCCAGTTAAGCCCGAAAACTTGAGAAATTCTTTGGCTTGAATCAGAGCATTTTGGCCAATACTGGCATCCAGAACGAGCAATATCTCATGGGGAGCTCCTTCGATTTCTCTTGAGATGATCCGTTTAATCTTTTCCAACTCCTTCATTAGGTTGGTGTTGGTATGTATTCTTCCAGCAGTATCTACAAGAAGAAGCTGTAAGGAACGGGCCTTTAAAGATTGAATGGAATCGTAAACGACAGAAGCAGGGTCAGCTCCGTACTGGCCTTTTATAATAGGAATATTTAATTTCTTTCCCCATAATGCCAGCTGTTCCTGGGCTGCTGCCCTGAATGTATCAGCCGCCACCATCAATACATTCTTTCCCTCCTTGGTGAAGTGATAAGCTAGCTTAGCCAGGGACGTTGTCTTTCCCCCACCGTTTACTCCGACCATCATGATAACAGAATGAGAATGATCAAGGTTGAAAGCAGAGGGGAATTGAGAGAGAGTGTTTATAATCTCCTCCTCCAATATTTTTTTAATTGTTTCGAAAGAGTCGCTTTTTTTGCTCTTTTCTCTGATAGAATGAATAATTCTTTCAGTAGAAGAGATTCCTATATCAGCCAGAACCATGGATTCGGCAAGTCTATCAAGAATTTCTTCTCTGTCTTTTTCACTCCGAAGAAGCTCTTCGAACCTTTCTTTAAACGCATTTCGCGTTTCGGCTAGTTTTTCTTTTAGGTTTCCGATCACAGCACGATTATTATATTTTTCGAGTTTTTTAAAGTCAATTGAGAGAAAATGGGGCCTGGCCCCATTTTCTCCTGATAAAAAAGTAGCCTGTCCCCTTTTTTTATGTTAAATTTAAGAGCCTATGATCGAAACTATTTGGATCTTGAAACCATGGCGAGAGGAAGCGAAGACTCTTACTGCTGAGCTTGGCATTCCTTTAGAAATTGCTCAGATATTGGTCAACCGGAATTTATGCGATGCAGAAGCTGCTAGTAAATTTCTTTTCGGGACTTTGGAAGGCCTTCATGATCCTTATTTGATGAGAGACATGAAGGAGGCAGTAGAGAGAATCAGCCAAGCGATTTCCAGCAGGGAGAAAATATTGATTTTTGGCGATTATGATGTGGACGGCATTCTTTCAGTCGTTATCCTCTCCAAAGCCCTGGAGTCTTTAGGGGCAGAGGTCGATTACTTCATCCCAGATAGATTGAAGGAAGGATACGGGATTAAGGAGGAGTATATTGAAATTGTCCTTGAGAGAAAAGCGAGCTTAGTGGTCAGTGTAGATTGCGGGATAAAAGCGACGCGATTTGCGAAAAGTGCGAGAGAGACAGGAGTTGATATCATCATAACTGACCATCATCTGCCTGGAGATACCCTTCCCGAAGCCAAGGCAATCCTCAATCCTATGCTTATGGACTCCGGATATCCTGATAGGAGCTTAGCCGGAATTGGGGTTGTCTTCAAGCTGATCCAGGCACTTTTTGATAGGGAGGGGAAGTCTTCTTCTCTGCAGGGCTATATGAAGCTTGTCTCAATTGGGACAATAGCCGATGTTGCAGAATTGAAAGGTGAAAACAGGCTTTTTGTTAAGTTCGGACTAAAAGAGCTGGAAAACGTTGCCAGCACTGGATTATTAAGTCTGATGGAATTCTGCGGTTTGAGTGGAAAAAGAGTCTCTGCCGGAGATGTCGGATTCAGGATCGGGCCGAGGATTAACGCTGCTGGAAGAATGGGGATGACTGATTTAGCTGTTAAGCTATTTTTTACGAATTCTCTTCCAGAGTCGCTTGAACTCGTAGGCCATCTTGATAAACTGAATTCCAAAAGGCAGAAAACACAAGAGAAAATTTATGAACAGGCCTTGAGGAAAATCAGGAAAAGAACTCTTGATAAACGCTACAAATTTCTGATTCTGGGCTGCGAGGAATGGCACCGTGGAGTAATCGGTATTGTGGCCTCAAAGCTTAAAGATTTCCTACATCGGCCCGTTTTGATATTTGCCTATGAAGATGGAAAAGCATATGGCTCAGGGAGAAGCATCGATGAATTTCCCCTTATCGCGTGTTTGGATGAATGTAAAGACCTGTTCCTGAATTATGGAGGACATTCAACGGCCGTCGGTTGTGTGCTTGCTCAAGAAAATGTGACGCTTTTTAAAAAGACGGCAAATTCCTATGTCGACTCGAGAATAACCGATGAGCATTTAAAAAGAAAAATATACATAGACTCGAAGATAGATTTTTCTGATATAAGCTCTAGTTTTATCGAGAATTTTTCTCTCCTTTCTCCTTTTGGAGTTGGGAATCCTAAACCAATTTTTCTGACTGAAAAAGCAGAAGTCGTGAAAGAACCCGTTAAAATTCAGGGCAAGCACGCCAAGCTTCTGGTAAGGCAGAAAGGAAGGATTTTTGAAGCTCTAGGATGGGATAGAGGCGATTTGGCTCAGAGCGTCCAGAAAGGCGATAAAATCGATTTGGCTTATTCTCTTCAATTTTCCGAGTACATGGGGGAAGAAAAGCTCAGTCTTTCTCTTGAAGACATAAGAACATAAGGGAAAGGTTTGAAAGAAAAAACATGAGTATCCCAAAGATCATGAGAGCCGGGATAATAATTCTACTTGTAATACTTCTGGCCATAATGGTGAGATATTTTATGAGTCGCTCGCTTAGAAAGCCTCAGGTCCCCTTGAAAACGGATGATCTAACTCAGCAGAAAATAGAGAAGAAAGATAAGGTTGTCCATTTCGAAATCAAAGGAGGAGAGGAAAGCGTTCGGTTCAAGGCAGATAAGCATTACGTCGGTGAGGATAAGAATTATCACGCAGAGGGGAATGTAGAAATTATTTTTCTGAAAAAAAGAGAAGGCAAAGACGTTTTTATCTACGGCAATGAAGTTATCTATGATAAAGACTGGAATCATTTCCAATTATCGGGCCAGGGAAAAGTTAAATACGAGGATTTGGTGATTGAATCAGTTTCTTTGCATTATGACAACAAAAAGGAACTTTTCAGCACCGAAAAGGGAGTCAGTTTTTCCTCAGAAGGCTTCAGCGGGACTGCTCAGAAGTTGGACTATTTTATGGAGCAACAAGAGTTATTCCTCCAAGAGAACGTCCATCTCCGTCTAAGGCCTAATCTTGAAACATCCTTCCCTCTTATTGCCCAAGGAAAAAGGTTGGAATACAGCCGAAAAACCAGACAAGGTATGATGGATGGAGGAGTGCGCCTTTTTCATGGAGAGAGCCGCGCCACAGCTTCGAATTTAAGGTTTGATTTGTCAGCGGATGAAAACAATCTAAGAGCTCTGGTTCTAAAAGGTAAAGCCAAAGCTTTTATTAGAGAAGAGAGAGAAAAAAAAGGTTATTCATCGAGGCAACCTTCACCTTTTTCTCAAAGTGCCATGCGCGAGGTCGAAGCAGAAGAGATAGAACTCAGAGCCTTCCCCGACCTTCAGAAGGTTCAGGCCGCGGAAGCGAGCGGGAATTGCTCCCTTAAATTTGTATCTTCTTCAGGAAGTTATACCCATATTTTGGCAGAATCTGTAAAATTTTTATTCGATCAAGAAGGAGAGCTTAGGGAATTTGAGGCATTAAAAAAGGCGAGTATGATCGATCAAGAAGAAGACTCAGAAGAGAGGAGGCTTATTGAAGGAGACTCGCTGATCATAAAAGGCAAAACAGATGTTCTCAGAGTGAAGGGAAAAGGTCCATATGAAGCGCGCGTAGCTTCTTCAGACAGCGAGGTTCTTGCCGAGGAGATATCCATTTCCCTTGATAACAATAACTTAGAGGTAAAAAAGGGAGTCAAGGTCGTTCTGAATTCAAAAAAAGGAGAAAAAAACCGCATCGGCCTCTTTTCCGAAGAATACCCTGTTCTTATAAATGCACAAGAGATGAGATATTTCGACAAGGAAAAGCGTTTTCTTTTTAACGGCGATGTAAAAGCATGGCAGGAAAAGAGAATATTGCTTGCCGAAGAAATCATGCTTTATGAAGAGACGGGAAAAATTCTTTCCACAGGAGAGGTAAAATCCATTTTTCCTCATAAGCCAAAGGATGAAGAAAATGAGGAAAGAGTGGAAGTTTCTTCCGATAAAATGACTTACCATCCTGAGCAGAATCTTATTTTCTACGAAAAAAGAAGTTCTTTAAAGGTTAAGGACATTGACCTTCGAGCCCAATCCGTTTCTGTTTATCTCAGCGAACAAGAAGGAGACATGGAGAGGATAATCGCCCGTGAGAAAGTGATCATTGTTCAAAATCTTGGAGAAGGAAGGGGAGAGGAAGCGATATACGATCCGGATAAGGAGTCTGTTGTCCTATTGGGAAACCCAGTGCTGATAGATAAAGATAGGGGTGTCACAAGGGGAGACAAATTGACTTTTTACCTGGCCGATGATAGAATCCTTGTTGAAAATAAAGCCAGAGAAAGGTCGGCAACAGTAATAAAACGTGAGAAATGAAAAACTCTCTAGAAGCAGTAAAACTGGAAAAAAGCTATCAAAAGAAAAAAGTCGTCGATAATGTTTCTCTTAGTGTCAAAAAAGGAGAAATTGTTGGGCTTTTGGGGCCTAATGGAGCAGGAAAAACGACAACCTTTTCTCTAATACTCGGTCTTATTCCTAAAGATTCGGGGCGAATTTACCTGGACGGAGAAGACATTACAGAGCTGCCTATGTATGCCAAGGCAAGAAAAGGACTATGTCTTCTCCCGCAGGAAGCGTCTGCTTTCAGGAGGCTGAGTGTCGAGGACAATCTGTTGTCGATAATGGAGACGAAGCGGAATGTCCAATCAAAGGGAAACAGCGATCTCGCGGGGATTCTTAAAGAGTTTGGACTTGATAAGCTTCAAAAAGCTAAAGCTTATACATTATCAGGAGGAGAAAGAAGAAGGCTTGAAATTGCTCGAGCTCTGATCACAACTCCTGAATTTATCCTTCTGGACGAGCCTTTTACTGGCATCGATCCTTTAGCCATCCAAGACTTACAAGAAATCATCCTCGGCCTTAAAAATAGAAGAATAGGGATTCTTTTAACAGATCACAGTGTTAGGGAGGCGTTAAAAATTACGGATAGAGCGTATATCATCGATAAAGGAAGAATCTTAATGGAAGGGACTCCAGAAGAATTAGTTTTTTCTGAAGAGGTGAAGAAAAGTTATTTAGGAGAAGATTTCTATCTTTATTGATCTTAAAGATTAAGGTCGACTCGGTAATAATCATGGTTCTGAAGCAACGGCTTGATCAGAAACAAGTTCAAAAATTAATTCTTGCTCCCGCTCTTCAGCAGGCTATTAAGCTTCTCCCCTTAACTAATTTGGAGCTTATCGAAATCATTGACACCGAGCTTTCCGAGAATCCCGTACTCGAGTCTGAAGAAGAAACGATAGAAAAAGCAACAGGAGAAGGGGCCGAAGAAGGAGAGAGAGATAGAGAAGAAAAAGGAAAGGAGCAAGAGGAGAAACCAGAAGACTTAGAGTCAGAGGGAGTAAGAGAGGCCCAAAAAGAGGACCAAGACTCAGAATTTGAATCTTACTTTCAAGAATATTTTGATGATGGATTTCGTTCCTTTTTCTTGGAGAAAAAGGAAGCGCCTTCTTTAGAAAATATCGTTTCTAAAAGATCTTCCCTTTGGGATCATCTCAATTGGCAGGCGAACTTGACATTTTTTGATAAGAAGGATAAAGAAATTGCCCAGCATATTATCGGAAATATAAACGAAGATGGCTATCTGACTACTTCTGTGGAAGAGGTAGCTAAAACTTGCAAGGCTACGCTGGAGAAGGTAAATGATATCAGAGAGAAAATCAAAGGATTTGATCCTGTAGGTGCGGGGAGCTTAACTCTCAAAGAAGCGCTTTTGGCTCAAATGGACTACCTTCAAATCAAGGACGAAGTAGCTTGCTCCATCATTAACGATCATCTTCATCTTTTGGAAAAATCCGATTACTCTCATCTGGCGAAGGTGCTTGGAATTCCTCTTTCAGCAATAAAGTATCATATGGAAATTATCAAAGGCTTGGACCCAGCGCCCGGGAGGAAATACAGCCAGGAGAGGACGTTTTATGTTGTTCCAGATATTATTGTCACCAAGGAAGATAATAAACTTAATATTGCGCTGAATAACGAAAGCTTGCCCCGCCTGAGAATTAGCAGCTACTATAAAAAGCTTCTGGCTCAAGCTTCAAAAGATAATCCTGACACATACAGGTTCTTGAAGGATAAGATGAAAAAAGCATTTTGGTTTTTGCGAAGCCTGGACCAGAGGAATCAAACGATTTATAAAGTGGCGAAATACATCGTAGAGAAGCAAAAAGAATTTATCGAGAAGGGGATCGAACACATTAAGCCTTTAACCTTAATAGAGCTAGCCCAAGAGATTGGTGTTCATGAGTCTACTGTGGGACGAGTAGTCGCCAATAAACACATCATGACACCTCGTGGTGTCTTTTCGCTAAAATACTTTTTCCACAAATCCCTCTCTGGAGATTTTGGCGAAGAGATCTCTTCCTTAAGAATCAAGGAAAGGATTAAAAAGCTTATAGATAGTGAAGATAAAGGGGATCCGTTGAGTGATATTGAAATTGGAGAAATACTAGCCAAGGAAAACTTAAGAGTAGCTCGTCGGACTGTAGCCAAATACAGAAAGCAACTCCGGATACAACCGTCACACATAAGGAAGAGAAAGTTCGAGATGGAGGAAGCTTAATGAATATTAATTTCACCGCGCGACATACAAGCATAACTCCTGAAATAAGACGGTATTGTGAAAAAAGACTTAAATCTTTTGCGAGAATTTTGGGAAACAAGATCGATGCTGACCTTATTCTCTCTGTTGAAAAATACAGAAATAAAGTCGAGGTAAAGGTGAAAACTAAAGGGGCGACTTTAAATGCAGTGGAAGAGACGCATGATATGTTTAGTTCCCTTGGTTTGGCTTTTGATAACATAGAGAAGAGGGTAAAAAAGGAGAAGGGAAAATTAAGAGAGAGGAAAAGGAGAAAAAATAGGGAAAGAGAAGCTTTTTCTCTTCCCATCGAACCGGACGAAAAGCAAAGGAGAGTTATCAGCAGTCAGGACTATTCCCTGAAGCCCATGTCTCTTGAGGAAGCGCTTCTTCAGTTTGATCTGAACAAGAAAGATGTCTTTGTTTTTCGAAAATTAGGCTCAGAGAAATGGGCCGTAATATACCGGAGAAAAGACGGAAATTATGGCTTGGTGGAGCCTGAATGAATTTTAAAAATGAGAGAAAGAATTGAAGCTACATAACTTATTGACGCAGGATATGGTTATCCTTGAGCTGGAATCCCAAAATGTGGAAAGTGTCATTAGAGAGGTCGTCAGATTTTTAAAAAAGAAAGACAAAATTACAAAAGAAAAGGAACTGTTCGAAAAGCTCATTCAAAGAGAGAAGCTTGGGAGCACGGCTATCGGAGAGGGCGTTGCCATTCCCCACTGCAAAATAAAAGGAGTAAAAAATCCAATCGTTATGCTGGCTATTTCGAAGAAAAGCGTGGATTTTCGTTCCTTAGATGGAAAACCATCTCATGTTTTTTTTCTGGTCGTGTCTTCGCCAGATAATCCAAGTGTGAACCTTCAAATTCTAGCAGCTATTGCTCACCTTGTTCGGAAATCAAAATCTTTGGTAAAAAAAATTCTTAAAGCCAAAAATATCGGTGCGGTCTTGGATGTTATCCGAGAAGAAGAAGAGAAATTAAATGGATAGCAATCTCGATCTAAGAGATTTTTACCAGAGAACAAAGGATTTGCTGAAGCTGAAACCAGCATTAAGAAAAATTGATTATTTTAGAAAGGTAAGGGAAAAAAGCCGAATATCTGTCGAGGTCTGGGGAAAAAAAGAAATTCAAAATTTTAAAAAACTTTCTTCCAAAGAGAGGATGAATTTTATCAGGAAAAGATTCAAAGATAGCCCGCCTTGTGTCATTCTTGCTGATAATCTTTCCGTTTCTCCGGAAATTGAGGAAGAGGCGAAAAAAAGAAGATTAGCGCTTTTTCGCTCTGTGCTATCAAAAAAAATATGTCAAGAACGAGTGAATAGCTTTTTTTTCCATCTATTGCCCAATCAAGTCACAATTTCTGGAGAGTTGCTCCAAATTTCTGGCCTGGGAGTCCTTATTGTGGGGGATAGCGGCCTCGGAAAGAGCGAAAGCGCTTTAGAACTCATCTCTCGAGGTTATCGTTTTGTTTGTGATGATGTAGTAAATGTTAAAAGAGAAAATAGCGGTAGGCTAGTAGGGATGGCTCCTCCAATATCTTGCTATTTTATGGAAATAAGGGGTTTAGGAATCATAAATATTAAAGAGACTTTTGGACCCAACGCTGTCTTGAAGCGATCAAAAATTGATTTAGTTATCAAGCTTGAGAAAAGGAAGCGAGAAAAAGAGGACGACCGCCTTGGCCTTAAAACTCCTGGAGATCATGAAATTTTAGGGGTGAAAATCCCTAAGATAAATATTCCTGTGGCTCCTGGCAGGAACATAGCAACCTTAATAGAGGTTGCTTGTAAGGTCCACACCTTAAAAGAAAAAGGTTACCATGCACCCCAGGACATAGTCCAGAAGCTCAATCGTGCCCTCTCCCTTCGTTGATGCTTGAAGGATAAAAAGAGTGAAAGACGATAGATTCCTTATTATCACAGGATTATCCGGATCAGGGAAAACTGTAGTCAGCCGGTTTCTTGAGGACCTTGGGTATTATTGTATAGACAATTTGCCTTCTAAGCTTATTCCCAATTTAGTTGAACTCTGGACAAGGAAAGAAGTCGAAATAGAGAAAGTTGCTCTAGTCGTGGATATCAGGGAAGCTGGATTTTCCAAAGAATTTCCAGAGGTTCTAAAGACTATTAGAAAGAAAATATCCCCTCGCGTGATCTTTCTTGAAGCATCAGACGAGGCCCTGGTTAAAAGATTCAGCGAGAGCAGGCGACCTCACCCCATGGCAAGAAAGAGATCAGTGATGGAGAGCGTTCGATTAGAGAGGAAGAGATTGGCTGAAATAAAGGAGCTGGCTGATGAAGTTATTGATACGACTTCGACCAATATTTCTCAAATAAAGGAACATCTTACGAGAAAGTTTTTTAAGAAAAAAGATCGGAAGATGCAGATTATGGTTGTCAGTTTTGGGTATAAATACGGTATTCCTCTGGATTCGGATTTGGTTTTTGATACAAGGTTTTTACCCAATCCTTTTTATATTGACGAGCTGAGAAACAGGACAGGAAAGAACCCTAAGGTCAGGGAATTCGTCCTCAAAGAAGAGGAAACAAAAAAGTTTCTTTCCAAATTGTACAGCTTCGTCGATTTCTTGATACCCAGATTTATAGACGAAGGAAAAAGCAACTTGACAATTTCTACAGGTTGCACAGGAGGAAAGCACAGGTCTGTAATATTGGCTGAAAAGCTAAAGGATCACCTTAAGCATAAGAATTATAATGTAAGAATTTATCATCGTGATCTATTTAGATAAGTGACTCTGTTGATCGTTATTCTGCTCTCCAGAGAAAAAATGTAAATAAATACAGCCATTGATCTGTTTCTCGACTTAAAGTTGAAAAAAACTTAAGATTGGAAAGAGTAAATGGTAAAATGTATAAGGTAATAATTTGAGCTGAAAAAATAAATGCAAGAAATTTGTATTAAGCAGACTAACGGAAGAAGAAAATGATCGGTGGAGTCATAGTTTCCCACGGAAAATTAGCAGAGGAGATTTTAAACGCCCTGACGATTATCATCGGTGAGGCCGTGAACATAGAGGCTATTTCTATCGGGTGGTATGATGATGTTGAGGAATCGAAAAAAAAGATCAACGAATCACTGAAGAGCGTCGACCAGAAAAACGGAGTAGTTATTTTCACTGATATGTTTGGGGGAACAGCTTCTAACCTGAGTTTCTCTTTTCTTAAAAATGACCAAGTGGAAATCATTACAGGCGTCAACCTCCCGATGCTTATTAAGTTTGTTTCCCTCCAGAGAAGCAATAATCTAAAAGAAGTTGTAAATAAGGTTGTAGAACAGGGGAAAAAGAACATCCATCTTGCCAGCGCTCTTTTGAGTTCCAAGCATTAAGTTATGCTGAGGAGATGCTCAAGAAGAAAATCACGGTGAAGAACAAACTGGGGCTTCATGCCAGGGCTGCAGTTAAATTTGTCAATCTAGCAAACCGTTTCGGTTCTTCAGTGAGAATTGAAAAAGACGGAGCAGAAATTGACGGCAAGAGCATATTGGGGATACTCACTTTAGCTGCGGTCAAAGGCTCTCATATCACTTTAATAGTGTCAGGAAAGGACGAAGCCACAGCTCTCAAGGCCTTAGTGGCTCTTATCAATAATAAATTTCAAGAGAGAGAGTAGTATTTCATGGATTATTTCAGGCTGAGAGGAATTGGAGTTTCGCCAGGTATTGCCCTGGGTGAAGTCTTGCTCACAGAAAGAGTTATTTTTACTGAAAGAAAGGAAAGCATATCTCCTGATAAGGTTGAGCAAGAGCTAAAGAGGCTGAAAAGAGCAATCAAAAGAACAAAAGAGCAATTAACTCATATAAAAGACCAAATAAAAAAGAAAATGGGAGAGGAGTATTCCTTTATTTTTGAAGCGCATCTTCTTATCCTTGAAGGTAAGTCACTACACTCGGATTTTGAGAGAATCATCAAGGAAGAGAATTGCAGAGCAGAATGGTCGCTATCACGAGTTCATGATAAATACGGTAAGCTTTTTGAGTCTCTTAACGATGAGTACTTCAAGCAACGAAAGTCAGATATAACGGACGTCTTGGCGCGAGTCTACAGGAATCTTGAATCTGTGGACCAGAAAAAAGAAGATGAGGGGAGAGAAAAGATCTTGGTATCCCACGAACTCCTTCCTTCAGAGGCTGCTTTAAAACTCAGCAAAGGAAATGTCTTGGCTGTTGCGCTCGATATGGGTGGACAAACGTCTCATACAGCTATTCTCGCCCGTTCTTTAGATGTCCCGGCAGTGGTGGGTCTCCACAATATTTCTCAGAAAGTAAAAAACGGAGACACTTTGATTGTGGATGGTACGGATGGGGAGGTCCTGGTCAATCCACCTCTAGCTATAAGAAAAGAATTTTTAAGTAAGAAGCAAAAATATAATGACTACAGAAAAGAGCTCAGGAAAACAGCAAAATTGAGCTCTTTGACCTTAGATGATGTTAAGTTTTCTCCATTAGCCAATATCGAGCTTCCTGAAGAAGTTAACCTTGCTCTTTCTCTTGGAGCTGAAGGGATCGGCCTTTTTAGGTCTGAATTCATCTATCTTCAAAGTACATCTCTTCCCAGTGAGGAAGATCATTTTTCGATTTATTCTCGAATTGCCAAAGAGGCCTATCCTTATCCAGTCTATATCAGGACCGTTGATGTGGGAGGAGAAAAAAACCTGCCTCAGTTGAAGATAGAGAAGGAACCAAACCCAGCCCTTGGTTTGAGGGCTATAAGATTTTCCCTCCGGGATAAAGACCTATTCAAGATCCAGCTTAGGGCCATACTGAGAGCAAGTTTCCAAAAAAATGTCAGGATACTCATTCCTATGATAACAGAAATTGAGGAGGTGGAGGAGGTCAAGCTTCTCTTCCGAGAGGTCAAGGATGAGCTTAAAGCAAAGCGAATTAAATTCGATGAGAAAATTCCTCTTGGCGTAATGATTGAAGTGCCTGCTGCAGCGGCCATTACAGATTTGTTGGTAAAAGAAGTGGATTATTTAAGCATTGGCACCAATGATTTAATCCAGTATTACCTGGCAGTCGATCGTTCAAACGAATTTGTCTCATACCTGTATAAGCCTCTGCACCCTTCGATATTGAGATTGATAAAGTTTATCATTGAGACTGCCCATAGAGAGGGAAAAGAAATCACTGTTTGTGGAGAGATGGCTGCAGACCCTCTTTCTGCTATTGTCCTGCTAGGATTCGGCTTGACGAAATTTAGCATGAACCCGATCTTTATCCCCAGGATAAAAAAAGCTTTGCGTTCAGTAGAGCATAAAACTGTGAAAAGAGTCATGCAAAAAGCGATGACATTAAAGACTGCTCAAGAAATTGAAGAGTGTATTATTGAAAATATACTGGCAAAACATCCCGAGGCTTTCCTGATGGGGCAAGTGATTTAAATGAGGGGACATAAAATGGGGCCTGGCCCCATTTTCTCCAGAAAAAGCAGCCTGCGCTGAGAAAGGACCTGTCCCCTTTTTACTACAGAATAGGCTATTCCTTTTCTACGTTATCCCCTAAAAATACTATCTGGCTCAGTTGTTACTACTTCATATTCTGTAAGGCGATTAATTAAATTTCGACTTCGATAGTATTTTTTTATCTGAGAAGCCTTCTTTTTATCGAATACACCTAATAACTTCTTATACCCAGATTCGTCATAAAAATAGAGTACTTTTTTGCACTTCGCCCTTTTCAGGGCCTCATCTATTTGCTTTTGCATATTCGTGTCTAAAACTGTTTGCATTTTTTATCTCCGTGCTTATTGAAATGCAAAATTCATGCCAAAAATAGCTGCTATAGAAGTCATTCCCTTATCCACTTACTTAGCTTTATTAGTGAATTTGTGTAAATAAATTTTGCAGTTGTAAATTTTTTTCCATTTTAAGATTTTGCATCTTTTCAAAGCTGCTGATATCATTAGCTCGTGTCGTCGAGAATCTAGGAAAATTACAAAAGAAGTAAATATATTATGAGGGATAGCATAAAGGGTGTAGCTTCGGATATTAAAACCTCTGCGCACATAGTTGTTTTTACTGGCGCAGGGATATCAGTTGAAAGTGGTATACCAGCTTACAGAGGAGAAAATGGCCTCTGGAGTAAATATGATGCTAATTTATATGCCAACATAACTTATTTCCTTCAAGATCCATCTTATTACTGGAATTTTTTTAGAGAGGTCCGGTATCCTATGCTAAAGAAAGTAAAGCCAAACAAAGCCCATTTAGCTCTGGCCGAGCTTGAAGCGGTGGGAAACTTAAAAACCGTGATCACTCAGAATATAGATGGGCTTCATCAAGAAGCCGGTTCCTCTTCTGTCATAGAATTACACGGAACTACAAGGACTATTTATTGCCTGAACTGTTCTCGGGAATATTGCATGGATGAAGTCTTCTCCATGTTGGAGGCTCAAATCCCTCCTCTTTGCTCTGAATGTAAAGGGAATTTGAGGCCTGCTGTTGTTTTTTTTGGAGAGTCTTTGGATCCCCAAGTTCTGCGATTGGCTTTTGAGGAAGCTGAAAACTGCGATTTTCTCCTTGCCGTGGGAAGCTCCTTGGTTGTTCATCCGGCGGCTGATATTCCGAGGGTAGCAAAGCAAGGAGGCGCCGCATTAGCCATCATCAATAAACAGGAAACTCCCCTGGATGCTATCGCAGATTATGTGATTAATGATGAAGCGGGAAAAATTCTTCCCCAAATAATTCAAAGCTTAAAGTATGGCTAATTAATTCTATTTCGCTTTCTGCGTTCTTCCATATTCATCGTCAAGGCGCACAATATCTGATTCGTCAGAGTCTCCTATCCAGATCTCCATCACGCGAGCCTGCTTTGGCCCAAGGCAGCGAATACGATGAGGGCTTTTCCTGGGGATAAAGATCTCTTCGCCCTCTTCTGGCTGCCAGACTCTTTCGCCTTCGGTTACCTCAAGACCTTTATCCAGCACTACCCAGAATTCACTTCGCTGGCGATGATACTGAAGAGATAGAGACTCTCCAGGATTTACAGTGATAATTTTGATGCTTCTAGCTTGTTTATAGGGGAAAGAGCGGAATTTTCCCCATGGCCGAATGTCTTCTTTAATTTCTTTTTTGAAGTTTTCAATGTTGTTTTTCTTGTTTGAAGCCATCAATGCTCCTGAAGGTAATCTGGATTATTAAAAATCGGACTGAAGGACGAACCTATCCAAAGGAATTACTAGTAAATTTTTTAACCTTAAATAGATTAAAAGGGAACTTCGTCTTCTTCTTCCTTTTCCTTGTCAGGTGCTTCGGCTGTATCCTCAGGAAGATCAGGCGGGGGTTTAGGTTCTTCATAAGCTTGATCTTCAATCTGTTCTTCTCTCTTGCCAAGGAGGGTGATATTCTGGGCTTCAATTTCGGTTGCATATCTTTTATTACCTTCTCTGTCTTGCCAACTCCGAGTTCTTAATTTTCCTTCCAGGTAGATTTGTTTCCCCGGGTTCAAGTATTTTTCACAGAACTCGGCTAATTTCCCCCAGGTCACTATACGGTGCCATTCAGTCCGAATGTCTGATTCGTTTGTGCTGGGGTTGAAATAACGCTCGTTGGTTGCCAGAGTAAATTTAGCCACCGGCCTTTCTGTCTGGGGAAGATATCTCAATTCAGGTTTTACGCCGAGGCGCCCGATTAGAGTAACCTTGTTAAGGCTGTTGATATCTCTCATTTTCCGATAACAACTCCCTGATTTTTTGCTGAGCTATTTTTGTTTCTTCTTCAAGGGGATATTTGCTTATCAATAGCTTAAACACGATAAGAGACTCTTCCTTTTTTCCAAGCTCCATAAGGCTTATTCCCTTTTTCAAATAAGCTGCGGGAATCTTATCTCCCCGGGGGTAGTTAAGAAGAAGCTCGTTAAATTGCTCGATAGCTTCTGCGTATTTTTTCTGACTGAAGTAGCATTCTCCAATCCAGTATAAAGAATTGTCAGCAAGAGGACTTTCTGGAAATTGTTCTCGGTACATCTTGAAGCCATCAATCGCCAACTCGAAATTTCCCTTTCGATAATCTGAATAGGCCATGTTGTAAACTTCTTTGGGAGACAGATGAGTTGAGGGTGGCTCTTCAGGTTTTCTTCCGGTTTGCTCCTCTTTTTTTTCTTCTGCCTTCTTCCCGGTTTGTTCCACTTCTTTTTTATCATCTTTTGCTTTTTCTGGAGGAGAAGGCAGTTCTTGTTTGCCTTCCATATCTTCCTCTTGCTGTTCAGGGGAAGGAAGAGAAGCCATCTTTATTTCCGTGAGCCTCTCAGAAAATTTTATAAGCTGCAGGGTCATCGTTTCTAGTTTTTCAAGAACAATTTGATACTGGGTAGGGATTTTTTTCTGATCTTCTTTAAAACTTGCCTGCTCTGTTTGAAGGTGCTTCACCATATTCAGAAGTTCTTCTAATTGTTCCTTTATGAAATTTATGTCCTCGCTGTTCTTTTCTATTTTATCTTTAAGTTGAAGGAATTGTTGTCTGAGGACCTGAACATCTTCGTAGATCAATTCATAGGCTTTTTTCTTCTTATCAGCTCCGGCAGAAACGACGGCTAAAAGCAGGATAAGAAATACCCCGATTAATCTTTTGCTCATAACTATTTTCTGATAATTAAAAACTGAGCTCTTCTGTTTTTTTGCCAGGAAATCTCGTTATGCCCTGGATCTAAGGGCAGGCTTTTTCCATAAGAAATGGTTTTTATTCTTTCCGCAGAAATGCCGAGAGAGGCAAGATAATCAAGGGTGCTCTTGGCTCTTTTCTCACCTAGAGCTAGATTGTACTCCTCGGTCCCCCTTTCGTCGCAATGGCCTTCAATGAGGATTACTACAGCATCGTATTTCTTGAGCCACTCGGCATTTGCTTCAAGGACAGGTTTAGCGTCATCCCGAATAAAGTACTTGTCGTAATCAAAATGAATCATTTGCAAGGGAGCTTCCAGGTTGATTTCTTCAAGAGTTTTGCTCATGAAAATTTCTTCTTCCGTCAGTTCCGGCTCTTTCACCGTAACGGGTTCTTCTATTTTTTCGACTGGTTCAACCTTAGGTTGCTCCTCAACTTCAGGAGGAGGGGGAGGAGTCACTTCTTCTATTTTTGCTCGGCCCCGGCAGGATGAAAGAGCGGCGAAAACCATGAGGAAAGCCAAAGAAAGAATGATTAGTTTTTTCATTTAATCTCCTTTGAGTATTTTTTTCTCTCCCGATTTGTTCAGAAGAGCATTTTTTACCTTTACCTTATAATTTTATACCTGCAAACCCGTTCTATGTCAACATAACCATGATATTTCATGAATCTCATCCGTGCAAATCAAGAAAACGTACCAAATCCCGAATGCGATATTTTGTACTCAAGCAACGAATCTAGCAAATTATCTTATCGTGACCAATCAGGGAGTTTGTTTTCTCCATTAGAAGTGAGGCGGCGAAGGTTGGAGCCATCGTAATCAATGGTGTAAAGCTGTATTGTTCCTGTAAGGTTTGAGGAGAAAACAAGATGCCTGCCGTCAGGAGACCAGGAAGGAGTCTCGTTCCGGGCATTGCTCTCCGTGAGCTTGATAACTTGCTCTGTCCTGAGATTCAGGACATATATATCAAATATTTGGTCTACACGGGAAATGTAGGCAATTCTGTCTCCTGCAGGAGACCAGGCCGGTGCATCGTGATAGCTTCCCCCAAAGCTTATCCTCCTGACATTAGAGCCTTCGGCATCCATGATGTAAATTTGTGGAGTCCCTCCCCTGTCAGACGTAAAGGCAATTTCCCGGCTTGTCGGTGACCAGGAAGGAGCTGTGTCAATTGCTTTATTGAATGTCAATCTTTTTATCTTCTTGCCCTCGCTTGTAGCTACATAAATTTCGGGATTTCCTTCCTCCAAAGTAGAGCAGAAAGCTAATTTTTTTCCATCAGGAGAAAAGGTTGGAGCGAAGCTTGTTCCTTTGCTGACCACTTCAGTTATTTCTCCTTCAAACGGATTTAAAATATACAGGCCTGCCCTGTTGTTCCGGTAAGAGGTATAAGCGATCTTTTTCCCATCAGCAGACCAGGCTGGCATGTAGTCCTGATTTTTATTAAAGGTCACTCGCGTTTGGTTGTAGCCGTCATAGTCCATCATATAAAGTTCGTCGTTGCCATCTCTATTAGAGATAAAGACGATCTTGGAGGTGAAAAGTTCTCTTTCTCCATAAATTTTCATGATTTCATCAGCCATTTTGTGAGCTACCAGACGGAGAAGGTTTTTTTCTGATTGATACCGCTTTCCAAAAATGAATCGTCCAGCTTTGACGTCATATATTTTGCCTTCGAACAGAAATTTTTTCCCTTCGCTCTCCGGAACCTCGCCCACAAAAAGGATATTGGCCTGGATGGATTCCCAGTCCTTAAAAAATATTTCTTCAGGATTCAGGGGTCTTATGTAGCTGTAATAGCTCTTGGGCAAGAGTTGAAAAACCCGGCTGTATTTTAAATCGTCAGAGATGATTTTATGGAGTTCCCGAGCAATAGTTATTATTTCAGGCAAGGAAGAACGAACAATGAAATCGGGGAGAGCCAGAGGAATGGCTGGCATCCCTTCTTTTATGCTTATAACCACTTCCTGCTGAGGATGGAGTATTAATACTGAAAGAAAAATAAGAATTCCCCCCAGTAAAGTCCACTTTATTTTCATTTTGAGTGTTCAAATATCAAATATATTCCCAAATATTCATCCTCGTAGGCTCTTGGGAGGGGAGGAAATGGAGCTGATGTTTGTACGGCCCGAAGAGCGGACATATCCAGGGACCTTATTCCGCTTGACTCCTCGATTTTTGGTTCTGATATTTGGCCGTTCTTGTAAATTCTAAAATGGACAGTCGACTGGAAGCTGCCCGTGATTCCTGGGTCAACAAGAGAAGTGAACCAGTTGTTCGAGACTCTGTCTATTATGATTTGAAGATAATAAGTGAAAGGAAAGTTGGAGAGGCCAATTTGGGAGGAATACGCTGATCCGGTATCCGGGCCGCCGCCTAAACCGCCGCCGAGCCTTATACCAGAGCCTGGGCCAGTAGCTTTTCCTTTGCCAGAACCGGCTCCAGGCTCTCTGGTTCCAGCTGATTGTTTTTGAATAACAGCTTTTTTTTCTTTTTTTGTCCTTGTCTCTTTTTCGGGCTTTTCGACTGGATGTGTAAGGCTTGGGGCCTTCTCTTGCTGCAGCTTTTGAGGAGTGGTTAAATCTCTTAAAGTATCTCTTTCTGGCAAAGTCGTTTCTGCAATTTTTTCTTCACCTCCACCGCCTTCTCCGGATAAGCCCCCGCCTCCTTCACCTCCTCCAGGAAAAGAGATAAGCTCAACGTAATGAATCATTTCTCCTCTTGATGGCTTTTGTAAATGAGGAGTGAGGAGAATAAACAGGAAAAATGCCAGATGAACGGTGAAAGAAAGGAAGACAGCCCTTTTGAACGTGGGATTTCTTCTGCTGAGTGCTATCATTTTTTCTTTTTTTCCTCTGGCTCTATGGGTCTAGTTATGAGTCCAGTTACCTCCACACCCGCTTTTTTAGAAATATCAAGAATGCGCATAACAAAACCATAGGGAAGGCTCTCATCCGCGCGGATAAACACAATTTTCTTCTCTTTTCCATAGAAATATTCTTTCAATTTTTGCTCCAGCAAAAATTGATTGATGACAGAACTTTCAATGTGGATGTATTTATCCTTGGTGATAGTAAGGGTTAGGCCTTCTTCTGCAGGTGTTGATTCTGTTTCAGCTTGAGGAAGATTGACGCTAATCCCAGATTGAATCATCGGGGCTGTGACCATAAAAATGACCAGGAGAACAAGCATAACATCCACAAAAGGCGTGACGTTTATCTCTGACAGAGAAGTTCCGATACGTCTTTTGAAGGGCGGGTGCACTTTAAGGGCCATAGAGCTTCTCCGCAATGCTTAAAAATTCGAGAGAAAAATCTTCCATTTCAGTTATCAGGTCTTTTATTCGATGAAGGTAATGATTGTAAGCGATAACCGCAGGAATGGCAGCAAAGAGGCCTGCTGCCGTGGCAATGAGCGCTTCGGCAATTCCGGGAGCGACTATATCAAGACCTGCAGATCTGACTATCCCGATCCTCTGGAAGGCAACCATGATTCCCCACACGGTCCCGAACAGGCCAATGAAAGGAGTAACGCTTCCTGTTGTAGCCAGGAAGCTCATCATTTTTTCAAGTTTGGAGATTTCATTGTTTGATGCCTTAACCAGAGCTCGATTCACGCTTTCGAGCCTATCTAAGGTAAGAGGCCGTTCTGGATTGGATTGGCTCAGATAGGCCAGCTCTTTATATCCAGACTGAAAGAGCGAGGCCAGAGGGCTTCCGTGGTATTTCCTGGAGGCTTTATTCACCTCAGATAGATTATTGCTTTTTCGAAACACTTTCAGAAATTTTTCTGACTGAGAAAAAGCGGATTTCAAAGTCGTTCTTTTGAAGAAAATAACTGCCCACGAAAAGACTGAAAAGAAAATAAGGACGAGGATGACCAGCTGGACTACGATATTGGCCTCAATAATAAGTCTTATAAAGTTCATCAGTGGCTCTACAAAAAAGTAGCATATGACAGGGCTAAAGTCAATCTGGGATCAGACTTACAAAACTTGCATAAGTTGCGTTTTTATATGCAAAAATCATAATTAGGGTCAGGTCCTGCTTTTTGCCTTTCTTAAAAATCTCATACAAACACATTAAAATTTCACTGCAAGCATGAAAACGATACAGGTATCTCCTGTCTTCAGGATGAGATTTTACCATGTTCGCCTTCCCATTTTTAAAAAGAGCGGGATTTGCCCCAATCCAACGCGTTATTATAAATTGCATTTGTATGAGTAAAGGCAAAAAGCAAGACCTGACCCCAGTTGATCTCGATTGACAAAATCTAGATTAAGTAATAGATTTGATATCTTAATCAAGAAGAAGAGAATGGCTTAAAAAGGAGGCAATCTATTAAAGCAGAAAGGAGATTTCAGCCAGCTCAATTCCTGGCTATAAGTTTTATCATAGCCATATTGGTAGGGACTTTCCTTCTTCTTCTTCCTTTTAGTACAAAATCAGGCCACATTTCTCTTGTTGATGCTCTTTTTACAGCTACATCCGGAGTTTGTGTGACCGGTCTTATTGTCCGGGATACAGCCACATACTTCACTCCCTTCGGTCAGGCCGTTATCCTGATTCTGTTTCAATTGGGTGGACTTGGAATTATGACTTTCTCAACCCTTATTCTTTTGGTTGCTGGAAAAAGAATTTCCATTAAAGACAGGATCATCATTCAGCAGGGATATCATCATGGGGCACCTAAAGATTTTAAATCTCTCATCAAGAATATATTTTTCTATGCATTGACTCTTGAAGTTGCAGGAACTCTCTCTCTTTTTCTTCGGTGGCAGAAAGATTTCTCCTGGCAAAAGGCTCTTTCGCATTCAGCTTTTCATTCCATCTCGGCTTTTTGTAATGCAGGCTTTTCTCTTTTTAGCCGCAGTTTCCTTTCGTACAGGAGTGATACGTGGATAAATATCACCCTCTTTTTTCTGATAATACTCGGCGGAATAGGATTTTTAGTACTTCAAGAAATGAAGGGAGTCTTTTCTGCTGCTTTAAGAGGACGGAAAACCAGAATTTCTCTCCATGCCAAGCTAGTTCTTTCCTTGACTTCGTTCCTGATTTTTTTTTCGTCCGTTCTATTTCTGGCTATTGAGTGGAATCACTCGTTAAAAATGTTCACCCTGAAAGAAAAGATTTTCTCTTCCATCTTCCAAGTCGTAACTCCTCGCACAGCCGGATTCAACACGATGGATTTGAATTCATTAAGTTTCTCCGCTGTCCTGCTTTTAATTATGTTGATGTTTATAGGAGCCTCTTCGGGCTCAACAGGTGGAGGTGTCAAGACAAGTTCCATTGGTGTGATACTCGGATTCTTGAAATCTAAAATAACAGCCAGGGATTCTGTTAATCTTTTTCGTAGAACTCTACCTCTGGAATCAGTCATGAAGGCCTTCACAGTCATTACTTTGGCCATATGCATCATTTTTTTATCTTCCTTTATTATCCTGCTAACCCAACCAGTGGCAAGCATGAAGGAAGCGCTTTTTGAAGTTTTTTCTGCATTCGGCACGGTCGGGCTTTCTCTGGGCATAACATCAAAACTGACCACCTTCGGTAAAATTGTGATTATCTTAACCATGTACATCGGGAGGATTGGGCCCTTAACCTTGTTGTATGCTTTCAGCCGGAAGAAGTCCTTCGGGAGATTTGAGTATGTTGAAGAAACTGTTATGATAGGATAGAATCAGGAAAGGAGACTTCAGATATGAAATTTGCAGTGATAGGGCTTGGAAGCTTTGGATCAAACATTGCTAAAACTCTTTGCGAGAAAGGGAATGAAGTGTTAGCGATAGACGAAGATAAAGAGAAGATTGAAGAAGTAAAGAATTTTGTCTCTCATGCCATAAGCATGGACGCCGCTGATAAGGAGAATCTTCAGGCTATGGGGATCCAAGATATGGATGTTGTGATCGTGAGTTTAGGGCCAGAGATGGAAGCTTCCATACTCACTGTTCTTTATCTGAATGAGATTGGGACTAAACGTATAGTGGCCAAAGCTCTGACAGAAGATCATGCCAAAATTCTAGATTCAGTTGGAGCCACCGAGGTTATCTATCCAGAGAAGGATATGGCCATTAAGACCGCCCTGAAATTGAGCTGCCCCAATGTGCTGGAATACCTCCCTCTTATTTCTGGTTTTGGTATCCAGGAGATTGCACCCCCAGAAAAATTTATCGGAAAAAGTTTAAAAGAGCTTGATTTGAGAAACAAGTACGGTATTCAAATTATTGCTATCAAAGAGCTTATCCCAGAAAAAACGACTTTTGTTCCTAAAGCAGATTTTGTCTTAAAGGACAGTGATATTTTGATCATTATGGGGGAAGAAAAACAGCTCGAAAAGATAAACTCGCTATAATCTTTTTAACCTCGCTAGGGGACAGGCCCTGTTTTTATAAGAAAGAGGATATTCTCAACTTGAGGACATAACATCAGAAAATGGGGCCTGGCCCCATTTTTTCGCAATTTTTCTAGCTTCTGGGTTTTAGATGCTTATATTTGTTGCACCTGTTTTTCTGTATTTGACTATCTCTTTTTAATTTGATATATAAACGAAGGATATCACAGAAAAAGAGAAAAGAGAGAAATTGCTTCTTGATCAGAATTGATCAAAAACAAATTTCTATAAATCCAGGGTTTGGATAGCAAAATAAAAGAAAAAATGTTATTCTATAAAAAAAATTATTAACAGGACTTATGACCAGCGGAAACATCCTCATTCTAAATAAAAATCCTGAAGAAATAGCACTCTTAGACAAGTTATGCGGAAAAATTGGCACTGCTCATTCTTCTTCCAGCCTTGAGAGAGCAATTTCCCTCCTTGAGTCTATAGATTTCAATGTGCTCGTTGTGGATTGTTCTCTGGCCAGCTATCCTTTCCTTAAAGGATTGCTAGAAAAGCCAACGAGTATCATTATCACGGGTAGAGAAGAAAAGAAAATTAAAGAAATAATTAACGAATGGCCTTTGAACCGCTATGTAGACTACCATATCATCCTTTTTGAAGAACACGATGAGAAAGCTTTCCTCCGAACTCTTAAGAAAGCGTCCGAACACTCCTTGCTTAAAATAGAAGTTGAGAATCTTATACATTATATTGAGCGGACTAAAGTTGAGATAAAGGATGCTTACTCCGAAATCAAAGAGATTAAAAATTTTGTAAATGAATGTATTATCAAAGAGTTAGAAAAGCGTTTAGAATTAGAGGCAAAACATATATGGTTCAGAAAGGAAAAGCAGAAAATAGAAGAGATTTTAAAAAATATTTATGTAGCTAACGATGTTACAAGTCTACTGGATACTGTCTACGAGATAAAAGAAATTATCCGAGCCAGCGGCATTTCAATTTACATTCTGGATGAAGATGAGACTCTCGGAAAATTCCTCAAACCGTTAGTATGGGATGATGCTTTCTTGCTTCATCCTGATATTTCAAAGCATATCGTCTTAATAGATTCGCAAGATTTCGCGGCCTTCGTTGCCCGTTACCGTCAGGAAATCAATATCACTGATTTATCAAACGACATTCGGATGTCTAAAAGATATGTGGAGCAATTTAAACCTCCCTTAAAGAACATACTGTGCGTCCCCATCATGCATGACCAGGAAGTCATAGGCGTGCTGGAAGTCTACGACAAGATACACACCAAAGGATCGAGCCAAGAAGGTTTCACAAAAGAAGACGAGCAGATTATGCGTACTCTATCCGAGCATATATCCTTAGCCATCACAAAACTAAATCTGATTCAGTATGACGCCCTTACGGGTTTGTTGCGCCCCGATCCTTTCTTTGATAACGTAATCCAGAAGCTAGAATCTCAGAGGAAAAGGCGCGAAGAAAAAGAATCATATGCCATGGTGATGGGTGATGTCGACTGGTTTAAGAACTATAACGACCGAAATGGCCATGAAGCGGGAAACCTCGTACTCAGAGAGTTGGCGAAGGCCCTTAAGTCTTCGACCAGAGATCAAGATTTTCTCTGCCGGTATGGAGGAGAAGAATTCCTGTTCTTTCTCACAGGATTAAAAGACCTGGAAGAAGCTTGCCTGTTTACAGAAAGGATAAGGAAAAATATCGAAGAACATTATTTTAAATTCCAGGAATATCAGCCCAGAAAAAACCTGACTATGAGTTTTGGCATAACTTACTTTACCAAGGAGAGGATTGATTCCCTGGAAATGATTTCCAAAAGTGATTTAAAAAAGATGGCCAATGAAGCAGATATTGCCTTGGCAGAAGCAAAGGGCAAAGAGTCTTCGGCCTTAATGACGCAGGGGAAGAAAGATTCAGCCACGGTTAAAAACAGGGTCTGTATCTATTACGGAAAGCCAACAGATGAGCTGGAAAAAGAAGAAGCCATCAGACCTTTCGAGAGAAGATTCCTTCAGGAAAGAAGGAGATTCGAAAGATTCTATACATCAACTATTCTTATATTCAAAACAAATGGCGCTAGCAACGTGGCTCAGACAATAAACATAAGTTTAGTGGGGTTAAAAATTTCCTCAGAGTCAGAGCCTCCTCGTGATCATACTCTTGATTTGATGTTAGTTTTGAAGGATAAAGCCTATCAGTTTAAAGCGGATGTTGTCTATTCTGAAAAAATAGAAAAGAATTTTTTCCGTTATTATTCAGGGTTAAAATTTATAGATCTTTCAGCAGACGACAAAACGATCTTGGAAGATTATTTTTCTTCTCTAGCTGCAGAAGAGAAATCATCTCTACCCCATTAAAACAGCTCAATCTACTCTATTCCTAATTCCTCAATCACGGACTTTAAATAAGCAGCCCACGGAGTGATTCGCTCATAATACGCATTTTTGATTTTTTTTGCGAACTCATTAAAAGAATGGAATTCATTCTGGTCACTCCAATTCTCCATGCTCACCTTTTCAAGAATATCTTTGAGAACGTCCATATTTAAAATATCTAAGGTAAATTTAGGCAAAGAGCACGTTTCTTTTTCGCACAATCGAACACTTCCTAATATAATTTTCCGAAGGCTCTTTTGAAATCTTAAGATTTCTTGTTTTATAAAAAACTGGTCTTTTGGAGATTCAGCTTGAGTGAGTTTTGTAAAAAGCTTTTTTGCTTCATCCAGGTCCCTATTCAAATTTGAAACAAAACTCTCCCCGTCCAGAATCATTTTATCCTTATTCTGAAAATAACTCACTTCACCGTCATTCTTAGCTCTTTCAGATTTCCGGAACTTGGCGAGAGTTTCGAATGCCTCTTGAAAATCTGTATCACCCTTTAAAATGCTCTTTTCCGATTCTCCTTTGGCCGACGGCTCTTTGTCTTTTGCCTCATTCTCCTCAGATAAAGTGGATTCCGCAGCTTCATTCGTCTTTGGCTTTTTGACATGAAGTTCATCTTCTTTACTCACTTCTGATTCCTCAATATCCTCTTCGGCTTTTCTTTTTTCTATTGTTATCTTCGCTTCAGGTTCGGGTGTCTCTGCGGAACTTAAAAGTTCTTTAATCTTCTTCAGTTTTGTCAGCTCGTGCTTTAAATCAGCATTTTCAAGTTCTCTTGTCTCCAGGCCTTCAGCCACAATTCCGAATTTCTCTTCAAGATCTTTTCTCAAGATGGCGGTTTTTTCCTCAGCCGCGTGATGGAATTCCTCAAGCTTATGGTTCAACTCGCTTACTTTTTTTATCTCTTCGAGTGTTTGGCCAGTCAGAGTATCTATTTCTGCCAAGAATTGAAGCGCCTTGTTAATATGTTCTTTTATCTGATTTTTCATATCTGCCTTATTATTTTCAAACTCAGCAAGCGTGGTTCGGTAATTTACTAAAGCTTTTTTCTCATCCTCAAGCTCCCTTTCAATTTGCTCAATCTTTTTTTTAGCTTCTTCTTTCTCCTGTTGAATCTTTCCCTCAAGCTCCTTCTCTATTTCCTGTTTTTTCTTGTTGAATATTTTCTCTAACTGATTCTCAACCTCTTTGATGATTGTAGTTGGGTCACTGAGGATATCTTTGTTTTTTGTCATTTTTGCTTTTCCTTGCAGTATTTTTTCTTTTTTATTATTCTCAATAAAAAAAAATTGTCAAGAAAAGTTCATCTCCTAAAAAAAATAAGAGAAAAATTGGGGTCAAGTCTTGCTTTTTGCCTCTATATACTTCGTACTTTATTGGTGATTAAATTAGACTTCTAAGTATTTCCAGTGCGACTTGTTTGGCTTGTTTGCCGCTTTCTTTAGTAGGTCCTACGCACGAAGGACATCCTTCTTTACAGGGGCAGGCTGCGATCGTTTTCTGGCAGTGTTTAAGGAGTTCTTTTTCCAGATCAAAAAGAGAGGGGCTTAAACCTATCCCTCCAGGAAAGTTATCGAAGATGAACATATTCGGCTCGAAGGCGATATCCGTGAAGTCAGGCCGTTCCTCATCTCGGGTTATTTTTGTGGGAATGTTACGCGGGGGGACTGACTTCCCTGTGGTATTGTCCCCGATGGATACGCCGACATCATGGAGGTCACACATCATAAACAGGGGCGAGACATGATGGAGAAGATAAGCCAAGCCGAAAAGACCGTTTATCTTTTGCTCTGTGGAAAATGGAAGGGAATGGAAGATTTCAGAAGGAATGGTCAACCAGTAGGCTGTTGTATGCATTTCGTTTTGAGGAAGGCTCAGATCTCCTGCTCCTACGTTTTCCGAGGTGTAAAATTTTATTTTTTTGAAGCCGACAACCTGTGTAGCAACATGCACCTCGCCGTGGGAAATGGAACATCTCTCGAGGCTTTTCTTGTCAAAAACATCAAGGATTTTGATCTTGGTGTAGTCTATGGCATCTGTGAAATAATCGACGTCTGTTTTTTTGACATAGGCTTTTCTCTGGTCATAATCGAGCTTATCCACAAAGTATTGTTCTCCCTCACAGATATAGATAGCCTTTGGATGCAGGGTTGTGAGCGCAGAAGAAAAATCCACTTCAGCAATGGCTTTTGTTTTTTTACTTGTATCCACAACCACGAAATTATCGGAACTTATGCTCCTCAGGCTGACGCCGTCGGCAGGATAAACATCAGATGTCCAGAACCATTTGTCTTTTGAATGATGAACGAGCTTCTCCTCTTCCAGAAATTTGAGGATTTCGCTGATTTCAACACTCCCGAATTTCTCTTTCTCGGAAAAGGGAAGCTCAAAGGTTGCACACTCGATATGGCTGACAAGAATAGAGAGGTTATCCGGATTAATCAAAGCTTTCTCCGGATTTTTTGAGAAGAAGTAATCCGGGTGATTGATGATGAACTGGTCTATGGGGGCGCTTGAAGCGACTAGAACAGCGGCTGATTTTCCTGTTTTACGCCCGGCTCTTCCTGCCCTCTGCCAGGTACTCGAAATGGTGCCCGGGTAGCCTGCAAGCACGGCAACATCAAGACTTCCGATATCAATTCCTAATTCTAAGGCATTAGTAGAGATAACACCTTTTATTGTTCCTTCCCTCAAACCTTTTTCGATTTCTCTTCGTTTTAAAGGAAGATATCCTCCTCTGTAGCCGCGAATAAGGCCCTTGCTCTTTATTGTTTTTTCGATGTCCTCTTTAAGATAGGTGACCAAGACTTCGGTGATAAGGCGACTCTGAGCAAAAACGATGGTTTGAAGATCGCTCTTGATGAAGAGAGAAGCGACTCGCCGCGATTCATTGACATAAGAACGGCGAATACCCAAGAACTTATTGACCACCGGCGGATTGAAGAAGATAAAATACTTTTCTCCGCGAGGAGCGCCGTTGTTGTCAACAAGGGAAACCGGCTCTTCTGTCATTCTTTCCGCCATCTCTAGAGGATTAGCGATGGTGGCTGTACAGAGAATAAATTGGGGTTGGGCGCCGTAGAATTTAGCGATTCTCTTCAGTCTTCTCAAAATATTTGCCAGATGGCTGCCAAAGATACCCCGGTAATTGTGAAGCTCATCAATCACTATGTATTTCAAATTTTCGAAAAGTTTAATCCACTTTGTGTGGTGAGGCAAGATTCCCGTGTGAAGCATATCGGGGTTGGTCAGGATGATGTGTCCGCGAGCTCTTATGGCTTTTCGTGCATCCTGGGGTGTATCGCCGTCATAGGTGAAAATTCTGATTTCTTCCGCAAGATGTTTGATTGTCTCATTGAGCTCAGCCCTCTGGTCCTGAGAAAGAGCTTTTGTGGGGAAAAGATAGATTGTCCGACTCGAGGGATCTTTAAGGATTGCCTCAAGCACCGGGAGGTTGTAACAAAGCGTTTTTCCTGAAGCTGTGGGAGTGACAACAATAATGTTTTTTCCTTCCTTGAGCAAACGCCATGAAAGATGCTGATGCGTGTAGAGCTTTAAAAATCCTTTTTCTTTCAGGGCTTCGGCAAGAGCAGGATGGACCTCGGGAGGGTACTCGCAGTATTGTCCTTCCTGGGCAGGGATGTGCTTTATGGCCCGGATGGAGTCATTCTTGACACCAATTTCTTTTAAGAATTCTAAAGATTTGAGTAAATTCTCTTCTCTGCTCATCTTAAGTTAAAAAGAATCTTCGAAAACCCATTCCTATATTATTATTTTTACAAGGAGGGGGTCAACATAAACTGTTGGCTCAGACCTGCAAAACTTGAGTTTTTATTTACCTCTTCTTCAACAGGATAACTTTTTTATAATTCGGGATCATGTCTTATCATGGGAATGCCATACAGTATTATCGGGATCAGGCCTTATCATATTCGGGGTCAGGCCTTTTCCGAATGAATGTCATAGGGGCAAAAGGCAAGAAAAGTACATCTCCCGGTGACAAGGCCTGACCCCATGGCAAAAGCGCGGGAAAAGCACATTTACTGATGGCAGGGCCTGACCCTAACAAGCCTGAACCCAATGATAAGGTCTGACACCTCTTTTATTCAAGTTTTGCTTGTCTGACCCCGCTTTTGTTTTGTGCTAAAATAAATACTCATGTTAGAAGAGATTAAAGTAAAGAAAGCAGCTCAACATAACCTAAAAAAAATCGATGTAAACCTGCCGCGTAATAAATTGATTGTCGTTACTGGGCCGAGTGGCTCTGGAAAGTCCTCTCTTGCCTTTGACACTCTCTACGCTGAAGGACAGCGGCGCTACATTGAGTGCCTCTCAGCCTATGCTCGCCAGTATATTGAGCAGATGGAAAAGCCAGAAATGGAGTCGATTGAAGGCGTTTCTCCTTCCATTTCAATCGACCAAAGGACAATCTCTTCTAATCCTCGGTCTACGGTGGGTACAGTCACAGAGATTTATGACTTTTTGAGGGTTCTTTTTGCAAGAGTGGGATCTCCCCATTGTCCTCGATGCGGAAGAAAGGTGAGAGCTCAGACTCCTCAGCAAATCTTGAAGAGAATCTCTGATTCTTCCTCAGGCGAGAAAGTTAAGATTCTTTCTCCGGTTGTAAAGGGACGCAAAGGTGAATACCAGCGTCTTTTCAAGAAGCTGAGAAAAAAAGGCTTTCTTCGTCTTCGAGTAGACGGTCAGCTCAGGGAACTTGAGGAGGAAATTTTACTGGAGAAGACAAAAAAGCACAACATTGATATCTTGATCGACGAAATAAATGTTTCTTCTGCATCAGAAAGTAGATTAAAGGAAGCGGTAAATAAGGCTCTTGAGATTGCTAGCGGGGACCTCTTGTTGATAAGAAAAGGAGGAAAAGAAATTTATTACTCTTTAAACTTGTTGTGTCCTTTCTGTGAGATCAGCCTTCCAGATCTTGAGCCCCGGAATTTTTCCTTCAACAGCCCGTACGGAGCCTGCCCTCGCTGCAATGGCCTCGGCTTTGAAACCGTTTTGGACATGCGGGGTGAAGTGGAGCTTACAGATGAAGTCTGCCCCCTCTGCGAAGGAGGCCGGCTTAAGAAGGAAAGTCTGGCTGTGAAAGTAGGTGACAGGAGTATTTATGAGCTGACTTCCCTGCCCGTAAGCAAGCTGTTTGATGAATTTGTTACCTTTAAGTTTTCCTCCTCTGAAGAGTTGATCGCTTCAAGAATAAGGAAGGAGATTCTTTCACGCCTTGAAATCATGGTTGAACTGGGAATGCCATACATCCAGTTATCCCGAACGACCGCTTCTCTCTCGGGAGGTGAAGCTCGGCGCCTTCGTCTTGCTGCGCAGGTTGGAGCACGCCTGAGGGGCATACTCTATGTCCTGGATGAGCCTACAATCGGTCTTCATCAAAGAGATAACCGCCGTTTGATTTCCTTGTTGAGAGAGATTAGAGACCAGGGGAATTCTGTAATTGTTGTTGAACACGATGAACAGACGATTCGCTCAGCTGATTTTATCCTGGATTTAGGCCCTGGTGCCGGGGAAGGAGGAGGATTTAAAGTAATTGAAGGAAATTTAGATCTCATCCTTTCCTCTCCAGTTTCTTTAACTTCGCAATATCTTAGAGGGGAAAGAAGTATCCTCGTTCCTTTAAAGCGGAGAAAGCCAAAAGGCTGGCTTAAGATTATTGATGCGTCAGAGCACAATTTGAAAAATATAGATGTTCGGATTCCAGTCTCAGTCATGATAGGTGTCACCGGCGTTTCGGGTTCAGGGAAGAGTACCCTTGTCTACGATATCCTTTTCAAAAAACTCTTGAACATATACTACAGGGCTAAACAAAGACCTGGGAAACACAAAGCTATTTCAGGAGTTGATCAAGTTAACAAAGTAGTCTCAGTTGATCAGAAAGCCATTGGTCGAACGCCTCGGTCAAACCCAGCCACCTATACTGGATTTTTCACTCCTCTGAGGCGGCTTTTTTCTCTTATCCCAGAGTCAAGAATGAGAGGGTATTCGGCAAGCCGTTTCAGTTTTAATCTCCCAGGAGGACGATGTGAGGAATGTCGAGGAGCAGGAGTCAGAAAAATCGAGATGCATTTTTTACCCGATGTTTTTGTAACCTGCGACCGCTGCCGAGGAAAACGGTACAATACGGAGACTCTTTCTGTCCGATATAAAGGGAAAAATATTGCGGATTATTTGGATATGACTGTTGATGAAGCCTACGAATATTTAAAGGCTGTTCCGATTCTGAAGAGAAAGCTGGGAACATTGAATAAAGTAGGCTTGGGCTACATAAGGTTAGGTCAGCCAGCCCCTACCCTCTCAGGGGGAGAAGCTCAGAGAATCAAGCTGACCAAGGAGCTGAGCCGGAAAGATACAGGGAATACTCTGTATCTACTGGATGAGCCTACCACGGGTCTCCATTTTGAAGATGTCCGCAAGCTTCTAGAAGTTCTTTCGGAGTTGGTAGAATTGGGTAATACTGTAGTAATCATTGAACATAATCTTGATGTTATCAAGTATTGTGATTATATTATAGACTTGGGTCCTGAAGGAGGTGAAAAGGGAGGCTGGATTGTTGCTCAGGGTGTTCCAGAAAAAGTGGCAGAAGCAGAAAATTCTCACACTGGAAGGTTCCTAAAGAGGATCTTTACAGAAGGAAAGCCAATTTTCGAATAAAAAATGGCATTTAAGGATATATTAGGCAATAGCCGAGTAAAAAAAATCCTGAGGAAAGCTCTGCAGAAAAGCAAGGTTCCCAATTCTATACTTTTCTGTGGGCCGAGGGGAATCGGCAAGAGGGATATGGCTTTGGTGTTGGCAAAAGCGATGAACTGCGAGAGAAAAAAAGACGATGCCTGCGAGGTTTGTCCATCATGCAATGCAATTAATGCGGGGAATTTTCCCGATGTCATCGAGATTTCTCCTGAGAAAGAAGTGATACAGATTGACCAGGTGAGGATGTTGAGAAAAATAGCTTATTTGAAGCCTATGATGGGAAAGAGAAGAGTCTTTGTTGTTGTTGATGCTGATAAAATGAAGGAAGAAGCAGCAAATTCTCTTTTGAAAGTATTGGAAGAACCCCCTCTTTTTTCATATATTATCCTTGTTGCTCATAATCCTTTTCTTATTATGTCTACCATAAAATCTCGATGTCAGGTATTACTTTTCTCTCCCATCTCTAAAGAAGATATAGGAAAAATTTTAGTGGACAAGGGATGCGAGGAGAAAAAAGCCAGTATTATTTCTCTCCTTGTTCATGGGAATCTTAAACAAGCTTTAAGTTTGGAATGGGAAGAGGTTCAGGATAAAAGAACGAAAGCCTGGCAGCTTTTCCTCTCTCTTCTCAGGAAGGGAAACGTTGCTCTCTTTTTGAGGGATTATGCTACCTCTCAAAGGGCTCTAGTCAGGGATGAGTGGGAGCAGATCTTGGAGATGCTATCATCTTTTTGCCGAGATTCAATCCTGCTCAAAGAAAAGGGCGACAGACGCCTGCTGATGAACCCTGACTATGAGGAAGAAATCAGGAAAATAGAGACGCTAATGAGCCTCGAGGGGTTGATGGATTGCCTGACAAAGATAGATTATGCGATTTATGGTTTAGAAAAAAATCTTAATGTGAATTTGCTTGTCAGTTCATTTTTTTCATATTTTAAGGAATGGGAATATGTCTGAGATTATCTGTGTACTTTCTGAGCTTTCGGGTAAAGTTTTTCGGGCCAAAAAGGGCGAAGAAGATTTAAAGAGAGGAGATTTCTGTATTGTTGAATCAGAGTTGGGTGGCGATTTTGTGCTTGTTATAGATACATCGAGCGAGGTATGCAGTCATCTGAAATCTGCCCAGGATGCAGTCAAGGTTATTCGAAAAGCCACCGAAGAAGACGAGAAAAAACACAAATGGCTTAGGAAGAAAGAAAAGAAGGCTTTTAACTTTTGCCTGAAGAGGATCAAAAGTCGAAATTTGCCGATGAAATTAGTCATGGTAAGGTACTTCTTTGATGAGAAAAAAGGAATATTTTACTATACGGCAGATGGCCGCATTGATTTCAGGCAGCTCGTGAAGGACTTAGCTAAAGAATTCAAGATGCGGATTGAAATGCGCCAGGTTGGAGTCCGGGACGAGGCAAAGATGGTCGGAGGACTCGGAGTTTGTGGACGCCAGCTTTGCTGTTTTAGCTTCATGAAAGATTTTAAACCTGTAACCATTCAGAAAGCAAAAAAACAGCAGATTGTCATCAATCCTACTAAGATATCCGGGTTGTGTGGCCGATTGATGTGTTGCCTCGGCTTTGAAGAGGAAAGTCGGGGTCGGATGTATACAGAAGAAGAAGCGGAAGAGGATCAGTGAGAGATATATTCAGGATAGGGGGTGAATGGACAGCGTTCTATTCGCTTCTGCTGATTTTGAAGTGAACCTTGCTTGAAATGGCGATGAGGGTTCCTTCGGCTGAGAAAGCCTTCACCTCCCAGGAATATTTTTCACCCAAAGTCATCTGTTTTCTAATTTTTTCCGGAAGAACAATGAAGTTATCTTTTGTTGTTGCAGCCCATAACTTCTGTCCATCATCATAGATGTAGATTTTGTATTCCACATCATCATCGGAATCTTTCCATTCGAACTTTGAAGGGACTATTCTTATATCTATTACAGGGGATATGAGAGTTATTGATTCCCCCCTGACTTTTTCCTCACTTATGAAAAATTGAGGTGCAGCGAGCTTGAAATATGGGATAACAACGCAGATGACGATGAGGAGCAAAGCTGCGTAAACTGAAATCAGTGCCCACTGCTTAGGAGTAAAGAGTGAAGCGATTTTTTCAAACCAGGCCGCTCCTTTTCCCTCTTCAACAACGTATTCATCTTGAAAGATCATATCTCCTTTTAGTTTGATGATGGAAATAAGCTCGTCTCTTTCCACCATTTTTTCAAAGCAATTGGGGCAGTTGAAATAATGCTCCTCGAATTTCTTCTTTTTCTCATCATCTAATCTATCAAATAGATAATCATCGATTAGATGTTCACATTTACACATTTTCATGCTATTTTCCTGTCATAATATTAATTCAATAAGTTTAGTCGTAGCAGGAGTGAAAAATGGAAAAAAATTCATTTTTTCACCAATTTTTTTAGGAGTTTCTGGGAATAGTTCACGCGTTCGCTAACCCTATGAGGAGTGATGCACAGCTTTTTAGCAACTTCCTCTCTCGAAAGTCCTTTATAATAATAGAGATGAAGGACTTCTCTGTATTTAGGCTTGAGTTTTTTTATCGCGTGTGCAATTAATTCAGCCCTTTCTTTGTTTTCAATGTGTTCATGAGGATCGGGATAAGGAGTCGGCTCTGGGGCGTGTTTCAGCACCTTGCTTTTTTGCCTTATGTAATCTATTATCCTGCGGCTGGTGATAGTATATATAAATGTTCCAATCGAAGATTCTCCCCTAAACTCCTTCTTATTTATTTTTTCTATGACATTAGTGATAATTTCATTAACAATATCTTCCCAATCTGGATTGGAAGCTCCTAAGGATTTTCTAACTCTAAAACGGATAACAGGACCATATTTAGCGTAAATTTCTTCTAAATTAGTATCCTGTTTCTTTTTTTCCATTTTTAACCCGCTTCTCTTGTTCCTTAATATTATACGGACATTGACATCAGATGACAAGCGTGGATTTTCAATTTTTTGCGCTCAGTTGCGACTAAGTCTTATGCCCAAAAAATTTGAAGATTGTTAGTTGAAAAAGAGTTTTCACAATTTGTTAAAAGCAAATTCCTTTCTTTTGGGCATTAGCGAGTAGCCTGATGCAGCCAATGAGACGGGGACAAACCTCACACGGGGATTATTCTCACGCAATAAGAGAAAATACATTACTTGCTAACGATAATAGAAACAGGAAAAATTCCTTTTATCAGTCTTTAATCACTAGAAGTCTTAATCTTCATACTTCCAAGGAGGCAGATAAAAGCGAATTTGCTCTTGGCTCCAATCCTTATAATTTCATGATTTTAAATAAGGGGAAAGCTCCATGGAAAAGGGAAGGTTCAAAGCCTCCCTTAGCCTTTGTCTTAAGTGAAGAGAAAGAGGAGCAGGATTATTCGTCTTGGGGTATGGAAAGCACGGAGGTCAGGAAGATGTCATCGGCTAGAAATATACTAAGGTACATGGATCTTCACTACGGGAATATTTTTAAGGATCAAACCTCTAATATTGAAGAAGATATCGCAGAAAAGCAGATATTTTTTAACACGAGCCTTATCTATTTAATTGCCGCGACTGACGGCAATGAAGATAGCATAGGCCATTCTAAGCTTGTGGCCAGTTACACTACGCTTTTGACCAAAGATCTCGGGATTGAAGATAAGAATTTTTTGGTCAATATCCAGAGAGGGGCTTTGCTTCATGATGTCGGAAAAATTGGGATACCCGAATTCATATTGAGAAAAGCCAGGTCTCTATCCGAAAGAGAAAAAGAGATTTTACATGAACATCCACTTTTGGGCTATGAGATGATAGAGGAATTTGATTTTTTGAAGAAAGCAGCCCATGTCGTTTTATATCATCATGAGAGGTATGACGGAAGCGGATATCCTTTTAGTTTGGTTGGAGAGGAAATTCCCCTGGAAGCGAGAATCTTTTCTTTGGCTGATACATTAGATGCCATAACTTCTGATAGGCCCTACAGGAAAGGAAAAAGCTTTGAAGAAGCTTTGAGAGAAATGGAGAAATGTCGAGGTTGCCAGTTTGACCCAGTCCTTTTGGATGTATTCCTTTCCATTCCGATAGAAAAGTGGCAGGATATAAAAGCGGAAACTCTGGCTGCCCTTAGTCTTCCCATGGTTCACTGATATCACTCCCACCTTTAAAGTCTAACGCTTAGACTTACTCTTGCCTTTATATTATGTAGTGCCTTGGTTTATTCGCATGACCTAATTGATTTATGTGGCATTATTAATTTGCAGGTGCTTGGTTTCTTGTAGGGGTTTGATTTCTTTGTAGGGCTTAATTAATTTGTAGGGG
>JABAOC010014204.1_pt2 | contig 38833 bp, 38 predicted proteins | sample 7062161 | NCBI WGS metagenome assembly JABAOC01 (sample SAMN14538625, study PRJNA623070) | marine sediment metagenome | biome: marine biome [ENVO:00000428]; feature: marine pelagic biome [ENVO:01000023]; material: deep marine sediment [ENVO:00002113] | place: India: Gulf of Khambhat ... | reverse complement strand
ACACCGCTTTAGGTGCTGGAACTACCTGGAAGGATTCTAAAATATGGGATGGGACAACGCGTTCCAACGGTACTCACTTATACGAAGATATAACCGAAGGTAATACCTGGGTGGTTGCCTCTGTATTTGATAGGGATAATGATGATTATTCGGATGAAACTGCTGGATATCGATTGGGTAAAGGTACCGATCCAAAAACCTTTTCCGTTTATTTCGGTAACACTACTCCTCCACCAGTATCCATCGAAAATGTATCGGTTATGTCATATACTAATGGCACACTTAATTGGAACACAACGTATTATTGGAAGATTGATGTATGGAACAAAAAAGGTGAAAAAACAAAAGGAAAAATTTGGAGTTTCACAACACGTGATAATCATCCACCCTATACACCAAGTAATCCATTACCACGGAACAATTCTTTTGGTATACCAATTGATGCTAATCTCACTTGGGTTGGTGATGATCCAGATGGCGATCCGGTAAAATATGATGTATACTTTAGCAAGGTTGAATCGGGAATGCCAACAAAAGTAGCTGGAAATCTCACAAATACTACCTATAATCCATTTGGAGTTCTTGAATTCTCAGAAGAATATCATTGGAGAATTAATGCATGGGATAAATATGGATTAAAAAGGAAAGGGGAGCTATGGAATTTCAAAACTGAAGATAATAAACCACCATACCCGCCAAGTGACCCTCATCCAGAAGATGGTGAAATAGGTGTTCCTGTAGATGCAATCCTGAACTGGACAGGGGATGACCCTAATTCTGGTGATATCTTAACATATGATGTGTGGTTTGACACTACAAATCCTCCGCAATTTAAACAAAAAGATAATCAATCTAAGGAATCTTATGATCCACCAGGTGACATGGAATTATATGAAACATATTATTGGCGAATTGTTGCGTGGGATAGCCAACGAGTAAAAATGGTAGGTCCAGTATGGAAATTTACAACAGGACTTAATACTAAACCCAATCCACCGATTATAGATGGACCGGCAAATGGAGAAGCTGAAGTAGAATACGATTTTACCTTCTCTGCAACAGATAATGAAAATCATATGGTAAAAATCTTTGTGAATTGGGGAGATGGCAGTGACCAAGAAAGCTCTGAATGGGTTGAATCAGGTACAGAGGTAACATTTAAACATTCGTTTAAAAAAGGAACCTATACAATAACAGCGTGGGCTGTAGACGAATATGGTCTGAAAGGTGATGAATCAACTTTAGAAGGGACGTATCCAAAGAGCAAACAATCTGCCTCCATGATATTTATTCAATTTTTACAAAATCTCATACATCGTTTTCCATTAATAGAAAAGATATTATCGTTGCTTCCAGTTTTCAATAGACTGATTACTCTCCAGTAATCATAAAAATCTCTTATTTACTTTTTTCCTATTTTTTTTACATTAGATATTACTATATGACTTATATTATTTAATTTTATAATAGATTTTCATAATTTCACCATTCGAGTAGCTATTTTCGCTTTTTTTAATTAACTACATCTGGTTATTATACTATCTAATTATAATTATTATAATTTACATATAAATATTAAGTGAATTGGCATAAATTTGTAGTATAATTCTATATTTCAGCCGAAATATTTATAAATAACTACACAATATGTTATTTATACCGTTGAAAAACGGGGAGGAACAAAAATGAAGAAACATAAAATTTTAGATAAGAAAAGGCTGATGAAGACAACGACGATTGCGATGTCGCTGCTTATTGCAGCTATCCTTGTTTCGAGTAGCGCAATGTCTGCAGCAACATCTAGTAACGCAGAAAATATGAATGTTGAAATAGAAGAATCACAGAATGTACCAAAACAAAATTCGCTAGGAATAACTGATAAGAATCCAGCTTTAAAAGCAGGACCTACTGCATCAATGGACATTACAGCAATGATATCTGCTGAACGAACACAACAAACACCTTTGGACCCTTGGGATGTTTTATTAGAAATAGATGTAACTCAGTCCCTTTACGTTTCTGCTTGTGGAGCTGATCCAGATTACATTTACGCTGGAGAATGGTCGGGTTCCAACATCTATCGATTCGATTATGAAGGTGAATACGTTGACTCATTTTCCATTTCCGGAGCTTCAAATTTCCGTGATATGGCATATGATCACTCTACTGGTTATATGTGGTCTGGTAACGGTTATGGAACTGCCTGGGAGATGGATTTCGAAGCACAATCCATAATCAGTACAATTACAGGAAGTTGGTCATGCCGTGCTATTACCTACGAGAGAGAGGATGACTGCCTCTACGTTTCCGGTTGGGGTGACCCAGTATGGAAATTAGATAAGGATGGAACAATAATCGAGTCATTCAACCTCGTCTTAACTACAAGCACCTACGGTTTTGCATACGATAAATGGGATACCAATTTTGCTGGCCTTCTTTGGGTACATGACCAAGGTGGTACTGGTTCAGAAATCCGTGCGTATGATTTAGAAGCTGAGGAGTTTGTAGAAGGTGAAGATTACTACCACAACGTACAATTAGAGATTCCCGGTGGAATTGCTGGTGGATTAGCGTTAGCAGAATGGGGATTCGGAGCCTATTCATCCTTTGTTGCCTGTTCTCAAGCATCACCTGATGCTATTGCAGTTTACGAGTGGTATATAACTATACCTCCAGAACATGATATTGGTGTTAAGAAAATAGTATACCCAGAAACTGGATATGCTGTCGAAAATGTTCCAATGCAAACTATCTTTATAAACAATGGTAACCACTCCGAGACATTCGATGCACAAATGACCATAATTACCTCCAATGAAACTGGAGAGGTGATATTTTATGAAAACTTCTCAACCTATGGTACAGGACCAAATGGTTTACCAGAAAATTGGACTACTGATTGGTGGAAATGGAGTGGTACCTACGCAGCAACTGGAGATCCAGAATTAGCTGGTGAGGCAATGTATTACTACTATAACCAAGTCGCTGGTGGAGATTACTATGACAGCCTTATCACAACTCCAAAAATTAACTGTAGTGGTTTAGAAAAAGTTACACTTAGCTTTGCATTTAATGCTGCTATACAATACTCTTGTTATTTGGATCTCAAGTATAGAAAAAATGAATCAGGACCATGGAAAGATATCCCACCCTGGGAGAATCCAGTTGTTGGTGATATGACAGATTGGTATATGCTTAGTATTTATGATTTTCAACAAGGAGGATACATTGGAGAAGCTGTCACGTTCAATTGGTCGTTTATAGGATACTACAGTAATTGCAGATACTTGTACCTTGATGAGGTTAAACTGGAATCAGGTAGTAGTGGAGCAGAGTATGTGGAAATAGTTGAAGATATTACGATACCAAAAGGTGAAGAAAAAACTGTTGACTTCCCAGATTGGACACCAAGTGGATGGCAGAATGAGTCTACTGAAAACAGTTATGTAGAATATCCAATATCAGCAGAAGCACTAATTGATGATGATATTGCACAAAATGACATAAAATACAAATTAATCACATTATACTTCCCATGGATGGATGATGTCACTGCACTAAAAATTGACGGACTTGCGTCTGGGCCTGCACAAACCTTCGGAATGGATGGTATCATCAAGAACATAGGTCAAAACGATGAATGCTGCTTTAAAACTTATGTGGAAATAGCTGAAATGGATAAAAGTAATCCAGATGTAATATGGACTGAAGACTTCGATAAAGGTTTTAACTATACTCCACCACCTGGGTGGACAAAGATTGGTAATTACTACGCATGGGATTGGTCTTCATCCTACTATTACTACTTACCATCGCCATACGGTACAAGTATGGTAACCCGTTTGTACTACTATTATTCTCCTGGTGCAGAGCTCATATCTCCTGTAATCGACACATCAGACTATGGTTCAGTGGAGATGATGATGGGTAACGCTGTACAATATTACACTGCAGGTATAGACTTGATAATTGAAGTTCGAGGAGATCCAAGTGCTACTTGGGCACAGATACAACCGTGGGAGAATCCAGTAACATCAAATATGCAAGCAGACTGGATTTATTGTGATGCAACTATTGGTATTGGTGAACAAACACAGTTCAGATTCAGATCGGATGGTACCTACTATAACTTCAGATACTGGCTCTTTGACAACATGAAAGTTACCGGTTTAGAAGTCTTCGATCCAGAGTATGAAGAAGAAGTGTGTATAGAAAAGATCATACCTGGAGAAGAAAAAACACTGGCATTTGATGACTGGACACCAGACTTTCTACAATATGAAACATCTGGTGAAAAGACATATATTGCCAAGATGTGGACAGCCCTAAAAGATCCCCTAGATAAAAATCCAGCTAACGATTTATATCAAATAACACTAACACTTGACTACTTCCATGATGTTGAGGTAACTTACGTAACTTCACTAGAACCGTATGAACCAGATGATGGTAGCAGAGAAAAACTGTTCACCCAGCGAGCATATACACCAAGTGAACAGTGGGCATTTTATGCATCATCAACAACTCTTGGATACATTTGTGACGATGATTTCTATGATCTGTCGAAAAAAGGTAATGAAATCGAATTCTACGGTCTGAGCTTAGTGTTCCCATGGTCAAATTGTGATCCGACCGGTATGGAATTTGAATTCAAGCAATACGAATATGGTACATCACCTGGCGCTGTAGAATGGGAAGACTCAGGTATAGTGTTAGAAACATGGATAAATACTGGATGGTACTACTCTGGTTTCGAGTGTCTCGTTTGGGAATATGGTGGCTTTAATGCTGATGAGGGCTGGATTTCGATTCAGAGTACCTACAGTCCCAACAACTGTAACTTCCTATGGTTAGGTTCTCCAGAAGGTAACTTCAACGCGCGACAAAACGGTAATTCGCTCTATGATAGCCTTGCATTCAACATAACTGATGATGGTGGTTGTTGGGGCGGAATACCATATATAACTCCAGGAATAAAAGATATCGACGTACTTGTAAGTAACCGTGGAACGTTCCCAGAATTCGATCTTTCTTGTAATGCAAAAATCTACGAGTATATCACAAATTGTACATATAGAACACTTGTCTATGAGGATAACATCTCTGATATAGACCTTGAGGAACCATTAGGTGGATCAGAAGAGTTATATTTCAATGATTTCAATTTCTCACTTGAAGGGCTATATAGATTATTTCTCAATTTAAAAGATGATAATGATGACAATCCAAAGAATAATAAATACGTCTTGAGGATTGGTGTTGACGATACTCCACCATCATCATATCATACACTTGATCCACCAGAACCAGATGGGGATAATGGTTGGTATAAAAATTTCCCTTCAGTAACCATATATGCTAAAGATCCAAGAATTCCTTGTGGTTACGATGGTTCCGGTGTAGCCTATATAGAGGTCAGAATCGATGGCGGTAGCTGGACATCTTTCCTACCTGGTGAATGTACATTCATATTTGGTGACGATGGTGATAACGTATATATTGAATATAGAGCAGTCGACAATGTAGGAAACTATGAAGAAATTAATTCATTCACAATTGACATAGACCAAACAACTCCAGTAGCATCAGAAATCTCCTGGGACGCATACAAGAAAGGTGGATTCTGGTACGTTGATTTAACTGCGCATGCAACAGATGAAATATCCTTAATGAACAGAGTTGAGTTCTTTATTAACGATGGATTACAAGAAATTATTGAAGGTAGAGGACCAGATTACGTGTTTACAATACAGTGGTCTTTAGACTTCCCAAAACATTCGTTCTTCTTCTACCACTACGACGATGCAGGAAATGTTATCATGGTCTACTTCAATCCTGGTAATGTAACAGCATATCAAAATTCTCAATTCCAACAGCAAAAATCATATCCGTTAAATAAATCAGCAAACCGATAAAACCGTTCAGTTATTGTTATACCCTCAAAAAGAATATAAGGAATAAGTTTATTCCAAGACGTTTTTATACTTTATAAAAGTGATAATATGTATACTTCAGTAAAATTAAATGATACAATCCGAGTACCGCCAGAACGATTTGGTGAAGATTTAGGGAAAGTTGTTAAGGATATTGTTCAAGAGACATTTGAAGGAGTTATTAGAAGAAATCATGGATTAATCGTTGTCGTGAATAACATAAAAACATTAGGGGATGGGATTGTTATTCATGGAGATGGAGGTATGTATCAAAAAGTTGAATTTGAAGCATTAACCTTCAAACCAGCATTACAAGAAGTAGTTGATGCTATTGTTTGTGAGATTGTGGAATTTGGTGCATTTTGTCATATGGGACCTTTTGATGCGCTCATACATATGAGCCAAGTTATGAACGATTATGTAAATGTCGATGCAGAAAATGAAAGAATTACCGGTAAAGAAAATAAAAGAGTACTAAAGGTAGGAGATCCCGTTAGAGCAAGAATTGTCGCAATAAGTCTAAATGAATTATCAGCGAGAGAAAGTAAAATAGGTCTTACTATGAGACAACCTGCTCTTGGTGCTCATGATTGGCTTAAAGAACCTGAAAAAAAAGAAAAAAAGGAAACTAAACAGAAGGTCAGTAAAAAAAGAAAGAAGGGTAGGAAATGAAGAATCTAAGTGCTTGTAGAAACTGTCACTTATTAACTGAAAAAGATAGATGTCCCATTTGTTCTGAGCAAACGGTTAAGCGATGGAGCGGATATGTTATTATTCGTGATCCAGCTAAATCTCAAGTTGCTAAAAAAATGAATATTACAAAACCGGGTAAATATGCACTAAAGGTAAGGTAATAATGCTTGTTTTACCTAATAATTTAAGAGGAAAATTAAAGGAACCTTTAGGAATCGTAGTAGATGAATCGAACCTTTTGAAGCAACTAAAAAATGTGAATAATATTGTTAGTGTAGGTGATTTAGTAACATTTACACTTCTTAAACATGGAATTAATCCAATAATTTGCTTTGTTGATTATATAATTGAACGAAAAGAATATTCCCCTGAAATGAGAGAGAAAATCCAAAGATTTGGTAAAATCCATATAAAAATAAAAAATCCTTCTGGAACCATAACTGATGAATTATGGAATGCTATAGAATCGATTTATGATAAATTAGAAGAGGGTCCCTATTTCATAGAAATTGATGGCGAGGAGGATCTTGCTGCACTTCCTGCAATTTATTTGGCTCCAAGGGACGTAACAATAATATATGGATTGCCGAATAAAGGGGTCGTAATTGTAAATGCTACAAAAGCTCAAAAAGATAAAGTTAAAGAGATATTAGACAAAATGTGATAGTCATGGAAATAGAGATTCAATCAAAAACCAATAATCCATTATTTAATAGAACTGAAGTTCATTTTATCATACATCATGAGGGCGAGAGTACACCAAAGCGTGATCTTATTAAAAGTGAACTTGCAGGAAAGCTAAATGCAAAAAAGGAACATATTATGATTAACTTTATGAAATCAAGTTTTGGTACAACTACCACAGAAGGATATGCAAAAGTGTACAATTCTTTAAAAGAAGCGAAAACAAGGGAGAAAGATCATATCCTTGTAAGAAATGGTGCTATCGTTAAAGAGAAGAAAATTGTTAAAGAAGAAAAACCGAAGCCACCTGCAGAAAAACCAGCTGAAGAAAAGAAAGAAGAACCAGTTGAAGAACCAACGGGTGAAGAGAAATCAGAACCTGCAAGTGAAGAAAAACCAGAAGAAAAGAAAGTAGATGAAGATAGTGAAAAATCAGATAGCAAAGAAAAACCTGATGAAGAAAAGAAGGAATAAATATGATGAAAAGAGAGATATTCAAAATAGAAGGAGATAAGATTATTCGTTTGCGAAGGAACTGCCCAAAATGTGGTGAAGGAATATTTCTTGCTGAACATAAAGATAGGTTAAGCTGTGGTAAATGTGGGTACACCGAATTCAAAGTAAAAAAAGGAAAAAAACCTGAAATCCCTCCTGAAGAACCAGCTGAAAAAGATATTGAGAAACCCGGTGAAGAAATACCTGAAAAACCTGTTGAAGAAAAGAAAGATGAACCAGTTGAAGAACCGACGGGTGAAGAGAAAATTAATGAAGGAAAATCTGATTTGCAATCGTAACTAGCTACCACGTATTATAATGAGTTAAAATTTTTGTATCAATCCTTGATGTAGGTATCGCTTTATTTTTGGAATAACCAATAGGAATTATAGCAACTGGTCTAATATAAGATGGTAAATTTAGAATTTTAGATACTTCATATTCATTAAAAGCTCCGATCCAACAAGCTCCTAAACCCTTATCTACAGCTAAAAGTAGTATATGCTCGATTGCAGCAGCAGTATCTTGAATGCAATACAATTCTTTTCCTCTATATCCATATGGAGAAATACGATTTAAATTTGCACATACGACAATATTTATCGGGGCTTCTACAATAAATTGCTGATCTAACGCAGCATTACATAATTCTTTTTTTATGTTTAAATCTTCAACTATTATGAAATCTCTTGCTTGTAAATTGCCTGCAGAGGGTGCAAGATGTGCATATTCTATAATCTCAGAAATAATATCTGATGATAATTTTTTATTAGAAAAATTCCTTACACTATGTCGATTTAAAATTACCTCTTTTAAATCCAAAAAATTTCACCAATTTCATAATCTATCCTCTTATATAAATCACTATCTTGAAAATATATTCTGATGTCATTTTCTCTTAAGTTAATATGATATTTTTCTATATAACAGTTCAATAATAAATACATCGTAAACAATATATCATTGAATTTTACTCTGTATTTGTTTAAACTTTGGGATCTGTAGTGTAGCTTGGATATCGCAGAGGCTTCCGGAGCCTCTAACCCGGGTTCAAATCCCGGCAGATCCGTTTCGTTCTCTATAAACAAATTTTTTTAGAGGTTTCTATTATAATTTTTAAGATTTTTTATAATTTAATATAATTTCTAATAGAAATATTTAAATTCTTTGATGCATATTATTTATTATATGACTCTGGAGGTAAAAAATCTATGAAAAACGTTTTAAAAATAATTTTAACCATGAGTATCACCTTGGCATTGATAATACCCGCAGCAGCGGCTTCAAACACCAAATCATTTGAAAACTCTATGGTAATCTTAGATAAACAAATAATAAAAGATAAATTTAATTTAAATACAGCATTTTTTGAGGATGGTTTTGAATCTTATGATAATTTTGTTTTGGATTTTCCACCATGGACTCAATATGATGGCGATGGGGGAGAAACTTGGGGAAGTCAAGCATATAATTTTACAAATGAGTACTATGTTGGTTCTTTTATGATTTTTAATTCTTCTGCAACAGAACCTCCTGCAAATGGCACAGCTTGGGATGCCTATACTGGAGATAAATATGCGGCATGTTTTTCAACAAGACCTCCAAATAATCCAAATGATGATTGGTTAATTACTCCTGAACTAAATATAAGTGGGGAAACAATATACGTCGCTATACATTGTGTATCAAATGATGCTTTTGTTTTCATGCTAGATGATTTTTCAATCAATGAGACTCAAAATGGTTTTGAAATATCATTTTGGGCAAAATCTATCACTGATCAATATGGCTTAGAGAGGTTTCAAGTTGGCGTATCGACAACAGATAATAATATTTCAAGTTTTGAAAATATTACTGAAGATCCATATGTAGAAGCTCCCATCGAATGGACAGAATATAAATTTAAATACTCACTAGGGAAAGCAGAGCTTAAAATTGGACCATTGAAAGGTGGATTATTAGGAATAACTGCTGAAATTTCGAACGTTGGAACTGCTAATGCTACAAACGTCACCTATAATATTGTATTAGAAGGAGGAACAATTCTTATAGGTCAAAAAGTAAAAGAAAACATTGGCACAATTGAACCGGGTAATAAGAGTGCTATGTTTAATGTTCCTATTATTGGATTTGGAAAGGTGAATATTACAGCAAGTGTAGAAGCTGATGATATCGAAAAAATTACGAAGTCAGGAAATGGATTTGTATTATTATTCTTTATTTTTATGAATTAATACACTAATCCATCTTATCTTTTACTTTTTCATTATATTAAACATTTTTAAAAATTTAGGAAAATGTATTATAATAAAGTATAGTATTATCAAGTAAAAGTATGAGTGTAAAAGCATTAAATTTTAATACTTCAAAAATCGGTTATCGATTCCTTAAAGCAAGTGATATTATACCAAAAGACGATGCATTTCATGGGAATATTAACCTTTTAGATATTGAATGGTGGTATTTTGACGCTGTTTTTGATAATGGATATAGTATACATGTAGGAATCAGAACCTATCATATTAGAAATGTTGGTATTGTACAATCTCGGATTAATGTCTATAAAAATGGAGAAGCTGAAGTTGAGGTAATGAAAACCAACCTCATGAGTGATTTTTATACCTCGTATGATAAACCTTATATAACTATTGAAAATAAACCGGTCGTCGAATTTGATAATAACTATTTTCTAAAAACTGGAGAATGGAGATATAAAATATTAATGAATATAGATAATCATAACGTTGATCTTACTTTTACTGGGACAACACAAGGATGGAAAATTGAAACTTCAGAAACTTGTTGGACTGTCGCATTACCAAAGGCAAACGTTACAGGTTCAATTATGATTAATAAAAAAAAGATACCAGCTAATGGAGTGGGATATCACGATCATAATTGGAACTACTCTCCTGTTACAGCCATGAATAATCTAGGCTGGTTTTGGGGAAGAATAACTGGAGATACCTTGAATATAACCTGGGCAAAGACAATGCAAAATGTTCAGAAAGGAGATCTTCTTGCAATAATAAATAAGGATAGAAAAAATGGTAAAAATAAAAAAGAATTCTTTAGTATCCCACCAAAAAAAATCAATTTTACATTGAAAAATATCATAAAAGATCATCGAAAATGGATACCATCAGAGTTTGCCTTATCAATTAAAAATTCAACTCCTGATGATCAAATTCCAATACATACAAATATTCATATGAAGACTTCCTATATCCAACATACAAGGATTTTTACTATTCATTACTGGCGATATCACGTTATAACGAATGGAAAAATATCTCTAGGATCAACAAATGAAACATTAAAAAATAAGCCACAAATAATAGAATTTCTTAGTTTCAAATAATACGTTATGTATATTTTTAAGGAGACAGAAACATAATTAAGTAAACTTATTATACAATCAAAATGTGTTTCAATTACCAAGAGGTACAAGGGATTTTACTCCAGAAGAAATGGAAAAACGGAGATGTATCGAAGAAAATATGATCTCCACTTTTAAATCATTTGGATATGAGGAAATACAAACTCCGACATTTGAAACTTTGGAGCTCTTTACTGAAAAATCTGGAGACTTAATTATTGACGAAATTTACACTTTCAAGGATAAAGGTGGTAGAGAACTTGCTTTAAGACCTGAACTTACTGCTCCTGTAATTCGTTTTTATGTCGATAGACTACAAATGGAGCCAAAACCTTTAAAATTATTCTATTTTGGTAACTGTTTTCGATATGATAGGCCGCAAAAAGGAAGATATAGAGAATTTCGACAAGCAGGTTGTGAAATAGTAGGCTCTGATACCCCAGAAGCATATGCTGAACTTATTGCAATGGCGTATACAATCTTAAAAAATGTCGGGTTAAAGAATATTAAGCTTAATATTGGAAATCTAGATATTATAAATTCTACGTTTAATCGTCTCGGTTTATCAAAGAATGATCAAAAGGAGTTATTACCATTAATTGACAAATCCCAGTTTGAAGATGTTTTTTCTTTATTGCAAGATTTTGGTATCCTTAAAGAAAATGCAAAAAAATTTATCGATATGCTTCAAACAACTGATATAAATAAAATTAAAGAATTTTTAAAAAAGGATACAACTGCATTGAAGGAACTAACAAACATGGAAAAGATATTGGATTTTTTAAGAAATGCATTTAATGTAAAAGATTTTCAAATTAAAATGAGTATTGTAAGAGGGTTAGATTATTACAAAGGAATAGTTTTTGAAATTGATGCTCCAACATTAGGGGCTGAAAAACAAATCTGTGGTGGAGGAGCTTATGATTTGGTATCATTATTTGGTGGAAAAGAAACTTCAACTGCGGGTTTTGCTATAGGTTTTGATCGGACAATCCTTGCATTAGAATTAGAGAGATTTAATTTTCCATCTATTAAAACAGATGTATACCTTATCCCAGTAACTAAAGATATGATAAAAAAATCTATTGAAATCGCTCAAAATTTACGCAATAAAGGTATAATAACAAATATTGATCTTTTACGTAGGGGAATAAGTAAATCTTTGAAATATGCGAATTCGAAGAATGCTCAAAAAGTAATTATTATAGGTGCAAAAGAATTGGAACATAATTCGGTTACTATTAGAGATATGAAGGATGGGAAACAAGAAATAGTAAAGATTTCAGAAATAATATCTAAACTTAAGAAGAACAAATAATTAATTTTTATTATGAAAAAACAAATTTTTATAATAGATACATCAGCAATTCTTTCTGGAATACCAATTAATCTGGATAATGTAGATATGGTAACAGCATTTTCTGTTACAGAAGAACTTAGCTCTGGAGGTAAAGATTATAGAATATTTCAATATCTTCTAGAAAAAGGTCTTGAAGTTTTATCAGCATCAAAAAAATCGATTAAAGTTATCAATAAAACTGCAGAAGAAACAGGTGATAGAGATAGATTATCCTCTACAGATGTCGAAATACTTGCTTTAGCATTAGACATAAATGAGGACCATAATAAAAATGCTATTATTTTAACAGATGATTATTCGATACAAAATATGGCAAATAGTTTACATATAGATTTTAAAAGATTTTCTCAAAAAGGAATTACAAAAAAGTTTAAATGGCGTAACAGTTGTCCAGGGTGCGGTAAGCGATTCAAAGAATCAATAAAAATTTGTCCTATCTGTGGCACAAAAACAAAGAATTCAATAGTTCATAAAAAACATATAAAATAAGGTTTTTACATGAATATCAAAGGTAAGTTTTTACAATTTTGGCGGAGTGATAATGAAAAAATTTCCTTGTTACGAGACATAATCGTTGCTCTGATGGCAGTTTTGATGGTTTTACTTATTCTATGGATATATACCGGACAATGGTTTGCTGCTCCAATGGTCGCAATTGAATCAGGTAGTATGGAACACGATAACTCACCTTTTGGAAGATATGGAACGATAGATGCTGGCGATATGGTTCTTGTTCAGAAAGTTTATACCAAAAACGATCTGATTACTCGTGGTGGTCCGTTTGGTGGTGCACGTGAAAAGGAAAATCCTGATAACTTTTATTATGGAGATTGGGGCGATGTTGTTATATACAAACCTCTAGGTAGAGATGATGTTTCCCAAATCATTCACAGACTCATGTGTTGGGTTGATATTGAGACGTATGATGGTATAACAACTTATACAATTTCAGAGTACGGAGTTTTTAACTCGACATCAATAAATATACCAGAATTAGGACTGAGGAATAGTAAGCCATCTTGGGATCATTCTGGTTATTTAACAAAAGGTGATAATAATAATGTAATAGATCAGATGTCTGATATTTGTCCTCAACCACTGAAATTAGGTTGGATAACCGGAAAAGCAAGATTGGAGATTCCGTGGCTTGGCACAATAAATCTTTTTTTTGAAGATTTAATGACTGGTAAAAACACAGTCAGTAATGTTCACGAAGATTCTTTAATATGTTTAGGAATAGTAATAGCAATCCTTGTATCAATACCAATAATTCTAGATATCAAAGATTATCTCCGGGAAAAGAAAAATAAAAAACCATAAATTATGTTGATTGAAGATAGGTAATTAATCGACATACCAATCAGGATACTTTTCATACTTTAATTCATCTTTTAATCCTGCATCTTTAAATCCTTTTAATCGAAGTAAACATGAATCACATCGACCACATGCAAGTTTCTTTCCATAATAACAGGACCACGTATCAGCAAAAGGAATACCAAGTTTCAAACCTCTTTTTATAATTTCAGATTTTTTTAATCTTAATAGTGGAGCTTCAATTCTTATTATTCTCCCTTTAACTCCCTTTTTGGTTGCGAAATTTGTCATTTTTTGAAATGCTTCTAAATATTCAGATCTACAATCTGGATATCCTGAATAATCGATTGCATTTGCTCCAAAAAATATTGCATCTGCATCCAATGATTCAGCATAAGCTAGAGCCAATGAGAGAAAGATGGTATTTCGTGCTGGAACATATGTCGTTGGTATTTTTTTCCCGATATCATTTAATTTGTTATCTTGAATTGGTTTAGGTAATGTACCAATAAGAGAGGATTTCCCTATTTTTTTAAAATCAATATTTAGTATGATATGATCTTTAGCTTTAACCGTTTGAGCGATTTTTTTTGAACAATCCAGTTCTTTTTTGTGAAGTTGACCATAGTTAAAAGAAATTGCATATATATCATAGCCTTGCTCCTTTGCAATAAAAGATGTTACACAGGAATCCAAACCGCCAGAAATAAGACACACAGCTTTTTTTACCATAAAATTAGCCCACGATTTTTTCTGCACGAGCAACTTGTCCAAAACCTTCATCGATACCGATATCGATTTTGTTTATGTTTTTAGAAAGATTAATTTTCTTCACTAGTTCTCTTAAAATATACTCTGCAAGATTTTCTGCAGTAACACTATGTATTGGAAGAAGAATACAATCTTCCCGTGGAAAAACATAATTTTTCTTATCTGTATTAATTTGTATTTCATTCTTTGTTACGGAAACATAATCATTTTTTTCAGGTATCAAAACCCTATGGTCTAATTTATCTGCAATTTCCTTAAGAGTGGTTTTTAATAACGAAAAATCAACAATGTATCCCTCTTCATCCTTTTCTCCATATATCCAAGAATGAATTGCGTAGGTATGTCCATGTAAAAATCCACATTTCTTATGATCTAGTAAAATATGGCTTGATGAAAAACGTATATTTGCTTTCCATCCATCTATTTCTAATGAGTTTGACATTTGGGATCACTTATCTATTCCATAGAGGCGACATTAATCTGAGTTGGCCAACTACATTATGTAGAACTTCAGACACATAGGTAACTTCATCTTTTGTGTTTTCTCGACCCATTGTTACTCTTAAAGAACCTTGGGATTCAACTGGATCTAATCCTATAGCAGTCAGAACATGGGAAGTTTTTAATTTTCTAGATGAACAAGCTGAACCTGTCGATGTAGCAATACCTTTATCATCTAATTTCATAAGTAAGGATTCTCCTTCGATTCCTGTAAAACGGAAATGTGCATTATTAACAAGTCTTTTTTCAGGATGTCCATTCAAATAGCTTTCTTGAATCTGTAAAACGTTTTTTATCAAATTATCTCTCAAATTTTTTAGATAAATTATATCCTTTCCCATTCTTTTTTTAGCGATCTCACAAGCCTTACCTAATCCAATAATACCAGGCATGTTGTGGGTACTGCTTCTTAGTCCTGCTTCATGTCCACCTCCATGAACTATAGGTTGAAGTTTTACACCTTTTCTGATGTATAAAGCTCCAATTCCTTTTGGGCCATATATTTTATGGGATGAAATAGAAAGTAAATCGATGTTTAATTTATCTACATCAATAGGAACTTTACCAATCGCTTGCACGGTATCAGTATGAAACGGAATGTTGTTTTCCTTTGCTATCTTGCCAATTTCCTCAATAGGTTCAATTGTACCAATTTCATTATTTGCAAACATTATTGTTATTAATACTGTATTTTCAGATATGGATTCTTTTAAATTATTAATATTTACTATGCCGTATTTATCCACAGGAATATATTTTACCTTAAAGCCCTGTGTCTCTAAGTGTTTACATGTTTCCAAAACTGCTGGATGTTCAATGGTAGAAGTAATTATATGAGGTCCTTTCAATTTTCTTTTATTTTTATTTTGATAAGCAACACCTTTAATTGCAATATTATCTGACTCAGTACCACCTGCTGTAAATATAATTTCGTTTTCCTTTGCATTTAAAAGATTAGCTACTTTTTCTCTCGATTGGTTAAGACCTTCAAGTGCTTCTCGACCAAATACGTGAAGTGATGAGGGATTTCCAAAAGTTTTTGAAAAAAAAGGGAGCATTGCATCAACCACTTCTTTATCTACTTTTGTAGTAGACGCATTGTCCATGAAAATTAATTTCATTTAATCGCCTCGCCCAATTTCCATCATTCGCTGCAAAGGTAATCTTGCCTTCTGCATTATAGATTCAGATAGTTCTACCGTTGGTTCTAAACGTTCCATACTTTTTAAAACTTTTTCCAGGGTTATTTTTTTCATATTTGGACAAAGGGCAGATTTTAATGGATAAAAGGTTTTATTAGGATTTTTCTTTTTAAGTCGATAACAAAGTTCCTTTTCTGTACCAATAATAAATTCTTTTGAATGTGATTTTTCTACATAATTAACCATACCTTGGGTTGAAAATACATGATCTGCAATATCAATAACCTCAGGTCTACATTCAGGATGTACAATAATTTCAGCTTCCTGATGCTTATTTTTAATTTCTAAAATTTCTTTTTTACCAATTTTATGGTGAGTGGGACAGATACCAGGCCATAAAATTAAATTTTTATTTTTGATATAACGCTTCACATAAAGTCCAAGATTAGTGTCAGGAATGAATATGATATCTTTTGCTTTAACACTCTTAATTACTTTTATTGCATTTGATGATGTACAACATATATCAGTTTTTGCTTTAACATCAGCAGTTGTATTCACATATGAAACGACTTCTGCTCGAGGGTTTTTGTCCATAAACCATCCCAAACTTTCAACATCAACCATAGCAGCCATAGGACACTGGGCATTTTTGTCTGGATGAATTACTAGTTTATCGGGATTTAGAATCTTTGCGCTTTCAGCCATAAAATCCACTCCACAAAACACTATTACTTTTGCATTTGTTTCAGAAGCTTTTGCTGCCAATCCTAATGAATCACCAAGAAAATCAGCAATATCCTGTATATCGGGAGTTTGATAGTTATGTGCAAGTATTATTGCATTATGTTTTTGTTTTAATTTTAAAATCCTTTTTTCAATTTCTTTTTTATCCATTTAATATAACCCTGATATTTTTGACCAGAATAGCCAAAATAAACATAAAGGTTGCCCTTTTCTTTTTTTACATTTCGATTAAAAATTTTTTTTACTTTATTTAATTTGTTATAAATTGAAATAAAGAATTAAAAAGGGAGATATTTATGTTGTTTTATAATCTTAGTATATCTAATAACAACTGAAATATATTTGAAATCCATTCCAATAGTTTTTCAAAGGGATTAAAGTTATTATTGAATACTTTACCCTTTGGCATACTTACTTCTAATGTTTCCTCTTGACTCTCTGCACCATATGGATCCCTTGCTTTAACGGTAATGGTATATGTGTCTTTCTCAGTCCATGTGTGATCTCGAATTACTTCCTCACCTGAATCGAAAGGTCCAATCCATTCTTCTATGTTACCATCTCCCCAATTGATATAGAAGTACACATCGCTACCCTCTGGATCAATAGAAGAAAACGTATAATCATATTTTTCTCCTGCTTTACCGCCAGTTGGACCATTAATATTTGGTTTATTTGGTGGTTGATTTGCTGTAGTGAAATGCCATATTTTTCCAGATGTAGATAACTCCTGACTATCCCACGCAACAATTTGCCAATAATATGTGTCATTTAATTCCATTGTACCTGGATTGTATGTTGTGGAAGTTTGATTGTTCACTACTTTTGGTGGAGGGCTTGTTTTTCCAAAATACACATCGTATGTAACTGTATCACCAGAATTGGGATCTCCACCTGTCCAACTAAGATCTGCTTCAATACTTACATCGGTTGCTCCATCTTCTGGATCAGGATCACTTGGTTTATATGGTGCTTTATTTTCTTCAGTTGTAAAGCTCCAAATTGGTCCAGAAGTTGAATAATCAAATTCGTCCCAAGAAATAATCTTCCAATAATAAGTTGTATCAAAATCAAGGTCATCTGGATTATAATTAGGTTTAGTTTTATTACTCTTTACCTTTGGAGGTGGGCTACTATCACCAAAATAAACATCATAAGTTACATCATCGCCATCTGGATCGTCACCAGTCCAACTCAGTATCACATCAATCTCAACATCGGTTGCTCCATCCTCAGGATCTGGATCACTTGGGGTATTTGGCGGAGCGTTTCCTCTGGTGGTAAAACTCCAAATTGGCCCAGGTTTTTTAGAACCTAGGTCATCCCACACCACAATCTTCCAGTAATAGGTAGTATTAAATTCAAGATCACCAGGATCATATTCTAAATCAGATTGGTTACTAACCACTTTTGGAGGTGGTGTACTATCTCCAAAATATATGTCATAGGTTTTAGGGTCTGTTCCTTCTCCTGCAATAATGCCCGCAGTTTCATCCGTATCATCAGTAATATCATCAAAAACTGATGCAATAATCATAGTATTGTTCTGAGTTATTTCTCCAAAGTCCTCACCATATCCAGTATAATGATCTTTTCCATCCCATTCAATAGTTTTGTCCCATGTTGAACCACTACTAATTGATATATCCCCATTATGAGCGTAATCTAAAAATGGAAATGTATACAAATAACCCCCAGTGTCTTTCCAACCCATAGATGATACAATTTCTGTGACATATACATGAAGGTGACCTTGATAGGTGCCAGATTCATCATTATCAACTGTGATTGAAATATTCATTGCTGAATTTGTCCAATTTAGATCGACATCAATGGCTTCACCAGTTGCACCATTACCTGGACTGGGATTGACAGGTCCACACCAGTCAACATCCAATGTTATATCAATATCGGCCACAGTTCGTTTACCGCAGTTCGTAATACTAGTATTATATGCCGCTTGTGCACTGGGGGTACTACTTGCTCCAACAACTTTTGAATATCCTCCATCAAAAAAAACAGTTGGATACCCTGTAGCCCCTAATTCGGTTATACCTCTATTATATGCATTTTTATTTTTATCGCAAACCAAAGAGGTATAGTAGAAAGGATGCCAATTGCCTGCATAAATGTTTTTTAATGCTGCATGAGCATATCTACAGTAACCGCACCATGTAGCTGTGGTATATTCACCTAAAATAGTATGGGTGGCAGCCATCCCAATACTTTCTTCATCTGATGATTCTGTTAATGTTTCTTCAGATGATATAGTTCCCGCAACTGTAGAAAATACTAGCATAAATATCAACATATAAATTATCATGTTTTTCATTTATATTTTACCCCCAAATATAAATAGGTATAAAATTACTATAGGCTATCTAGTATATAAATCTCTCTCAATAAATATACACATAAAACTTTTATTAGCATACAAATCTATTTATCTATGATATTGAATTACATTTAGAAGGATGGATATAAAATGGATGTATTATCAGTCATTATAGGAATAATTATCGGGATTGTAACGATTGGACTCGCAATAGAATTAGGAATGAAAAAAACAAGTCGAATACAACCTACATCACGACCTACACATAAATGGAGTATTTCAGAGATATCAAATCCTAGGATTATCGCTGAATATATGGGCGATATGGAACTCCCAAAAAATGCTAAAGTAGTTGTAAATCACTATGACAATAAAGAATTGTTTAAAGGTATGGATGTAAAAGAACATTCTGGTATACGTGGAAATTTTATTCTTGGAGATGATAGGGCACTTATTTTATCAGGTCCGATAAAAGAAGATGAATTAGGGATATGGACCATTGAAAAAGCATTGTTGGATAGATTAAATGGATATTTTGAAGATAGTTGGTCCAAAGCAATTAAAATGAAACATGAAGAGCATAAAAAATGAGCATTCTCATTAAAAATTCCATCATTCTTACACAGAATGAAAGAAGAGAACAATTTCATGGGAATATTTATATTGAAGACGAGAAAATAATCCAAATCTCAAAAAAACCTATTTCTGTAGAAGCAGACTATAACATTGACGGAAGAAATAAATTGGTGTTACCTGGATTAATAAATACTCATACTCATATCCCAATGACTTTGTTGAGGGGATATGGAGATGATATGATTTTACAAAAATGGCTTGAAGAAAGAATTTGGCCAATTGAAAGAAAATTAGACAATAAATCAATTGAAATAGGAACCAAATTAGGTCTTCTGGAGATGATTTCGTCTGGAACAACGTCATTCCTTGATATGTATTTTTTTGAAGATATTATTGGAAAAGTTACAGAAAAAATTGGATTGAGGGGTTTTTTAGGTTTTGCATTAATTGACTCTGGTACACCAGAATATTCGAAAGATGAGTTACTACCTCAGTGTGAAAAGTTTGTTAAAAGATGGAAAAACAAAGATACATTACATCCAGTTATAGCACCACATGCAATATATACATGTAGTCCTGAAACACTGCAAAAATCTCTCGAGATTGCTATTAAAAATAACATCAATCTACACATTCATTGTTCTGAGACCAGAGAAGAAGTATATGATGTTCAGAATCGATATGGATTACGACCGATAGGTCTGCTTAAAAAATATGGTTTGCTTTGCGAGAAAATAATACTTGCTCATTGTGGATGGATTACAAAAAACGAGATTTTCGATATAAAAAAGAGTAGTTCAAAGGTTTCTCATAATCCTATCAGTAATATGAAAATTGCTACGGGCGGATATACACCCATTCCAGAGCTTCTTGAGGCAAATGTTACAGTAGGCTTAGGAACTGATGGAGCAGCAAGCAATAATACTTTAGATATGTTTGAAACTATGAAATTTTGTGCTCTTGTTCATAAACAACACCGATGGGATCCAACTGTCCTACCCGCTCAGACGGTCGTCGATTTTGCTACTATAGGTGGTGCAAAATGTCTTGGAGTCAAAAATGATATTGGTTCAATTGAGGAGGGAAACAAAGCAGATATAATAATGATAGATTTGAAAAAACCTCATCTTACACCTCAGTACGATGTTGTATCTCATTTAGTATATGCTGCCCGTGGTGGTGATGTATCTACTTCAATTGTAAATGGAAAGCCGCTTATGCTGGAGGGAAAATTTATAACTTTAAATTATGAACAAATGCTTGATAACGCTGAAAAATGTGCTCAGGAGTTAATTAGATAAGTGGAATATTGATTCATGGGAATCATGCTGAATCTTATCGGAGTAATCATTGCTTTTATCATTGTTATCATACTTATTCGTAAAAGATTCAACTTTGGATTATCTCTTATATTGGGTTCAGTAATTTTAGGAATATTTTCTTTGCAAGAGATTGATTTAATTGAAATACCAAAAGCCATTGGTAAAGCATTAATTTATGATTTTGACACACAAGTTTTTGATTTTCAAACAATTGAATTGGCTATTTTATTAACAATCATCTATATTTTAGCAAAATGTATGCAGGAAACCAGTGCAATAAAAAAAATGATAAAAAGTTTAAGATCAATATTTTACAAGGGAGGAATACTTGGATTAATACCCGCAGTATACGGTCTTATGCCTGTTCCAGGCGGTGCTCTTTTTTCAGCACCATTAATAGAGAAAGAAGGGAAAAAGTATAAATTGAATCGAAATCAAAAAAATTTTTTGAATGTTTGGTTCAGACATATTTGGTTTCCAATATATCCTGTGTCATCTGCGATGCTCTTAATTATTGCTTCTGATTTTGCAAATATAAATATTTATGAAATTATAATTGCAGATTTTCCAGCATTCATTGCATTCATATTAATAGGATTAATATTTCTGAAATTTTACATCAAAAAAATACCAACAACAAAGAAAATTCCTGAAAAAGAATATAATGGTCTATTGTATCTTTTACCCCCTATTATCCCTATTATAATTTATCTTATATTTGTGTTTATTTTTGAAATTATTGGATTAGATAATATTAAAGATTTTCAAAGAAGTATATTTATTTTCGGTGTACTTCTCAGCATTATCATCCTTTATTTTTTGATAAAAATTGATTTGAGAAAATATTATGACATTATAAGAAATTCGCTTTCTTTCAATCTTGCATTTGCAATTATTGGAATTATGATTTTTAGACAAATGATAGAGACATCAAATGCAAATGAGATAATTGCATCATTAATTGGAGGTTTACCATTTCATGCAATTTTCATTATTATACTTATCCCTTTTATAATGGGATTGATAACGGGATATAATTTTGGTGCTATAGCATTATCATATTTCCTCGTAGAACCTTTTTTTGAATTTGCGAATCTTAATATTGTTGGGATTGTGAGTTTGATTTTCATTAGTTCTCTTGCAGGTTATCTAATATCCCCTATTCATCTATGTAATGTTGTTAGTAGTGATTATTTGAAAACAGATACAACTCGTATGTATAAAATGTACATTCCTGCTATTGTAATGCTACTGATTATTCAAACAAGTTTTATAGTTATATTTTATGGTTCATAGGGATAAAACTTTTTAAAAACTCATCTTTTCTATGGTCTTTATAATGCAAAAAAAACTTATTGAAGAATTGAAAAATCCTTCTACTTATGGTTCAGATGTAGATTCTGTTGATGTTTTACAAACTCATATATCTTTTGTAGCTTTAACAGGAAAATATGCGTATAAAATTAAGAAACCAGTAGACTTTGGTTTTCTTGACTTCTCTACTCTTGAAAAAAGGAAATATTTTTGTGAAGAAGAAGTCAGGTTGAATAGAAGATTATGTCCAGATATTTATCTCGATGTCGTACCATTAACTCGTGAAGATGATAAATTGTTAATAGGTGGTAGTGGGCAGGTTATTGATTATGCGGTGAAAATGAAAGAATTTTCACAAGAACAGATAATGACTAATCTTCTTCAAAGAGAAAAAGTTCATGAAGAAATAATTGGAAATATATGTCACATTCTTGTTGATTTTTATAATTCTAGTGAAAAATCTAAGATAATTGAGAAATTTGGGCAAGTAGAATCTATAAAAAAGAATATAGATGAAAATTTTGAACAAACGGTACAAGTAATAAATATAATAATTCCAAGAAATATTTATAGTTTTATTAAAAAGGTAAATGATGATTTTTTGAAAGAAAAAAAAAGTGTTTTTCAGAAACGAATAAAAGATGGGAGAATAAAGGATTGTCATGGTGACCTTCATTCTGGAAATATTGTTTTGTCAGATAGAATATACATTTTTGATTGTATAGAATTCAATAAACGATTTCGTTATTGTGATGTCGCATCTGATATTGGATTTCTTGCTATGGATCTTGATTATCAAAACCATCCCTTTCTCTCTAGTTATTTAATAAATCTATATGTTGAAAAAAGTGGCGATAAAGACATATTTGAAGTGTTGAATTTTTACAAATCTTATCGGGCTTACGTAAGAGGTAAAGTAATTGGCTTTAGATTAAATGATCCAAATTTAAAAGAAAGGGAAAAAAATGAAATTGTTAGAACATCAAAAAAATACTATAATCTATCCTATTATTATGCCTCGCTAATTTCAATTGATTTATATAAGGATATACCTATTATTTTTATTGTTAGTGGACTAAGTGGAACGGGAAAATCAACATTAGCTTCAAAATTAAGTGTTGACTATAATGCATCCTATTTGAATACTGATATTATTAGAAAGGAAATCGCGGGTATTAATCGATATGAACGACATCTTGATGCAATCAATACAGGTTTATATCAACCAGATAAGATAGATTTCACTTATAAAAAAATGATTGAAAAAACTGATGAATTATTGAAAAATGGTGATAACGTTGTTTTGGATGCGACTTTTCAAAAAAAGAAATATAGAGCTATGGCAAAGGAAATTGCAGATGAAAACAATGCAATATTTATACTCATACAAACAACTTCTCCAGATAATATCGTAAAAAACTGGCTTGATAGAAGGCTTAAGAAAAAAACTGTTTCTGACGGGCGTTGGGAGGTGTATCTTAATCAAAAGAAAACATTTGAACCATATGTATCTCATGAAAAACCACTTATAATCGATATGGCTCAGAAAGATTATAAATCAAGATTAGAAACATTCTGGAAAATTTTAAATAGAGTTCAAGAGGTAATATAATGGAAATACCGGGATATTCAATTGAACTAGAAGAAACTATCGAGAAAATCAAAGAAAAAAACTACAATACAATAGTCCTTCAAATACCTGAGGGATTAAAGATATATGTATCACAAATTGTTGAACATCTTGAAAATAAAACAAATTCAAATGTAATAGTAATCGCGGATCCTTGTTTTGGTGCTTGTGATCTTCCAAACCATGCGTTAAAAAATTTAAATGTTCAGTATGTTATAAGTATTGGACATACACCGATTCATAATATTCAACAAAGTTCAATTCCCACAGTTTTCATAAATGCTCTATCAACTAAAGATATTTCCAAGGTTGTAACAAAAGCAACCAAATATCTTGTAGGTTATAAAATAGGAATTGTAACTACAGCGCAACATTTACATTTATTAAATAAAGTTGAAGAAATATTAAAAAAACATAATTTTGAGCCTATTATTTCAGAAGGTGATAATAGAATATCTGTAAAGGGGCAAATACTTGGATGTAATTTCTCAGCTGGTCTGAATATCTGTCATAAAATTGATTCATATTTATTTATTGGAAGTGGTAACTTTCATCCATTGGGATTATTGCTTAGTACAAAAAAACCTGTTATAATTGCCAATCCTTATGAAAATGAAGTTAAAAAAAAGGAGTTAGAGGATTTAAAAACCACAATTTTAAGACAAAGATATGGAGCGATTGCTAGTTCAAAAAATGCAAAAAAATTTGGAATTTTAGTTGGTATTAAACAAGGTCAACAAAGGATGGATTTAGCTAATAAGGTTAAAGAGATGATTGATTCTTTTAACAAAAAATCCTTAATAATAGCAATGAATAATTTTTCACCTGTTTCATTGCAAGGTTTTAGCGATATAGATTGTTATATTTCTACTGCATGTCCTAGAATTGCAATTGATGATTATTTACAATATAAAATACCAATAATAACACCAATAGAGTTAGAAATTGTTTTCAATAAAAGAAAATGGGAAGACTATATTTTTGATCAGTTTATTGAATAGAAATTTTAGATAGTAATAAAATAAATTATTGAAATTAAGAAATAAACTAAATTCAATAAAAAAATATAAATAAATATAAGTCCACTAATATCTTAAATGATTAAAAGTCGGATGACAAAAATAGCAGGTATTTGTGGAATTTTGATTCCCATTGTTGTTTTTCTTTTTATTGGAATTGCTATGTCATATTCGCCATGGTTCAATTGGACGAAACATGCATTAAGTGATCTAGGTGTTGAGGGTATTTCTGCAATATTCTTTAATTCTGGTGCAATAATTGGGGGTATTCTTGCTTTCGGATTTTCGCTTGGAATGATAAAATTGATGGAAAATAAAATTGGAGCATATACTCTTGCATTAAGTTCATTAGCACTTGTAGGAATAGGCATATTCCCCGAAACAATTTTTACTATACATTTTGTTGTTTCTGCAGCCTTTTTTGTATTACTTGCAATATCACTACTATTAATAGGGTTGTCAACCAGAAAAAATCAATCTGAACGGACTATGGGTATTTTAGCAATCATTTTTGCTCTATTAGCTATCTGTTCCACAGTCTTTTTAATACCCTGGGAGGGTATTGCCATTCCTGAAACACTATCTTGTTTCCCAGCATTTATCTGGTGCATGATATATGGATTTAAAATGACTTTTATCTAGAATCATTTTTTAAAAATTTTTTATTTCGTTTTACAGCTATTAGATAATTACAAAAATGGATAAAGCGCCAGCGATAATAGGTTGATGCAGTAAATAAATGGTTAATGAATGTTTCCCAAGCCATGAAAACATAGTTATTGATTTGTATTTTGAAATATCTGGTATCCTAAATCTTCTTTCATTACTTTTGTATAATAAGTTTCCAAGAACAATTCCGAACAAGCAAGCACCAAACCATGGAAATAGTGGGAAATAATCAATAGTATATTGTGCAACATTTGTTTGATGTAGTCCAACTGCAAGATGAAATACTGTTGGATTTTCAATTACATATTGACCAAAAAGAAAACCTGTCATTATTACTAAAGATGCAAATAAAATATTATAATATTTAAATTTAAGAAATGGAATGCTCAATATTATTGAAAAACCTATACAATGTAAAACGCCAAAAAATATTGGTTTATCTGGTAGAAATATCAATGTAACAGTAGTTATTATCATACCAAGACTAAATATTTTTAATCCTCGAATTAACAGATGTTTGTTATATTTTTTTTCATTGTATGAAGACTTTGTGATTTTCTTATTTTTACTCACAACTAGACATACTCCTAGTAACACAAAAAACATGGTAGGAACAATTTTTTGATACTGATATACCTGGGTATTTATGGAGACCAATCCAAAATAATCTAAATCCCAAATTATATGAAGATAAACCATAAAGATAATCGCAAAACCACGAAGTACATCTAATTCGATAAATCTGCCAGAGTTTACCTGTTTCGTTGGTTTTTTTATTTGTGGCAGGTTCATAGTGAATTTCCCTTTCCTTCCATCGTTTCATTTACATTGTTAATATATAGCGTGGCAATTTTTATCAATCAATATATTTAAAGCTATCGTGTCAAAATGTCAATTTGAAAAAAATCATATTCTTAGTAACGTCAGTTTTATTGAGTAAAAAAACTTTTATTTACTGCTATACTCACTATATTTAAAATGAGTTTATTAAGAACAAAATGTAAACCTATTGATAATCTTCTTGGGGGAGGAATTGAAAGTAGGATTATTACAAAGGCATATGGGGAAGCGGGAACGGGTAAAACAAATTTATGTTTACAAATATCAAGGGAATGTGTTGTAGCTGGCAATAAAGTGGCATATATTGATACAGAAGGAGCTTCTATAGAAAGATTAAATCAGATATGTTATAAAACTTATAATTACAAAAAAATTCTAGGCAGCATTCTTTTTTTTAGGCCAACCTCATTTGAAAATCAAGAAAAAATGATTCGCGATGTAATTAAGATAAAAGATATTAGGCTTATCGTTGTTGATACAATAAACATGTTGTATCGAGTTGCTTTAGACGCTGATATGGATAAAGCAAAACGTTCATTTACAAGACAAGTAACAAATCTCCAAATTGCTGCAAGAGAGAAAGATCTTTATATAGTTGTAACTGAACAAGTTTATACTGATAAAAACGGAAATATAATGCCATTTACAACTAGAGATACTGAACATATGACAAAAACGATAATTAAATTGGTGAAAATAGGTATTAATAAAAGACGAGCCATCATAATAAAACATCGATCTCAACCGGAGGAAACAAAAGCGTTTTTTAAAATTACTGAAAATGGTCTTGAGTAGAATATCAAATATTTGTAATAATTCATATAGCTAAAATTATTTAACATATATCACTATCTAATATTTCGTATATGGAAGAAAACGAAATAAGCTATAAAATTTTAAGACAAGTTCAACAACTAGAAAAAAATTCTCCATTTTTAACAAAAATAGATTCTAATTTTTATAGTAAACTATCCGAGTATTTGAAAAATCTTAATAGTGTCATTAAACAAGAAGAGGATTCTCAAAAAATAAAACTTTTTAATGATGAAATTAAAAATACAGAGAAACTTGCTTTTAGTATCTATGAATTTAGGGAGAAAAAGATAGTTCAAGCTGCACTTTCAAAAGTACGTGGTGGAAAACCAGATTTAAAAAATATTTTAGATATAGAAAAAAAATTATATGAATCACTTGTTGAACAAATTATACTAACAAGAAAAAAAATATTAGAAGAAAAATCACAAGAAAAAAGAGAAAATGAGGTAAAGAATCAGAAAAAAAGTGAGAGAGAAACAAATAACAATCCTGTTGTAAGAGTAATTGAAGATATTCCAGAATTCGTAGGAACAGACATGAAAACATACTCACTAAGAAAAGATGATATTATTTCTATCTCAAAACAAATGAGTGAACCTTTATTAAAAAGAGGTGTAGTTAAACCAATAAAATAGTGCACCCTACATTTTTATATCACCTCCTTATTACCCATTCAGTCGAATTGTGAATTATATGCAAAAACCTCGCAAGGTAAAGAGATACTGTCCATATTGTAAAAAACATACGATACATGATATCGAAAAAATTAAAAAAAGAAAAGCTAGTGAACTAAAACAAGGGCAGAGACGATTTAGACGTGTTATGAAAGGATATAGAGGATTTCCAAGACCGAAACCAGAAGGGAGAGAAAAAACAAGTAGACGTGTAGCTCTAAGATATGCTTGTAATATCTGTCATAAAATGCATCAACCCCCAAGTATAAGATCTAAAAAGTTTGAGGTAGGAGAATAAACAATGCAAAAACCTAAAAGTAATTTCATTAAAGTAAGATGTAATGATTGTGAGAATGAACAAGTAATATTTGATAAATGTAGTACTACAATATTATGTCATATATGTGGCAGTAAACTTGCTATACCATATGGAGGAAAGGCAAGAATAAAAGGTAAGATTTTGGAAACTGTTGAATAGGTATATTTATATGTTAAAAAAAGAATACCCCGAAGAAGGAGATCTAGTTGTTGGAACAGTTGTAAAAGTACAGGGATTTGGGGCATTTATTACTCTTGATGAATATCCTTTAAAAGAAGGATTTATCCACATTTCTGAGATAGCGACTGGTTGGGTAAAACGTATCCGTAATCATGTACGAGAAAAACAAAAGGTTGTCTGCAAGGTCTTGCGTGTAGATACTGCAAAGAATCACATTGATCTCTCACTAAAAAGGGTAAATGATCATCAAAGGAGAGAGAAAATACAGGATTGGAAAAATAGTCAAAAAGCAGAAAAATTGTTTGAAATGTTTGCAGAGAGTATTGGAAAACCAATAACACAGTGTTATAAAGAATTTGGAAATAATTTAATTAAAAAATATGGTTCTCTTTATGGTGCATTTGAAGAATGTGCATATGATTGTAACACGTTAATAAATGATGGATTTGATGGGGATTGGTTAAAAGAATTTGAGGCAATATCAAAAGATAATATATCAATTCCATTTGTAGAAATAAAAGGACTAATAATAATGACCTCTTGGGATTCAGAAGGAATTATACATATTCGAGATGCTTTAAATAAGGCTGAAAAAAGTGAGTTCGAAGATGTCGATATAAAAATAAAATATATAGGAGCTCCTCGATATCTAATAACAGTGAAAGCACCCGACTATAAAATCGCTGAGGGGCAAATGAAAAATGCTGTAGAAAGAGCAACACACTATATTAATAATTACAAAGGTCATTGTGAATTCAAACGTGAATTAGAAGAATAATGGCAGAAATTTTATATTGTAGAAAATGTGAAAGTTATACGCTTGATAAAATCTGTAATAAATGTATGGAAAAAACCATAATAAAAAGACCTGCACGGTTTTCACCACAAGATCACTATGGTAAATATAGAAGAGAACTGAAAAAATTAGAAAAGAATGGATAAAAATGGATACTGTAACTGTTAGATATATAGATAAAAAGCCAAAGCTTAAAGATCCGATTTTTATTGAAGGATTACCAGGTATTGGAAATGTAGGAAAACTAGCTGTCGAACATTTAATAGAGACAACAAAAGCAAAAAAATTTGCTGAATTATACAGTAAAGATTTTCCACCGCAAGTATTTATAAACGTTGATGGGACAGTTAAGCTAGTGAATAATGAATTTTTTTATCGAAAAGCAAAGAAAAAGAATCAAAGAGATCTAATACTATTAACAGGCGATTACCAAGGTCTATCTTCACAAGGTCAATATGAGCTGGTAGAATCAATACTAAATGTTATTGAAGAATTAGGTGTGAAACAGATGTTTACACTTGGTGGATATGGTCTTGGACATGAAATAAAAGAACCAAAGGTCTTATTTGCAACAACCCATAAACATCTTGTTAAAACTATTAAAAAATATGGAGCAGTATTTAAGAAAAACGAACCAGGTGGAGGTATAATTGGTGCTAGTGGTTTACTACTAGGTCTTGGTAAACTAAGAGGATTTGAAGGTGCATGCTTCATGGGAGAAACACCAGGATATCTCGTAGATCCAAAAAGTGCAAAGGCAGTTTTAAAAATTGTAACAAAGATAACAAATACCGATATTGATCTTTCTCGTTTAGAAGAAAAAGCTAAAGAAATAGAACATATTGCTAAACAGTTAAGTGATATGGAGACGATGGTAAAAGAAAAATCTGATGAACTCCAGTATATAGGATAAATACATTTTTATTTTAGTAATAATCAAAGAATAGCAAATTTTATTAAAATGATTATTTAAACAAATAATTAAATAATTTTGGGAAATGTTCTTCTATAAATTCAAAGATTAAATTTAAAAGCGGAAAATTATGAAATACTGGCATACTTATTGGTAAAGGATCTGACCAATCGCTCTCAGTTCTATGTTCATCTCTTGCTTTAATCTTGACATTATATCTACCCCATCGGTCCCATTGGTGTGTTGTACTTACTACATCACCAGATTTGAATGGTCCTAACCAATCACTAAATGTTCCATCTCCAAAATCCCATTTGTAAAATATTTTGTCTCCATCGGGATCATTGGTAAAACTACTAAAAGTATATTCATTTCCAACTTCCCCTGTTTTTTCACCAGTTGGTTTCATTGGCTTTTTTGGTGGATTGTTTTCACTATCGTAAAAAGTTAAGGTTGGATCACCAAACAAATTCAACTGATAGTAACACCATCTTATACAAGAATAATGAAGGTTTGACAATAAATCTTCCTTTGAATCCTGATTTGCTTTACCAATCTCAGGTATATTTTCACCAAATACTGCATCCCAAAACTGTCTATGAAATCGTTGTGAAGCTCCATTGGTGCTACCTTTGACACCCCAACCATATCGAGCATTCATAATAACCGCAAAAGCAGCATTGTAAGTTTTTACAGTGAAATATTCTGCAATACAGTCACTTTTATTAAAATCAAACCCTCCAGCATTGCAACCTTGGGAGTATACAAAACACAGATCATTATTTGAAAGTGATGAAACATCACTGTTAACCATCTTCATATTATATCCATATGATGAATGTCCTAGATGGTTTATTATGCGCGCACCATTGTTAATTCTGCTAATTATTTCTGATTTTGGCCAGTCATAACCAGTCCATGTTTTATCATATAGCTTAGCAATATTGTATTGACTCGAAGGAAAGCCAACTGTTGTATATCCATTAGAGCTACATCCATCTATAAGTTCCTCCATATAGTCACCACCCCAAGTATCGGGATTCGACCATAGATATTCACCAACCAATAACATATCTCCATTAGAGTAACCACCTGTATTTATGTATGTTAGTGTTTTATCAACGAAAAAATTTACTTCGGCAGGATTACCAACACAAGCTCGACCTACATATACTTCAGCAATTAGATCTACATCCCCTTCGTTTTCACCGTCGGATGGTTCACCCCATTTATCATCATTGTCAAAGTTGTATGTTCCATCCAAACAAGCATAGTACAGATCAGAAGGCATTAAGGTTGAATCCCCATGTGGCCATGGTTCAACCCAAAGTTTTTGTACAGGAATAATGTCATCATCTCCACCAATTAAAACGTACGTAATCCCTCGTTTACTATATTCATCTCTAATAAAATCTCTAATATCTTTTGGTTTAACCAAATCTGGTATTATCGATATATCTTTTAGTGTTTTAATTTCTGTTGCAATACCATTAGCATTATGTGCCTCTTTTAGTGGTTTGAAAGAACCTTTTAATTCATCTGTTGTTAATATTAGTAAATCGTATTCTGATGCAAGTGGATGTGCTGTTTTTTTATTGTAAGAATTTACATTTTGAGGATTATCAACTTTTTTTACCACTTCTATTTCATCTTTTTCTGTATTTCTGAGTAATGGATTTCTCTGATCGGTTTCTACAGTCGTTACAGTAACTACAATATCCTCAAAATAATAAAGTCCACCAGATTCTGGATAATATCGAACAGGATGTAATAGTAAAACAAGAATTTCATATCCTCTAAAATTGTGGGTTCCTACCATAGAATATAATGAATCAGGATAGGGATTATTTGAATGTTCAACCAATTCTTGTGATTCAGTATATGCTAAATCAATATTTGAAAATGCAAAAGGTTCTGCAACAAGCTCAATATTGAAACCTGAACCTAAATATACCATTTTCCCAGGAATAACTTCGATATTTTTAATTACTGAACCAGGATTGAGTAGTAAGTAAGCTCCATGCGCAGGTAAATTGAAATCCCCCGGATTGCCCGTCCCTGGTGAATTCTGCATAATTATTCTATCGTAAATTTCATTATTAATTATCACTTGCTCAATTTGAGGCGTTGGAAAAAAATATGTTTTGGTAATGTAGTTATTCTCGTTATTGCTATCTGCAACAGCAAAAATAGAAGATGTGCTCATTAATAAAACAATAGTTACAAATAAAGCTCTAAAATGTAAATCGATTTTTTTTATATTTTTCTTCATATTTTACTCCCTAATTTTAATTAACACGCGTTAGTATAAAAATTTATCTATCAATAAATATTATGTATCTGAATATATAAATATATTGATTCTGAACGATCTAGACATATAAAAAAGTCGAGAAATTGATTACAAAAATCCTATAAATATAATATCAATTCAAACAATGTATGAATTATCCTTTGGACGAGTTTAAAAATGAAATTATTTTGCAATTAAAAGAATTGTTATCAAGATACAAATGCGAAATAAAATTAGAAACACCTCCAGATGGGATGGGAGATATTGGATTTCCTTGTTTTCAATTAGCACCTATTTTTAAAAAATCAGCTATTGATATCGCAATGGAAATATCAGATAAAATCAAAAAAAGTAAGTGGATTACTAAATCGGAAGCAAAAGGAGGATACGTAAATTTCTTTATAAATGATAATTACTTAATTTCATCAACATTAAAGTCAATTTTTAAAATGAAAGAAAAATATGGACAGTTACAAAAAAAGAATAAAAAAGTTATTATCGAACATACATCAGCAAATCCAAATGGACCCCTCCATGTTGGAAGAGCAAGAAATCCGATTATAGGTGATACTCTTGTCCGAATTTTTAAAGCAGCTGGATATACTTTAGAATCACAATTTTATCTTGATGATATGGGAAAACAAGTTGCTATTCTTACCTGGGGATTAAATAATTTAAATTCTAAGAACGTACCAAAATCAGAATATAATAAACCTGATCACCAAAATGTTGGATTCTACCAAGCAGCCAACGAACTTATGGATAAGGATGTGAATGTTGCTAAAGAAATTAGCGAGATTGTTAAAAAATCTGAACAAGGAGATAGCAAAACTATAGATTTAATTCAAAAGTCATATGAAATTGTTTTAGATGGGATAAATGCCAGTTTGGAACGTATTAATATACATATTGATAAATACGTACCAGAATCAACATTTGTTAGAGATGACAGTGTTAATAAGGTTATAAAAGAATTGAAAAAAACAAATTATTGCTACAATGAAGATGGTGCTTTTTATTTAGATTTAAAATCTTTTGGAATTAAAGGAAGAAATACAAAATTCTTTTTCTTAAGAAAAGATGGTACTACGCTTTATGCCACTAGAGATATTGCTTATCATCAGTGGAAGGCTAAGCATGCTGATTTACTTATTAATGTTCTCGGTGAGGATCATAAACTTGAATCAAAACAAGTTGAGATAGCATTAAAATTACTCGGTACAAAGATTTTACCTCAAACATTATTTTATGCGTTTGTTTCCCTGCCCGGTGGTAAAATGTCCACAAGGCAAGCTCGTGTTGTTTATTTAGATGAACTCATAGATGAATGCATTGAGCGAGCATATATTGAGGTCGAGAAGAGAAGAGGCAATGAACTTTCTAAAGATAAGATGAAAAAAATTGCAGAAAGAGTAGGAATTGGTTCTTTAAGATATAATATAATAAAAGTTCAACCAGAGAAAGAAATTATTTTCAAATGGGAAGAAGCATTAAATTTTGAAGGAAACGCAGTACCGTTTATTCAATACGCACATGCTCGTGCCTGTAGTATATTATCAAAAATTCAAGATAAGAAAAGAGAATTTGATTCGAATACTCTAAAACATAATTCAGAAATTTCATTAATAAAACAATTAGCAAAATTATCAATTTTTATTGAAGAAGCGAGCAGTGGTTATAAACCACATACAATTGCTAATTATCTGTATGAAACTGCATCAAAATTCAATCAGTTCTACAGAGATTGTCCAGTCCTTTCAGAAAAAAATACTATACGGGGAAAATCAAGAGTAGCTTTAGTAGATGCAACAAGAATTGTCTTAAATAACGCTCTTGAGTTATTGGGAATTTCTGCACCTGAGGAAATGTAATGGGATACCGATTAATTACATGCAATTCCTTAATTAAAAAAATAACAACTAAAGATGAGCTTTTTAAAGGTATGTACTGTATTGATCCATATCAAAACTGTGAATATGGATGTTTGTATTGTGATTCGTCATTTGATGATATAGTCCACATTAAAACAAATGCTAGTGCAATACTTAAAGAAGAATTAAAACAGATAAAAACAGGATCTATAATAATTGGATCTGTCAATGATCCATATCAGAATGCTGAGAAAAAATATGAAATTACAAGAAATCTATTGAAAATTATAAAAAAGTATAATTTTCCATGCCACATACTTACAAAATCTAATTTAATTTTGAGAGATATTGATCTATTATCAACCATGCAGTGCTTTGTAACAATTAGTATAATATCACTTAACGTAACTATTTCAAAGATTTTTGAAAAGGATGTACAATCACCAAAAAAACGGTTACAAATAATAAAAGCACTTATTCATCACGGTATCAAATCAGGTCTTGCTGTGATGCCAGTTTTACCATTTTTAATTGAATCTGAATTAGAAGAAATTGTAAAAATGACAAAACAAACGAAGGTACAATATTTAATACATAAATATTTAGAATTAAAAGGAGATCAAAAAAAAGTGTTCCTGAATACTATAAAAAAATATTATCCACAACTTTTGTCAAAATATAATGAATTATTTCGAGAAAGCTACAAACCCGATGATAATTATATAGCAAAGTTAGATGACAAAATGTTTCAGCTTTGTTCAAAATATAAAATTTCTCAAAAAATTAATTTTATTAGGCTTTGAAACGGCGGTCTATTTTTTATTTTTTAATTTTTGTTTTAATACTTTATCGATAATAGTTTTTTCATCTGCTTCTATCATAAATTCTTCAACGGGTTCTCCTTTATTTCTGGTTAATGCTTCATCGATTGTTTCTTCTTTTGCTTGAACGAAAATTTTTTCCTTAGGTTCTTCGTGTTCAATATCTGGTGCTGGTGCATTCTCTTCAGTAGTGTTATCAGCTTTTATTGGTTCAACTGCATTTATATCTCGTTCGATGTTTTCTTCAGGTTGTTCTTCTCTTTTATTTTCAGATTGAAAGGAAGTTTTATTATTTTTCATACTATAATTATACCCATAATTTTTCCCGCTTTGTTTAGATACCATTTCGAATGTTTCCACAATAAAATTTATTTCTTCGAATGTTGGAGACCAATTCAGAATATCTTTTTCTGTTGAAAAATTAGGTGCATTTTTATCAAAATATATACCTAACATCAAATTTCCAGAATTACCATCTTTTTCTATCTGAAGTCGTATAAATATATTATCATTTTTTCCCATGGCAGTCCCACCACGCTAGGTATAGACATATTTTATGAGAACTTATACTTTTCCTTTTGTCGTTATCGAAATTTTAATTATTAATTTGTTTAAACAAAAAATTTAAAGAATAAAAAGATTAATTTAAAAACGATTTAACTATATATTGCTAATGCATACATATATTACGAAAAAGGATGAGGAGAAAATGAAAAAGATAATGGTTGTAGACAACGAACCAGATATTGTTGATCTTACAAGAACTGTATTAGAACTTGGTGGATATAGTGTAGTACCAGCTTATAGTGGAGAAGAATGTCTTAGAAAAATTGAGAAAGAAACAGTAGACTTGATCCTTTTAGATATTATGATGCCGGGAATGAGTGGTTGGGACGTTTTCAATCGTATTAAAAAGAAGGGTAGTGACATAAAAGTTGCTTTCATGAGTGTACTTGAAATATCAGATAAAAGAAAACAAGTACTTTTAGATGAGGGATTAGCAGACTATATAATGAAACCATTTGATAAGGAAACATTACTTAAAAAAGTAGACAACATATTAAAAGATTAGATTAATAATAAAATAAGAAATTAATAATGTGATGGGATGCCACTTAAAATTGAATACTTTCAAAACTTCGGTATTCGAAATAAGCTGAATATCATTTTTTACCTTTTTTAAGAGGATAGTAATGAAGGAAGAACCTGAAATCGTAAAAATATTAAGAGGAGAGGAAAAAGAAGGATTGCTTTCTACTTATTCAAAATACAGTTATGAACAGCTTAATATTCAAGAAGAAAAATTGGATGATATTTCTAGTGTTGCAGATGTTAATTCAGAAAATATGATAAAAAAAGCAACGGATATTGGTGATTTATTTGATTTTTCAGAACTCTATAAAATAATATTTGAAAATACCGCTGTAGCTATAACTATCACGGATAAAAATGAAAGAATCATTTCTTGGAATAAATATGCTGAAGAACTACTGGAAATGAGTGAAAAAGATTTGTTTAGAAAATCCGTTAGCTCACTCTATCCTACCGATGAATGGAAAAAAATCAGAGAGAAAAATATAAGACAAAAAGGAATGCGGCATTCTATTGAAACCAAGGTTTTTAAAAAAAATGGTAAGATAATTGATGTTGATCTATCTTTAAGTGTATTAAAAAACCATGAGGGCGAGATAATTGGTTCTATAGGTGTAATTAAGGATATAACCTATCAAACATTGGTTAAAAATGCTTTAGAAGAATCCAAAAAAAAATTTAAACAACTTTATGAAAATGCTCCAGTTCCTTATCACACTTTAGCACCAAGTGGTGAGATTACATCTGTAAATGCAAGATGGTGTCGTTTGTTAGGATATACAAAAAAAGAAGCTATCGGTAAATCAATTTTTGATTTTGTTAAAAATAATGAGAAAGAATTAGCTAAAACATCTTTCGAAGAAAAGATCCAAGAAAAAAAATCCTTTACTGGAGGTCATGAAAGAACTTTTATTACTAAAAGTGGTGAAGAACGAATATTTATCATTCATGATTATTTATCTTTTGATAAAGATAAAAATGTAAACGCAATTCATACAACAATGGAGGATATAACTCAACGACAACAGAAATTAAATGATATAGTAAAGTCAGAAGAAAAATATCGTGTACTTGCAGAAACATCTGCAGATGGTGTTCTATCCACAGATGTACTTGGTCGTTTAACGTATGTAAATCCCTCACTGGAAAAAATTTTAGGTAGAAAAAAAGGAAATGTCATTTCAACACCATTTAGGAATTATTTATCTGAGTCATCTGTATATTTATATCAGCAGGCATTTTTAGATGTTAGAAAAAAAGAAAGGAAAATGGAAAATATTGCACTAGACGTTATTCATAAGGATGGATACGAAATCCCTATTGAGGTAAATATTTCTCCTTTGAAAAAAGAGGTGGGTTTTATAGGAATTGAATGTACGGTTAGGGATATATCAGATCGGAAGAGAATAGAGCGAGAGTTAAAAAGATCCGAAAAGTTAAGAACAGAATTTATGAATATTGTAGCACATGAACTTAAATCCCCGGTAACACCAATTAAAGGGTATTTAGAATTAATTGAATCAGATAAAGATGTAAATGAAAAAGTAAAGAATTGGGCAAAAATTGGGCTTAGAAATGCTGAACGATTAATGCGTTTGGTTAATGATATTTTAGATGTGTCAAGGCTTGATACAGATACAATGAGATTTAATATGGAAAAGTGTGATTTAACAGAAATATTCAAAGATGCGGTAGAGGATATAAAACCGGATATAGAAAATAAAAATCTGAAATTTATTGAGGAAATACCAGAAAATATCCCTAAAATCGTCTGTGATAAATATCGTTTATCACAGGTTTTAAAAAATTTATTAGGAAATGCTATTAAATTTACTGATTATGGGTCTATAACATTGAGAGCTGAAGAAGAAGAAAAACACCTATTAATCTATATTGAGGATACAGGCATTGGTATCTCAAGTCATGAAACAAAGAAAATTTTTACAAAATTTTATCAAGCTTATACTGGAGAAGATCGTAAAAATGAAGGAACAGGACTTGGATTGTTTATATGTAAAGAGATAATAAAGAAACATAACGGTGAAATATGGGCAGAAAGCAATGTTGGAAAAGGAAGTAAATTTATTATTAAACTACCACTCTAGTACCAAATTTAATTTTATAATTAATTATAATTCATCTTTCCCAAGGCATTTTTTTATCTAAGTAATCTGTCCAAAAAATTCGAAGATTTTCTTTTAAAAGATCATTTAGTTCTAAAATTGCAAAATTTTTTTGAGCGATTTTATCAATATGTTTACCGAGACTTAGATTAATAAGTTGTTTTTCTAATAGATTTTTAATATCTGTGAACTCTCTTTTTATCTCTAT
>JABAOC010006591.1_pt1 | contig 38880 bp, 30 predicted proteins | sample 7062161 | NCBI WGS metagenome assembly JABAOC01 (sample SAMN14538625, study PRJNA623070) | marine sediment metagenome | biome: marine biome [ENVO:00000428]; feature: marine pelagic biome [ENVO:01000023]; material: deep marine sediment [ENVO:00002113] | place: India: Gulf of Khambhat ... | reverse complement strand
CCACAAGCTCCCCTGATCAGGCACCAGTAGATGGTCGGCGGCAAGAACACTGGCCACAACACCACAGATGGCACCATCCAGAGCGCGGCCATCACTCGCTGACCCCACGACAGGCCAGGAGCCCAGACGGGCATGGGCGGTGGGTCCTCTGGGTCAGCTCGCAGCTGGGCCCATCCTGCCAACAACAACCCAGGGGCCAGATAGATCACGATCGCTATCAGTAGCCACTTACGCACTACTGCGTCCCCTTCACAGCAGGTGCTCATCCCGCGGGTGAGAGACCGGCCCTTGGCAAGTGCCCTCTCTGAGCTAGAAGCATCGCTTGAGGGATCCGAACTTAGGTGCTGTCCTCTGGCAGCCGCTCTCTCTGACGTGACTACATAGATAATCTATGTACATCGCCGATTATACTATAGTTTCGGAGAATTGTCAAGTTCGCTGCCGACGCTGGTTTCGCTGCGCAGCGAGCCCTGGAGAACGACGTACAGGACCAAGGCACCAATAGCCAGCAGGATGATGTGAGGAATTGCCTATACCCGGTGTGCTACGAATGAACCTGGGCGGTCCGCGATCCCGTAACCNNAGAGTATTCCGCCGCTAGGATCAGCTTGTGGGGCTTGCCCCGTCGAGGCCCCGCCGCCAAGGAAAGGAAGGAAGGCATGATACCCGTCTACAACCTGCGTACAGGGACACCGGGGCCCGCAATAGCACAAGATCGTAGAATTCAACCTCGCCTGGGCCGAGAGCACGATAGACAGAGATGTAGACGTATGGAAACCCCAGAGCTATCGCTCCCAAGATTCCTAGAGGTATCGAAGCGATGTTCCTCATCGAACAGGCCCTGGTATGATAGGTTTGGTGATGCCGGTCCCGGCAAAGCAAAATCATCTGTTCGTGGAATACGGAGACGTTCTATGCGCCTAGACCTAGGGCACCACAGTTCCGAGAACCTTCCAAGTGCGCCACAGCCGTGCCTTCGGCACCGCAGACCGGGCGCAAGCACTCGTCAGATTTGCTGGCAGTGCGCGAAGATGCTATACTTCTCGAATTGTTGCCCGAGTGGGCTACAAGTGAGGAGTGCACACAGTGCTTGTTCTCAGCATAATCTATTCCCTGACCGCAATCTTGCTAGCGATCTACTCGCTGAACTCACTTGCGCTGGCTTTCCTCTACCTGAGGCACAGGCGGGAAATGCCATCGGACCCGCCTTTGAGGGACTTCCCCGCGGTAACAGTCCAATTGCCGATCTTCAACGAGGCACACGTCGTAGAGCGCCTGATAGACAGCGCAGCGCGTCTCAACTACCCACGGGAAAAGCTCCAAATCCAAGTCTTGGATGATTCCACTGACGACACCACACTCCTGGCCCGGCGCAGGATAGCCTACTACCGCGCTCAAGGCGCAGACATCGAGCTGATCCATCGTCAAGACAGGAACGATTTCAAGGCGGGAGCGTTGCGAGAGGGCCTCAAGACAGCGAAGGGAGAGTTCATCGCCCTCTTCGACGCGGACTTCCTGCCCCCGCGGGAGTTCCTGCTGAAGACCATTCCCCACTTCCGGAAGCAGACCCATCTGGGTTTCCTTCAGACTCGATGGGGACACATCAACGACACCTATTCGTCCCTGACTCGCGCTCAGGCCATCGCACTGGACGGTCATTTTGGTGTGGAGCAGCCAGCGCGCCACAGCACGGGTCTTTTCCTTAACTTCAACGGTTCCGGCGGTGTCTGGCGCCGGCAGTGCATCCAGGATGCTGGAGGATGGCAGGGAGACACTCTCTGTGAGGACTTGGATCTGAGCTATCGCGCCCAGCTGGCGGGCTGGGAACCCTTGTACCTGATGGATGTCGTCTGCCCCGCGGAGATTCCGCCGCAGATCCACGCCTTCAAGCGGCAGCAAGCTCGCTGGGCCAGAGGCTCCATCGCGTGCGCCATCAAGCTGTGGCGTCCCATTCTCAGGGCGCCCGCCTCGTTTTGCAAACGGGTCCACGGTCTGATACACCTGACCGGCTATCTAGTCCATCCCTTGATGCTGGTCATACTACTGCTGTCGGTGCCGCTCATCCTCCTACGACAGCCGGTGGCCTTTCCACTTACTTATCTGAGTCTCGCCAGCCTGGGCCCGCCGGTCCTCTACGCGCTGGGGCAACGGAGCCTCTATCCCGACTGGGTCAGACGGATGCGATATTTCCCTCTCCTGGTTCTTCTGGGCACCGGCTTGGCGGTCAGCAACACTAGGGCCATCTATGAGGAATTCAGGGGCAAGCAAGCCAGCTTCGGCCGGACTCCCAAGTTTCGGCTGGAGCAGCGCCCAGACAATTGGAGCAGGAGCAGATACGCCCTGCCCTTTGACTGGATCTCCATTGGCGAGTTGCTGGCGGCATTGTACGCTATCCTGGGAATCGCCATCGCCTTATACCAGGGTAACTACTTCGCCATCCCCTTCCTCACCCTCTACGTCCTGGGGTTTGGCTACGTGGCCTCTCTCACTCTGTTCCATTCCGCGTACAGTTGGACCCGGGGAAGAGTTCCCGCCAGCAGGCTAGACGGCTCTACAGCCAGGCAGGCCTATCCCGCCTGGCGGGGGCAGAGGATCTGGCGCTCGCGCAAGAGCCCAGAGAGATCATGACGAGATCTGATACGCATTACAAGGCACCAGGGTAGACGAGTTCGCCCCCCTGCTGTTGGTCGGGAGCCACCCAGCAGATCCAGCGGATAGTCCCAGCCTCCCAGGATGGCCCCCGCTGGCGGCGCATCGGCGCACGGAAGGCCAGTACGCCACCTTGGCCCCGACCGCGAACCTCCTCCTGCCCATGATGTCCTTGGGCCGCGCGGAGCGATTCCTCCCACATCCGCCTGAATCCGACGCGCTGCTCGAACTGCGACGCTGCGCACGGCGAGTGCCTCGGGAATATCGTCGTGGTCCCGAATGCAAATGATAGAGAATCGCCTCGCTCCGCGCTCCGCCCAGGACTGACTACCAAAGCCCTGTGGTCTATGATATCATTGTTATGTCTCGCGTACGATGCTTCGCATCCAGGAATCCTCCGATGCAGATGAGCATAGTCATCCCCGCCATCAACGAGGGGAACAATCTCCGGATGCTTCTACCACGCCTCCACCGGGTTGTCTTGGACCTGCAAATGCAGGGACACGAGACCATCGTGGTCGATGGCGGATCTACAGATGACACGTCAGAGGTCGCGAGTAGCCTGGGCGCAAGGACCATAGGTCAGGAGGAGCCAGGCTATGGCGGGGCGCTGAAGGCTGGCTTCCAGGCGGCCAAAGGCGAATACATCCTGACCCTCGACGCCGATCTATCCCACGATCCCGATTTCATCAGGGCCATGTGGGAGGCAAGGCGAGAAGCAGAGGTCATCGTCGCCTCGCGATATGTGCCAGAGGGCTCGGCCCAAATGCCCATGGTCCGCAAGGTACTCAGCATCATCCTCAACAGGTTCTTTACCAAGGGGCTCTCGCTGCCCCTGCACGACATCTCCAGCGGCTTCCGTCTGTACCGTTCGTCAGCACTCAAGGACATGCCCATCGAAAGCATCGACTTCGATGTCCTGGAGGAGATCCTCATCCGCTGTTACGCCCGAGGGTGGAGGATCAAGGAGATTCCCTTTCGATACATGCCCAGACAGGAGGGGGATTCTCACATCAGCCTGCTCAGATTCGGCCTTGCCTATCTGTGGACCTTCCGGCGCATGTGGGAGTTGAGGAACTCGATCCTCTGCGCGGATTACGATGACCGTGCGTATGATAGCCGCATTCCGCCACAGAGGTACTGGCAGCGAAAGAGGCACGACATAGTAACGGAGTTCGCCGCTGGCGCAGGCTCATGTCTCGACATCGGCTGCGGTTCGAGCAGGATGCTCTCCAGCCTGGACACAGTGACAGGAGTTGACATTCTTCTCAGGAAACTCAGGTGGGCAAGGAAGTACGGCAAACCCCTGGTCAACGCTTCCATCTTCGATCTACCGTTCAGCGACGCAGCTTTCGATTGTGTGATTTGCTCCGAGGTGATAGAGCACATCCCGGCTGGCGACGAGTCCTTTCTGGAGATGCGGCGCGTCCTGAATGATGGAGGCCGTTTGATTCTGGGGACGCCCGATTATGGCAGGTGGTCTTGGCGCATCATTGAGGGCCTATACCACCGACTGATACCCGGCGGGTATGCCGATGAGCACATAACGCCATACAATAGGGATGACCTTGTGCGTTGCATGGAGGAGTTCGGTTTCGTGCTACTGGAGACGAGGTATGTGCTCGCTTCAGAGATGATCTTGCTCTTCCGCAAAGTGGAGGCCGCCTAGTGGCCGGTGTGGGTCCTTGGCGTTAGCTGCAAGGCGCTGAGCCCACGAGGTTTGGAAGTGGAGGAGAACGCAAGAAGTGCTTGAAGCTTTCTACTGTCCCGCTTCCGTGGCCGTTGTCGGAGCGTCTCACGACGAGGGGAAACTTGGTCACGCCGTCCTGAAGAATCTCCTGGAGAGCGGGTACCAGGGCGAGATCTACCCCATCAACCCCAAGGCCGAGGAAATCCTGGGCCAACGCACATATCCCAGTGTGCTGGCCGTTCGCGGTAACATAGATCTGGCGGTGATCGTCATACCGGACCGATTCGTAGCCACCGTTCTGGAAGAGTGTGGTCAAAAGGGCGTTGAGGGCGTCATCGTCATCACCGCAGGTTTCCGCGAGATGGGAGGCGAGGGCATCAAGAAGGAGAATGAGCTGCTCAAGATCGTCCGCCGTTACAACATGCGCATGTTGGGCCCCAACTGCCTAGGAGTCATTGACACCATCTGCCCCCTTAACGCGACCTTCGCCAGGGGGATGCCTCGCAAAGGTGACATCGCCATGATGTCCCAATCTGGCGCTCTAATGATCGCCATCCTCGATTGGGCCCTGGGTGAGGAAGTGGGTTTCTCGCGTTTCGTGAGCTTAGGCAACAAGGCGGACATCGACGAAACGGACCTTCTGCAGCTGTGGGATGAGGATCCCCACTCCAAAGTCATCGTGGCCTATCTGGAAGGCATCGCCGACGGTGCAAAGTTCATGGAAATCGCGCAGCAGGTTACGAGGGACACCCCCATCATCGCCATCAAGGCGGGCACCAGCGACGCTGGGGCCCGTGCCGTCTCCTCGCATACTGGCACGTTGGCAGGCTCAGAGAGAGCGTATGAAGCCGCCTTCAAGCAAGCAGGGGTAACAAGAGCTGACTCGGTGGAGGAGCTATTCGACTATGCCAACGCCTTCGCCCAGGCACCACCGCTCAAGGGCGATAACATCGCCGTGGTCAGCAATGCCGGTGGTGCTGCGATCATGGCTACAGATGCCCTCGATCGGGCGCAACTGCGCCTCGCCTCTCTTGAAGGGGAGACCATCGAGGTGTTGCAGGCTCGCCTGCCGCCAGGGTCAAGCGCCCTCAACCCTGTCGACGTGCGAGGTGACGCTGATGAAGAGAGATACAGGTTTGCCCTGGAGACCGTGCTACGCGATGAGAACGTGGATGGGGTCATCGCCATCCTTATTCCGCAGGCAGTGACCAAGGTGGCGGAGACCGCCAACGTCATCGCTGATTTGGTCCACGGGCATGACAAGCCTGTGTTGCCATGCTTCATGGGCCAGCATACCGCCCAAGTCGGCATCCAGATCCTACGCGATCGCAAGATCCCGAACTATCACTATCCAGAGCGAGCCGTGGATGCCATGAGGGCCATGGTAGAGCGCTGGCGCTGGCTGGCGCGCCCTGCCGCGAAGCACGAGAAACTCGATGTCCGACGTGATCAGGTAGAGCATGCACTGGCCGAGGTGCGGGCCGACGGGCGCCTCAAGGTCGGAGATGCTGAGGCAAGGCAGATCATGGAAGCCTACGGCATCACCATCCCCCAGGCGCAGCTGGCCGCCAATCCCGATGAAGCAGTCGAAGTAGCGCAGCGAATTGGTTATCCGGTGGTCATGAAGATCGCCTCCCCTGACATACTCCATAAGACCGACATCGGTGGCGTGAAGCTCAATCTGATGGGAGATGACGACGTCAGAGATACCTTCGACCTGCTGATGTATCGCGCCAGCCGATACATGCCCCAGGCCGAAGTCTGGGGCGCCCTGGTGCAAGAGATGGTCCCTCAAGGTAAGGAAGTCATCATCGGCATCAACTGTGATCCTCAGTTCGGTCCGATGCTGCTCCTGGGTCTGGGAGGCATATACGTCGAGGCGCTGAAGGATGTCAGTGTTCGCATCGCTCCGGTGGCCCGGTGGGAGGCCGAGGACATGATCACCGAGCTCCGGTCCTACCCTTTGCTGCGGGGACTTCGGGGCGAGAAGCCCTCGGATTTGGAGGCCATCGTGGATTGTATGCTGCGTGTCTCCCAGCTGGCGGTGGATTTCCCCGAGATTGTGGAACTGGACATCAATCCGCTGATGGTTCACGAGGAAGGTAGAGGAGCAGTGGCGATAGACATGCGAATGGTGTTGTCCTGAGCACGGGCGAGCAAGCTTCATGATGCGCCGGCTGCACGCAAATCCGGCACCAGATGGATTGGGCATGCAATAGGGAAAAGAGGTCACACAATGGTAGCGCTATACGTCGCATCAACAGAAAGCACAGCAGGGAAAACCGCCCTCTGTCTCGGCCTAGGGAGAAAGCTCCAACAAGATGGCTACTCGGTGGGCTACATGAAACCCATCAGCCTGACGGCTAGCCGTCTGGAGGGCATGGTAGTTGACGAGGATGTGCAGTTCATCCAAAAAGAGCTTGACCTGCAAGAACCGATCTCCGATCTGGTGCCCATACCCCTGGACCCCCTTACGGTAGAATCCATCATGAGGAAGCAGAAATGGCTGGACTACCCCAAGATGCTTGTGGAGAGTTACAGACGGGTTGCGAATGGCAAGGATGTGATGCTGCTGGAAGGTGTGAACCGCCTGAGTGCTGGTGGACTGGTGGGACTTCCGGCCAATGAGGTCTGCAACCTACTGGATGCCAAATCCCTGACGGTGATCAGATATACCGGCCTGCTGACTCTGGACCCCGCGTTGTTCTACCGGGGCATACTGGGCGACTCCATGATCGGTGCTGTCATGAACAGCGTCCCTCAGCGCCTGATGGACTCCGCACGGGAAATAGCCAAGCCCTACCTCCAGAGAGAAGGCATACTGGTCTATGGCATCCTCCCCGAGGAAAGATTCCTTATGTCCGTGAGCGTGAATGAGCTGGCGAAGGCTCTGGACGCGGTTATACTCGGCCGCGCTGACAGGAGCGAGGAGTTGGTGGAGAATCTGATGGTGGGCGCCATGACTAGCGACATCGCGCTGAGCTACTTCCGCCGCAAACCCAACAAGGCGGTCATCACCGGCGGCGACAGGTCTGATATCCAGCTGGCAGCTCTGCAAACGTCCACCAAATGTCTCATCCTCACCGGCAACCTGTATCCCCAGGACATGATTCTTGGTGTGGCAGAGGAAACCGGCGTGCCCATCATGGTGAGCACACATGATACCTTTACTACCATCGAGATCGTCGAGGGCTTCTTCGGCAAGGGGCGCTTCCAACAAGAGAAGAAGATAGAACGTTTCGAGGAACTTCTCAAAGAGCACTTCGATTTCACCAGTCTATATGTCACTCTGGGACTGAGATAGCATAGCTTAGCTAGAACTCTGTCAGCCCTTGCTCTTATGAGTCGCATAGCATCGCCCCCTATGGGCGTTTCGACGGGCACAAGGACCTATGCTACATATCAAGAAGGAGTTGCGCAGTTCGTCGGTCGAGTAGGGCCGTATCGAGACCAAGAACTGCACCTGCAGGCCACCAAAGCTGGTTTCGATATGGCCTTCGGCCTACTCAACCGACGGCTTGGTTCTCGACTGGGTAGGGTCTGATCAAGACATATCACAGAGAGTACCTGGGCGGAAGGAGACTCACCATGGGCATGATAGAGGACATCTTGGCACGAGAGGTATTGGATTCTCGCGGCAACCCGACCGTGGAAGTGGAGGTGTACCTGTTAGACGGCACCGTGGGGCGCGCCATAGTGCCATCAGGGGCTTCCACCGGTGCCCACGAATCTCTGGAATTGCGGGACGCCGACCCACAGCGTTATCAGGGTAGAGGCGTCCTGAAAGCCGTGGAGAATGTAGAAGACGAGATTGCGGGACACCTTGTCGGTTGGAGCGTGTTCGATCAGCAAGGGATTGATCAATTCCTCATCGAGCTGGACGGCACACCCGACAAATCGAGGCTGGGAGCCAATGCTATCCTGGGCGTGTCTCTTGCCGTGGCCCGGGCGGCGGCCCTCTCCGCGGATCTGCCCCTCTATAGATACCTGGGCGGTGTGGCGCCCAGAATGCTGCCTGTGCCCATGATGAATATCCTCAACGGAGGCAGACACGCCGAAGACTCCACCGATCTGCAAGAGTTCATGGTGATGCCCACCGGTGCCTCCAGCTTTCGAGAGGCACTTCGTTGGGGAGTCGAGACCTATCATAGCCTGAAGAAAGTGCTGAGGGACAAGGGATATGACACCGGCGTAGGGGATGAAGGAGGCTTCGCGCCGTCGCTGGGATCCAACGAGGAGGCAGTAGAGGTCATACTGGAGGCGATTCAAGAGGCAGGATTCGAGCCCGGCGAGGATTTGCACCTCGCCCTGGATCCTGCCGCATCAGAGTTCTACGAGGATGGGCAGTATCATTTGCGCAAGGAGGGAAGAATACTCAGCGGCGCAGAGATGGTGGAGCTCTATGTCGATTGGGTGGACAGGTACCCCCTCATCTCCATCGAGGATGGTCTGGCCGAGGATGACTGGGAGGCGTGGAAGCTGCTCACGGAGAGTCTGGGACACCGGGTTCAGTTGGTGGGTGATGATCTCTTCGTAACGAATGTGGACCGGCTGCGCCGCGGCATAGGGGAAGGGGCTGCCAACTCCATCCTCATCAAGGTGAACCAGATTGGCACCTTGAGCGAGGCCGTAGTCGCTGTGGAGATGGCCAGGAACGCCGGATGGACGACGGTGATCTCGCATCGCAGTGGAGAGACGGAGGACACCACTATCGCCGACCTGGCAGTGGCGCTGAACGCCGGTCAGATCAAGACCGGCGCCCCGTGTCGCAGCGAACGCGTGGCCAAGTACAACCAGCTTCTGAGAATCGAGGAAGAACTAGAGGAGACCGCCTGGTATCCTGGCACAGAAGCTTTCTACAGCATAGAAGGGTGAGCGACGCCCCTAGCCAAAGGGGCGGGGCGTGGCCAGGAGGAAGAGCAGGAAAAAGGAGAAGATGGCCAGAATCCTCCTCTTCCTATCCAGCGGGGTGATGTCATTCAGCGGAGGCGGATGCCTCAGCCCGCCGAAGATCAGGATAAAGAAGCCCCAGATCAGCCACCCCGTCCAGAACACTGCCAGCCCTAGCATCGCTACGAAAACCAGTATGGCCACGAAGCGGTGCGCCTTCCCAAAGAACGCATATCCTACATGACCACCGTCGAGCTGGCTCAGGGGGATGAGATTCATCGCGGTGATGAAAACGCCGAACCAACCAGCGAAGGCGACGGGATCCAATAGCACGTCCACGTGATCGGGCATTGGGCCCATTACTAGGTCCGTAAGCCACTCCACCAAGATGCCACTGCCCAGATACATGGTCCCCGGTGGCGGTGCTGCCAACTCCACAATCTCAGAGCGTCCCAGCCCCACCACGAGGGCGATCAGTGAAACCACCAGTCCGGCCAGAGGTCCCGAGATACCCACGTCGAAGAGAGCCTTGCGATCCTTGATGGGTGACTCCATCCTGATAACGGCGCCAAAGGTCCCCACGGGGCTGAAGGGAATGGGGATGAAGTATGGCAGAGTTTGCCTCATTCCTCGAGCTGTGGCCACGAAGAAATGCGCCAATTCGTGGGTGACCAGTATGCCCATCAGGGCAACGGCAAAGGGAACGCCCGCCAGGATCGCCACAGCGGAGTCAGTCAAAGGATTGTAGCCTTCCTGAAGGGCACCAGCCAAGATCACAGTACCGACCGTGGCCAAGAACAACGCCAGATTCACCAGGGGTCGCGAGCCCCGCTTCTCCGCTGGTGCCGGTGCCGCCAGAATCGTATCCTGGCCTTTGCTCCTGCTCAACAGGGGAACAAAGCCCAACCTCTTGAATCTCTCCTCGAGTATGGCAAAGGCGCTCTCCGCGTCCGTCAGTAGCCGTCCCAGGAAGCTCACCACGCGTCCATCTCCCCGCACAGTGACATTCTCGGTGACGAACACATCACCCAGCTGAGCCCTTAGCTTATCCACCAACCCTTCACTTACCGTATCGTGCATCATTCACTCTCAACCAGGTCGGAATCCGATGATAAACAAAGCCTCGTAACCTGGAGCCCCATCCTGCTTGACGGCAGAGGCGTTCCAGATCGCGAGTGAACACCAAGAATATAGTATACCACAAGAATGTCGTTTGCGTTAGACAGCTCTACATTCTTGACACCCACGACTGTCCTGATGTATTCTAGGCTTCGGAAGATGAGCGGTCCATTCTTTGACCAGGTGAAGATCTATGTGGAAGCTGGCGCCGGAGGAGACGGGTGCGTCAGCTTCAGGCGCGAGAAGTACGTGCCCTTGGGAGGCCCCAACGGTGGCAATGGGGGCCGTGGTGGCGACGTATTCCTGGAGGCGGATCCCCACCTCAGCACGTTGATTAGTTTCAAGGGGCGTCTGCATTTCAAGGCCCAGCGGGGCGGTCACGGGAAGGGCAAGAACATGCAGGGGCGAAATGGCGAGGACGTGCATCTGCCGGTACCGCCAGGCACCGTAGTTCGTGATGCAGAGACCGGCGAACTCCTGGCCGATCTCACCTCCTCCGGCCAGACAGCCCTGGTTGCCCACGGAGGCCGCGGAGGATTGGGAAACGCCGCTTTCGCATCGTCCACCAACCAGGCCCCGCGCATTGCCGAAAGAGGGGATCCTGGCGAATCTCGCTGGCTGATCTTGGAGCTGAAGCTCATCGCCGACGTAGGTGTCGTGGGCTGCCCCAACGCTGGCAAGTCCACTCTACTGGCCGCCGTCAGTGCCGCCCGGCCCAAGATCGCCGACTATCCCTTCACCACCCTGGTGCCCAACCTGGGCATGGTCAGCATCGATGACCGGGATTTCGTGATGGTGGACATCCCAGGACTGATCGAGGGCTCTCATGAGGGCGCTGGGCTCGGACACGAGTTTCTTCGCCACGTGGAGCGCACCAGGGTGCTGATCCACCTTCTCGACGGGGCTTCGGCGGATCCGCTTCAAGACCTCGACGACATCAACGAGGAACTGAGGCTGTTCAACCCCGCACTGGCCGGCAAGCCTCAACTGGTCGTGCTGAACAAGATGGACCTGCCTCAGGCACGGGAACTGTGGCCCGTCGTGAAGGAGGAAGTAGAGCACAGAGGCACGCCAGTTTGTTGCATTTCGGCCGCCACAGGCTCAGGCGTGCGGGAGATGCTGTATTTGGCACTGCAATTACTCGATAGCCTTCCCGAAGAAGAGTCTGAGCCAGAGAAGACCGCCATCTTCCGTCCGCCGGAGGATGACGAAGGCTTCACGATTTCCGTCGAGAGCGACGGTTTTCGGATCAGTGGAAAGCGGGTGGAGCGTCTAGTGGGGAGAACCGATTGGCGGTACGAGGAGAGTATCCGCAGGCTCCATCGGGCGCTGGAAAGCATCGGCGTAACCGAGGCGATGGAGGAGGCCGGTGTGCAGAAGGGCGACACGGTGTACATCGGGGATGCAGAATTGGAGTGGTCATAGGAGAGCACGTTGCGAAGAATAGGCGTCATAGGGGGCACCTTTGATCCCATACATTATGGACATCTGGCAGCAGCAGAGGAGGCGCGGGTGAAGATGAACTTGGAGCGAGTCCTCTTTGTCGTGGCCGGCGTGCCGCCGCACAAGTTGAATGAGGAGGTCACACCGGTGGAGCACCGCCTAGCCATAGTGAGCCTGGCCATCGCCTCCAACCCGTACTTCGAAATCTCAATGGTGGATGTGGATCGTCCCGGTCCCTCTTACACGGTGCACACCATCTCCATCATGCAGGAGCAAATGGGGCAAGAGACGGAGATATTCTTCATCATGGGGCTTGATTCACTGGCGGAACTGCCCACATGGCACCAGCCAGAGCGTCTGATTGAGCTATGCCGTCTGGTCGCGGTGAAGCGGCCGGGCGTCGAGATAGACCTCGCCGAGTTAGAGAGCTCCGTGCCCGGCATTGCGTCTCGAGTCGACATCATAGATATGCCTGAGATGGACATCTCCTCTTCGGAACTGCAACAGCGCGTGAAAGATGGTCTGCCGATCAAGTATCAGGTGCCTGAAGAGGTGGAGAGATACATCATGGAGCATAGACTCTACAGGCCTTCGGCAGGATCGGCCAATTGAGAGTAAGCCTCTCCACCGCCTCGCTCTATCTGTACCCCCTGCGCCAGATCTTCGCGCTGGCCAAGGAACTAGGCTTCGAGGGACTGGAACTGGTCCTCAACCCCGAGTCCGTCATCAGGGGCAGCGACTACGTACGAAGGCTTTCAGAGGAGTATGGTCTCCCGATCTTTTCCCTGCATCCTCCGATGATCCCCATCCCGAGGTGGAAACACCATCACAAGCTGCTGCCCTGGATGACATCGCTGGCGCGTGACTGGGACTGCCAGTTCATCGTCATCCACGCACCCAAAGCACTGACTCTGGCGGAGGGGTACGGCTACCAATACTTGCAGGCCGTCGAGGCCTGTGTCAAGGGATTGAGCACCTCTTCCCCCAGGCTGAGCGTGGAGAATCAAGCTGTGTTTCAGACCAGTGACAGGCAATACATCCTTGGCCCTCCGACCAACCTGCGTGATTTCGCTGATGAACAAGATCTCATCCTGACCCTGGATACGGCCCACGCCGCATCCTATCCATACGACCTGCTGGAAGCTTACGAGACTTTCGCAAGTCGACTCGGCAACATCCACCTCAGCGATTTCCTGTCCGCGCGCCCCATCCCAGCGCGGTTCAATCTGCAGAGCTATTTCAAGCACCACCAGATCCCCGGTGATGGTGACCTGCACCTGCGAGAGTTCCTTGAGCACTTGAGAGCCGATTCCTATGCGGGATTGCTTACGCTGGAGATCAGCCCTGTCGCGCTTGAAGCGTGGTCTCCCAGTCGTGTCAAGAGCAAGCTCATCAGATGCCTAGATTTCGTGCACGACTATCTCGGGGATGCCTGATGAGCGGTGTGATCAGGCCACGATAGTGACGTAAAACCATCTTGCCGAGGCGAGAATTGTCGGATCAGACCGTATCGGAAGACCACACGAAGGATGCCGCCCGGCGCCGCACTCTGGCATGGGCAAGCATCGGCGTCATCGCCGTGATCCTCTTTCTGCTACTCAGCCCCCTGTGGCCCGTGCCCTTTCTGGATAAGACGGACTGCGTGGGAAGCGCAGTATGCGGTCGTCTGCCCGATCACTCCCTCCACCTGGCCGGTCGCCAGTTGCCACTGTGTGCCCGTTGCACAGGTACATTCATCGGGGCTCTGCTGGGCTTCGTGGGCTTGCTCCTGTTAGGGAAGGGAAAGGCCGCCCAGATGCCCCCCGTGCGCGTTCTGGCCCTGCTGATCGGCTTCATTGCCCTCATGGCTATCGACGGACTGAACTCCTACCTCTCCGTCATCATCAACAGGCCCTTGCTTTACCAGCCCCATAACCTGTTGCGTGTGATAACGGGTACGCTTCATGGCCTGGCCTTGAGTATCATCGTCTTTCCCATCTTCAACTTCACCCTATGGAGGGAACCTGACAGGAAGCCGGCCTTGGCGGGCTTCCGGGACCTGGGTCTCATCATCTTGCTCCTGGCGATCCCCATGATTCTGCTCGTGCAAGCTGAGCTAGACTTCCTACTGTACCCTGTGGCCGTCCTCAGCGCTCTCGGTGTACTGGCCATGCTCACTGTGGTCAACTCCATGATCATCGTCATCGCCTCTCGCCGCGAGGCGCAGGCGGTGGCTTGGTGGGACGCAGCTCTGCCCGTGGCGCTGGGGTTCGGCGCCAGCCTGGTAGAGGTCGCCATGATCGCCGGTCTGCGCTGGCAGTTCAGCGCGGCATTCGGGATTCCCTTTTAGGGCCAGACCCCCCTTTTGCCGCAACGCGGGATTGGTGGTATAATGGCCCGGGGCTCGTTCGCATCTGCCGTTGAACCGGAGAACCTCGCAAGCCTGTGGCAATGGAAGGCGCAAGCTTCGTGGAAGGGAGGTGATGGGGCCGCGTAGTCCTAGTAGCAGTGTCCACAACGCCATTTGCGCTCTTGGATTCAACGCAAAGGAGGTAAGGTCGAAATGACTCTCGATATCGGAAGAGCTTTTACCTACATGTTCGATGATGAAAGCTGGATTATGAAGATCGTCATCGGGGGTATCCTGATGTTCATCCCCATCGTGAACTTCATGGCCCTGGGATACATGTTGGAGGCGCTGAAGAGAGCCGCCGATGGTATGGAGATCCCGATGCCCGAGTGGGACGACTTCGGCGGCAAGTTCGTCAAGGGTCTAGTGCTGTTGGTCATCGGGCTGGTGTACATGATCCCGATCTGGGTGCTCGCCTGTCTGGTGGGAGGCTTGGCGGGGCTAGGCAGCGCTGCTGAGAGCGACGCGCTCGTCAACATGGCGAGCCTGCTCAATGCATGCGCCAGTTGCCTCTACCTGATCTGGATGATCGTCGTGTGGCTCATAATGCCCGCGGCCTACATCAGGTACGCGGTGACCGGAGAGTTCATGTCCGCCTTCCAGTTCGGCGAACTCTTCAGCTTCATCAGCAGCAACATCGCGAACTACATCGTGGCCATCATACTAGCGCTGGTGGCTGTGCTGGTCGCCTACTTAGGTCTGATAGTCTGCTTCATCGGTGTGCTTTTCACCATGTTCTGGGCCTATCTGGTCATAGCACACCTGCTCGGCCAGGTGCAGCGCGAATCGTTGGTGGTGGCCTAGTCTACCGGGAGAGCGAGGAGGGGAGCGAAGGCCGGTCTCCTTCGCCTCTCTTGTCCCTCTAAGAGCTTGCTGACAGACTAGGGCAGTGGGTCCACAGGCCCCCAGCGGCCACGCGGTCGGGACTTCAATTGTTGATGTTGGGGGGATAAGTCGACTTCTTGAGGTGGGTGCCCGAATCGGCTTGCTCCGCCCCTGGGCGTCTGGGGAGATCGGTGTCTAGGATGAGCGGTGAAGCGACCCTGGCCTCTTCTCGTGCCGACTAGAAGCAGCCATCTCTAGGCGCAAGGAGTGTCATGATAGAAGCCTTGTCCGGCATCTTCACGGCCTTCGGTCTCTCGGCCTCGGCCGGGCTGAATGCCTATCTGCCGCTGCTGGTCGTGGCTTTGACAGCCCGTTTCACTGAGTTGATTGCCCTGGGCCCACCCTACGACCTGCTGACTAACGGGTGGGTCATAGCTGTCATCGTCATTCTCCTGGGCATCGAGTTCCTCGCAGATAAGATCGCCGCCGTGGACACAGCCAACGACATACTGCAGACCTTCGTCCGGCCAACTGCGGGGGCTATCTTGTTTGCCGCCAGCAACACCGTGATCAGCGATATCCATCCCGTCCTGGCCATGATCTGCGGGCTGATCGTTGCTGGAGGGATTCACGCCACCAAAGCCACTGTCAGACCAGTGGTGACCGGAACCAGTGGCGGCCTTCTGAATCCCGCGGTTAGCACCGCCGAAGACGTGACAGCCCTGGTTCTAACCGTGGTCTCCATCTTGATCCCCCTGCTCGTGGGCCTCACGCTGGGCGCGTTCCTGGTGGCGATGGTGTGGTGGTGGCGCAGGCGGAGAAGACGTGCGGAAAGCGTGATCTGAGCGGCATTGCGCGCTGGCGCCCGAGGAACTAGGGACGCCGCCGCCAAGAAAGCCGGTCCCGCCAGCCAGCGGGTGGTATCTGTCCCAACACGCTCATTCCCAAGGCCTCAACCTCCTCGGGATCCCGAACCGTGTCGTCCAGGTAATCCAGTAGGAAAACCAGCCCCAACCCAGCGACTACAGCCAAGAGCACCCGGATGGGGATCTCCAGGCGGTCCATCAGGCCAACTCCCAAAGACGCCACTCTCGGAGAGTCAATGACGAAGACCTCTGCCCCTTGCGCGCCCAGCTGAGCGAAGTACTTGGCGTTATCCTCCTCCAAGGCTTCGATGGCGGCCTGGGCGATGGCGCGCAATTCCTCCTCGTCCGGCCAGGTGATCTGCATGCTGAGAACGCGATGCTGCTTTTCCGCCACAGTGAACCCCTGGATGGCTCCGGCTGGGACGAAGATGCCCTGTTCTGCCAACCTGGCACTCACATCGCCGGCGAAGGATTCGCTCTTCAGGATCTCTGTAAAATCATCGGCTATGTACTCGGAAGCCAAGTATGCTGAATAGAGAGGGTCCATCGTAACCCTGTCTGCGTCCGTCTCTGGGGACACCCCGATCGTGAAGCGCATGGTGGCCTGGTACATGGGCGTGGGATGAGACCGGAGCACGATGCTCCCCAGCAGGGCGACGATGACCAATCCGACTACGATCCACCATCGGCGCCAGATGATTCTCCAGTATTGACGCAGTTCCATGTCGCTCTTTCCCTTCCCATGCTAGAGTGGATTTCGGGGAATACCGACAGGCGACTCCGGCAATATGGTTGGAGCGGTGCCTGTCAAGACTCGTTCCCCGCGCTGATTCTCGCAGTGCACCTCGCTAACGACGCAGGCCTGGCCGCTCACCCTCCTTTGGCCCGCGCTACAGCCCTATGCTGCCTCGCTCATGACGGCAGCCTTTTCCTCTACAAAGGCCCGCAACCTGCTCTTGTAAGTTTCTCTGTCGAAGTTTTCAGCGTGGCGCCTGATTGCGGCGGCATCGAAATCCCTATCATCGAAGCTCGACACGGCTTCACCCAGCGACTCAGCTGTGTGTTCGTGGAAGAAGAGACCCGTCACCCCCTCAACCACTGTTTCCAGAGCGCCACCTGCGCCATAGGCGATGACTGGCCGGCCCGCGGCCTGGGCTTCTAGAGGCGCGATGCCGAAATCCTCTTCCCCGGGAAAGACGAAGGCCTTGCACTGTGAAAGATGCCGCCTCACCTCCTGGTCCGAGAGGGCGCCCAGAAACTCGACATTGGGCTTGGCCATGCCTTCCAGACGCTGGCGGTCCCGTCCGTCCCCTATGATCTTGAGCGGCAGGCCCAGCGTGTTGAACGCCTCCACTGCCACATCTATGCGCTTGTAGGGAATCAGACGCGAAACGATGAGGAAATACTCGTCATGGCCGTCCTGCACTTGGAAACGATCAACTTCTACTGGCGGATGAATGACCACCGCATCTCGCTCATAGAACTCCCGGATACGTAGTCGAACCGTCTCTGAGATGGCGACGAAGTGATCAACCCTATGGGCCGCTGCCGCATCCCAACGGCGCAGCTGACGGATAACGGGAGGCAAGACGGCTCTGGCGACTGGGTTGATCCCTTCATGTCGGACGTAGTTGTGATAGTCCCACAGAAAACGAGTGGGAGTGAGACAGTAGCAGATATGCACTGTCTCGGGAAGTGTTATCACACCGTGACAGAAAGCGCTCTTGTTGCTTATCACCACGTCATATCCCCTCAGGTCAAAGCCCTCAAAGGCCAGAGGGTAGAGGGGTAGAAACGGCTGGTGATGCTGCTTGATCAGGGGTAGCCGGTCCAGCCAGGAAGTACGGATATCCCACTCTTCATACTGGGCAGGCATCGCCCCGGACCAGTAAATGGAGGTGTAGATGGGCGCTGAGGGGTAGATCTCCTTCAGGACCTCGAGAACCCGCTCCGCTCCACCCGCCTGGTTCAGCCAGTCGTGTACGATTGCGACTTTCAACGCACCGGCCTCCGCCCCCTACCCAAGGGTGATCCTGGTGCCAGCCTCTCCTCTCAGTGCTCGAGCCAGGTTCTCCGGTGAAGTGATGAGAGCTTCCTCACCTCCCCTCTCCAAGTACTGGATGACAGCCTCTATCTTGGGACCCATGCTACCCGGGGGAAAGTGTCCTTCTCCAAGGTAGTGTTTGGCCTCGGCCACCGTCACGTGGTCCAGCGGCTTCTGGCTTGGCTGACCATAATTCAGGTAGACCTTCTCCACCGCAGTAGAGACAAGAAACAGATCAGCGTCGATACCAGAAGCCAACAGGCTAGAGGCATAGTCCTTGTCTATTACGGCCTCCACGCCCCGCAGTCTACGTTCTTTGTCCCGCACCACCGGGATGCCTCCGCCACCCACAGCGATCACTACGAACCCTGCTTCCAGAAGCGTGTTGATGGCCTCCAATTCCACGATCTCCCGAGGAATAGGCGAAGGGACAACCCGTCGCCAGCCTCTCCCTGCGTCCTCAATCACAGCCCAGCCCTGTTCTCGCTCGTAGAGTCGCGCCTTCTCCTCATCATAGAAGGGACCAATGGGTTTTGTGGGGCTGTTGAAGGCCGGATCATCACCGTCTACTACAACCTGAGTCACGACGGTGGTCACTGGGATATCAACACCTGCCGCGGCTAACCTGTTGCCCAGAAGTTGCTGGATCATGTAACCCAAGGCACCCTGAGTGTCCGCCCCACAGGAATCCAGCGGAACGGTGTGCAGAACATGACTCGCCAATTCAGAGCGCAGCAGGATGAAACCCACCTGCGGACCATTGCCATGGGTGATGACCACTCTCCATCCCTGCTGAAGGATTTCAGCGATATGGGCGCACGTCTCATCAGTTGCGGCGAACTGATCGGGCACAGTCTGATGCTGCTTGTCTTTGATGAGGGAGTTGCCCCCAATCGCGATTACAGCCGTTCTCGTCACACACTACCTCCTCGCGCATCCTGCGCGCCCTGCGTCACGATTCCGCACCGTTGTCAACCCCCGAGTCCGCCTGGGCGGTATCACATTGTGACACAAGGGTCTGCTCGACGACGATACTATATCACTTTTGTGCCCTCCATTCAACCGGTACTAATGTCCTATTGCCACCCATGGTCAACTCTGGTAGAATAGCAGGTGGAATTCATAGTACGGCGAAGGTAGCGCGCGGAACATGGAGAGCCAAAAGGTACTGATCGTAGATGACGACGCCAGGAGTATCGAGTTCCTCAGAGACTCGCTCCTGGTGCCCAGCGGATACACCACACTCTGTGCCACCGATGGTGAGGAAGCCCTGCATCTCGCTCTCACCGAGAAACCAGATCTCATGCTCCTAGATCTGCAAATGCCGAAGATGGACGGATTCGATGTCCTGGAAGCTCTGAGGCACGCCGGTCGAGACATCCCTGTTATCCTGATCACCGCGTACGGCTCGGAGACCGTTGCAATGCAGGCGTTCCGCCTGGGAGTGAGGGACTACTTCCCCAAGCCCTTCAAAGTCACGGAGATGATGGAGGCCGTCGAGAGATCCCTGGCGGAGGCGCATCTAAGGAAAGAGAAAGAGGAGTTGGCCGAGCGACTGGAGTTGGTCAATCGCGAATTGGAACAGCGATTGAGGCAATTGACCATCCTCTACGGAATCAGTAAGTCGGTCACCTCGCTCCTGGATCTGAACAAGCTGTTGACACGCATTGTGGAGGCCACTATGTATGTCACGGGGGCCGAGGAGATATCCCTTTTCCTCTTAGATGAAGAGACACAGGAATTGCAACTACGGGCGGTTCAGCGTGCAGGCGACGAGCAGGCGCGCGGAGTCATGGAGAGCGGAGATGACGCTGTGGTCAGGCAGGTGATGACGACCGGCCAGGTAGCGATGATCGAGTCACCTCGGTCACGAAAGACAGATCCCTTGCAGGTGACGCTCGCCGCGCCTCTGAAGTCCAGAGGGGGAACGATAGGCGTGTTGCACGCTACGACCAAGACGGCGATGGAGCCCTTCTCAGACAACGATCGGTACGTGCTCTCCGTGCTGGCCGACTATGCGGCCATCGCCATCGAGAACGCCAGGCTCTTCCAGGAGGTAGAGGAACAAAGGGGCAAGTTGGAGACCATCCTGACCGGCACGGAAGACGTCATCCTTGTCACCGACGAGAACGGGCGGGTGCTACTGATGAACCCTGCGGCGGCGGAGGCGTTCGATGTTGAGTCGGCACAGACCATAGGCAAACCCCTTCTTGAAGTGACTGGCCATGAGCTGCTCAACAAACTTCTCAGCCAGCAGATGGCCAAGAGGAGCTCGGCCAATCGCGAGGTTCCGCTGCCAGACGGGCGGACCTTCTACGCCGGTCTCAGTCCCATACCCGATGTGGGTTGGGCTTTGATAATGCGAGACATAACTCATATCAAAGAATTGGATAGGATGAAGTCGGATTTCGTGGCCACCATTACCCATGACTTGCGCTCCCCCCTAACCTCAATCCAAAGCCTGCTCAAGCTGCTTCCCCAGATTGGCGAACTGAATGAAGAACAACAGCAGCTCACCGCGCGGGCGATGAGAAATGTGGACCATATGCAGGATCTGATAGGCGGCCTGCTGGACATCGCCCGCATCGAGGCAGGAGTGGACATGCAGACGGGGCCGATCCACGTACATGTTGTGGTTGATGAAGCGGCCCAACACCTGGAGGGAGCGGTCCAGGACAAGGAGTTGAGCCTGGAGGTGATCCTACCTGAAGACCTTTCGGTCGTGGATGGTAATCATACCCGTTTGGTGCAGGTGATGACCAACCTGCTGGACAACGCCATCAAGTATACACCCCGGGGAGGCAGCATAAAGGTGAGCGCTGCAGAGGATGAAGGCCAAATCGCCGTCTATGTGACAGACACCGGCGTCGGCATCCCCGCTTCCGCCAGGCCTCACATCTTTGATAAATTCTACCGCGTACAGGGCCCCGCCACTCGTGAAGTGGAAGGCGTGGGTCTGGGCCTAGCCACTGCGAAATCTATCGTGGAGAGACACGGAGGACACGTCTTCGTGGAAAGCAGAGTGGGCCACGGAAGCACCTTCTGTTTCACTCTCCCCAAGGACAAGAAAGACTCCATCCGTTAGATAGTCAGCCCCTGGCGGAGCCTGCGTTCTCAAGAGGCCAACAACTCGCTCAGGGTCACCAGCCGGTAGCCTCGCGCACGCAGTTCCTCAATGATCCTGGGTAAGGCTTCCGCTGTTTCCGGTGATCCGATGTGCATGACCACAATCGCCCCGTTACAGGCGCCATCCACGGCGTAGTTGAATACTTCTTGAGACGTCCTATCCCCTGTCCAGTCCCAAACCTGATAGGTCCAGTAGATGGTGACGTACCCATTCTCCTGGACGACTCGACGCACCCGATCATCGCGGTTGCCGAACGGGGGTCGGAAATAGGGCTTGGTGCTCCGACCCGTTACCTCAGCGACCCGTTCCTCTACGGCTGCCAACTCTTCCGCCATCTGCTCGGCCGTCAGTTCGGTGAACCGAGGATGGGTATCTGAGTGATTCCCCAACTCGTGACCGGCAGCCACAATCTCCTGGAGCAGCTCGGGGCCTCCTGCTTGTCGCAGCATGATCCCAGTGACGAAGAAGGTGCAGTGAACCTCCTTGCGCCGCAGGGTTTCGAGGATCGAAGGCAAAGGTGCGATACTGGCTCCGGCGTCGAAGGTTAGAGCGATCCACGGGCGTTCCGGATCTCCTTGGCTGATCTCCGTAGCCGCGGGCGCAGGAGGCACGGCGGAAGGGAGGGTCGCTGTTGGACTGGGGGTGCTGGTGACCGTGGACGTGGGCGAAGCCGCGACTGTGGAAGGGGGGGGTGGAGTCGGACTCGGCGTGCTCGTGAAGGTCGCCGTGGGCAGAGGTGTCGGCATCACCGTAGGGGGCGCGAGTTGAGCAATCACAGGCCATTCGCTCATGGAAGAACAACTGCACGCCAGGGTCAGTAGAAGCACAGACGGTAAGAAGAGTGCGAGTCGCCTACTGAGTCTCAAACTGCAGTCTTTTCTCAACGGCATCCACGATGTAGCCATTCGCCAGGTAGCGATAGAGGTTGGTCCCGGGGCACGAGGTGGCAGCGTAGTCGCGATGGCCCCGGATGAGGGCGGGAGGGATCGAATACTGGTAGCACAGCCAAGCTGCCAGATCTATAAGGGCCCCCATCTGTGCCTCGTCTATCTCTTGCACGTTGTAGTTTCCCATCACAGTGATGAGGAGGTGTCCTGTAGGATCGTACTCGGTTGCCGTGTCGCCGACGAACTCCAGAGGCCTCGCCTCATAGACGTCCCCCTCAAGGTCTATCAGAAAGTGATACGGGATGTCCACCCAGCCGCGGACTCTCCTCGCCCAGCTCTGTAGGCCCCTCAAGCGACCCGGAGCACCACCATGGAACTCAGCGCCATCGTGGTGGACGGTGATCCTCACCAATGTGTGGGGCTGGTAACCCTCGGTTATCTCCATGGACCCCCACTGCTCCCGTGTGATGATTGGCGGTTGGGTGGGAGGGCCCTGTGCCGACGCCGTGGGTACTGAGAGAGGGGTAGACGTGGCAGTGGGGGTGAAGGTCGGAGTGCTGGTGGGCGTTGGGGGCGCAGGGGTAGCCGTCGCTGGCAACCTGGTGGGCGCAGGGGTGACCGTGGCAGTGGGTGTTGAGATGGGACTGTGATCAGCCAGTGAGCTGCCGGGAGCCATCGCACCAGCGGGCGTGGCAACGGCCACAGAAGCCGTTGTGAGCAGCACGTCTCTCAGCAAGAAGGCCGAAAGGACGCCAGCCACGAAAGCAAGAAGTGGAACAAGGAACCAGCCTTTGCCAACGGTACGAGCTTCCATGTCCTCCAAGCCGATGGACGTATGATCTCCCTCTACAGTATACGACGTCCATCCCCAACGCACCAGCCGGAGGACTATTCTAGCATCCGAGCTCTCCATTGACAACCCCGCACGTAAGTTGGCTTTTCGCGATTCTTCTGTGTATAATAGGATTTTGGTGTCTTGAGACCTTTCGAATCCGCTTCATCATGGGAGGACAACGTGGCCAATTTGACTGAGATTCGCTGGCATGGCCGAGGCGGCCAGGGGGTGGTCACCGCTGGCAAGATGCTGGCTCAGGTTGCCTTGGACAGCGGCCAGTATTTCCAAGCCTTCCCCGACTACGGCCCGGAGCGGGCTGGAGCGCCCATCAGGGCTTTCACACGGCTCAGCCAGGAACCGATTCACAAGCATTGCCAGATCCAAGAGCCAGACATGGTACTGGTGTTGGACCCGACCCTCTTGGAAGCTGTGAATGTAACCGAGGGCCTCAAGGAAGATGGGATACTGCTGGTCAACACTGATGAAACACCAGCGAAGGTTCGAGAGATGGTCGGCTTCCGCACGGGCAAAGTGTTCACCGTCGATGCGACAGAGATCGCTCTAGATACCCTGGGGCGCGAGATCACCAACACGCCTATGCTGGGCGCGCTCGTCAAAGCCACAGGCATCTTGACGGTGGAAGATCTGGTAGCTCAGACCCGCAAGCAGTTTGGGGACAAGTTCGGGACAGAGGTGGTCAAGAGGAACGTGGAAGCTATCGAGCGAGCCGCGGCAGAGGTGCAGGAGGGCTAGATGGCAAAGCTGGACGCTGGTTGGAGAGAAATACCCATTGGCGGCAAGATCGTAGATGCCGGCAATGCTCGAGAATATGAAACCGGTAGTTGGCGGGCACTGACACCCGTCGTCGATCAAGAGAAGTGCATCAACTGCCTGCTATGCTGGGTCTTTTGCCCCGACTCCAGCATCGACGTGAAAGACGAGGAAATGATCGGATTCCACTATCGATTCTGCAAGGGTTGTGGCATCTGCGCAGAGATATGCCCCGTCGACGCGATAGATATGGCGGCAGAGGCAGAACCCGAGAAGTAGAGGACCATCACCGCATTCGCCTTGTACAGGAGGCCTTGACACAATGAGCACATTCGAAGCTATGGATGGGAATACCGCTACGGCGGAGGCGATGCGCCAGATCAACCCCGATGTGGTCGCCGCGTATCCCATCACCCCCCAGACCAGCACCGTACAAACCTTTTCCCAGTTTGTGGCAGATGGTGACGTGGATACAGAGTTCATCAGGGTCGAGAGCGAGCACAGTGCCATGGCCGCCTGTATCGGTGCCTCGGCAGCCGGTGGGCGGGTCATGACTGCCAGCTCAGCAAACGGTTTGGCCTTTATGTGGGAGATGGTGTACATAGCGGCTTCCAACAGAGCACCTATAGTGATGACAATAGTGAATCGGGCGCTCTCGGGACCGATCAACATCCATTGCGACCACAGCGATTCGATGGGCGCTCGCGATGCCGGCTGGATACAGTTATACGGCGAGAACCCCCAGGAAGCGTATGATAACGCTATTCAGGCCGTACGTATCGCCGAACATGAGGATGTGCTACTGCCGGTGATGAGCATGTACGACGGCTTCATCACCAGCCACGGCCTGGAGCGAGTACAAATCGAGGATGATGAAGCTGTCAGAGACTTCGTCGGGCGGTTCATCCCCCACGAACCGCTCTTGGATGTGGATAATCCCGTTACGTACGGTCCGCTGGACTTCTATGACTTCTACATGGAGCATAAGCGACAGCAGGTGGAGGCCATGAAGCACGCCAAGCGGATCATCCCAGAGGTCGCAGCAGATTTCGAGAAGCGCTTCGGTCGACGCTATGGGTTCCTCGATGAGTACCGGCTGAACGACGCTGAGTTGGCACTGGTGGTATTATCATCGACGGCCGGCACAGCCCGGAGCGTCGTGGACGACCTGCGCGCCCAAGGGCTGAAGGTAGGCTTGCTCAAGCCTCGCGTCTTCCGACCGTTCCCTGCCGAGGAGCTGGCCGATGCCTTGCGAGACAAGACTGCGGTGGGGGTGATGGACCGCTCCGATTCCTTCGGTGCTATGGGCGGCCCCCTCTTCATGGAGCTATCGGCCGCCTGCAAGATACACGATGTACCAGCCAAGATCGTGGACTATGTCTTCGGCCTGGGAGGCAGAGACACCACCCCATCGCAGATAGAAAGCGTTTTCCGAGACCTGACAGACATCGCGGAGACCGGAGAGATCAGGCAACTGGTTACCTACCTTGGCGTGCGTGAATGAGGTTGTATTCCGCGTTCAAGCACTCAGTTTGATGTACTTGAGCGTGGACCGCTTCTCAACAAGGAGACTGGGATGGCAACAGCACTGAAACTGAAAGAACTGTATAAGAAGGAAGATCGTCTAACCTCTGGGCACCGGTTGTGCGCTGGTTGTGCCGCGCCCATTATCGTGCGGCAGATCCTAGCGGCCATTGATGAGCCAGTGGTGCTCTCCAACGCCACAGGGTGCCTGGAAGTCTCCACCACCATCTACCCCTACACAGCCTGGAATGTGCCCTGGATCCACACCGCCTTCGAGACCGCAGCGTCAACCATCGCCGGCGTAGAAGCGATGTACCGGTCGCTAGTCAGACAGGGCAAGATGGAGGAGCGAAACACCAAGTTCATAGCGTTTGGAGGCGATGGTGGCACGTACGACATCGGCCTTCAGGCCCTCTCCGGCATGCTGGAGCGCGGTCACAAAGCCCTGTATGTCTGCTATAACAATGAGGCTTACATGAACACTGGCATCCAGCGCTCGGGGGCCACGCCTCTTGGTGCGTGGACCACAACCTCGCCCGTCGGCAGAGTGATCCCAGGCAAGCCGCGCCCGAGGAAGGACCTGACGGCCATCGCCGCGGCTCATGACATACCTTATGCAGCTCAGGCCTCGCCCCACAACTGGAGAGACCTGATGCGTAAGGTGCGCAAAGCCGTTGCTGCTGATGGTGCTTCCTTCCTGAATGTCCTGTCCGACTGCAACCGAGGCTGGCGTCATGACACCAATTTGACCATAGAGATAACCCGGCTGGCAGTGGAAACCTGCTACTGGCCCCTCTATGAGGTGGAGGACGGCGAGTGGAGGTTGACCTATCGTCCCAAGGAGAAGCTGCCCATCGAGGAGTTCGTGCGACCACAAGGCCGCTTCCGGCACTTATTCCGTGAAGAGAACAAGCATGTCCTGGAGCAGTTGCAGGCCGAGGTGGATCGCAAATGGAGCCAGTTGCTCGCACGGTGCGGCGAGGAAGAGTAGGCACCAGTTCAGGGGAGCATCGGGGCAGCGTCACCAGAGCGTGGCGCTGCCCTTTCTCTTTGCCACGTCAGATCCTCAGTGACTTTAGCAGCAGCGGCGGGCGCTCCAACCGAAGGCCGCGAACCTGCAGGAGAAAGTCATATCTGCCCGGGGGCAGTTCGGCGGGGAGCAGCAGGTTGTGCTGGTCGCGCACTATCTCCCCATCCTCCCAAATAGTGGGCGGATATGCGCCTCCTACAGGTAGGACTTCCCGTGACACTATTGCCAGGCCATTCTGGTCCACCAACCGCAAGCTGAGGCTGAAGTCTGGGTCTATCTCCCCCTCAGCCTGCCAGTATAGGGTCGCGTGCAAGATGTCCCCAGGGCGCAGCGGCTCATCCGGCTGGTGTCTGTATCCTAGCTTGTGCACGTCATGACCCAGAAGACGGAGAGGACCATAGTCCACCTCGCGCCTTTCTTGCATGCCTAAGGCTTCCACGAGGGGCGGCGCCTCCGCCTTCACAACTCGAATAGGTTGTAGCAGGATGCGATCGCCGACGAGTTCTTCGTTCTTGTAGACGGCTAACCTCTGGCCCGTCTCCAGGCCGTACATCCCTGTCTCCAGCTGATGTTCCCCCGGTGGAGTGCCCGGCATCACCAGAACTCCATAGTTGTCGGCGATGATCTCCCCCTCCTCCCATGTGATGGTGGGTCGAGCCCCGCCCACTGGTTCCGCATCCCGCTGACCCACGATGTGCGACCTGCTATCCAGGACGTGGGTGAAGACCTTGTACCTTTCACCTACGTCATCCAAGGCCTGCCAGAAGAGGGTCAACTGAAGGATGCCGCCGCCCCGCACCTCCGAACTGGAGATGCTGTAGCCCACCAAGAGAATGTTCTCGCCAACGTTGAGTTCAAGAGAATGCTGTACTTCCGAGGTGATCTCCGCTTCCGGCACGGCGTAGAGGGCCAACCGCACATTGCCGTGCCAGGAATCGACGGCCTTGAAGGTTCTCTGGTCCAGCCAACCCTCGATCAACCGGTCTGGGTCGCTTTCGTCGATGCCCCAGAAGAGAGCAAATAGGCTCCCATGTTGCGCCGCTATGCCCTCCAGGGCCTGTTCGGTCTTGGCCTCGTCCAGGGGACGCTGTCCGGGCAGAGGATAGACTGGCAGAGGGCCCTCATAATAGTAGGAGAAAATGTCTATCTGTCCAGGGGCGTTCAAGATGATGGCATCTCCCTCTCGACCCGCAGCTGCGATGTACTGGGCAATGCCACGGTAGTCGTCGCGGGCATACTGCGCGTCGAAATAGTAGTTGGCCAGCGATCGAGCACTGGTAACGGTGACGAAAAGAAGAGCCACGCCAGTCACCACGCAGCGAACTACAGTTACGGCTTGCGGCAGGCAGTGGTCGCGCTCATCGCGGCTGGCCGTGCTTTCCAGGCCTGTCCGGTCCATCGCTCCCAACCATTCGGCGCCCACCCCTCTGGCGAGGATGAGATGAAAGGCAGGAGTAGCTAGGAGAAGGAACTTCGGATCGTACGCGGGACGGCTCAGGGAGAGAAGGCACATGGCCACGACGGGCAGACAGAGGTAGATAAGACAAAGAGCGAGGGAATGAAGCTCCTGGCGCGCCAGGAGTACGCACAGACTTGATATTCTCTTCCGCACAGACCCTAGCTGACACGGGAGGGCCCCCAGCAGCAGGAGCAAGGCGAACGCCACGACTACCGCTCTCGTCTCCGCCTCCACAGAGAGGCCCAAACTGAAGACGCGGAGAAGATCTCGGACGAGGAAGGAGAAGCTGAAGGGTTGACTGACAGCTGGCCACGTGGCCAGTTGCCCGCCAGCGAACCGCAACCAAGGATAGTACAGAGCTACGATGACAAGCTGTGCCGCAACCCAGCTGCCTACCGCCTTCGATCGACGCAGAGACGGATACCCGATCAGACCCAGGCCGTAGGCCAGATTGGTCACCAGAGGCAGCGCGAAGGTGAAGTAATGCGTATGTAAGGCGGCGGTGGTGAACACAACATAGAGAGAGGCGTACAACATCCACCGTGCCCGGCCAACGGCAAGACGTGCGGGCATCTGCGACCCGAAGCCGACGGCTAGCCGCGATTTCATGAGCCTCAAGAAGAACAGGATGGCCAAAGCAGACCACAATGCCGCCAAGATGTACATCCTGGTCTCCTGGCTATAGTAGATGTGGAAGGGGGAGATAGCAGCAAGGAAACAGGCGATGAAAGCCACTCGGCGCTTGAACAATTCACCGCCCAGGAGATAGGTCACGAAAACCAGTGCGGTGCCCGTCAAGGCAGACAGGGAACGTAGAGCTATCTCACTCCTGCCAAGGATGCGAACCCAGAAGTGGAGTATGTAGTAGTAGAGGGGCGGGTGGATGTCGCGAGCTGCACCGCGGGTGATAGTGGTGAGGCTCCGCGCTGCCAGAGCTGCGCTATTGCCTTCATCAGCCCACAGGCTCTGCCCATCGAGGCGATACAATCGCAGACACAGGGCCAACAGGATGATCAGACCCAGGGCTAGCCACGCGAGCCGAGGTTGCCTGCCCCTCAGCATGAGGAACCTCATCTCAGCCAATATCGCCATAGGCCATACAGAAGGACGATGGCGAGAGAGAAGCAGACTGCCAGAGCCAGCGACCGATGGAGAAGAAAAGTGGGACTACGTCGCACGATGATGGCGTCAATCGCAGCCCTACTGATGCCATCTGGCGACTCAGCGACCGCCAGAAACACGTCGTGCTCACCCTCAGCCAGGCCAGTCGCCACAGGCACCTCAACTTGATACTCCGATTCTGAACTCTGGAGATCAAGCGTTGTCTGTCGCCCGTCAAGAGTGATTTCCAGCCGTCCCCTGTCGGTACCGCGCACCGGCACCAAGCTCAGATCCGTGCCCCAGAAGGTGAAGCTCAGGGCATCCCCTGCATTGTCAGTAGCACGATACCCACCCAGCACAGCCCTCTCATCGATTACCTCTTCCCAGGAGCCTTCGTAGTGCAGGGCCCAGTGATCCTCCTGATGATAGCCCAAGCCCAACATCGGGGGAGAGCTGGCTTGCTCTTTCAGCGCGTCATAGACCGGATAGGCATAGAAATCCGGCTCCATCATGCGGAAGTAATAGAAGGCCTGATTCTTCTCATGATCGCTGGCCCGCTTGAAGAACCAGTAGCTCATCACCCCCATCCAGGGCCACTCCCGCTGCGCCCGCTCATACGCTGAGGCTGAGTACTCAGCCTGCAGTTCCTCACTCACTCGCCCGTAAGTGGGGAAGCCCTCGAAGTCGCGTGGTAGGGCGTTCCATCCCACCTCTGATGCCCAGATGGGTTTGTGAGCGTCCCCGTTGCGCACCATCAACTCGCGGATGAGCATCACTCGGGAGAAATTGGCTCGATTTGGATGCACACGCCTATCCGTAGGCCCGTTCCACAGTCCATATCCCTGGACCGACATGATATCGAAATACTCTTTGGCCCCAGCCTCGTACATCCGCTCCAAGAAGACCAGGTCCATGAGGTTCTCGGGGGTCATTTCGGTAGTGGGCGCCAGCCCCGCGCTGAGAATGACGGCCTCCGGGTCGGCCTGCTTGGCTCGGGTATATGCCACCTTGAGGAGTTCCGTGTAGGCCTCGGGGTCGACGGGCCCCTCCCCCCACTCTGGATAGATGTTGGGTTCGTTCCAGATCTGATAGTACTTGATCCGGCCCTCGTATCGGCTGACCACAGCGTAGACGAAGTCCCCATAGTCGTCATAATCGTCAGGGGGAGCCAACGTGCCGGCCTCGTTTCCTGTCGCTCGACTCCAGGCAGGCGGATTATCCAGCCGTGCGATGATCTCTATCCCGTATTCCTCGGCCAAGTCCACGATGTGATCATACTTCACCCATGACGACATGTCGCGCCCTTGCCTGTGATCCCGGAAGATTCCCTTGCCCTCTATCTCGATGTCCTCCCAGGGGAACTCCTGTCTGATCCACTTGAAACCGGCGTCCCGAATCAGGCGAAACGTACGATGGATCTTCCAGTCGTCCACCTCCTGTTCCAAGAAGGTGTTGATTCCGTGGGGGTTGACGCCGGCGTGGAGGATAGGCACGTAGGGGTCAACCTGTGGTGAGGGACGCTCCAGCCTGATCAGCATGAGGGCACCAAGCCCCTTGACCTGTTCGCGCAGCTGTCGCTCTCCGGTCCATTCGGGCAAGATGCCGGGGACCCAGGCCAAAAGAATGAACAGGCCCAAGGCCAGCAGAACGATCAGACCGATCAGAACTGATAAGACTCTTCCCTTCCTCGACACTCGTCGTTGTCCCTTCCCCGGTTGACGGACGGATTATACTCCCCCGGATTGCGGAGTCGCAAATACTTGCAGGATTCGCTGCCTGCCCGTCACTATCATGTGCAGAGCGAGTCTTCTATGGTCGACTACGGTTGCTGCACGATAAGGAAGTCTTCGGCTGTGCGCCGAGGCGAGCGGTCTGTCAAACCGGAGAGGCGCTAAGCTTGGTAGCGTCTGAGCCACTTGGGGGCCACCTGTCGGGAGGTGTGCCAGCGACGGGCCGTCTCGCGGATGGGGCCAATCTCATGACAGGTGGACACAAACCGAAGTCTTGCCTTGATCCTGCTTATAACGTAAACTTCCCTGTAGGCCAAGTCTGCCATAATCGCTCCTTCTGCTGGATGAGGTAATTCCACCATGCTTTCAACAGAGGCCTACCAGACTTGGCCACTATCTTTGTCAGCACCTGGTAACGATCTCTTGGCGCAAGCACTACTCGCTCTTGACAAGAATTCGAAAATGTGCTATACTATCAATTTAGCGTAACGAGGTTCCACCTCCTATCACATGTCTTCGGGAGTGCATCTGAATGGTTCAAGAGTCAGGAGGAGCGGGTTCAGAAATGCAGAAATCTCTGTTTGATCTGGAATCGCCAGCAGCCGCCACCACGGCGAGGAGCGGAGACAGGCGCAAGTCCTATGCCCGCATCACCGACGTCCACCCCTTGCCTCGCCTTGTTGACGTTCAACTGCAGTCTTTCCAGTGGTTCACGGAGCAAGGTCTCCGTGAACTGTTCGAAGAGACATTCCCCATCAAGAGCTACAACGGCAAGATGAGCCTCGAACTCATTGACTACCGGTTCGAGGAGCCTACACACAGCGAGCAGGAATGTCGCATCATGGACATGACCTACTCAGCCCCTCTCCACATCAGGGCTGCGTTGGTCAACGAGCAAGGCGAGCGGCTGGAACAAGATGTCTACATGGGCAACTTCCCTCTCATGACCGACAACGCCACGTTTATCGTCAACGGTGCGGAGAGGGTGGTCGTGAGTCAGCTGATCCGTTCCTCTGGCATCTTCTTTACTGTGGAAGAGGACAGGAAAAGCGGCAGACAACTATGTTTGGCCAAGCTGATCCCGTCCAGGGGGGCCTGGCTCGAGTTCGAAACGACAAAGAAGAACGTCGTATCGGTGAAGGTAGACCGCAAACGGAAGATACCGGTGACGGTCTTGGTGCGAGCTCTGGCTGCCATTTCCGCAGATATGGATGACCCCATAGACGACGTGCTGCGGGAGGGCACCGACGAGGAACTCTTCGCCCTCTTCGAACGCTGCGATAACATGCCGGAGCGAAGCTACATAGAGGCTACCATCGAGAAAGACCCCACCAAGAATGCCGAGGAAGCCGTGGTGGAGTTCTTCCGGAGGATGCGGCCCGGCGACCCTCCCAACCTTGAGAACGCGAAGAGATACCTTGAGTCGCTTCTCTTCAGTTCTCGCCGGTACGACCTCGCCAAGGTGGGGCGCTACAAGCTCAATAAGAGGCTGGAATTGTCTTTTCCTCTCGACCAACTCACCCTGACCAAGACGGACCTGATCAAGGTCGTGGAACGAATGATCCTCATCAATAATGGTGTCGACGGGCCCGACGATATAGACGCCCTGGGCAACAGAAGGGTCAAGACTGTCGGCGAGTTGATCCAGAATCAGCTACGGATTGGTTTCCGGCGTATGGAGCAGGTCGTGCGAGAGCGGATGAGCACAAAGGACCCATCGCAGATCACCCCCCTTACCCTCATCAACATCAGGCCAGTAGTGGCCGCTGTCAGGGAGTTCTTCGGTGGTAGCCAGCTCTCCCAGTTCATGGATCAAACCAACCCCCTGGCCGAACTGACTCACAAGCGACGTCTTTCTGCCCTAGGGCCTGGAGGACTGCGGCGAGAAAGAGCGGGGTTCGACGTCCGAGACGTGCATGATAGCCACTATGGGCGCATCTGCCCCATTGAGACTCCTGAGGGCCCCAACATCGGCCTCATCGGGTCTCTGGCCACCTATGCAGAGATCAACGAGTATGGCTTCATCGAAACGCCCTACCGGAAGGTGATGAACAGTGTACCCAACGACTTCCACGCTCTGCTGGGGAAAACCCTGCGCGAGGACGTGGTGGATCCTGAGTCTCGCGAGGTGATCGCGACCGCCGGAACGGTGATTAGCCCCGCGGTGGCTGAGTTGATAGTCGAACTGCCCCTGGACGAACAGGTGCCGATCCGTCCCATAGCCACCAACGAGATAGTCTACATGCCCGCCGATGAGGAGGAGAAGCACGTCATCGCTCAGGCCAACGCAAAGTTGGACGAAAGAGGCCAGTTGGTAGAGGATCGAATTGAAGCACGGAGTCGGCGAGAGTATCTGATCGAGCCGGCGGAAAAGATCGACATGATGGATGTCTCGCCCAAGCAAATCGTAAGCGTGTCAGCCGCTCTCATACCCTTCCTGGAGCATGACGATGCCAACCGAGCGCTCATGGGTTCCAACATGCAGCGCCAAGCAGTGCCCCTGGTGATGCCAAAGTCACCTACCGTGGGAACAGGTATGGAGCGGCAGGCTGCCCTCGATTCAGGTCAGGTGCTGACGGCCCGCGAGCCTGGCAGAGTGGTGAGTGTCAGCTCGCAGAGCATCGTGGTCAGAGACGATAATGGTGATCGAACCTATGATCTGCGCCGTCACAACCGGTCCAACCAAGGCACGTGCATAGATCAACGACCCACCGTGCATAAGGGGGACTACATCCAGAAGGGGGACGTCCTCGCCGACAGCTCGTCCACGGAGAATGGAGAGTTGGCGCTGGGCCAAAACGTACTGGTAGCCTTCCTCTCTTGGGAGGGACAGAACTTCGAGGACGCCGTGGTTATCAGCGAGAGTCTGGTGCGCGACGACAAGTTCTCCTCGGTACATATCGAGAAGCATGAGATACAAGCGCGGAGCACGAAGCTAGGCCCAGAGGAGATAACGCGCGACATCCCCAATGTGGGAGAGGAAGCTTTGAAGAACCTGGACGAAGAGGGCGTCATCTGTATCGGGGCTGAAGTCAAACCCGGGGATGTTCTCGTGGGCAAGATAACCCCCAAGGGCGAGACAGACCTCACGCCCGAGGAGAAACTGTTGCGAGCCATCTTCGGCGAGAAGGCCAGGGAGGTCAAGGACTCATCTCTTCGGCTACCTCATGGTGAGAGGGGCAAGGTGGTTTATGTCCGAACTTTCACACGCGAAGACGGCCATGATCTCCCGGCTGGCGTGGAGAAGCTCGTTCGCGTCAGTACCGCTCACCTATCCAAGGTGACAGAAGGGGACAAGCTGGCCGGGCGCCACGGCAATAAGGGCGTCATCTCCAAGGTGGTTCCCGTCGAAGACATGCCCTTCATGGCTGACGGCACCCCCATTGAAATCATCCTTAACCCCTTGGGGGTTCCCAGCCGAATGAATATCGGGCAGATTCTGGAAACGCATCTCGGGTGGGCTGCGGACCGCCTGGGTTTCAAATCGATATCGCCGGTGTTCGATGGAGCTGATGAAGAAGAAATCGTCGCCGAGCTAGCTCGCGCCTGGTTGATCGACTGGGCCTGGAACAAGGTGGCAGAAGAGGCCTGGCAGTGGTTGAGAGATGAGGAGTATGAATTCGAAGATCTGACTGATGATGACGAAGCCCGCACGCTGTATCTCACCCACTTGCTGGGCGACGAGGGCTACGACGTAGAAGCCCTGATGTCAGACCGGAGGTATGCCCGTCGTAGCGTCCTGGAGCACACGGTGAGAAAGCTAGGATATGATCCAGGCGAGTTCCTGGTGTTGGAGGATGATAGACGACCCGTGCCGGAGAGAGAGAAGGCTGACAGGCTGGCTTGCCAACTCTGCCTGCGATTGTGGTTGGAGGAACTCGGCTACTCCACAGACGACGTTGAGGACCAGGAGCTGGAACGGCGGGCCGGGCAAGCGAGCCTGGAGACCGGCCAGCCCATTCCAACCTGGGGCAAGATGATCCTCTATGACGGTAGGACAGGCGAACCTTTCGACCACCCCGTGACTGTGGGAACGATCTACATTATGAAGCTCGCACACCTCGTAGAAGACAAGGTGCATGCGCGATCCACTGGGCCTTACTCGTTGGTCACTCAGCAGCCCTTGGGGGGCAAGGCACAATTCGGCGGCCAGCGTTTTGGAGAAATGGAGGTATGGGCCCTGGAAGCCTACGGTGCTGCCCACACCTTGCAGGAGATGCTGACCGTCAAGTCAGACGACGTGACCGGCAGAGTCCAGACGTATCAGGCAATCGTAAAAGGTACCAGGCATGGCCCGCCGGGCATACCGGAGTCCTTTCGGGTCTTGGTCAAGGAACTGCAGAGCCTTGGGCTTTCCGTGGAGGTCATAGACGGGCATGGCAAGCGGCACGAATTCGGCAAGGATGATGTGTCAGAAAGAGACTCCCGTCTGCGCCTGGAGCCAGGGTTTCCAAGTGAATTGCGCATTTGACGCATTACAGAAAATGTGGTAGAATTACTATTTGTACATTCAAAGCCTGCCCGCCACTGACCATCGTGTTAGGGGTTGTCTGTGACGGGGTTCAGTAGAGGTAGCGTTGCCAACTGTCAATCAGCTAGTCAAGAAAGGTCGCAAGAAGAAGAGCAAGAGGAGCTCAGCTCCGGCGCTCCGTTATAGACACAACGCCCTTCGCCAACGGACGGTGAGGGATGCTAAAGGGTCTCCTCAAAAGAGAGGCGTTTGCACACTAGTCAGGACGATGACGCCCAAGAAACCCAATTCGGCGCTGCGCAAGATCGCAAGGGTGCGGCTAACCAACGGTATCGAGGTGACGGCATACATACCCGGCGAGGGTCACGGCCTCCAAGAGCATTCGGTGGTCTTGATTCGTGGGGGGCGTGTAAAGGACCTGCCAGGGGTTCGCTACCATATTGTCCGCGGTGCCCTGGATGCCAGCGGCGTAGAGGGTCGTATGCGCGGGCGATCCAAGTACGGCACCAGGCGGCCGAAGACGAGGATCTAAATCATCCCCGTGAGATGCACCTGAGGTGTCTCTTTTGACAGGGAGTTAAGGTACGAGAAGAAGGATACATCGTACCTGCTGAGGAGGCTTTCAAAAAGACTAGAGTTGGTGATCGGCTAGTCTTTTTGAATGTGGGGACTAGGTGCCCATTTTGACATCGTCTTCTGAAGAGAAGGGTAACATACTTGTAGGAGGGTGCCCGCCAGGATAGCCCAGTATCACTGAAGGGCTGGATGGTGGGGGCGAGGGCTTGGCAACCCGATTGGTGCGATAGCTCTCGGCCCCATGTTTTTGCATTGTGAACGGAGGGAACAGATGCCTAGGCGATACAGACCCCCTCGCAGAGAAGTGGAACCGGATCCGAAGTACAACAGCGAACTGGTGGCGAGATTCATCAACCGTCTCATGCAGCGGGGAAAGAAGAGTGTAGCTGCGGGAATCATGTATGACGCCTTCGACATAATTGAGGAGCGCACTCGTAGGAATCCTTTGGAGGTCTTCCATCAAGCCTTGGACAACGCCACTCCAGCTCTGGAGGTCCGATCTCGGCGCGTAGGCGGGGCAACCTACCAGATACCTGTTGAGGTGCGACCAGAACGGCGCACCTCTTTGGCCATACGATGGCTCATCCAGTCTGCCCAGGCTCGGAAGGGCAGGCCCATGGCTGAGAGGCTGGCTGACGAACTAATGGATGCTTCTCGAAACACGGGAACCACGGTAAAGAAGAAGGACGATACTCACAAGATGGCGGAGGCCAACAGAGCTTTCGCCCATTATCGCTGGTAGCGGGAGTTAAGGATGCCTCGGGACTATCCCCTGGCTCGGACAAGAAACATCGGCATCATTGCCCATATAGACGCCGGGAAGACTACGATCACCGAGCGTGTCCTTTTCTACACCCAGAAGATCCATCGCATGGGGGAAGTGCACGACGGCACAACTCAAATGGATTGGATGGCCCAGGAGCGGGAGCGAGGAATCACTATCACTGCTGCCGCCACGAGTTGTTACTGGCTGGATCATCAGATCAACATCATCGATACGCCGGGTCACATAGATTTCACAGTGGAGGTACAGCGCTCCCTCCGGGTCTTAGACGGAGGGATCGTTGTGCTGGATGCGGTAGCTGGAGTCGAACCGCAGTCGGAAACCGTTTGGCATCAGGCTGACCGTTATAGGGTACCGCGTATCTCTTTCATCAACAAGATGGATCGCCCAGGGGCTGACTTCTGGCGCTCGCTGGACATGATAGAGAAGAGACTGGGAGCCCGGCCGGTGGCGATACAGATCCCTATCGGCAAGGAGCAGCACTTCGAAGGAGTTGTGGACCTGATTGACCTCAAAGCTCTGGTCTATGCCGATGAAATGGGAACTCACCAGGAGGAACTGGAGATACCAGCCTCCCTCCAAGAGGAAGCGACCAAGTGCCGAGACACACTGATCGAACAAGTAGCGGAAACCGATGATGCATTGGCGGTGAGCTTTCTGGAAGGCGAGGATATCTCTGGTCAGGAGATAAGGCGGGCCTTGCGACAGGCTACGCTGGAATCAAAGCTGGTGCCAGTGCTTTGCGGCTCTGCCCTGCGCAACAAGGCGATCCAGCCCATCCTGGACGCCGTGATTCACTATCTGCCTTCACCCTTGGATGTACCACCTATCGAGGGCATCAACCCGCGGACCGGCGAGAACGAGACGCGCCATGTTGAAGAGCAAGGTCCTTTCTCCGCCTTGGCATTCAAGATTGCGTCCGATCCGTACGTCGGTAAGCTGGCGTATGTCAGAGTCTATTCGGGCACATTGAACACCGGCTCCCGGATGCTGAACTCGACGAAAGAGCGAAAGGAGCGGGCGGGACGCCTTCTCCGCATGCACGCCAACCATCAGGAGAACATCGACGCCGTATATGCGGGCGACATAGCCGCCGTGATTGGACTGAAGCACACCTTTACCGGGGATACACTGTGCGATCCCAGTGCTCCCATCATTCTGGAGTCTATAAAGTTCCCGGAGCCCGTCATCTCCGTGGCTATTGAGCCCCGCACCCAGGCGGACCAGGACAAGATGAAAGAGGCCTTGGACCGCCTGGCAGAGGAGGATCCAACCTTTCAGGTTCGGCTGGACAAAGATACAGGTCAGACCTTGATCTCTGGCATGGGCGAACTTCACCTGGAGGTTCTTGTAGACCGCATGCTGCGGGAGTTCCATGTGTCAGCAAACGTGGGGAAGCCGCAAGTATCGTACCGAGAGACCATCACCAAACCTGTCCGGGCTGAAGGTCGATTCATTCGGCAGACCGGGGGACACGGCCAATACGGCCACGTTTGGGTGGAACTGGAACCCTTGAATAAGGGAGAGGGCTACGTCTTCGTGGATGAGACGTCCAATGGTGTGATCCCCAAGCAGTACATCCCCGCGGTCGATCAAGGTATTCAGGAAGCTATGGAGAGCGGGGTGCTAGCCGGTTATCCCGTCGTGGACATTAGGATCAGGCTAGTAGATGGCTCCTTCCACGAGGAGGATTCGTCACCCTTGGCCTTCAAAATCGCAGGTTCGATGGCCTTGCGGAACGGCGTACAAGAGGCCGATGCCGTCTTGCTGGAACCGATAATGAAGCTGGAGGTGGTGGTCCCTGAGGATTTCATAGGCGATGTCATAGGCGACCTTAACTCCAGACGCGCCCAGATAGAAGGCATGGAAGCCCGGGGCAACGTGCAGGCCGTGCGGGCTCATGCCCCGCTGGCTGAGATGTTCGGTTATGCCACCGCCCTGCGTTCGCTGACCCAAGGCCGCGGAACCTTCACTATGGAGTTCGATTACTATGCCGAAGTACCCACAGCAGCGGCCTAGCGTACGCCTATCGGCCGGGAGAAGCGACACGAACTCCATAGGATCAGCTTGAGACCGTGGTTTGACAAGAGAAGGAGGACCGACTGTATGGCGAAGGAGAAGTTTGTAAGGGACAAGCCTCATGTGAATGTGGGCACGATAGGTCACGTGGATCATGGCAAGACCACGTTGACGTCGGCTATGACCAAGGTATTGAGTTTCAAGGATCTGGCGGAGTATCGAGCCTTCGACACCATCGACAATGCTCCGGAGGAGAAGGCTCGTGGGTTGACCATCGCCATCTCTCACGTGGAGTACTCGACGGAGAACCGTCACTATGCCCATGTGGACTGCCCTGGTCACGCTGACTACATCAAGAACATGATCACTGGTGCGGCGCAGATGGATGGGGCGATACTGGTGGTGAGTGCTCCTGACGGGCCTATGCCTCAGACGAGGGAGCACGTCTTGTTGGCTCGTCAGGTGGAAGTGCCCAGCATGGTGGTGTTCCTTAACAAAGTGGACATGATGGACGATCCGGAGTTGTTGGAGTTGGTGGAGTTGGAGTTACGGGAGTTATTGGACGGGTACCAGTTCCCTGGGGATGAGACACCCATTGTGCGGGGTTCGGCCTTGGAGGCCATGAACTCCTCCAGCACAGACCCTGATGCT
>JABAOC010006131.1_pt1 | contig 38986 bp, 49 predicted proteins | sample 7062161 | NCBI WGS metagenome assembly JABAOC01 (sample SAMN14538625, study PRJNA623070) | marine sediment metagenome | biome: marine biome [ENVO:00000428]; feature: marine pelagic biome [ENVO:01000023]; material: deep marine sediment [ENVO:00002113] | place: India: Gulf of Khambhat ... | reverse complement strand
AGTTTACATACTTGCTTTGCGAGTCTCGTCCCGACTTCTGTCATCGGTTTATAGATTACATTTCCCGTATATTTTTCCCTCCCTACAACTCCCCGGAGCTTTGCGACCCATTCCGCTAATAGGACAATTTTATTTCGCATCTCTGACGGAAGGTCTGGGATAGAAGAGACTTTATAATCGAGAGCGCGCTTCCCGATCTCTGAAAGCTCCGTCCGCATCTCGTCACCGAGCGATACATTATCAAGGGCTCGCATGACCGCTTGCCTTCCGCCTCCCCCTTTGATTCTATATTTTAAAAATCTCTCTCCCAGAGATGTATTAAGCGCGTGAAGCCCCTCGATCGCCGGGGTGACTCCCGCTATTATTCCGAATTTGCTTTTATAATTCCTTTGAATCCCGTTCCCGAATTGCTTTTGTATTTGCCCGTCATAAGCATCACGCAGGACTCCGAAGATTTCGTCGCGGGCTAGAGAGTTCATTGATAGGATGGTCGTAAAATCTTTTATGACTAAGACTTTCCCGTTGAGCTTTGGAATCAAGCTCGGGTCTCTTCCCCCGAAGTTTGCTCCGGATATAAGCGCGTGAGGAGTCAAGCTCGTCGTCGTAAATATCAATGGAGCATCGGCAACGGACATTAATATCTCGGTCTTACTTCCTCCCGGCGGAGCGACCATAAAGAGCCAGAGCGGGTCGCCGCTCAATCGATTAGCAAGGAAAGAACCGAACGCGACTTCCACCGCTTCGTAATCTTTCATAAAGAGCCATCGAGAAAATACTTCCATCACTTCGTCCGGGGGAACTCCCTCTCCTGTCGGCTCGACTGGACCGCTTTGATACTCGCTGTCCTGGCTCGGGGCATCATCGAGGAACGATTCTAAAATCTCCATGACCTTTTTAGCGTCCCGCTCATTTTCGTGATAGAGGTCGCGGAAATCAAATCCGTCCGGAAAATTCTCCGGCCATTGCACGAAGCGGACTCGAGCCGCTATCCCCGATAATCCTCCCGCGATTCTTTCCTTCCCTCTCTGCCCTGCGTCATCATTATCGTAGCAGACAATAACATCTTTTCCGTCGAATAAAGAGAATAATCTTTTCGGGAGAATCCCCGCGCCCGGAGATGCGTAAACTTGATCTTGAATCTTTAAAGAGCGGAGACATTCCCATAGAGCCATGCCGTCCCAGTCGCCCTCCATTATCCATACTTTTTTCGTCTCCGTATCTCTGGGAGAAGTTATCAAGCTTAATTTTGAACCGCTCGTCGCTAGAACTTTCTTTCCTAATTGATAACGACGAAGATCAGTCGGAGAGCTATTCATGTTCCCGCGTGCTGCCCATGTAAAATATATTCCGGACCACCCTACTCCCCATGATTTTAATGTTTGCGGTTTGATTCCCCGGCTACGACTAAGCTTAGAGATTAAAGCTCCAGTGATAGCCGCTTGATGTTGCTCCGAGATTTGTTCAAGGAATTGAGAGAAGTTCCCGGAGCGACCACATACTTTACAATCCCAGAGCGCGGACTCTTTATTCACATAAAAGCGTTCTTTCGAGCTTCGACAGAAAGGACAAGAGCCGTAATGTTGAGTATCGTTCTCTCCATTCCGCTTGAACCCGAATTGTTCAAACCCCTTTATCTGAGCCATGCTTGTCTCTCTCTTTCATACTTTTAACCCATGCCGCTAAAGCAGTGAGTTCGTCCTTTGTTAAATAGGAATTATCAGGATTAGCCCGTGGATAGTCTATATCCTCCATTAATTCCTTCAATAGTTCAATCCGATTTTTGTCCTTCATTTATGACTCCATCTTAAATTCTTTTTTATCTTCCCAGTTTGCGGTTGCTACATCGAACTCCACTTCCATCGGTATTTTAAAGTGGAAGTCCTCCATTAAATTTTTAACTCCTTTCATTATCTCCCGCGCTTCTTTTAATCTTCGTCGGGGGTATTCGATTATTATTTCGTCATGGATAGGGAGAAGCGGTTTAACTTCCCCGCTTGTTTCTTTTCGTAGGAATGGTTCGACGCGGACTTGAGCCCGCTTCAAGACTCCGGCAGCGGTCCCTTGAATCAAATAATTAGCTCCGACATATGCTTTCTCCGGGGCTATATGAAGGATTCTCCCAAAGAAAGTTTTAATGTGTCCTTGCTCTCTGACTTGCCGCATTATATCCCGTTGAAAGGATGCTAGCCGGGGGAATCGATTCCGGTATCTATTATAAGCGTTGACCGCTTCGCTTCCATAGAAACCGAGCGTCTTTGACATTTGCCTTGCGCTTGCTCCATATGGGATAGCGAAGTTCGCGTTCTTTGCCGCGTCCCGTAATTGCTTTCTCCGCGCTCCCTTTGCTTTCTTGAATGTATCGAGATAGAAAGTTTCCGCAGCCAGAGCGTGAGGGTCTCCGTCCGGCTTGTTAAGCTCCGCGACCATTGCTTCGTCCCCGGAATAATGAACGAGGAGTCGAAGCTCGATGCCCGCGTAATCAATATGAAAATTAATATGTCCCGGTCTGGGACGAAAGACCTTCCGCGCTTTGATCGGGAAGGGATTCATAAGCGTTGTAGCCTTTGCGACATTTTGAAGATTCGGAGTTTTACATGATTCCCTTCCCGTTTTAGCTCCGAGAGTTTTGATTTCCGGATGGATGATTCCGTATTCGTCGGCTAGCTCGATATATTTTTTCAAGGTCGTGATTCCCTTCAACCATGATCGAGCTTTCAATAACATAATGATTGCGGGACTTTCTTTCTTTGCGTTTAACTCGAGTAAGAATTCTTTCTTAGTCGTCGGCTCTCCCGTCTTCGGAGTGCGAGCCAGGACGGGGAGCTTCTCGAATTCATAAAGCAACCATCGGACATGGACATCTCGATGTGGATTGATTCTCCGTCCACAATATCGCTCCAAATCATCGAGGACTTTTTCCGCGTCCCTCTTTAGCTCTTCGATATAAGCGAGAGCCGCTTCTATATTTAACATTATCCCGTGACGCTCCATATTCATGGTAGCGCGTTCGAGCTTTAATTCTGTTTCGTATATCTCTTGAAGTCCTAGTTTCTCCATTCGAGGGAGAAAGAATCGGAAGAGAAGCATTGTTCGGACGGCATCTTGATGTTGATATTCGTCCATGAGATATTCCGGGACCAACGAATAATTAGCGTAGCCTTTAATTGCTTTCTCGTCGTCCTTCGTTATCCCGGCAAGCTCCCATGCCAAGTTTTTTAATTTATGATCGGGGTGATTGTTTTGGATAAGATTTGAAAGAACAAAAGTATCGTGGAATGGATAATCGTCATCGAAGCGGAAGTCGAATAGATTCTCCGTTCCGGTCATATCGAATTTAGCATTGTGCATAATAAGGGGAACGCGCTTCTCGATTAATCTCCGGAGATGGATTCGACTTTTAAGTCTCCGCTTATTATCCCCGTCCAAACGGAAGACGCGAGACTTTCCATTCCAGTCACAAGTCGAATAGGAAAACATCTCCGCTCCATTATGAAGCCGCTTCCCGGTCGTCTCTATATCATACGATAACATAAGTCCCTCTCTTAGATGGAGAGCGGGCTCCTCTCGAAGCCCGCTCCACCGGTTACCATCTTTACTTCTTTTTCGGTTTTGCTTTTCCGCCCTTTTTCTTTGCGCCCTTGACTGCGATTCCGTTTCGCGTGAGAGCTTCCGTTTCCTCTTCCAGAAGTTCGCCCGCGTCCCATTCGTAGTCGCTCATGGCGGCGACGAGATCATCGAGGGATATATCTTCCGAGATTCCCTCGACTTCACAGGCCTGTGCGATTGCGAGAAGCTCCACGAGATTATCTTCGTCCGGGTCCGGGTCGGGGTCTCCGCCGGAGTCATCGTCGTCCACGATCTCGCAATCTTCTGCCGCGACTCCGTAAACATCGTCATCGACTTCGACATGGAGTTCGCTTTGATCGGAATTATCGGTGACCTCTCCGATAAGCTCGTTCCCGTCTTCGTCCTCGAATTTTACTTTCGTTCCGACATCGATCGTCGTATCCCCTTCCGCTTTATCCGCGACTCCGGTTTCCTTTTCGCCGGTATCCTCTGGGGAAGATTTTCCTCCCCCGTCTCCGCCTTCGAGAACTTCCATAACGCGCACATTGATAAAGTCCCCGGAGTGCTTGATTGAGCCGGTATAAGTCGGAGCATCGTTCTGTATTGCTTCGAGGGTATCCGGAATGTCCTTCGCTTTGTCCGGAGCTTCGTAACCCATCTTTTCAATCCATTTAGCGATATAATAGGGACCGCGGTCCGTTTCGAGGGACATCATATCGCGGACGACTTCCCCTTCGTATTCCCCATCGATTACGAGATGCTCACGCGCGATATAAAGCTTCCCGCTTGACTGCGCTTCGCGGAGTTCCGCTTTCTGTAACTGAAAAGCGTAAGTTCCATCGGGAGGACCGGGAGGGGTATCTTTTCCGTCTTTCCAGTCATCGTTCATTTTGTTTAAGCGTTTTTCAAATTCTGACATTTTCTTTAGTTCCTTTCGTATTAAATTTATTTTTTCTTGTTAATCTTCTTTAGCTTCGTTCCGCTTTTTTTAACTGCGTCCTTTTTTGATTGACCTCCTTTCGATCTCGCCTTCGTTTTCTTGACGAATTCTTTAGCTGTAGCAGATGTCTGCCGGGTGGGGAGAATATCTTCCGGAGCTATCCCGGAATAATTCCCATTGAAAGCGTCATGGATAATGCCGTAAGTCTTTTCCTTTTCCATCGGAAGGAACTTCGGGAAATCTCTTCCCCCTGCCGAGCGAGCCCCTGCCCATACCATCTCGTCCCCTTCACATATCAGGATTCGAGCGGGAGCCCCTTCGACTTGCAAGTATTCCGCATAAAAGAAAAAGTCCACGAGAGCTTCCACGACTCCCCGCGCTTGATTACTCATAGTCGGGAAGATGCGCGTATATCGATCTCCGTATCGGGTCTTAACTTCCTGTTCCTTTGAATGAGAAACGAATCCGACTCCGAGACCCGCTTGACGGAGTTTATGGATTTGCTCGGTAAACTCTTGCTTGACCGCTCTCCATGATTTACCGAAGTCTTCTGTTCCCGTTGAATCCGTTCCCGGATATTCGATTCCCCTTTCAGAACAAACCCAATCGAGGCACATATCATAAGCGCGGTCAACTGTATCGATTACGACATGCTCGAATTTTCCTCGATTCTTTTCTAAGAGCTTGACTCCCTCTCGGAAGATTGCCCAGTTATGGACTCCCCCCTCTTCGTGATTGAATTCAAAGATGTCAAGTCCTTTCGTTCCCGGCTCCGTTGAAAAGAAGAGCGCGTTCGGGAATCCTGAAAAGATCGTCGACTTTCCGATCTTCTCTCTTCCATAAATTAATATGGTGTAATGGGAGAGGTCTTCGTCGATTCCTTTCCTCTCGGTCGGGAGCGCGAGTTTATCCGGAACATTAAAATTTTTATCCGCTTTGGATAATTTATGTTTCCGTCCTGGCTTCGGTCCCGTCCCCTTGCGCCGAACAGGTTTTGTTGTCGCTTTCTTTTTCGCCGGCATCCTCTTCCCCCTTTCCATTCACTAATAATGAGTGAATTATTGCATCGAGGATTACTCCGTCATGTGGAAGTCCTTTATCGCGTAAAGCGTTTTGAATATCTTCACGAAAGAGTTTAACCTCAGCCCGGAGTTTACTAATTCTATCGTGGAGAATGTAAGTTCCATCTCCATCAATATAGTCAATCATTTTTTCGACTATAAACGATAGAAAATCATTCATTTGTCCGAGCATTGAAATTTGTTCATCTTTAATCACTTAAGACTCCTTTCAATTTTTAGTCAAGCTCCGCGAAGAGCTTTCTTGTTTGGACATATCCGGTCATGTCCCCTTGTGCACAGGCTGGAAGGAATTCACAATTCCATCGACCTACGCATCCGGTCCGATTCCGGCGCGTGGAATTGAAATTATCTTTTACCCAGTCCGCGTATTCAAGTAAAAGAATTTGAAGTTCTTGTTTAAACTCTTCGATTGCTCTTCGAGTATAACGAACTTCATATCTTTTAAAATAATGCTCCGGCCGCGCTTCGACATCTTCTTTCATTCTTTGCGCGAACTTGACAAGAGCTTCTCCATTCTTTTGACGAAGACTCGGTTTCCGGACTACATTATATAGAACACCGGCGATCTTCTCCCGGAACTTTTCCTCTGCTGCCGCAATGTAAAAGATATTTTGAAAATCGACAGCGAGAGCGTCCATCATTCCGAATTCGTCAATCTGTGCTTTTGTTTTTGTTTCGAGGAGCCAGAGTTTCCCCTTTAAGCGGAAGACTCCATCCATTCGTCCACGAAGTAGGATTCCGCCCTCTTCGCTTATATCTAGATCGGGAAGAGCACGAATCCCGAAGACCGGTTCAAGCTCCACCCATTCTTTCCCCGCGTCTTTCTCTCCCCAGAATTCGTCGTAAGGTTCGTAAAGAGCTTCCGCCATAGCGAAGCACTTTTCTTTAACTTCAGTTTTGATTCCGGAGTGGAGCTTATCTTCTTTCTTTAGGAACTCTTCGAGATCAAGAATCTCGTCCGGTCCGCACAGAGTATAATGATCTTCTAGGAGCTTATGGAATAAGCTTCCAAAGAAGAGAGACTCTTTCGGATTCGGAGACATCCATCCTTCGAGAATCCATTGACAGCGAAGAGAGCAAGCTTCAAACGCAGTTAACAAGCTCTGCGTGACTCCATCTTCGATTTTATATTTTTTCCTTTTCAATCTTCGTCCCTCACTTTCTTGAATACTTCCGAGAGATTCCGTACAAAAGTTCTGAATTCCGGACTCGCGACTCCTCCCCGTCTCGCTAAATGAGCGGGATGCCGGAGAGGGATTCCACCGGGAAAAGATTTTGAAAGGTTTCGCTCTGGGACTCTCCCTAGAAAGACGATAAAGCTCGGACGAACTTCGAGATAAACATCTTCGAGATTCTCTCGGCATGCTCTTATCTCGTCGCTAGTCGGTTGCCGGTTATTCCCGTTCTTTTCGTCAGTCGGTCGGCATTGAACGGAATTTGTAATATAGAAGCTCGGAGCTTTATCGAGCCCCGCCATCTCTGCTGCCCGCTCTATTCCTTTATTTAATATCCGTCCTGACATTCCGATAAAAGCTTTCCCTCTCAAGTCTTCGCTTTGTCCCGGAGCTTCTCCAATAAAGAGAATCTTCGCCGGAATCTCTCCGCGTCCTTTGACTTGATTACGGCGGAACTTATGCAATCCGCACTTTTTGCAATTCAACATTACAACGCTCCTTGCGCGGCGAGACCCATTCCGACCGCGTCCATCTCGTGAGAGGTTTTTGTTTGAGGAGCCCATTCCGATTGACTGAAAGCTTTTCTAACTCGCTTCTCTGTGACTGCTTTCGGTAGCTGCCCTTTCCATTCTCTAGGAGCTAGAATAATCGGGACACGGATTCCCCGTCTCCGAGCAATGTCCGCGAGTCCCCCTATCAAATACATGAGCTTGAAAACATCTCCGCGCTGAACGGAAGCGAGCCCGGTTGAATCCGTGAGCCATGCTTCCGGAGCTTCCATCACGAGCGCGTTTATCTGGAAGGTAGCGAGATGTCCTTCAAACCATGACCAAATTGCTTCCGCCTTTGTCTGCCAGTCCGCCGAGCCTTTCGGTTTGAAAGAGCCGGACGAGTGCGGACATTGCGGATTCCTTTTCCCATTAGTCGGAAGGATGGAATAAAAAGCCCATCCCGTCCCCCCGAGTCCCGGGTCGATAAACATAATGTTTTCTAGCTTCTCGTTTTTTCTTTTTCCTCTCTTTGGGAACATGAGAGTTTGATATTGATTGTAGCCGCTCAATTATTACACCTCCTCTCTCTAAAGTATTTTAATCGAATTCTCGACAGAACTAAATCGCTTCTCAATCCTTTGACGGAAAGAGCGCGTCTGTTATCCTCGTCGACTGAATCCTTTACGATTAATCGAATATATAAGAGCGGCCCGCCTTTGCTCATGGAAAGGATTCTGTCTTCCGTTTGCTGGACCGCAGTTAATCCCGTTGGTTCGTCATAATAGATAGCTGTATCCGCTCCGGAAAGATTCATTCCGGCATTAGCGATTTTTTCTTGAAGCAATAGAACCCGAATCTTTCCCGCGTTAAATGCTTTGCGATATTGCTCCCGCGTCTCGAGTTTTGTTTTCCCGGTGATGGGAACGCACTTAACATGCGGGGAAAGGAATTGATTTATCTCGTGGAGAATATCATTATAGGAGAACCATACTACGACTTGCTCTCGCTTTAATTCTCCGAGTAAAAGATTTTTAAGCTCGACGACTTTCCCTCCCCAGACGAGACCCTCTTCTTTTTCAATCAATCCCCCGCACATCTTCCGGAGCCATATATGTTTTTGTGTAGCCCATATCGTCCGGTAGGATTTTCCCTCGATGCTAGCCTCGAAGTCATTCTCGAAAGAGTCGTAAACTTTCCGAATATCTTTCGGCATCTCAATATAACGATTCTCGTAAATTTTTTCTTTCTCCATTCCCGCGTCTTTGCACTTCATTATGAAAGCGGTCTTCGCTAGTTCGTCGTGCATCTTCTCCCGCGTTCCCGGTTTCGGCATCCATCCGTAATAGCCGTCCGGTTGAAAATACTTCGCTCTGATTTTCCAGTAATCTGTCTCTCCCATAAAGCGACGATTGAGAAAGAGCATCTGTGTTACGAATTCGAGATCACTTTCAGGATTTGGAGTCCCGGTTAATATCCATCGATGCTTGACTCGATTGAAGTATTTCAAATAGAAGATTGTAACCGCCGCTTTGGGATTCTTAATCCAGTGACTCTCGTCCCAGATAAGCACATCCCACGGAAGCGAAGCGATTTGTGGAATCGCTTGATGTCCCTCTTTATTTAATAGGAACCAATTACAATCCTTTCCCGCGTGAAGCTTCTTCAATCTTTGATCTTTAGTCCCGGTCAATAAAACAAAATTCTCGCCTTCCATTTCGAGTTCGTCCATCCATGAACCGAGCGCGGAGTTCGGAGCAATGACCAAGACCTTTGGATTCTCGATCTTATAAAGCTTCACGCGACGAATCGCGACAAGCGTTTTACCTAAACGCATATCCATAAAGAGCGCGGGGTTCTGCGTTCGTAGCGAATAGGCAAAAGCTTGCCGTTGATGTTTGTACATACTTCTCATTTTATTAACTCGAGTATTTCCAATCTGGCCGAAGCATTATCCCGCATAACTCCGAGCATTGAAGATGTAATCATGTCTGCGTCCGGCTGCTTGACTCCCCGGCAACCCATACAAGAATGATGGGCTCGAACCACGACTCCGACTCCGAGCGGTTTTACGATTTGATTGAATGAGTTCGCAATCTCATAAGTTAACCGCTCCTGCACTTGAAGCCGCTTCGAGAAGCACTCGACCAAGCGCGGAATCTTTGAGAGCCCGACGAGATGTTTATTCGGAATGTAACCGAATCCGACTTCCCCGGTAAAGGGGAGAAGATGATGTTCGCACATGGAAGCGAAGCGGATTCCCCGGACAACGATCATCTCGGAATGATCTTCGCTTTCGAGCGGGAAATGTTTTTGTAAAATCTGTTCCGGTTCCATTAATCGACCCTCGGTCATTTCCTCGAATGAATGGAGAACTCGAATCGGAGTGTCTCGAAGTCCTTCCCGGTTGGGGTCCTCGTCAATGAATTCAAGCAAGCGAACGACCGCTTCTGCCGGACCTTCGCTCTCCCCTTGATATTGCTCCCACGGAAAAACAATCCACGGAAGCTTCTTATCATATTCGTTATAGATTTTATCGACGAGAGCCAGGACGGGTTTGTGAAATTTGCTTCGGAACTTTTCCGCGGTCCTTCCGCTGTCGATAATATCATCGACGATTACATCTGCTTTGTTCGGGTCGTCCGTTGCTCTCCCGGTCATGGCAGCGACCCAGACTCCACCGCGGGGAATTCCGAAAACGAGATTTCCCGGAGTGAGTTTCGATGTTATCTTTTCTTTTAAGCGAAAGAAAACTTCCTCCCATGTCATTTGATATTGATTAGTTTTTGCGTTTGAAGACTTAGCATCCATTCGGGATTCTCCTTTACATATTCTAGGGCCGGTTGAATATCTCCGGACATTGGCTGAATGTAATACCATGAAGCGTCGAATCTCTGGCGAAAAAGCTTCGGGTCGACTCGCGGGTCAAATAGAACTTTAAGCTCCGCGATTTTATCCGGGAAAAACCATCCCGAATAATCCGCTCCGAATTTTGGAGAGACAGTTACATGGTGCACTTGACGGGGAATCATATCCGGATTTGTCCCGTTCGTTTCGATTGCGATATACCATCCCCGATTAATAAGCTCTCCGACGAGGGGGAAAAGATTTTGATTCGTCGGCTCTCCCCCGGTGAGAATAAGCATCGGAAGGGGAAGTCCTTCCCGGGTATGGGGAGCATACCAAGACAGGAATTTAAGAATAGTTTCCGTATCAAATTCCATAAACTTTTCGTGCTCCGTATCACAAAAGTTACATTCGAGATTGCATCCGGCAAAGCGGAGAAAAATCGCGGGCCTTCCGGTCCACCTTCCCTCCCCTTGTACGGAATAGAAGATTTCGTTTATTTTATATAACACGCTTTGCTTCCCTCCGTCTCTTCGACCTGAACCTCGACGCATTTATCGCCGATTAGTCCACAAAGAAAATGCGCGATTCTCTCCGCGGTGGGGTTCGGGATATGCGTGTTTAAATTTTGATGATCGAGAAGCTCTGTTATCACGGATTTGATTTCCCCGAAGTCGAGAACCATTCCTTGATCGTTAAGCTCTTCCGCTTCACAGATAACAGTTATCTTCCAATTATGGCCGTGGACCTCCGCGCATTTTCCCGGATGCTTCGGTAAATGATGGGAAGCGGAGATCGAAAAAGTTTTTTCTATTCTGTACATTTATTCCTCCCTTCGATAGATTGTCGGGTCGTTAACTCCCGCTTCTTTAAAAGCTCTTTGACGCTCCACGCAGGTCGAGCACTTTCCGCAATGATAGCGCCCTCCCTTATAGCATGAATATGTATAGACATATGGAACACCAAGCTCGATAGCTCCATGTTCCACGATTTGCGTCTTCGTCATTCTGACGAATGGAGCTTGAAGCATAACGGGAGACCAATCGCATAATTGAAGAGCTTCCGCCAGAGCTTTGACAAATTCCGGTCGACAATCCGGATATACTTCATGGTCCCCGGCATGCGCTCCGTAAAACAGATGATTGATCTTTTCTCCTATCGCAAAGGCAGCGGCGATTGAAAGCATAATCATGTTACGATTAGGAACAATAGTTGATCTTAAAGACTCCGGAGTATATTCCCCTTCCGGAATCTCGATTTCCGGAGAGACAAGAGCGGAGTCGGAGAAGAGTCCCATTATAGATTTAATGTCTATTATTCGATGATCGATTCCCAAATGAGATGTAACGACTTTTGCGCTTTCAAGTTCTCGTTTATGCTTTTGCCCGTAATCAAAGCTTAAAGCTAGAAGATCGAAGCTCTCTCTCCTGACATGATATAGCAAGGTCGTTGAATCGACTCCTCCGCTATATATTACGATAGCTTTATTGTTCATTTTATTTTCCTTCCCTTCCCTCGTCCTCTGGGAGCGAAAGCGCGGTCCTCCCGCGTTGTCCCTTCCCTTTGACGAGCGGATACAAGCTTTATATCCGGACGCTTCTTATCGACCGGGGCTAAAGCTTTTAATTCCTGTCCTGTGGGAAGGACCGAGAGTTTGACATCAGGTCGCTTTTTATCATCGGAGTCAAATCCGTTCGCTGCCCACATGACCTCGAGTTTTTTCATTTCCTTTTCCCATCTCCGTTGTGCTTCTCTTTCCAATCGGAGATAATGTTCGACCTCCGCTCGGAGATTTTGCGTCGAGCCCCGGACTGACATCTTTCCCCCGAACGCTTTCCAATTTCCGAAGCCGCAAGGTTGAAGCTCCCAGTTTGTAGCGTCCGTTGAATGGAAAGGGAATCCGAGAATCATATCCCGCGAAACTATCCCGAATCCGTGAATCGGTTTCGGCCAAACCCGAGCGAAGCACTCCTTTACAAATTCTTTCTTTTTTGTTGGAGGGAGCCCGACGATTCCACCGAGAGCTATCTTCGGATAATGCTTCGCAATATGGAAGAGGAACTCTTCCGGCTCTCCGATATGGAAAGTCGGAATCGCGGGGACTCCCGCTTCCCACATCCGCTCCGTATTCTTTAATGATTGCTCTGCCGCTTTCTCCGGAGTGATTCCCGCTTTCTTATCGCTTATAACATCGAGCGAGAAAATCTCGACGAGATTTTTTTCGGTAGCGATTAGCTCTAAGCATTTGTCGATGTAAGCTTCAAGATCGATAGCTTTCCCGGTTGACCATGCGGTGAAAGCTCCGGAGTCGAGCGTCCAATCTCTTATGTCATAAGCTCCCCGCGCATCGAAAAACATATCGAGGAAAACATAAGAGACCAAAAGAGATGGTCGCGTTTCGTATTGAACCTTTTTTGTCATTTTTTTCCTTTCTTTAGATTTAAAATGGAATGAGTATCTCTCTCTCTCCCTGAGTGTTTATAACTACTAAGCATTGCAGTAGTAGCAACAAAGTATATTTTTGGATTCATTTTTTCCTACCGATTTAATCCTTTCGTTACATTTATTGCATCGACGAGATAATTCTTTTATGTTTTCTTTTATATTGATTCGTCCCTGTCGAGCAATTTTAAACGAAGGTAATTCAGATTTATGATTCATTCCGCGCCGAATCATTTCCTTGACTAATTCTCTGTGTCGCTTTCTAATTTGATTTGTTTCAACCAATCCATTATGGATGTACCCTTCGAGACTGATTCCTTTGTTTATCGTCCCGGCAAACATATGCAATTCGACATGTTCTCCAAGTAAATGTTGATCACACATTAATAATGGATTGACTTTCCACATTCTCATGCTTTCCCCTTTCTACCGAGCTTCTTTACCTTTTTCTTTGGAATGCGAAGATTAGCCCAGTCGACCAAGATATTTAAAATAACATCCTCGTCCTTTTCGTCATCGTCCCAAAGCAATGCCCGCGCTTTCTTTATAACCGCGCTTGCTTGCTTGAAAGATTCTCCGGTGAAAACGATCTTCAAGCTTTCCTCTCCCGGATGTCCGGGGAGTTGTCCTGGCTCTCCCGGGTCGAACTCCGCATCGAGAAGAGATTCCGTTTCGAATTCCCGGAAGCCCGTAACTGAAAGATCGATTCCGCTTTCTTTAAGATCGTGCATAATGCCCGCGACTGTTGAGAAGTCGAATTCGGAGAGATCGGAAGTTTTGTTATCAGCGAGAGCGTAGGCCTCTTCGTCCTCTGGGGAGAGATGGAGGACGCGCGTTATTTGGATTGTTTTCCATCCCAGACGAAGAGCCGCTTCATGGGTTCCGTTTCCTTTGAGGATAAAGCTCTTCTTTCCTACGACGAGAGGAGTCCGCTGCCCGAAGGTTTCAAGGGAGCGCATGACCGCTTGAATGTTTTCCTCGTCATGGAGTCGCGCGTTCCGGGGATGCTTCTTTATCGAATTGATTTTAACGCTCTCTATTTCGAGAACTTCGTCATTTAATTTTTTCGCCATTCAATCCTCCATGCTGTGTTAAATGCTCCATATAGACCGATGCCCCGCTCCCTTAACAGGGGGCAGGGCATTGGATAGAGAGCGGATTATGTTTTTTCGAGATTAGCTTTTTTTGAACTTCTTTATCAGAGCGGTGACCTTTCCATCTCCCGTGATGGTCTCACCGTCTCCGCGCTTTCCTTTCGAGGATTGAATCCGAATCGTTCCTTCCGCCGGAGCTTGCTGTCCCTTTTTCAGAACGGATTTAATAGCGGCCTGAATTTGATCGAAGCTCAATCCGCCCTTTGCCAGCGTCCGAATAAATGTAGTCGCGGGATATTTGTCCATTATCAGGATGCGGGCTCCGCCTCCGCGATTGCTTCCGTCCGCTGCCTTTTTCTTTGCGGGGGATTTTTTCGCGCTCTTCTTGGTCGCGCCCTTTTTCGTTGCTTTCTTTGTTACTTTTTTAGCTCCACCTTTTTTTCCTAATTTTTTTGCCATTGATCTTTCCTCTCTTTCTTTTTTTAAATTTTGGCGTTTAACTCGAGCCGCTTCTTTTTTATCTTCCGCCTCAATCGTTATATGAGATTCGCAAAGTCCGGCTTGTAACTCGCGCTTCGATTTGAGGACTTGTTTACAAAGAATTCTCTCGGGTCCGCCATAAGCGCAAATAGGCTCGGTAATATCCGTCACGCGCTTCCGGCGAACCCCGGTCTTCTTTTTCTTAGCAGTCTTTTTTAATTTGCGTCCTGCCATAGAATAGACTCCTCTCGATTTGTATTCCATAATATATTCAAGCCCGCGTTGACCAAATGCTTCGCGGACCGCTCTCTCAATCGCTCGGTCCATCCTATTAGCGCGAAAGATTTTTGTTCTGTTCGCGGGGATAGGATGTCGGGGGTTAAAAATAATAATCCGAATTCCCCCGCGTCTCTTCGATGCCGCTCTAATAACAAATTGCGAGCCGAGCCATCTCGTCTCTAGAGCTTCTAAAAGATCACGGGTAAATTCCCGGATATGCTTTTTCCGTTTGGAATTAATTTTTAACTCCTTTCGTTTTTGTGCTCCCCCGGCAGGGAGCGATTAACATAAAATCGCTATAATCATTATATATAATATGGGGATTTTTGCAACCCCTCCCCCCTATTTTTTTAAATTATTTTTAAAAAAAGTGGAAATAATATCTAAGTGCTTGATTTTAAAGGAAAAATTTATGAAAGAAAATCACCAAAATAACAGGAAAATAAGCAAAAAAAGAGCCCGCTCCGACCGGACGCAGATCGGAGCGAGCTTTCCACGAGAGGAACGAAGCTTATAACAAATCAGTTTTCGGTCGCGTTTTTCATTGCGGCGACAGCTATCTCAATCAAAAGATTGATCAGCCAGTTTTTACTTTCGATGTCGGGGACTGAATCCTTCAAAGCATCGACCAATCGGTCGGCCGCTTCTTTTGCTTTAACTTCCCCGATCTCGTCCGCAAGATCGACAGCGACTTCCTTCACGATCTTAAGGGCGAGGTCTTTGTTATCGTCTATGAACTCCAGAACTTCGGGACCGAGTGAATCTTGAAGCCAGTTAAAGAGATCAGAAACCAATCTCCGTAACAATTGAAGGACTTCTTTTACCATATCTCTTAATTCTCTCATTGCTTTGACTCCTTTCAGTCATTCGGGTTTATGTTTTGCGTCCGGCTTTTTAATTTCCTTTCCAGCGTTTCCCGCCATGTCCGTACCCGCAATCGACATGAACGAAAAGCGACTTTCCATAATAGCCGAGCCGGTAGGGTCTCTCTGGGAAAGATTGATCTACAAGCTCGGCCATTTGATAGAATTCGTCATAAGAAAAATACTTCCACTTTCCCTCTCCCTTAATCGGAGACGGAGTTAAATCCATAGCGCAAGGAGCCGGCCAGTTTTCCGAATCGACTCCCGGTGGAGGGTCGGTGTGCATCGAGGTGTCCGAGCTATTCACTTTCCGATTATAAGCGCGGTGCCGATACGCGCTCGTGACGGACATTCCTTGCTCGGTATATTTATCCTTCCCCATTCGATCATAACGAATAAGATTCATAAATCCCCGGAGCCTTTCCGCAAATTCGAGCGTGTCTTTGTATTTAGGAATATGCTCTTCTTTAATCGGCCGGGGTTTGAATCCATGCGCGCCGTGAGTATAAAGCTCCCATGCCTGAAAATGGTCGCTTAATTGCCGGCCTCTTTCTACTTCGGACATGATAGACTCCTTTCAGTCTTTTATATTTTCTATCTTCTCGGTAAGCTTCTCAACCGCGTGAACTAGGTTCTCTTGTCCAGTCGATAGCGAGTTTAAAATTTCGACCATCTTTGCTTGATTAGCGAGAGAGCTTCGCGGAACAAACCATAAAGGGACTCCGTCCTCGTCGAAAGTGCAATGTAGATCATAAAGCCGGCGGAGTTGTTCTTTTTGCTCGTTCGGGAATCTATTACAAGATAATGGAGAAACATCATCTTTCTTTCCGTTTAAGCGTTTATTGATAAGAAGCTTTGTAATCCCGATTAGTCCTTGAGCCAGGACGATACAAACTCCTATGATTCCACCTACCTCTAAGGGGCTGATTTGCGATACTTCATTCATTTAAAATTCCTTTCAATTAATCTGGAATCTCTAATTTAAAATAAAAATCGTTTGGGGCTAAACTATTCCATGCTCCTGCGTCGAATTTTTCTGCCGGGATTCCGTCCGCATATGGATTACCTGCTTTACCCCAGACTTCCCACTTGTTAACAAAATCGTTAATATTAAGTCTGAAAACTTGATCTTCTCCGGCAGCGGACAGAGACCAAGAACCATTATATTCGGCAAGCTCTCCATCGGGATACGGATTCCCGCCCTGACCACGCGGTTGCCATGTTATCCCGGAAGTTCTTGACGTGACTAGCCAATATTTTGTATTTTTTGCTAGAGTTATTTCAGGACTAAATGTAAGGGCTAATCCATAATTAGGTCCGCTAAATCCATTAGGAACATTAAATGTAAGACCGCGTTGTATAAAAGTCCCCGGAAGACCTCCACTATCTGTATAAAGGTCAACAGTAATTATTTGCCCAGTTCCGACTGTGCTTTGAATATTCATCCATATAGCACCAGCGAAAACATTTCCACGCGTGGGAAGTTTAAAGCTCATACCGTATTGAGTTCTATTAGCGGTGACAGCTAAATCACCGTTATTAGCAATTCCCGGTAAATAAGCTTGATTTGTTTTAGGAGAATCAATCTTCATAACATATTGAACTCCACCAGTAAGAGTTGGTTGTTCTCCAATAGGGAAAGTAATTCTATAAGTATCTTCAACTGGAGGAATTATTCCTGCCGGAATTATAGTTACATTACTTGTCGCTAAAGCCGCACCGGTTGGGAATCCTGAACCATCTGCCGTATGAATATATGCTCTAATCTCTCGGCTAATATCAAGACGACTTTTTAAAGTTAAGAATATACCGGAAACTTTAAAGTTTGCCGGTTGCTTAAATCCTTGTGATATTTCGTTAGTATCTTCGTCAAGAACAATATAAGTATCGCCGGCAAACGGTTCAAAGAAGCTAACCGGAATCGGTGGGTCGACCCATTTTCTACATAATAAAACTAGGGCATGATTTTGACTCTTATCAAATCTATGAGTAACCCCGAAAACAGTATAAATTTCATCTAGACTTTGCGGTGGATGTATAAATCTTATCGGGTCTCCTATATCTATATTCAATACTTCCGGAAAAACATTTGATATAGTTAATTCTAATCCGTTGCCGGGTTCTTTAAAGAGTCCTAAAAGATAATTAGCAATGAACGAAGCATAAGTATTATCAGCGTCCGGCATTAATTCATTATCTAAATTAAATTCTTTAAGACCGTATTTTAACTGACTTGCTGCATCTGTTTGAGTCTCTGTAAACGCTCCATATGTAACATTTATTTCATTATAAATACCATCATGTTCTATTGGGATAACCGCGGCATCAACTGCCGGGTCATCATAATTAAAAGTATATTTAGGAGTGTTATCATCTAACCATAAATTTGTTTTAAAAGTGTATATCCCGTCTGCCGATATAAAGTGATGGTGCTGTCCGACTTCTACCGCAAGGGCAATTGATTGAAAGGCATTCGCATCAGTAAATTGTATGTTTTCTAAAATTTCCACATCTGCGTCTAGAGAATATTCACTCGGAGATAAACCAATATCAACAAGAACTGCTTCGATAATTTCGTCCGCAGTTTTTCCAGATAAAAGCGCCGTAGTTGTTTTCTCTTCTTTAAGTAAATAAAATCTATCTGCCGCGGAAACAATAACTGTTTGAGTATTAAATTTTAAATCCGGGTCTATACTTCTTATAAATCCTCTAAATATATTATATGTTACAGCACTAAACACAGCAGTTATTTTTATTTCAGCTATTACCCTAAATAATCCAAATAAATCACTAGAGGTATTAAATTGCGTATATCGTTTATCCCTATTATCTAGAACTAAATCCGCCCGTCCCTCTTTTATAGAACCATCTACTTCAATTTGTCCTCGATTAGAATTTACGCTTAATACATCATCGGTAATGTCTTTAGTTACTGGAGACCCTTCCACGATTCCTTCAATCTTAAAATATAAGTCCCATCCGAAGTAAGTTATCCATGTTAAAATATCTTGGTCCCATCTCCACGCTTGACCACCTCCATATGTTCCGGGATTTTCAGCCGCTATTCTAGGATAATTTGCAACATCGTTACCTCCCGTTCGCTCAACAGCTAAATGATAATTTGTAGCGGCTGAAAGACTTATCGCGGGCGAAAAGAAAAATATTTTATTTTGATGACCGCTAGAAGGTAATATATTAATTGGAATCAATGTTATACTAGTCGCTATTAAAGTAGACTTATCGCTTTGATATAATTTAACTCTTAAATTATCTCCGGGACTTCCGGACTTTCCGACTTGAAATGTAACTTGAGTTAATAAAAACGCACTAACAGTTGTAAAATCCTGACCCATAAATCTAGTTGTATTATTTCGACCAAAAGAGACTCCCGTATTTTGATTTAATTGTTCAATAGGAGTCGCCGGGTCGACGGTATTACTGATCAATTCAATAGTATAATCTGGCTTCGGCATTATCGCGTTTCCTCTCTATTCAAAAACGGTAAAAGATTTTGCGCGAGTTCTCGCATCTCGTCAGGTCGTCCAGTAAAAATTCCGCTTTGATTTACAGTAATATTTTGAACAACTCTTTTTCCTCCCATGCCTCCCATTCTATCTAATGGAATAACCGCTTCCGGACCTCTTTCACCAACCAGACCTAAAGTAGGTCTATTAACTATACCCCCATTAGCAAACTTAAATATACCTAAAGCAGCCCGCTGTGCCGCCTGTAAAGCGTTTATTCCTTGGGCTCTCTGGGGAGCACTTCCTACTCCACCTACAGATGGACCTACCGTTTGTATTATAGAGGCAACAGCTCTATTAAACTTTTTGGTTGGTAAAGTAACTTCTGTTTTCTTTAATTGGGCACCAAATGACTGGAAGGTTTTCTTTACAGGCTCTATAGCTGTTTGTGCTGCATTAGATAATTGATTTTGAGCCTGTGCTATTCCTTCGGAAACATCGCTCATTATACCGCTACCAACATTAAATCCATCAAACGCAGTATCAAATTCAATTCCTAGATTTTCGGCTTGAGTATTTACATTATCAGTAACCATTGGTATTTCAGAAACAGTTCCTTCATTAATTCCTGCTACAAGTTCTATCCCAGTCTCAGTCCCTTTTTGTTTTGCCTTCTCCGGTAAACCTGCAAAAAGTTCAGCCGCGGTGTCCTCGACTGATTGAATTCGAGCCACGCTTTTTTCAACAACATCTGCTAATTCATCCTGTAAAGAAATATTTTCAGTTATGGAATCATCTATCTTGTCGTAAATATCAAATAATTTATCCGCTTGTTTTTCTAATATTTCGAGACCAGTTGCTTCAAAAGCCTTCTGTAAACTTTGCGCTAATTCACTGAAAACTTGTGCCACCACTTTCTTAATATTATTAAGCTTAGTAGTGACTAGGTTAGAAATAACAGTCCATACAAGTTCAGCCTTTAAACGAACCATCTCCCACATTTTAAATAGAGCCGCTCCCAAAGCAACACCCGCTATCCTAACAGTTTCAAATCTTTCCGCCAGAATGGTGCCAATTTTCCATCCTACAACAAATCCGGCTACAGATGCCATAGCCGCACCAAGAAAGCCCATAGAAACAGTTAATGCTCCGGAAGCAGTCGTGGCTATTCCTAATTTAAGAGCTAAACCCGCTAATCCGGGTATAAATTTAGTGAGTAATAATCCACTTCCAACAGAGATTATACTAGACAATGCAGCCAATCCATTAGCCACTCCACCCAAAACAAGTAATAATGGACCAATTGCTGCCACAACTCCCAAAATAATTGTTCCCATCCGTAATAGATTCGGATTCGATTCCGCTAGCCGTGTAGTAAGCTCCGTTAACTTCTGGGCAAGATTAGTCGCAAATTCTAGAAGACCGCTGTCCGCGATTGCGATTGCCAATCCTTCAAGCGCACTTTTTAATTTAAGCATTTGACCGCGGAATCCTTCCATCTGTTTATCCGCAATCTCTTGAGCCGTTCCTCCCGCTTCGTCTAGCTTTTGGACTAGCTCTTCCATTGCTCCTGTCCCTTGCTTGACGAGAGCGACCATCCCCGGACCCGCTCGCAGACCGAAGATTTCCATTATCTTAGCTGCCGAGACTCCCTTCTCTTCAAGCTCCCGAACGATATTCGTAAATGATTTAACCTTACCGTTTGAATCAAAGAAGTTTAATCCGAGCTTAACGATCTCTTCTCCAGTTTTGTTGAGAGCTTCTCCGGTCGGAGTTACTGCTTGACTGATTCTAGCAAGCGCGCCCCGAAGCGTGGTTCCTGCCATCGAAGCTTGAATGCCCGCGTTACCGAGAAGTCCAATCGCTGCCGCCGTATCTTGAAAAGGAATCTCCATTCCAGCCGCAAGGGGACCGACAAATTTGAACGCTTCTCCTAATTGTTCAAGATTTGTATTTGTTGAAGTGAAAGTCTTTGCCAGAATATCATTCGCCGACCCTAATTGCTCGACCTCCAATCCATAACCGGTTAAAATATTCGTGGTTATATCCGCCGCTCTTGCGAGATCAAGATTTCCCGCTGCCGCTAATTGAAGGACTTTCGGAGTCGCTCCGAGAATATCATTTGTTTCAAATCCTGCCATAGCCATAAAGCCCATAGCTTCCGAAACTTGCCGAGCTGAAAACATTGTCGTCCGTCCGAGTTCCTTTGCTTGCTTTTCTAGCTTCTCGAAGTCTTCTCCCGTAGCTCCAGTAAGAGCCGCGACTTTATTCATTCCGAATTCAAAATCTCCGGCCGTCTTTAAAGTCGCGGCTCCTAAACCAAGAATGGGAGTAGTAAGCTTCAAAGACATAGATTTTCCGAGCGCGGACATCTTCTTACCGACCGCGGTTGCAGTATTCCCGAATGAAACTAATCGCCGCTCCGCCTTTGCGAAAACAGCGGTCATTCGGTCTTGTGCAATCAATCGGAGTTCTAGCGTTCTTTCAGCCATTTGCTTTGTTCTCCAGTTTAATTTGTTCCGCTATTATGCGCTTTAAAAAAGCGTATTGAAGCGGGGTTAATTCATGAGGGGGAGCTAGTTGTAGTCCCGTCCTGGCTATCATCCCCGCCAGTTCTAGCCCGCTCTCTGTCACGAAAAAAGGCAGCGGCTTTTTCCTCCGCGCTTATTAGATCGGAAACTTCCATAATCTTTTTTACAAGAACTGATTTTGTATTCCCTTTGAAGACTACTTTCTTAACATCATTTATGGAATACTGATCTCCGCCTTTTACATTGAGTCCGCACATTAGAATATAGAATTCGTATTCCGCTTGATTAAGATAGATTCGTTCTGCGTCTCCCTCAATCTTTAAGTTTTCAAGATTGCTAATTCCACCGGATGCTTTCAGTCCTTTAAATAGCATAGCTTCCGCCGTAGTCTTTTCTCCTTCCGTCATCGGACGAATAGGAAAGACACCCATCTCCGTTTCACACTCGATGGGGTCATCGATTCCGGCAAGAAGCTTTGCCTTAGTCATTAATTGTTCATGTTCTTCCATTTTAAAATACTCCTTTCTAGTTTACTCTTATGAGTAGTTATAGATTGATGTGCAAACAGCGTTAACGGCTTCGTCGTTTACAGCATCGTGCAGAGCCATTATTGAAAAGCTCTGCGTGATTCTTTCCCGTCCGCTGGGAGAGATAGTCGGGGGACTGGTCATTATCGCCCGATGGATATTAAAATCTACGGTCCCGATATTTCCGCCAGAAAGGGAAATCTTGTACATCTTTTCTTTGGTTCCGTCCGGGTCGGGTCCGGATGCCGCTCCCCAAAAATCTTGAAGCTCGACAATATCCGCGAAGTTGAGAGTTAAGTCCATAGTGATTTCAAGGTCTCCACCATAGATTTTTTGTGGATGACGGTTGCAAAGAGTGACTCCCCCTTCCGCATCGGCATTGTTGCCGATTACGAGAGAAAGACCTTCGACCTTCGCGCAATAATCAGCGAGACTTCCGCCATAATCCGCTTGCTGGATTCCGACCTTATGGAAGGGAAGCGGATATCCCTGTGGAATCTTTAAATTAGAAAGCGCGACGATTGCTTCGTTCTCGTCTTTTTGAGCCATGACATCCAGCGTGACATTTGCCCATTCTTTCTCGACTGCTAGGGTTAATTGATTTATTCCTACACCGAGGAAAGTGTGTTGAAATAAATCTTTTCCCATTTGGAAAGTCGCGGACGGGATGATTTGATCATTGTCCGACTTGATGGTGTGTTCGAAAGTTCCATGGTCATAAGTGGTTGTATAAGCTTCGCTTACCGTCCCACCAGTAACTTTCATGACTCCGGTCGAATAATTAATTGTCCCGGCTAAAGTTCCGGGAGCATCGGCGACAATATTTCCATATCCATCGTCGTGACCATGTTGGACCGCTCCCGAATCCTCGATGATAACTGTTCCGGGAACTACGGGGAGATTTACGAGAGTCGCGTTTATATCTCCGTTACCATCGGACGGGGTCGCTTCGTCAGTTGTTGTGGATGTATTATCCACAGTTGTTTTATCTCCGAGTAAAATCCATAGCGGATAATACAGCAGAGGCGGGTCCGCGACGAATTCAACCGTTCCGGCGGGAATATACATTCCCGGAGAATGGAAGCGAGCAATTCGTCCAAGACCCCCCGGTTTGATTAGTTCGGCACCGTCAGGTGGGTTTATGTCGGAACTAGATTGATCGATATGAAATACCGCGGGAACCTTTGTTCCGTAAACCGTTTCTTTAGCGATGCCGAGGTAGCGTAAAACTTCTCCCATTTTCTTATACCTCCGATAGAATTTGTCGAGCTTCCACTTCGATAGCTGCGCCGAACAGAATTTCGTCTGGAAGTTCGAGTGTGAATTCCGAATGCCAAAGAGTCCGGACTATATCTTGAACATATGGAATTGAGTTAATAGTTAAATGCCGATCTGGTAATCCGGTGATCGGGTCCCATAAGACCGCGCTTGCTAATTGGAGCGCAATCTCCCGCGCTTGATCATGGTCCTTTGTATTATATGAAGCCGCGACTGCCATCAAAGTCCAGTTAAAAGTCCAGTTTTCTTTAATGGTACACGGCGAATTATCATCAACAATAGATGGAGTCGGAAAAATTCTTACATAAGGATTTTTCAAATCTCCCCATCTCAACGCGCGACTATACACAACTCCTTTTACATCTGGAATTGCTGTATCTATAATGCGTTGAACTATTGCATCTTCTACAGCTATAATTGCATCCAGTAAGGCCATTTTATACTCCTTGCTTAGTCGGGTCTAATTGATTAAAGGTAAACGCGACTTCTATATTTGTTGTTAAAATTCCAGTATGGGTTCCTTCCCTTACATGGAACTCCAAATTCAAAACTTTTATATACCGAGCGATTCCCCAAAGTTCTTGTTGAGAAGCAAGGGCAACTTGAATATCGTCCTGCGCTCGTCCGAGTTCTTGGTCGAGAAGAGCTTCGCTCGGAAGCTCGATCTCGGTATCGATTCCGATTATCAGTTTTGACTCGATTATCGGATAAAGCTTCACTTCTTGCTCTTCATTCAAAGCGGCCATTGTCATCGTTGGTGTCCCGCTTGTCTGCTGTGAAGATATGGAATATCGATAGACCTTTTTTATATCGTGATTATAAGGCCCGTCGACTCCGATAATCCGGATAAAATCAATCCGAATGTTTCCGGTCGGTATTAAAGTGCTTGCGTCCTGTACCGCTCCGCCGAGAGTGAACCATTTTAAATCAGTGATGTTCGGAGTTCCCGCTATAAAATCGGATTCCGTAAGCGGGTCGAAGATGATTCTATTCCAGCCGCTCCCCCTATCGTTGACTTGATCTCTTAGATCGGAATGGAAAAGGAATTTTCCGTACCAATTTTGAGCATCATTTCCGGCGAGGATTCCCGCCGAGAATCCGAGCGGTGGATTATTTTGATAAACAGATTTGTCCTTGATAAAGATAAACGCTTCTACTTCTCCCCCTGTTCCATCGAATCCAGTCCCGAAAGTTTTCTCGACTCCGAAGTTTGTATCCGCTCCGACTATATGACCGAATCCTACCGAGAAAGTTCCGATTACCGCTTGATTATCGAAGATAAGCTCCGGCGGAGAAGCTCCCCCGGTCGGAAGCCATGAGGTCACATCATAAAGCACTACGAAATCGACGAGGACATCTCCTGTAACGAAAGTCGTCCCGCCGGTCACGCTTTTAACTTCCATTTGGACCCATGCGATATTTGTTTTATCAGGATTCCCGATTATCACGGGCGGAGAACCTCCGGAAGCTCCCCCGTCTATATTGACAGATACCGAACCCCATTGCCCGGAATTAAAGGCGGAGCGGTTATATGTAAATTCATAATAATTAGAAGCATCCGTTCCGAAGCGAACCACAACTGAATTATTAACCGCGATTTGGTTTACATCATTAAAGCGGAAGACCATAACTCCGACTTTGAAAGTCGCGTCGAATCCTTCCGCGAAAGTCCGAGTCAATGCCGCTTGAGTTCCCCCGCTCCCTTTTATGAGAGACATACATCCCGGTAGATTGAAAGGAACGATCGGTCCTGTATATAACTCTGGGGTAAGAGCTTGAAGACTCGGCACCCATTCGTCGACCGATGCTTGATCGTTAAGCAAATCGACCGGAAGGAATGGAGGTTCCGGCAGAGCATTACTCGGCTCGACGATAAAACCGGATTGAATCGCCGCTAGAAGATTCTGTATCCGCTGTAATACCTTTTCTCTTATACTATCACCGGGCATCGTTAAGTCCTTTCTCGAAAGCTTCTCGAACATCTCTCCTAAACTTAGGAATAAATTTCCTCCATTTACTCCGGAGATTCATTCTTGGTGGAATGTTCCGGGAATCGTCTCCGTATTCATGGGTCGGAGCATAGTCTTTAACAGTATCGATAAACCAAACTGAAACTTGAACAAGAAAGATTGAAAGCTTTACTTCATGCCGAAGCGCGTTATATAAATTGCTCGATCTTCGAGCGAGCCTATCCCGCGTAGTCCTACCGGAGAGGTGACGATTTTGCATTAACTGACGAAAGAGAAGCGCGGAGACATTCCATCTCTGCACAACATCTTTCTTTATGAAGCCCGGTGCCTTTTGCAAAGTCCGGCGCATTGACCGGAATTGCGTATTATTGAGCTTCGTTGTAACGAGGGGAGCGACCATTATATTGTCATCCTTCCGTAAGAGCGAGCCATTCTCTTAAATCTCTTCGTCCGATCTCCTAGCTCTCTCATTTGTGTCCAATCCTGCCCGATTCTCACGACAGCGGCTCCGAGATTAGGAATCTTTTTAAATGTCGATATGATTTCAAGCGTGACCGCTTCGGCAACATCCGGAAAAAGATTCCAGAATTCCTCTCCCGCGGTTATCGGTTCTGTGAAGTTAGCCATCCCGCCGGTATATGTTATCTTCAAAACCTTGCGTCCTGGCTGGAACTTCTGGAAGAGATCAATCTTCCCGGTTTCATAGTCGACATAATATTGATCGGCATCGATCTCTGTTTCCGCTCCGAAGACGCGAAGCGTATCGTAAAAGATTTTGACATCTTGTTGATCATCGACCGGCCATGCGCGGAGCGATATCTTATTCGTAAATTTTTCGATATCGATGACTTCCGATTGCGCTCCCTTTTCGACAATGCGGTCTGCTATCTCTTGAAAGTCATAAGAGACTCCGAGAATCAAGCTCGTAAGAACAGCATCCTTGTCAACAACGGATTCGGGCAAATCCATTGCATTTTTTACGGTCGCTAATTCGACTAATTGTATTTGCGCCATCATTAACTCCTATTCAAAAGAGCATCTGTCCGAGTCCCCGCATTTAGCGAGAGCACGCTTCACCGCTCCCTTATTCCATCGGGTCCGTAAAGTTTGTTCGTGAGCGCGGACGATTGAATAATCGATAAGAACATAATCGTCGAGCATCTCTAATAATTGATCGAAAACGCAAGTTCCCCATGTCCACGAAAAGAGCGGGCATCCATCGATGCAGTCGTCGGATAATAACCGAGCCGCTATCTCTTCGATAATTTGATCGGAGCTTCCCTCGTTCGATTCGCTCGTAACGCGATAGACTCCGGTCTCTGGATTATGTCTCGTGACCTTGCGTTCCATTTCCTTTTCCTTGTTTGATTTAAGCGGACCCGCTAGCCGGTCCGAGCGATTACAGAAAGGAGTAAACACTCTTCGCTCGGTAGCAGGTCCGCTTTCAATCAATGGGGTGCCATGAGGACTTCCGCTATTATGTTAGTCCCGGCTGCGTAACCGGAACGCTCAATTCGCGGAGCTTGCCCATCATTGCGATTGTGCCGCCCGTGGTGACTCCGGTCGAGACGATATCCACACGGAGATAAGCTCTCCGGAGAATAACTTCGCACGAAGCGACTTTGTCATCATTGGCCGCGACGAAAGTCGGCAAGCTTCCGTTTAAATCGCTTGCGTCGACTTCCACCCCATCTGCCAGAGCGGGGTCGTCGCCAATCCAAACCTGTATCTCGTGGCTTCCATCGGTGATAGTCCCGGTCATAAGCTCTAACAGAAACAGATCGCCGGTCGATACATTGATGATCGTCCCGGTGATGGTTCCGTTTCCGGTGATAGCATTGATCGGAGATGTTCCGAGAAGCACATTCAACAGGTCTTTAAAAAGACTTCCTAACATTTTCATTTGTTCGATTCTCCCTTCGGTTTAATCTAAGACGCGCTTACGCGGCGATCTTGAGTTTCTTGATTGCGACAGGCTGAACCACGCGACCGCCGATTCGCATTCTGCCGGAGAAGCGAACGAGACCCGCTTCGTCGAGAGCGGAATCGATGATCTTTTTAATGGCCATGCGAATACGGAGTCCGATCTGATAAGCGCGTTTAAAATCACCGTAAACGATCGGGTAATCGTTCGCCGCGATGTTCGGCAGGTCTTCGCTTATCCAGTATTGTTTACCGAGGACGGAATTCGGAGTTGTTCCGAATCCGGGAGCCCAGATGTAACTGCCCCCGGTATCCTCTTGTTGGCGAATCTTCGACAGCGTGGCCAGATTGAAGCCCAGAGTAGCGCGGGGCTGGAACTGTGCTTTCAGTCCGGCAACGACGAAGTCAATCAATCCGTTAGGAGTGATGTCGGCAGCGGCTCCGGAGTTTTGCTCCCCGATGTCGGGATTCGCGAGGAGTCCTTCCATCTGTAGCGGTCCGGTTCCGTTTATGAACTCGTCGCCGATTTTCGCGTTAAAGGCATCGGTCATCTCTTCCCGGATTTCACCTTCGAGATTGAACATTACATCTTCGAGGTCCATTTCCGTCACATCGAGATACGCGTACATCTCTTCGAGATTGACCGTTTCGGTTCCATAGGTGAGCCCGGTGCTTTCCGTCTTCGGCTCCGATTCTCCGCGTCTCTTCGCGGCGATGGTCCCGGTTTTCTTTGCCATCACGATAGCGGTCCGCGATGTGGTCCGGACATTTGCAATTTGCATTGCCGGAGTTATTTCGCGGAGTTCCTTTATGATGGTGTTCAGGAATTCCGGGGGAGCGAGATAGCCGCCCGTTTCCGGATCGTTCAGCGTCAGAGCTTTTTCCTCCGTGGTCAATTCGGTCGGGGTCCGCATTGCTTTGAAGGTAGCTTCTTTCGCTTCGATGGCTTTCTCTTCCGAAGCCATCCGGAACAATTCGGGAATGACGAAGTCCTTCCGCTCCAGTCCTTCCGGACCTCCGGCGCGGGGGCGATTCATTTTCGCTTCAAGTTCTTTGAACCGCTTCTCGTTCGCTTCGTCTTTCGCTTTCTGTTCCTTCAAGACTTCGGTCCTGGCTTCGGAGATTTTTCCTTCCAGTTCGCCGAAGGTCTTTTCCATCTTGTCGATTTTTTCCTTCGTCTCCGGTTTCAAGTCGACACCCTCTTCGCGCATCTTCTTGAGTTCTTTGCCTACTTCGAGCTTGTAATCGTGCCAGAGCTTCCCCTGTTCGTCACAATACTCTTTCAGTTTCTCTTGCCATTCCATTTTTATTTGTCCTCCATGAATGGTTAATCGTTTGCGTTTCTCTGGGAGAGAGCTTTGAGTCTCCCGTTAACCGAATCGCTCCCGACGAGCGAGTGGCATACCCTTCCGGGATGCGAGCTACGCGGACCCGGATTTTATCTCGTGCGTGGAAAGCGCGAAGCTTGTCCCCGCGGTGATCTCGTGAAACTTTAGCTCGTCGCTTCGAGCCCATTCTTTAGCGCGTGATAGTTCCCATCCTTTCGATTTGTCAAACTTGACTGATTGTATCGCAATCATTCCACCATCTTTAAGCGGACCTCCGAAAGCTTGAATTGTCTTCCCCGAATCAATCCACCAAGCGGATAGCTTCGAGAAGTCGCTTTCCTTCCGGAGGTTATGTTTAATTGCTGTTGACTGTATTCCATCTTCCCAGACATCGAGACCCATGATTCCCTTCAATGCGTCGAGATGATCGTCGAGTATATTTGCCGCTTCGAGAGTTTTTACATTCGAGATCAAAGCGTCCGGGTGGCAGATCATCGAGCGGGGAGCGAGAGTTAATTCCCCGACTGCGACTTCTTTTAGATGTCGGAATTTTCCCCGGAAGTATTTTTGTATCGCTCGATAGGAGAAAGACATCCCGTCATAAACTTTGTGCTTCAAAAGAAGATACGCGCTCTCGGCTTGCGGTAATCCTCGAATCAATGTTCCGGGAGATACCGCGAGTCCTTTCTTATCCTCGTGGACGAATCCGTTCCCGACCATTTTTGATTTGTCGTGCATCTCGACGATGGGGAACTTTCCGTCATGGTGATCGATCGTTCTCTTAAATGCTCCGGGGTCAACTATATCATCGATCTTGTCCGGAGCGTGGAAGACCGAGGCATGTCCCTCGAATTCGTAACGATCTTCATAAACTTTAAGATCAAGAACTTTGAATTCGTAATCCGGCGCGTTTTCCCATCCTTTTAAATTCTCTTTCATGCGGCTAACCTCGCTCTCCTGAATTGGACACCACATCGGCAACCGGGGAATCTCGGAGGCCTTTCGTGTCCGCTGTTAAATTCGTCATCGAGGGGAATCCATCCGTCCCCCTCATTATCTAAACATCCGGTGGAGACTTTATCATCTCCAACAGTCGACCATCGTTTTTCCATTGCGTTTGGTAGCTCTCCCCGTTCTATCCTTGATCGGATGTCCGAGAATTGCGCTCCATTCACTCCTTCCGACATCTCTGCCCGCGCTATTAATTGAGCGCGATAGTTAATCTTCTTTTGATAGAGCCGATCAATTAATCGTTGTGCTCTCTCTGGGTCGTTCGGGAATCTCTTTCTTATATCCCGCGCTTGCCAAGTGAAAGCGGTAAATTGTCTCGGCTGGAGTCCGATATTTTCCTTCAAAGCTCGCGTTAAGTTCTGGACGCTTCCGGTCGCGTGCAATCTGAAAACTTCGTCGATCGTTCGCGCATTGACGGCAGCTAATTGAAGCCCGACTTCGCTTGCTCGATTCTCTAGCCAATCGTCGTAAGCTTCTTGAGTCGTGAGCTTCACTTCCATTGCGGCTATCGATCTGTTCCAAACTCTCCACCAAAAATCCCTCCGTTCAAAAAACCAATCCGCTATATCGTTACTCCATTGCGTTATCGTTTCCACCGGGGCTCCCCCTATTTGGATGGATTCCCGGACGGGATAAACCTTCCGCTGTTCCTCGATGATGCCGAGCCAATCAAGCCGGAGTCTCCATTCCCCGGTCTCGACTAGCTGCCTTGTGATTATTCCGCTTGTCATTCGTCTTGAAGTTCCTCGTCCTCTTCGGGAGCGGGAGTCCGATCAAGCGTTCCCATATTGAAGCCTGAGACTCCGAGCGTCGAGACTTCCTTTGTAACAGTTAGCTCGTCTGCCATCGGGTCTGTGCTTGCTTCCATCTTTAAATCCGAGCGTGCTTCGTTGCGCGTAATGATTCCGCTGTTAACTAATCCGGTCACGCGCTCCGCTACTTTGTCTTGTTCCTCTTGTAAAACTTTTATCCGCTCTCTTAGTATATCGATAAATTCATTCGGCATTAGTCCGATGATTCGCCAGTTAGTAAGTTCGTCGGAAAGCAATCCCATTAACGGGAACACCGCTTGATCATAAAGAGCTAGGACCGCTTCTCTTCGATTCTCGTAAGTAGCTTGCTGTCCGATAAATTCCGGCGGGACATCATAAACATTAGCGATACGGACATCTTGCGTCGAGAGTCCCTTTAACCAATCCATGTCTTGAGGATTCCATCCGTAAGGGACTAACTGGAGTCCGGGAATCCTGAATACAGGAGCGCGTCCCGCATTTGGGGCTCCTCCATATTCTCCGCGAAGCGCGGACTTAATATCCTTGACATGATCGTCTGTTAAGGTAAGCTCGGAATCTTTATCCACCGTTACAACGAAAGGGGGCTTCGCGTAATTAGCGAGTAAGCTTAGATTCCATGTTTGACCTTGATTCGAGAGATCGACTTCTTGTGCTGCCGCTTGAAGCGGGGACATCGGCTGCATAAAGTTACGAGGATTCGGAAACCAAGTATACATAACATGCTCCGGATTAAGCGGGAAGACATTTCCATTCCAATGCCAAGTAAAAGAGCGAATCGTTCCGAATGTATCTCCGAGTTGAACATCCATATCGTTTGGTGGAATAATCCAAAGCTCCGCAATCTCTCCGCTATCAAGGACATTAGCCCACATAAAACCGCGACCTCCGAGAAGCAAGCTCATACACCAATACTTGATAAACGCGCTCTTACTCTGGAGTGGATTCGGACGGCGCATAAGCATTGAAAAGGGATGTTCCTTTATAAGCTCCGGTCCATCGTCCGCGTCTTCAAAAACTCCGAGCATTATCGCCGCGCAAGTTTTAGAAACAAGATTCACGCATCGATAAACTGTAGTTACATTTTCGTATCCTTCCCTCGATAAAGCTTGAAAGCTTTCATAACCGAAGTCCGAATTATCCCATGTCGAAGCGCGGAGGTCTGCGTCGATCTCGACCGCTTTCAGCATCCACCGAACGACTCTCTCTTTAATAGATTGTTTCGGCATTTTTTACTCCTCACCAAGTTTCCATTATTCTATCAAAGTCCCGAAAGTCTTGATTGAATTCGTGGCCATTGCATTTGACCGGCTTCTCCCCGGTGATTTGCTTCGGGGTCAAGACATGCTCTCGATCATGTTCAGCACAATAATACTTCCGGACTCTATCCGGTCCGCTATCATCTCGGTTATACCGATTCGGCTTTTTAGGCTTCTTGTCTTTATCCTTGCGCGGCTGCGCGTGGAGTCCTTTACGATCTCTTTCTTTCATTGCTTGCTCCTATGAAGCCGCGCTCCCGCTATAACGCGACATCCACCGAATAGCTTGCGTGGTGGAATCAACTTGGTCGTCATGCGCGACTTCGGGGAAGTGCTCTAGCTCCGTTAAATAAACTCTCAACCATGGAGCGCGTCTCGGAGCGTGAACTCTTCCCGCTTCAAATCTTCCGGAGACCGCTGCCGCTCTTGCGACTTTATCAACAACGGGATTAACCGGCTGAACCGGAAGATTGCTTTCGTCTTGAAGCGCGTACAATAAATCCTTTCCGCTTGCTTTCGACTCAATCAAGATAGCGTCCTCTTTCCACTTCTTGTGAGTCTCGATCATCTTCTTTTTTAACTGAGGGAATCTCCATCGACCCCGGACAATATCAAGAAGATAGTACTCTCTTCCCGTATCTCCCCAAATAGTCCCGACTGAATAATCCGCGGTCTTCTTAGACTCGAACGCGGTATCCCACGAGCTAACAACTCTCTGGAAGGGAATCCCGCGAACCGAGCAATCATCGTCGAAGGTCGGGATGTTTATATCTCCGAGTTCGTAATCCTGAACAAAGTCATTTATATCGAGAACCTTCCCGCCCTCGACATTAGGGGTTTGTTGATATAAGCAATTAAAGGAAAGCGGACCGAGACCCTCTTCGATCTTCTCTAAGCGTTCAAGGGAATATCGTTCCGGCCATAGCGCCTGCCCTGGCTCTCTCCTGTCATAAGGTCGCGGGTCGTTTGAATCCTGTTCGGTTTGAATAGCGGGGAAGCGGAGAATCTCGAACTCTTCGTCTTGCCATTCCGGCTCGTTCAGGAGCCAGCCGACGAGATCATCGTAATGCCATCTCGTCATTATAATAATCATAGCTCCATCGGGAGTTAATCGCGTAAGCGCGACTTCCTTGTACCAATCTTTGAGATTCTCTCTATATGTCGCGCTGTCCGCTTGCTTTCTATCTTTGATGGGGTCATCGATAAGAAAGACGGACGCTCCGAGTCCGGTTATCCCTCCATTCACCCCGGCGGCTGAATAAGCGTTCCCGTTAGTGAGCGTCCAATCTGCTGCCGCGCTTCCCTCTGTTCGATCAAGCGTCTCTCCGAAGACTTCCGAGAAGAGAGGGGAAGCGACTTTGTTTCGAGCGGCGCGACCAAAAGTTCGTGCTAGCTTTTGATTATATGAAGCGGCGATAATTGATCTCTGTTCACAATTCCTATAACCAAGGAACCAAGCGGGGAATGTTCTAGAGCAAACTTCCGACTTACCATGACGCGGGGGCATCATTATCATTAACCGCTTGATCTCTCCCGCTACAACAGCACCGAGATAATCACCGATCGTTCGATGGAACCACGCGGGGATGTAATCATGTTTTGCCGCTATGCAAAAATCAATTACATTTCGCCGAGCGAGTTCCGCGGTTATCTCTTGTTCTGTAACTGTTATCACTCCACTCATTACTTTATACCCGATTCAAGTATCCTTCGTAACTGATCATCGGTTAAATTATCGAGGGACGCTTTTGTTTCGTCTATAATCTCATTGCGAATTACATCTGGAACTTTTCCGTCCATGCGATTGATTATCTCTTTCGCTATTCCCTCCCGTCCGTTCATTGCGTCAACTATTAACTTAAGTGCGAAGACTTCTCCGATTGTTGCTGTCCTCATATCGAGACCAAGGTCGGCTTCTTCTGCCATCTTCTTAATAGCGGGAACCTTCGCCGCTTTCTTTCCTAACTGATCACGAAACTTCTTAGCAATCGTTCTGTCCCCTTGTGCTCTTCCCGCCGGATTACCGCTTTGCCCTTTCTGGAACCGATACTTCTCTCCGAGTTTTCCTATGTTGGGGTTCCCTCGTTTCTTTTTTGTTGTCTTCTTTTTCGTCGCTTTCTTGACAGACTTCTTCTTAACTGCTTTCTTTTTCTTCGGGACTTTCTTTAACTTGCTACTCGGTTTCTTGATCGCCATAGAGCTAACCTTAGCTTCCGCCCTCTATATTAATAATCTTCGCAAGGGGCGCAAATCCCCACTACTGGAACAGAATACGCTCAAACAAAAAGCGGCATCCTCACATAAAGCAAGGAGCCGCTTGTCGCATAGCATTTAATAGGGTCCGGGGTATTTTAGAGCTTCGGGTTTGCCTCGATCATCCTTTCCGCTGTCAAGATAGCTTTTTCAAGCGTACTGGAATCAGAATCCCCATGATCATCATAGCGAACATGAATCTCCCCGGTAAAGCGATTATATATCTTCACTTTGTAATGCTGGTCTCCACAGCATCCATAAACGCTAATATCAATCCGGAGAGTTTTACCAATAGTCTCTGACATTATCGGATTCATTACTCCCACTTTCTCCGACGAAGTTCTGCCCATAGAGCCAGGACGAACCCACCGGAGACAAAAATCCCTGCCGCGTAATAATGCTGTCCCGGCAAGCATATGATCGCCGCGATTAATCCCATTACGCATAGACCCTCAATAATCACTTGAAGGACTAATTGTTTCTTCGTCATGTCTGTAACCTCCTCCCACTCCGCGTATTCCGGAGTCCTTTTATCGCTCCGCGCTCGATAAGAGATGTCGAAGTATCTCTCGTCGAACTTGCGCTTATAATATTTAGTCTTCGGATTCATTAAACGCTCGAAGCGTTTGACTAAAGTTGTGCATAGTCTTAGCCGCATTATTCATTACCCGAGTAAAGTCTTTCAATGACTTGATTAATCGTTTCGGAGCGTCTCTTATTGCTCGATCAATCTCCGCCCTCTCTTGCTTGAGCCGGCGCAGCCTTGACTTTAACTTCCGCAGTCGTTTCTGCCGTCCCATCTTCGGATACCTCCAGTTTATCAATGACCGCTGTACAAAGCTTGACGAGATCGAAAGATATATCGAACCATTTATCGAATTGCTTCAAATAGACTAAGGTATGAAGCTCGATTGTTTCCGTCTCCGGATTCGGGGTCATTCTTGTTTGATCTAATCGCATTTGTTTATCGTCGCTCATTTATTTGTACTCTTTCTCGATGTAAGCAATTCCCGCTTTATCGAGAATCGCTTTTACATTCTCCACGCTTACTTCCATATCGAATTCAAAGCAAGTGATTTCAAGAATCGCTTTCGGGAAGCTCGCCGCGTCTTGCTCGATAGTGACTTTATTCACTCCGGGAATAATTACATCTCCCACTTTAACCGAAGACGCTTGACCGCTCGGCCTTAATTCTATTTTTACAACATCACTCATTTTTTAACCTTTCTTTGATATTGTTTTTGTTTTTTATCCCACATCTTTTTACATTTATCGATATGAGATTTAAAATTTGTTCTAGGTCCGGACAAATCTTTGATTATCTCTCCGTTTTCTCCGTATCTTTGATATGATTCCGGAAAACTCTCGTCGCACCATGGACATAAGAAGCTCATTTGTTTAACTTCCTCACTTTCCGCCTTTTAATAGCTTTTTTTATCTGGAAGAAAAGACCGCGCTCCCAGTCGGTCTCCGAGAGCCATTGACCTTTCGTATCATATCGGGAGACTCCCCCGATTGCTCTCTGTTGAGTATCATGGTTCAAACATCGGATAAGAATTCCCTTCCCGTCCGAATCTAGCTCCATGAAAATAGGATTGACTCCCCCTTTATCCGGGCAGGCTGCTTCCATTGCGGATAGAAGCTCGATCAAATCCTTTCTGTTGACGCATATCTTGATAGGACCGCGAAGTCCTTTTAATATCGCCCTCCATTTAGGGAATCTTTCCCTCTTTGGAAGCGAAGCATAGGACGAAGGATTGCCGCGCTCGTCAACAGATGCCAGAGCAACCCGAGCGGGGTCTTTGCTTCGAAGCATCCCGATATATTGAAGCGCGATTCTCTTATCCCGCGACATTCCCTTCAAAGTCTTTTCTATCGCTTCGAGAGACATCACGAGTCCCTCGTCTCCGGGGTCCATTTGATCACCGACCTTATCCGGGAATTGTGCTCGGATAGGGTCCGCCGGAGAAACGGCCATTATAACCGAGCCTTTCCCATTCATAGCAATCGTTGAACCATCGGGCTCGAACCGGACTCCATTCAATCCCCGGTCGAATTGATCTTTACTCGCGACCTTGCTTACTAATAGATTTGCTTTTGAGTAAATCATTTAACCACCTTACTAGCTTTTTGATTTTTAGCTCTTCGCAAATTACAAAGAATAATTCACGAAGAGCTTTGTTTAACTCTTCCATTGCTTCGAGAGTCGTTTTCCTCTTCATTCAAGACTCCCTCCACCCATGCGAACGGGAAGCATGAAATACAGATCGATCAAATCTCTCTCCGCTTCAAGCTTTCCTATTCTACGAGCGAGTTCGGATGGAAAAGAGATGCCTTTAATCTCCGTAAATTTTCCCATTCGAGAGCCGTCCCATTCGGAAAGTTCATACCGCAAAGCGCGAAGATCAATGAAGACTTGAGCTTTCCGAATCTTCACCGCTTCCCTTTTCTTTCTTTGCTGTCTATTCATATCTCAACCCCTCTCCGCTTCAATTCCTTTCGGAAAGCGAACATCACTTCAAGCGTAAAGTCCCGCGCATCGAATCCGAAGCAAGCGGAGCGAGAGATACAAAGCTCCACCGTCTCGTCAGAGATTCCCAAAGCTTCTGCCGCTTCAAGCAAAGACTTTACGCTCTCCGGGGTAATAGGATGCTTAACCGCAATTTTTAAAGCGCGTTGATCAAGGTCAATACTCCGCTCGATAGATTCAACGGAATAGGAAATAACATACCGCATATTCCTAAACCATTGAACAATACTTTTGAATAGCTTTTTCATTCCTGCCCCCGGAGATATAAGTCTTCAAAAACAATCGGAGCAAGCTTGTAAAGAGCATCGAGGATATGAAGAACCATTTCCCTTATTTCCCATTGTGCATGTGGATTTAATCCGCGTTCATTGATGATATGTCTCCACTCCCGGAAATTTGCGCTCATTACGATATTGGTTTCACATGCGTTCGGTAAAAGGAACCGCGCATCTTCGGGCTTGACTCCGGCTTCAAGAAGTACATTATATGTATCTTGAATATCAATCATTGCACTTTTAAAATTATCCACTTGCTTTTTGTCAATGACTGATGGAGGGATTACATACTTAAATCCATCTTCTTTTACATACCGCTGGCTTCGCTGTGAATAAGCGGCAAGACGATGACGAACTAATTGATGTGAACATGCCCGCGATATTCCTTGAATATAGAATGTAGCCGAAGCGTGCTCCAATACGGAATGATGACCGCTCTTGATTAGATGCTTAATCAAGCGAACATCACTTTCCGGACTTTTCTTTCCAAAGCTATCATAACAAACGCGAGCTGCATCGGCTATAATATCTTCGGGCATCATTGTATGAGATTCGATTGTTACTTTCATTTTTTTACTCCTACTATTTTTAGAGCTTGATTAAGAATCATCGGCCAGCGTCCTTCCGGATTCCCGCACCGCTTTACATAAAGATCATGCGACTTAGGATGGACTATCCACACATCCTCTCGCTCGCCCTTTATGCGAACCGGAGTTTTGAAAACCCAAATTAACATACCGACTCCTCCGTCGATACCTTCCCCTTCCATATCTTCCGGCCATGCTTTGCTAATCATTCCGAGCCGCCAATCGCTCCCGATCTCGTCAAGCATCTTGTTTACGATTCCGGTATACATAAGAAGCTCTTCCCGGTCCATCTGTTTTTCGTTTTGCTCTTTCATTTTAATAACCTACTTTTTAATTTGGAACCTCTAAATCCGACATGATTCCAAAAATATTTTTTAGCCTCTTCCTGTGACGGTGCATGAATAATTAGAGACCTTGAAATTTGACGATCTATTGTTACATTTGGAAAAATAGTTCGTCTTTCATATGCAAAGACTCTATATTTATTCATAACTAATTCATTAGCCGCTTAAAGCTTTTGACCTCTTCCCAAAGATAGAGACGCGAAGCTCTCCGGACAAAATCGTTCCATGTCCGCTCGTCGACCGCGACTCGAATCCGGGAACGGAATCCATCTTCTACGACTTCTTTCTCCGTCTCTCCCGTATCGAGATCGAGCATCTTTATTAGTTTGTCCCTCTCTTCCGCCTTCGTCTTAGGTCCGCCGATCAGGAATTCGTTTTTCTCTTTATCAAACCGGATTCCACAAATAACTTCTTTCGTGCTCTTATCCCGAATGATAAACTTCTGCCGCTTTTCTTTTTTCTTAGCCGCCATTATTTTTGACTCCTTTCAAATTCTTTTTTATGGAACTCTTCCCATTCTTTCACTCGCTCGTGGATATATCTATCCGTTTTTAATTCCGCGTCGATTGCTTTATGATAATTCAAAGAAGACAGCGGACAATTATACATCCAGTGAATCCCCATTATCATTAGAATCATTTGTAACATAATTTTCCTCCATTAATTTTTTACCCACTTAATACCCCTATATAGGGGAGAAGACTATAATTAACATATAATTATATATAATTATATTTAATTAAATTTAAGTTCTTAAAATAAAGAGCTATGCTTCCCCTATCTATACCCTCCCTTTGTGGGTAAAAAAGTCAGGGCAGGAGATAACGCGCTTCGCGCTCTTTCCGCTCCGTGAGGAGCCCCAGAGAGCGTTTAACATTATGATTTGTCCCCCTTTCTTTCCCGTCCGGCGATTTTCAAGACTTCCTCGAATAACTCCGGCATATAATCGCGCTTCATATATTTTAAGAAAAGCTCCGCTTCGTTTAGCATATCTTCAACTGTTCTCGTATCCGCTTTGTTGAATCTTTGAAGCACTACCAAGAGGTCCGCGAGTTTAACCCGGACTTCTTTCGATTGATATACACTATCTTGCACGCTTCCCCCCTTTCTTTTTCGGAGACTTTAGCTTCGATTCAAAAACTGAAATCTTTCCACAAGAAAGACAAAGTTTTGTTTCGCGCAATCTCCCCGGACCCGGAGCTTCTAATAATTCAGTTTGAAGATGGTCCGATTTGCAATACTTACACTTCTTTTTTCTTTCCAATTTTTCTAACTCCTTTCTTTTTTATCCGCTTGATTTGTTTCGGTCGGCTACGATACAATTCAAGCTCCATGATTAATAACTCCACGGAATTTTCCAATCTCCACAAATGACCCTCTGATTTAACTATCTTCAATAGCTCCAAATCTTGAAGCAAGTATCGAACAGTGCTTTCGGGAAGCCGGGACCATGACGCAATCTCTTTGGTCCTTCCCTCCCCTTCATGCTTATACAATTGACGGACGACTTCCTCGACTCTATCCGGAATCGTATCGACCGCGACCGATGCTATCGTTAAATAAGTATCCCCAGAGACGACCGACTCCCTTTTAAAGATAGAGATTCCGAACGCGAGTTTACATAATTGCTTTGCGAGTCTCGTCCCGACTTCTGTCAT
>JABAOC010005523.1_pt1 | contig 39236 bp, 24 predicted proteins | sample 7062161 | NCBI WGS metagenome assembly JABAOC01 (sample SAMN14538625, study PRJNA623070) | marine sediment metagenome | biome: marine biome [ENVO:00000428]; feature: marine pelagic biome [ENVO:01000023]; material: deep marine sediment [ENVO:00002113] | place: India: Gulf of Khambhat ... | reverse complement strand
CAGTATCAGCCATGAGAAATAAATATTGGTCATTTTCCATCCTAACCTTTCTATTAATTTTTAACACAGTCTTAAGCCAGGAATGGATGCCCCCCAGGATCATTCATGAAAACGCTAATCTTTACAGTGCAATATTATCCGTAGTTATTGAAAAAAATGAAACCTATCATTTAGTCTGGGCGGGAGACTCCGATGGTGACAGATTGTGGGATTCTCTTTGTTATCTTCGACAGCAAGATTTTTCTGTAGCCAATCCTGTCTCGTTTCGACGCGATTCAACAATCATGATCAGCTCTGTGGCTACTGTATTGGATCTAAGAGACCAATTACACGTCCTTTGGAGTGAAACACAAGAAAAACGACTGATTGCCCATAGCACAAAACTATATTACTCACCAATAGAGAATGGTACCTGGCTTTCTCCAACTTTAATAACAGAAGTTGATAATCCCGTTCAGGATGACATCAGTGACTTAAAACTTCTCTCATTACCCGATAGTTCATTGTTAGCCTGTTGGTCTTCCTGGTATTATGCAGCAATCTGGTTTTCTTACTTTGATAACGGACAGTGGTCTACACCTTTTAGACCTTTTCCGGAATGGAGTTTTGATCCCCAATTGGGTTATGGTGGAATTTCAGGTTACCCAGATATGACAATAGACAGAAATAATAAATTGCATATGACCTTTAGGGGAGTCCATACTGATGAAGAATTTCCCCCAGGAGCAAATCTATTGTGTCAGATTAATTACGTAGAGAATGCTGCCTGCAATCGAAATTGGGAAACAGTCTTACCCCGGAAAATCCATTATAGCACCAATAAATTTTATTATTACACAAAGATTGTAGTAACCAATAATGACATTAGATATATTATCTGGACTGTTGATAGCAATTTAAATATTTGGCCCGATGATATTTATTATTGCTTTTCCAGAGATGGTGAAAATTGGTCTGAACCTATAAGCATCGCTAAGAGCCTTGGTGAGTTCGTTAGCTTTAAATGGGTTGTGTGTGATCATTCAAACAAAGTTCATGTATTATGGGAACATTTACCTAATAATCCTGACTTAGAACCAAGATACTATTATGCTGTTATAAATGAAGCCTATTGTACTGCTTATGAAGCAATCCCTTTTTTGGATTATCGGAGAGGTATTAAATCACTGAATTTGATAATTGATACAAACAACCGTGAACATTTATTTTGGGTTGAGGTACCCGAAGATTCAGCTCATCCAACCGGCGCATTAATTAAACACACCTGGCGAGATCTTCCAACTGGGGTTGTTGGTGAAAAAACTAATAATAAATGCAATCAATTACGTCAGAGTGTTTTTATTAAATCCTATCCTAATCCATTTAATGAATTGATAACTATCAATATAGAAGTTTCTGAACCATTAAAGGTAACATTCTCCATTTACAATACAAAAGGACAATTAGTTACTACTTTGCTTTCCCAGCAATATGTTCAATCCAGAGTTCAAGTACAATGGAATGGAACTAATCAAAATAGCGAGTTCGTATCTTCGGGGGTGTATTTGTACGTGGTTAAAATTCAAAATGATTCAGATAAAAGAGTGGACAGGCAAGTGGGTAAGTTTATTTTATTAAGATAGTTTTTTGGTTCCTTGTCTATTTAAAGGGTACAATCCTTTTAATCAGCTTCCCTTCGGTATTTTTTATAATTTTGTTACTACCGATCAGCAAAGAATTCTGAGGAAATGTAGAGATAAATTTTTGAATACATTTATGATATATTTGAATAAATATATCAAGTTACCTCTGATTTTTAGACCCCACAGATGGTTAATCTTTTTGTCTCTATCAATTGGATTTAAATATCTTTGGGAGGAATTTTAATACTACAATAAACCAACTATCATGAAAGATGCTAATTTGATAGATTATTACTCCCATCGAGCGAATGAGTACGAACAGATCTATGCAAAGCCAGAGCGGCAAAACGATTTGCATCGCATTCGCTCTTTTATCAGAAAGAGTTTATTGAATCACAGCGTGTTAGAGATTGCTTGTGGAACAGGTTATTGGACAAAAATTATCTCTGATGTTGCTGATTCTGTTGTCGCCACAGACGCCAGTCTCCAAGTTTTAGAAATCGCTCGAAAAAAGGAATACAGGAAGCATAATGTCAATTTCATCCATCAGAGGGTGGAACAATTAGATTCAATAAAAGCAGATTTTTCTGCTGCTTTTACATCGCTCGTCGGAACTAGGGTATTAGCCGATTGTGATGAGGAAGATTCTGGTAAATTGGTGACGCTGGCACTAAAAGAGTCGATTAGGCTGGCTACGGGAGGAATTTTTATCTGACAAGCGACTGAGAAGGATTTATCATTAGTCCTTAAACTGTTGAATCGATATTTTGATCATTGAATTCCCGAAGTCAAAATTGCCTTTCAAAACATGTCAATCAGTTTACATTTTGCCCAATTTGTAGCGAAAATAGAGGCGTTTTCAGCTTATGATACCAATAATTTAAATACAACCTGATTTGGTCCGACGGGAACAAATCCTGGATTTAGAGGTATAGGCATTATAGGAATTCTAATAAAAAATGTTTGAATGATATTAAAAATCAAGATCACAACAAGGCGATATTCCCCTCGATGGTACCAGTCTCACTTTATTTACATCATATCAATACTAAAGTGACTTGTGTCTTCTGACAGTATGAAAAAGAAGTAAAATGATTTCATCATCTAAAATTAAAAAGGTTGAAATGGTGATAGCTCAAAACTTTTACCAACTAATAGAAACAACCCAACAGATTTATCAGTTGGGTTTATTAATCCATTAGGAAATTGACTTGAAAAAGCATTGAATTTAAAAAATGAGGAACTGATGAAAAAAACAGTGACATTCTGGATAGGTCTATTTTTACTTTTTTCTCAACATCTAACATGGGGAAAAGATTCTATGGATAACTCAAATGTTAAATATCCGTCAAATCCATTAGTAAAACCAGGAATTGATGTTCTATTAGAAAAGCGGCTTGATTTGATCAAAGGCAAACGAGTCGGCTTAATCACCAATCAGACTGGGATTACCAGCAGGTTCAAATCTACAATTGATGCATTAAATGAGTTGCCAGATGTGGATTTAGTTGCATTATTCGGTCCTGAACATGGCGTCCGTGGTGATATAGAGGGGGGCAAGACCATCTCTCACTATCGGGATAAAAATACAGGAATTATGGTTTACAGCGTCTATGGAGACACACGTCGTCCAAAACCAGAGATGCTGAAAAATATCGATGTCTTGCTTTACGATATTCAAAATTTCGGATTAAGAGCTTATACTTACATTTCTTCTATGGCTTATGCGATGGAAGCAGCTCACAATGCGAATATTCAATTTATTGTATTGGATCGACCAAATCCTTTGGGTGGAACTCGGGTCGAAGGTAATGTGCTTGATCCAGATTTCAGGTCGTTTATCGGTATTTATCAGATTCCCTATGTTTACGGGATGACGGTAGGAGAGCTTGCAAAATTATTTAATGATCATTTTAAAATCAACAGTAAATTAATAGTCGTACCCATGGAAGGCTGGAAACGTTCCATGACTTACGAGGATACAGGATTACTATGGATTCCAATTTCGCCACACATGCCTCATGCTGAGACCGTGTTTCATATTGCCACAATTGGCGGTATCGGTGAATTAGGAACTGTTTCGGAAGGAGTTGGCACGCCAACTCCCTTTGAACTCATAGGTGCTCCATGGATTGATGGTAATCTGCTTGCAAGCGAGTTAAATTCAAAAAAGTTGCCTGGCGTTTATTTTAGACCAACCTATTTTAATCCTTATTATCACCCTCACTCCCCTCAATTTGTTGGAAAACAATGCAGGGGTATCCATATCCATATACTTGATAAAAATGAATTCCAGCCGATAGTCACACAAGTCTATATATTAACAGTAATTCAAAAGTTATATCCAGATCAAAGAATTTTTGATACCAAACGAGTAAAAATGTTTGATAAAGCATTTGGTACTGATAAAATTAGAAAAGCGATCCTTCGTGGAGACTCTGCCGAAAAAATTGTCGCGTCCTGGAAGGATCAATTGGAAGAATTTAAAAAGATCAGAGAAAAATATTTAATTTATTAATCTAAAATGAAGGGCGAGTTATGAATCAATCAAAAAGAAAACTACTAAAAGTAATAATGTTGTTTTTAGTGGTAATTATCCCATTATCTATTTATTCTCAAAAATTAAATCTGGAAGACCAGGTGATCGAGTACACGCTTAACAATGGACTTAAGCTGTTGATGGTGGAGCGTCATGAGGTGCCGAGAGTTGTTTGTCATATTTACTTTCGGGTTGGTTCTGTGTGTGAACGACAAGGGATTACGGGTATTTCCCATTTCCACGAACACATGATGTTCAAAGGTACCAAAATAATGGGAATTACCGATTTTGAAAAAGATGACGAAATCAACCGTCAGATTGATGAACTGATGGATAATATTTATAAGGAGAAATATTGGAAAAAGGATGGGAATCAAGGTAACATAAAAACCTTGGAATCAAAAGCTGATAGTCTCATAAAATTTGAGAAACAATACATCGTCAAAGATGACCTGTGGGAGACCTACATGAAGAACGGTGGTACAGGTCTTAATGCATCAACTGGTAAGGAAATCACAGGGTATTATGTAACATTGCCATCTAACAAAGTTGAACTTCAGATGTGGTTGGAATCCGACCGAATGATGAATCCCTATTTCAGGGAATTTTATTCAGAAAAAGAGGTCGTACGAGAAGAACGAAGATTGGGAGAGAACCGACCTGGTTATCTCTTTAGAGAACAGCTTAATGCAACGTTTTTTGCTGCTTCCCCTTATTCATGGGGCGTGATCGGCTGGGATGTTGATTTACAGAAACTTACTAAACAAGACATGATTGATTACAACCGGACATATTATGTTCCCAATAATGCGGTAGCTGTTTATGTTGGGGATATCAATCCTGATGAAATTATTGAATTAGCCAAAAAATATTTCGGTCGTGTTCCAAAGGGATCCAATCCTGAACCAATACGGACAACCGAACCCAAACAGTATTGCGAAAAACGAGTTTTTGGCGAAGCCGAAGCACCACCTTCGGTTACAATCATGTATCATATACCCCCTGAGGGTCATCCTGACGACGCTGTGTTTGAAGTGATCAGCGGGATCATGAACGGACGCACAGGTAGGCTTTACAAGAAGTTGGTTAAGGAGAAAGGTATCGCCATCAATGCCTACGGTTACGGTCGCGGGATGATGTATGCAGGGCAATTTTCTTTTGGTGGGCGACCCAAAGCTGTCGAAGGATATACCCCTGACGAGCTTGAACAGGCGATTTACGAAGAAATTGAATTATTGAAAAACGAGCCCGTATCTGATTATGAATTGCAAAAAGTTAAAAATCGGGCGGAAGCCAGCTTTATTCGAGGCTTAAGTTCAACCTACAGATTGGCCTCTCGATTGGGGAGAAATGAATTAGGATTAGGTTGGCGTGATATCCAACAGTCGCTGGAACGCATGAAAGCGGTCACGGCTGATGATGTGATGCGAGTGGCACAGACTTATTTCGTCAAAGACAATCGCACAGTGGGAATTCTTGTTCGCAAAAAAAAAGAAAGTAAAGAAAAAGCTAAATCAATGTAACTTTGAATTTCTCTATCGACTGTTTATAAGTTTCATCCCAACAAAGAAATAATTGATAAGGGAGGATACAATAATGGTTAAAAAGACATATATTCTCTGCATGATAACGATTTTATTTTTACTGATTTCTATAAATATAATTTCAGGTCAAATCCCTGATCATCCTTCGAAATTGAATTTTGAATTTTTAAAATACAATCCACCAAAGCCAGTTGACTATCGTGTTGAGTTATCGAATGGGATGATTGTTTATATTCAAGAAGATCATTCATTGCCCATATTCGATATAACGGCGATTATTCGCACTGGGTCAATTTATGATCCCAAAGATAAAGTAGGACTGGCATCGATGGCTGGCTCGGTGTTACGGACTGGCGGGACAAAAAACATCAGTGGTGATGATCTCGATGAAAAATTGGATTTTCTAGGCGGTTCCATCAGTACCCGTATCGGAAATACATCAGGACGAGCCAGTTTGTCCGTATTGGCAAAGGATATCGATGAAGGATTAAAACTATTCGCCGATGTATTAATGAATCCAGCGTTTGAAGAGGAAAAAATAAAATTGTACAAGGATCAGGCGATTGATGCCATTAAAAATAAAAATGATAATCCTCGCAGCGTGTTAAACAGGGAATTCGAAAAGCTTCTTTATGGTGACCATCCACTGGTATGGGAAGAAACAAAAACAACAATTGAAAATATTACCCAGAAAGACCTTTTCAATTTTCACAATAAATATTTTGACCCTAATAATATGATTTTAGCCGTCGCTGGCGATTTCAACAAAGCGGAGGTGTTGAAAAAGATTGAGGATGCGTTTGCAGGATGGCAGAAAAAGGAGATTAAATTTCCGAAAGTCCCAGATGTCAAAGTTAAAAATCGCTCAGGTGTTTTCATGATTCAAAAAGATATTAATCAAGGGTATATCAATGTGGGACATTTTGGTATTAAAGATACCAATCCCGATATTTTTGCCATTAATGTCATGAATTTTATTCTGGGCGGTGGTAGCTTTACCAGCCGTATCACTTCAAAAGTCCGCTCAGATGAAGGGTTGGCGTACAATACTGGATCACGCTTTGTAACAGGACATGAGTTTCCTGGTACGTTTTACGGATACGTTCAAACAAAGTCAGCAACGGTTCATTACGCCATTTCTTTAATTTTGAATGAATTCAAAGGAATCAGGAGGGAACTTGTTACAGATGAAGAAATGGAAACGGCGAAGAACTATTATCTCGATAGCTTTCCCAACCAATTCTCATCATCTATTGCTACCATGAGTATTTTTGCTAATTTGGAGTACGAAGGTTTTCCGATGGATTATTATGATACCTATCGAGATAAAATTAATGCTGTGACGAAAGAAGATGTATTGAGAATTGCCAAAAAATACATTAAACCAAAAGAGATGGCAATTTTTGTCGTAGGTGATATTGAAAAATGCAAGGCAGGATATGATAAACATCCAGGGAGTTTGGATCAATTGGGTCAGATTGCCGTGATTGAATTGAAAGACCCACTGACAGGGGAATAAAAGTTAAAATATTTACCGTTAATAATAAAACCATAGCCAATGTCATTAAGTTAAAGGTATAGATGTCATTCTGAGCCTTTTACGGCTATTGCCGTTTTAATTGGAAAGAGCTTAGACCTCAAAGGTCTCAGAGACCTATGAGGTCTGAAGCGTTTTTTAGAAGCGACCGAATGAAGCAAAGAATCTCCTGTTTTACCGAAGATTCTTGTGAATAATGAAACTTGAATTAAAACAATACTAATACTCTCACAATGAACATTTTCAATTGATCTGCGTCTTAACTATTACACACATATTAAAATGTGGAGTGCGGATGGCTGAACCAGTCTTTTTATTTATAAATAACCTTCGACCGCGCTACTGATCGCTGATTTTTTTACTCCACTTTAGCTTGACATTAATTATTTTGATCTTAAGAATATTTGTTTCAATATTTAATATTGTTAGAGAACATCAAATGAAGAAGCTATACTTTCTTAACCTATGTTGGCTGGTAATTTTAAACTCTATTGTTTATAGCCAGCATGCTGATCGGATCGAACAATTATATCAACAGGGTTTGCGGCAAATTGAACGCAACGAATGGGTTCAAGCTCAAAAAACATTTGAGAAAATATTATCCCTGGATTCCAAACATGTGAAAACTTATTTCCAACTTGGAAAAATATATGTTGCATTAAACAAGCCTGAAGAAGCAGAAAAGAAGTTTGAACAGGCAATTGAACTGGATAATAATTTTGCAGAGGCTTACCATCAACTGGGACTAGTCCACATGGAAACGCATACATTAGCAGGTCGTATCAAGGCACGAAGAGAATTCAATCAAGCTATCCAGTTTGATCCGAAGAACATAGAATATCGATTGAGCTTAGCCGAGCTTTATCTGCGAATCGGTCTGGATAATTATGCCAAAAGAATCTGTGAAAGGATTACAAAGCACGATTCCTGGGATGCTAGGGCTTACTACATCCTCGGCAGAATCGCCGAAGCCAATATGCTGAAGTACAAAAATATGAGTGATCCAGATGTGTCTGGTGGTGTGATTTCCTTAAAAGAATTTGCTGAAGAAGACTGTGAGGAAGCCATAACTATGTATAATAGTGCTATAGGTCTAAAACCTGAGGATGTCAACGCATATCATCGTCTTGCATTTATTTATTTTGAGAACGATATGCTACATAAAATGCGAGAAGTTCTCCAGCGGGCTGTGGCAATGGATCCTGATGACAAGAACGGACACTTATTTCTCGGATTTTGCTATCACAAACTTGGAGAGTATAATTTTGCTTGTCAGGAATATGAAAAAGCCAGAAACCTGATGACTGCTGAAGAAAGATCGTTTTTTGATTCGGTCGAACCTGTCGCTAGCTCCTAAACGGCGAAAGAACTTCAGTTGGCTACCGCAAAGGACAGTGCCTCTTTTGTCCAATCATTCTGGAAAAGTCGAGATCCTCTTTATTTAACCGAATACAACGAACGCCTCTTAGAACATTACGGACGAGTCGCGTATACGAACCTTCGTTTTGGCAAACCCGAAAAGGGGATAGAAGGCTGGCACACCGATCAAGGTAAAATTTATGTGCGTTACGGGGCTCCGTTATCAAAAACTCGCACATGTGCAGATTTTATCATCAGTATGCAGGGAGGTGAATTAATTCCTTCGAACGAAATTTGGAATTATAAAGATTTCAACTTTGTCTTTGAAGATCGTTTTCATACCGGTGATTACTTGTTAAAGTGGGGAAGTGGCCCGGGAACCGATTATCTTCACCGATTTAAAGAGATGTCTAAAATATTGCCAGACGCTTATGACCATGTTTATGGAGGTAAGAAGCTGGAATTACCTTTTTACCTCGCTAATTTCCGCAGTGAGGCAGGTTTGAATCGGATCGCTTTGTGTTACGCATTGCGGTTAAATGACATTAGCTCTACTTATAATAAAAAGCAAAAAACAGCTTATTTCAGGAGGGGGATATTCTTTTTTACACCAGGATGGGAGGAGCAAGTTGCAGTTCGCGATACGATAAGCATTCAGCTACCAGAATCATTTTCTACAAAAGTAAAGAAATATCAATCAAAATCGCGCACTTTTGCTTTAAGTGACAATCAATATATTTTAACATGGCTCTCCGTTCCTCCTGCAAAATATAATTTTGGATTAGAACTCCAGGATTTGATATCAGACAATGTTTGTGTCGAACATACTGAAGTGCAGATCGAAAATTATAACTATGAAGAGCTACAAATCAGCGATATTTTGATCGGATGGGGTATCAATGAACCAGAACAGGGTAAATGGATGACTCCTAATCCCAGCATGATATTTTTATCTGGCAAACCCTTTACGATCTATTATGAGATTTATAATTTAAAAACCGATTACGATGGCAAAACACGATTTCAAATCGAAGAGACTTTCCAACGAGTTGAAAGCGAAAAGCGCGGCGTTTTTCGAGTCTTAAGTAATTTTGGCGAGCTAATCGGCATTTCACGTAAAGGTGAAGAGGTATCTTCAGCTTTTACTTATGAAGGGGATCAAAGTTTTGAAAAAATATCTAAAACCCTTCAACTGAGTTCAGATGTCGATGGGTTATTCAAACTGCAAATTAAGGTAATTGATTTGAATTCCCAGCAAGCAGCCAGTAAAATGGTTGAGCTGACAATTGTGAAATGATTTATAAGTTAAAAATTTATGAATATACATTCAGTGTTAAATAGATTGTAATCCCACCAAGCTAAATTTAAAATGTTAAGTATTTCAACGTTGATGTAATCAATTAAGATTGATTATTTACCATCAGGAGCTTTTTAAGGAAGGAACCTGTCCCAATACTGCGCGCTATTGTGGCTGGTATAGTTTAGCTAGGTATTATTTAAATAAATCTTCGGCCATTTTCTGAAGTTCCTCAATCGTCAAAGGTGCACAACCTTCCGCCCGATTGTTAATCAGCAAATAAGCAATCTTCCTCGATTTGATAGCGATTTCGATTAGCTTCATCACATCCTGCCGCATACCAGGGATTGGATTGATAATTTTATCATAAGGCTCAAATTTGTTAACCGTTTCTTTGTATGACATGCCCAATGGAGTTAGAATGCGAGACATAATAAAATCTGCGGTAATGGAATCGTGCTTCAACTGCTCGGAAATGGGCGGTATGTATGACCATTGATTGAACACGTGGGCGACATGATGTTTTCTGAGCACTTCAAAATAATTTTGATGGAGAAAATTTTTATTGCGGATTTCAACGCTGTACTGAAAGTCTTTCGGCAGTGCAGCGAAAAATTTGTCTAAATCCTGTCTAAATTGCTCTAATGATTTATCTGCAGCTTTAATGTATTGAAATTCAAAAATAAAGGGACCCGTGTGCTTTTTAAAGACCCGTTCATAAGGCTTGAGAACGGTATTATTAAAAATCTCAAGGTTCAAAAAATTAGGATTGATCTGCCCTTTCATTTTACCATAACGAGCTTGATTGGGAAACCGATAGATGGACAATTGCTCCCAGACTTTGCTGCATGTTTTAAAATCTGGCGGTAATTGTCTGGCATAATGTTCGAGAAGGGATTCGGTCGGCGGTTGATAGAAAAATAAATCCATTCCCACCGTTGTAAAGCGTCCGTCTGCGGCATATTCAACCAGACAATCTCGTTTAAATCTCTTTTCAGGATAGTCTTTGAAATAAACAATTCCTTTCCAGCCTTCGAAAGCCCAGGAAGAAGTACCAAAGCGAATATATTTCTTGAAATCATCGTTCATAATTTCCTCATCATAATGATAAGAAAGATGTCATTTTTTCTGCAATCGTTTTAAAAAGATTAATCAAACTATACAATCAATCACAACATGTACAGGTTAAATTACGGACGCTTGATAACCACCTTCCCACTCGACGCCACCGAAGCCTTCATCGGCGCATACATGGCCTCAGCCCGAATTGGCGGTAAAATAAACGTTCCCTCTGTCACTGCGCGAAGTCCGTAATAAAAAATCTCATTACGACCATATTGAAAATTACCATAAAGGATCATCCGATCATCCCGAATGTCCATGTACATTGGTTGGACCGTCTTTTCTCCAATCCAGTCGACGCCTTTACGAGATTGCAAGCGTGGATTCTCAATTTCAAATCCAGCAGGCAGCATATCGACGATAGCGACATTATCTAATGATTCATTCAGCGCTTTAATTGTAATTTTCGCAATGACTAAATCACCCTGTTTAAAACTACTATAATCAACCGGAATACCTTGATCATTCAAGTAATGTCGGCGAACCATCAGATCATGATCATATTCATCAATACTCAATTTTGAAGGAATTCCATCAGCTCGCCAGGAATAGTAACAGGTTCCTTGTCCTTGAATTTCGATGGTAACTTTTTTCCCAGCCCAGTTTTTGCTGGAAAAATTTTGGCTCTGGGTATCGAATTTTGTGTAAAGCTTCCCATCGATTGTAGCGGTACCAGTATAATTTCCACCTGATTGTTTTTTTAAAATTTTACCCAAAGCGAGAAATGCAAAAGCATTTTCTTGTGTCGAATACCATCTCCCATTTTCTGAAGCTGATTTGGTAAGACTTTCTACTAAAACAGGAACCGAAGGATTGTTTTCATCGATTTGGGCTAATATATCCAGCATGATCGCCTTTGCGCGGATGGATGAATTGAAATTTCTTCCTGTCTCCCGTTGTTCTTGAATTGGAGTAACAGTTTTGGGCAGCAACAAACGCGCTGTCTGAAGATCGCCTGAAAGTGCAAAAGCACCAGCCAGTTGATATTGTGAATAGTCGCGCAGCTTATCCAGGGCATTATTTTTCAAATAAAGCATGGTGCTTTTATCGGGTTTCCCTGCCAAGGCAAGCACATAGCAAGCATAAACCACCGTCTGAAAACTGTAAGGATCATCGCCACGGTAGTTACGCACCTGGGACCGAAGGGCTTTAATCATTCGATTATAAACTCTATCTGAAACAGCATATCCAGCTTTACGAACCTCTACCAGAAAGTGCGATGCATAGATCGAGCTCCAATTATTGATATAATCCCCTTCTGGCCAATAGGAGAATGCTCCTGAAGATAACTGCATGTTTTCTAATTTTGAAATCCCTTCATCAATATAATAATCTGCACTGTTTACTTTAAAAAGCTCAGGTTCAGCGATTCTAGCCAGATCATTGAAATATAGCAATGGAAAAAGCTTGGACGTTGTCTGCTCGATACAACCATGGGGATAGCCAAGCAGATATTGAAGGCTATTGGTAAATTTCACCGCTGGAAATGATGAAATGGACAGGGAAAAATCTGTTGTACCCTCAATCCAATCTGAGGGGAACGTAAAAGTTGCCGGTTTTCCTTCGACTAAAGAGCCTCGGCCAGAAAGCGTGACAAATGGGACTGGAGGTCGAAGCGGAACATCAACTGTCATTTCCGTCTGTTCTCCTCCACCTTTGGCTGAAAGTTTGAATTTGACCTTTCCCATGGTCTCTTCGGCTTTGAGATGAAAATGGACCTGTCCTTCTTTGCCCTGAGGAATCGTAATAGAATAAACTCCCTCATCGATCAATTTCACCGGTCCTCTTGCTGTGAGTTTCACTTCAAAATCATTGGCAGCACCCGTTCCATTATAAATGTTCAAAGGTACCAAAAATTCATCACCACTGGCAAGAAAGCGAGGAAAAGTCGGGGTCAGTACAATCGGTTCGCGCACCAACAACTTTTTCTCCAAATTGCCAAATTTATCACCAGAAAATATAACAGCCATTACCCGAATTGTCCCGTTGAATTGCGGAATATCAAAACTGACTTTTCCATAACCCTTGTTATCTGTTTTCATTAATCCAGACCAAAAAGCGACGGGCTTAACCCTGGTAACACTTACTGGTGTTACATGTCGCTTTCTTGCAGCCTCGACATCACCAGAGGCAGATAACAAACTTGATTCGATTTCCGGCAAAACGACACCATAAATATCATGCGTTTCAACGGCAAGCCTTTTCTTTCCGAAAAAATAGGCATGTGCATCAGGGCTTTGAAAATCAGTCAATTGTAAAATACCTTCGTCAACAGCGGCAATTGTAATATAAGGCAGCCCGGCGCCAGGCTTTGAAATTTTGAAATTAACGGTTAATTTTGTTTTAGGTCGAATTTCTTCAGGTACATCTATTTCAACATTTAGCCTGTTAGCGTTATTATCGACATTCAGGGGAACAACACCAAAAGCCCGCACTGGTGTATTTCGTTCTAAAGATTCAGTTGATCGAATGAGATGGGCTGAGATATACACATCTGGTTTATAATCTTCTATTACGGGGATTTCTATGGTAGCCGTATTCTCAGTTAGGGTAACAACTCTCTGGTTAAATATTTTTTCACGTTCAATAGTTAAAAGCAGTCTTCCTGAAAAAGGGGCTCGCACCTGAACTTTAGCTTTTTCTCCTGGCCAGTATGATGCTTTATCCAAATCAAGCTCGATGCGATCTGGATGATCCATTGCCCAGGGGGAATAACCCCATCCGCTGGCATAAAATGAGATCGATGAAGTGGCACCTGAGGTAATATCTCGCGCCACAACTCGATACCGGCCATACTCTTCAGGCGTAACTGTAAAACTACTAATCTGAGACTCTGAAACAAGTGTGAATTGATCAACCTGATCCTGGACTTCCTCGGATACATAGCGATAACGACCTTGAGCATCCACTTTTTTTAAGATAGAATGCCAATAGATACGATAAAACGTAATCTCTACTTTTCGATTTGAAAAAGGTTTCCCTTTATTATCAACAACGATGAACTCTATCTCTGTTTTCTGGTTTGGTTCTGCATAGCCTTCCTTAGCTTTTCTTAATCCTACATAATGATTATAAGGATGGATTATAATCCCTCGATAGGCACTTACACCTCGGCCTCCTGGTTCAAGAACTGTCGTAGAAATTATTCCGCGAAGCGAAGAAGGTGCCTCAAGGTTTTTCAGAATTTCATAACCATATTTGAACCTGCCATTGTCATCAAGTACCTGATCGCCCAGATCTGTTCGAATTTTTGCGAATGACTTTTTATCATCCTGGAATGAAAATGACTTCCATTTGGTCGGAGAAAAAGGAAATGCCTCAATTTCAATATCAGCCTCTACTCGGCGTCCGGAGGCGGGTGGACCGAAAAGCGTCATTGCTTCAACGTCGATTTCTATGCTCTCGCCCGATTGATAGGCATCTTTATCAGTCGTTAATTTCACCTTCATACGATCAGGAATGAATTCTTCGACATTAAAATCGGTTCGTCCAATCTCCTCTTTGTCGCCAATCATTAACATTGCTAAATATTTACCCGTCTTTGCATAATCGGGAATTGAAACCGCAAATTCCACGGCTCCTTGTTCGTTTAAGGTGGTTCTCTGTTCGTCCAAAATTTTTTCATCAGGTCCTTTAACTTGAAGCATCACTGGAAAAGGTGTAGGAACGGTCATATTTTCACCACGAACAATTCCAGCCAAATGAGCTGTTTCACCGGGACGATACACCCCCCGTTCATTGTAAAGGTAAGATTCATACCCATGCTCAAGAAAAGCAGCCCCTCCAACATCGAAGTCAGATGTCGCTATTTGCCGTCTTTTCAATTCCAAAAACGAGAAGTCATTTCTATGTGAGACTGTAACTACGTATGGTACAAATTGTTCTTCATATTGAGTAAATGATTCAAAAATTGCGAGGCCTTGTTCATTCGTGCGTTTTGTCATGAGAGTTTGATTGTTCTGACTGATGAGTTTGATCTCAGCATTCTGTATTGGCGCCAATGAAGTGAGGGAATTCACCCAAACCCAGAGGTCGTTACCTGCTTTTTTGGCAATGATACCCATGTCAGTGGCTAAAACCCATTTTGATGCCTGCAACCATCGTCTTTGGCTCAGCCGTGCTGTAATGTTAAAAATACCAATTCGCTCTTCCGAGAGAAATTCCTCGATATGGATTGGCGTAACCACTTCCTCATTGGGAATATTTTGAATGTTGAGATCAGCTTCATAAACTCGTTTTCCTAACGCAACAAGGTCATACCAGTAGTAGCGTTGATTTCTCGATAGATCATTTGGATTTAATAAATAAATCAGGTTATTTACATAAATTTTATTAACCTCAATGGCAACTTTTTCCACATTAATGGTCGAGAGTCCAACGTTCAAATGACCACTTTTTGTGAGATAAAACCCTTCCCCGACAAAATCAATTTGTGGCGGGATATTCTCTTTTCGAAATGTCACAGCACTGGCGAAATTGCGTTCGAGAGGAGAACCATCAATAGCTCGCAGCCCCTTTCGAATGGAAACCTGATAGGTCGTTCCCATCTGGAAATCGCCCTTGAGGTATAGATAATGGTGAGAAGCCGTTATCTTGTAGTTTACCTGAGGCTCAACAGCTATAAACTGCGCCACATTTTTAATATCTATGGGAAGGTTAAATTGAATTTGGATATGTCCTTCTGTCGGTGTTTCGCGTCGCGGGGAGATTCTTTCAACCTTGAGATTCTGTTGTTTGGGCATCACAATTGGCTTAATAAAATCGCCTAGTAGTCCTAGATTCCCACCAATAGGTTGTAATCCCTCTACAATTTTAAGTTGAATGTGTTTTTCCTCTTCACCACGTTCAACCTTTTCTACCTCTAATTCAATAATACGTCCCGGCTCAGAAGTATTCAGTTTAAACGGGATAATTCGGCCATCTTTATACTGGATCGAAATATGTTTCACAACTTCTTTGAGATCAACATCATAGTTAAATTCAATCGTGGATAACAAATTTGCCTCTTTATCTGTCTCTGGAAGAAATTCAAATGTTAATGAAGCACTGTTTACCTTAAATCTTGGAGTGTGAAATTTAAATTCATGACGACCGCGCAGCGAATAACCATAATCTGAAACCAAGCGTGGTGAGATTTCAGCCGTGTATTCAGTCGAAGGTTGAAGTAAAACATCAGGATAGAATCGAATTTTATCCCTCGAAATCCATTGAAATTTACCAGGAATTGGTGGGTTGAACGTAATGGGTACCTTATCAAGCCAAACATTCACCAATGAATCGTTCACAATCTCCTTTGAAAAAGTAATCGAGAAATTTGTCGTTTGCTGCACTTCCTCGATGGGTGAAAAATCTTCAATTTGTACCAGTTCTTTTTTATCTTGAAAAATCAAATAAATGGCACTTAATAAAACAATTGTCGCCAGAATAGCAATGATAATATAAAGTATCCGAGTATTTCCATTTGATTTTTCATTTGAAAACTGATCGTTGTTAGTTTTATCATACATTTTATCACCTCATGGGTAGAGTTTAAATTCAATAGGAGCTTAGATGTTTAAAAATTTAGAGAATTTTAGAGCTATAATTCAAAACTATGAACTGAACATCGTTAGCCTCCTCAATAAATTTGGAGCTTTGGAAGCAAAATTCTTGGTAGACGCAGTATGAGAAACAGGGCTAATGTCGATGAAAAATATAAGTAATTATTTTAGAAAAGTCAAGAAAGAGTTGCAACAAAGCGTGATACCTTCAAAATCTATTTAGTGTTTGAACGAAAAGCCACTAATCGTAACGCAAGCATCTTGCTTGTGACTAAAATATGTAACTTAGCTAGATTCCTGCTAACAAGCCAGAGGCTTGTGTTACGTTTTCGTTCAGACACTATTTAAAAATAATTCTGAATATCCTGTTCATTTAATAAATGCCAGCATGAAAATAAAACTTGCCTGGTCAAATAAGCAAGAATTTCTACTTGACTTAAATGTTAAATATTGTTTTATTATCTATTAGAAAAAATACAACAAATCATATGCTACCACTTCTAATCAAAACCCGAATCCGATACTATCGAAACTATCTCAGATACCATTTTGATAAAAGAACCTTGTTTGAGATTGGGCTGATTTTCCTAGTATTATTATTGCTTACATTTCGTTCTCCAGCGGATATTGGTTATAATTTCAAATGGACGCATGATGAAAAATTCCCTCGATATTGGGCGAATTTTTTCTCGATATTTCTTCCAATTTTTTACATACTTTCTGAGGCTTTGTCCATTTATACACTGCGACCATCTCAAGAATGGTCAATCCTTGGTGCATTACCTTTCACGAGAAGATCCATTTCAAACTATTATTTATTTCGTCATCTTGGCAAAACTTTGATATTGATTTTTATTGGATGTTTGCCGTTTTGGTTAGCTTTTAGCAGCAGCATCTTAGTACGTATCTTTCGATTTTTTGTCGCCTTGGGAATTTTGTTTCTCCTGCAGCTATTTTCATTTATTCAAGCTTATAGATTGCGCAACCCATATATACATCGTTGGAAAAAAATTATTCAGTGGCTTTTATTTGAAATCATCCTTATTGGAATTATTGTGGCTATTTCTCCCTGGTTAAGATCCCTATTTTCAGCACCATTAAATTCAGGTTTACTTTTGCTGTTGTTCACATGGATTTTATTACCAATAATTTTAGCTCTTATTCAAAAAAACTTCATTTTACGTGATCTAGAAAACAAAATATTTCAAAAGCCAAAATTTGAAACCAAAACATCAATCTCATTTTTTATTAGATTTATGCGAGGATTTTACACATCAGTTATTATGCATGATATTTTGTTCCTGTGGCGGCAGAAACGATCATCCTTTTTAATACTAATTTTAAGTTTAATTATTTCGGCACTAATTTGTATCGTTGAAAACAATGCTTACGCTGCTTTTATCGCTCTTTTGTTTTTAGAAACATTATTCAGTTTCCTGCTCATAAAAACAGTGTTAACACTTTTTGAGAGAGATGTACAATCAATAGAATTAACCAAGTCTCTTTCAGTATCAGCCGCCTCCCTGTGGTCGGCCCGGTGGTTTCTAGTGGCTGGATTTATAGGCTTACCAATGGTTGTCCCCATTCTCATTATCCTGACCAAATTTGGTATAAATCCCCAATTTATTTTATTTGGTTTGGCAATTATTATAGTCGTTCCAGCACTATTGGCAACGCTGTTTTGTAATTCAGGCTTTGGATTATTCCCACATGTCAATTTAAGTAATTATATCATCACCACTTCCATCATGCTGATGTTTTTATTCTGGTTTTTCATGCCCATTGGAACTTTGATTATTTTGGCTGTGATGATTTTCTGGATTCGTAAATCTCAAAGACACTTTCAACATTTAGAAATATAATTCTGATTAATATTGTAATTAGCTTTTAATAGCTGGAAATATTTAAAATCAAATTTTTAAATCACATATGATAATTATCAAGAATCTATACAAAACCTTTGGCTTGGTTCAAGCAGTCAATAATGTATCGTTTTCAGTTGATGCAGGCACATTATGTGGATTGGTCGGTCCCAATGGCGCAGGAAAATCCACTCTTTTTAGACTGCTTATGGGTCTTTTGGAATCCGATTCGGGTGAGATTGAAATTGCTGATGAAACAATTGATTTTGGGGACACGGGTTATAAAAGTAAAATTGGCTATGCACCTGAAGATCCGATTCTCTATGATTATTTAACCGGAGTTGAATTCCTAAATTTTGTGGCAGCGGTCAAAAAAGTTCCTTCTGATATACGGAGGAACGAAATACATAAATGGCTCAACTTTTTTGATCTGTTTCAAAAATCAGGAGAGCTAATAAAAAATTATTCCCATGGCATGTCTCGAAAGATGAGTCTTTGTGCTGCATTAATCGGTTCCCCAGAAATTCTTCTCTTGGATGAAGCTACCAATGGTCTCGATCCAGAAAGTAGTTTTAAATTTAAAGAATATCTCAAAGATTTCTGTGAGAACGGTGGAACAGTGCTCTTTTCTTCTCATATCATCGAAACAGTTGAGTATTTATGTGATCGAATTATCATTTTGCATCAGGGAAGAATTCTTCGTGAGCTTGATCGAGAAGAGTGGGAAGGTTTGCGGCAACAGGATTCCTCTCTGGAACTGTTGTTTATTAGTCTGGTGCAGGCCAAGAAATGATGGTTAACTGAAATAATTTAAGTAAGGTTTTCATTAAGCGATAAAATGTTTATCGATATCGAAATCTTGTATTGAAAGGCTAAGACCTAAGTTATAGTCTCTTTTGGAATTAGGAATTAAAGTTTTAGATCTACTAATAAGAAATTATGAAATGCTGGATTAAGGGGACAAGAATAAATAATATGGAATTTTGTTTTATTTTAATCTTTATAAAAACACCAAAAACATATTTCTAAAAATGTTAATCCTCCTTCGGAGGATTTTCTCAATTAATAGATTCGCCTATGGAGAATTTATTTTTTCTCGCCCCCTAAATTACAATTCACCAACAGGATTATAAAACCACACGAACTGCACGAACATAATTATTAAAGTCAAAGCAATTAATATAGCAACTCCCATAATTAAGAAAGAATACCCAGGCCTGAGACATCTTTTTAGATAAATCCGATGTCCACATGGAGCACTGTTTCTTATCAAATATAGGGTCAATATACAGATCGTCAATTTTTCTTTCTTGTTCCATCAGGCTCATGGCTTCTTCTAACGTGGGCAGGCGCCAGTCCTTGTAGCCTGCGTATCCATTACTATTAAGTCTTGCTATCCAATCTTTAGCCTCATTATACCACATTGATTCTGACGAGCCGCCCTGCTGCCACATTAGCCCCGAAGCATGATCGAATATTACGGTATCACGATTTATCTCTTGTACTTCAAATTGATTATTAAAGCCATTTCCGTTCTCATTTCTTTTATTATCAAAGAAATCATACTTTTTAATCATGATCTCTACCTCATCTTCAGATAAGTTTTCTGGCTCACCCCGAAAACGTGTAGCTGTTAAAATTGGATCTGCTATTTCTTCGGTTTGTTCAGCAACGGCTTCTTGGTCTTCTTTTTTATTTAAATTTAGTGCATAAACTAAATTATGATATCCCTGTTCAAAATTATTAAAATTAATACAAAAAGAGTGGCGAAGCATTTCCACTTGTTTCGCATCATCCAGTAAACATGGAATAATCGTCTTTTTAAGATATATTGCTCTTTGCCATTCCAGGTTCACACAATAGGAATTGGCCGCCGATTTTGACCATACCAAAACAAAAGCATCACACCATTCAATGGCTCTCTTAAAAACCTCGGGCAAGCTTCCATCGACCTCTATTTTGGCATAATATATCCAGATATCAACACCATCACGTCTTAAGCAGCCTGCCAGCTTTCTACAAACCTCATTATCTTCACAGGCATGACTGATAAATACCCTTGGCATTTACTTCCCTCTTTGATTCACATTTGAAGTAAATTATCTTTATGTTTCTCGATTGGGGCTATCTTTGTTTCAAGATATGATGACCAAGATGAAAGAGTTAAACATCTTATAAGACTTAAGTTTTAACTTTTAAGTTAAGAAACAATTACAATAAAATTTATCCTGTAAATCACATGTAACACTATAAAAAAATATAATTGACAATAAACAAGATTATACATGATGAAACATGATTACTATTTATTAAGTATTAACCTGAGGTGAAATTTCATCTGTAATTTCCCCACCATTTATAATAGCTTATATTGCTTAAAAATGCAAAAAATTTAATGCAAAAAAATAGGAGAATCTATAATAAGTTTAAACTTTTCAGATCAATCTTATTTAGCTTTAACCAACTCGTAATTGAATTCTCCCTGTTAGCCTACAAGTCTCTCTGGACAATTTCCTTCCACCGGTCAGTTTGAAACGCCTTACTTTTCTGCTTTAACTGTTCGATCCTCGTAAGAAGGCCTTTCAGGTTTTGTGGGAGGCTGCTCTTTTAGCATTCGCATCACCTCATCGATAGCTCGTTCGAGTTGCGGATCAAGGCCTTTAGCAAGAAGTACAGGATTTTCCATAACCTCAATATCGGGATCGACGCCATGGCCTTCTTTAAACCACTTCCCATCAGGATCGTACATTCGGAACGTAGGAACTGTAACTACACCTCCATCGATAAGCCTGGGCACTCCGCTCATACCGATTAAGCCTCCCCACGTACGTGTGCCAATAAGAGGACCCAATCCGGCTTTTCGGAAGTAATCGGGAAATGCATCGCCACCAGAACCACTCCAGCCATTGATCAACATGACTTTGGGCCCGAAGTGACCAATAGGGGGCCATGGCCAATCTTTGCCGTCTCTCACAGCCCAAAAAGCCAGAGCTGGTCTGTTTAAGACCTCGATAAATCGATCCGGGATTTGACCGCCACTATTGAACCGTTCGTCAATAATCAAGCCATCTTTATGGAATTGTGCTACGAATTGACGCACCAATTCACTCTGTCCATCTATTCCTGTGCTCCGGACGTAGATATATCCCACACGGCCATTAGACTTTTCGTCCACACGCTTACGGTTAGACTCAATCCAGGCCAGGTGGCGCAGGCGGGTTTCATCCTCCAATGTCTTGACGATCACATTTCGCGCGCCATTTGTCGTAGGCTTATCACTCACTGCAAGTTCGACAGTCTTACCGCCCAATCCCTGGAAGGCCGCCCAAGGATCTTTGGAAACATCCAGTGGAATACCGTTCACAGCCAGAATATACTCTCCCTCTTTCACATTCACACCTGGCATGGTCAGAGGAGATAGAACTTCGCTGTCCCAGGGTGCACCATCGATGATCTTCGTAATCCGATAAGCACCATTGTGGATTTCCCAGTCAACGCCGAGATACCCGACGCCCTGTCTTAGCGGCGATTCGAGGTCGCCCCCGCCTCTATATGTGTGGGAGGCATTGAGTTCGGCAATAAGTTCTCCAAGTACGTAATTCACATCCCGGCGGGTAACAACATCCTGAAGCAGATTCCCGTAGTGTTTTCGCATGGCTTCCCAGTCGACTCCGTGCATTCCGGGATCATAGAAATAGTCGCGGGTTAGTCGCCAGGCGTCATTAAAGAGTTGTTGCCACTCAGCCTGTGGCTTCACGTTCATTTCAAGCTCGGCCGTGCGTAACTTCTTTTCCATTTTTTGGTCAGACTTCAGGTCCACAATGGCAAAGTCCTGTTTTTTCCACACCAGCAATTTCTGGTGATCCACAGAAAGCTGATATCCGTCTATATCTTCCAGGACCGTTTTCTCCTCACGTTCCTTGAGATCAAAATAGACAAGCGGGTTTTTCTCATCTCCTGAACCGGTACGTGGCAATCTTCGATAGAGAACCTTCCCTGGTGCTGCTTCAAGATCAGTGTAATTACCCTCTTTGGGGGGAAGTATTACTAATCGTTGTTCAAAACCGTCGATAATGATTTCCACTGGCTTGATTTCCTCTTTTTCTTTTTTGGACTTTTTATCTTTTTCTTTTTTCTTTTCGTCCTCCTCTTCGTTTTTTTTCTCCTCTTCTTTATCTTCATCATTACGCGGTGCTATAGGCGATGGGACGTCAGGACGGAGTGACACAGCTACGATGTTAGTCGAATTGGCATAGATGAAGGAATTATCCACGTCACTATAAATGGGCTTGTACGTTCTATTTGAGAAGAAATAGATGTATTTTCCATCAGGGTCGAAAACCGGTTGTGCATCGCTGTAATAACCGGATGTGACCTGATGCCGTTGATTTGATTTCATATCGTAGAGATAAATAGCTCCCTGCCGATTCTCGTTCCCCCGAGTATAAGCCAGCCAGCGGCTATCGGGCGACCAACTTGCTCTAAAATGGCTGAGGGCATAATGATACATCCATAAACCTTTATCCACCGTCTGGCTCTGATTCTTTTCTATGTCGTAGATGTAGATGGTCATGCTTTTGTCAATGAAAGCCAGTTTCTTGCTGTCTGGTGACCAATAAGGCTGATACCGATAGCCGTGTCCATACGAAGTGAGTTTGCGCTCCTCTGAACCATCATTTGCATTGCAAACTGTGAGTTCGTACTCACTTGAACAATCACTCCAGTAAGCCATAAGCTTTCCATCAGGAGACCAGGCCGGGTATCGTTCAGCCACCCCAGAAGTCATGGTGAGATTACGGATAACACCATGCTCGGCCGGTACAGAGAATATCTCTCCCCTGGCTTCAAACAGGGCTCGCTTCCCTTTGGGCGAGATCCAGACGTTTTGGATGAGCTTGGATACATTTTCCGCACGAGGTTTAAGTGTCGAATTATCGGTGACGATTTCGATTTCAACCTCTTTCATTTCATCAGTTTCTAGATTCAAAAGGTAGAGATGTCCACCCGCCTCGAAAATAATATCCGAAGGTCCAATGGCTGGGAAATGGATATCGAAATCTGAGAAGTGAGTAATTTGGCGGAATTCTTCGGTTTCCAGGTCATAAGCCCAGATGTTGTGCCGCAATTCCGTACCACGGTCAGAAAGAAAGTAGATTGTCTGATCGTGCCACATGGGCTGTGCATCGTTGGCAGGATTATTAGTGATGTTTTTTGCCGTGTACTTTTCTAGGTCAAACAGCCAGATGTCAGGGGCCATACCGCCCCGATAACGTTTCCAGGTACGGAAATCCCGTGATATGGGCATGTAAGCCAGTTTCTTACCATCTGGTGATAAAGTTCCGAACTCACCATAAGGGACAGGAAGCCGTTCAGGTAGGCCACCTTTGGCCGATAGTCGGTGAAACTGATTGAAACGCTGCCGACCGCTGGTCATGCTCGAAGCGTAAAGTATGTTTTTACCGTTGGGATACCAATCGATCACACGGTCGTTCATACCATGGTGCGTTAACCGCTTGAGTGAACCTCCCATAGATGGAATAACATAGATGTCTGTATTGCCGTCATAATTACCACTAAAAGCGATCTGTGACCCATCCGCTGAAAATCTGGGAAAGAATTCCTCCCCTTTCGGCGAACTCAGCCGGTGTGCTATCCCACCTTCTTTCTCTACAATCCAGATGTCACCTGCATAAACAAAACAGATGTGTGTCTCAGATACATCGGGGTATCGAAGCATGCGCGCATCCACCTGACACATTAGAATGTTTGCGCAAAGTAATAACACCAGTACAGTTAATAAAGGTATCTCTCTTCGCATCTTTTTCCCTCCATTTGTTATTTAAATTTTTATGAGTCTCTAAAGTAGGTTTATTCCAATAAATAGCAGGCTTTCACCATTCTCACTGATTTATTGTCACCCGAGGATTAAACCGATTTTCATTTTTTTATGCTCAATAAACTTTAGGATAATTCAACTCTCAATCCAAATATTCTCTACGCCAATAATGTCTACCAGTTTATTTACCAGCGCAGGAGAAGGTTTGGCGGTTATTTTTCTGGATTTAATCACGTATTCGCCATTCTCAGGTGTTTTGATATTGATGTAAATTGGGCAGGGACCGCGGTTTTTGGATAGGATATCTTTAATCTCGTGGATATATCCTTCAGTGGATTTATCCGTTTCCAGTGAGAAGCTGATATTTTTGACACAGCGATCCCAGACTTCATCAAGAGGAATGATTTCATCGCAGAGGATTTTATTTTCTTCACTGTCATCTTTGGAGGAAACTTTACCAACGACAAGCATCATGGAATCATTACGAAGGATGTGGTTGTATTTCTCAAATGCATCAGCGAAGACGATCATCTCGGCGGTTCCCGTGAGGTCTTCGATGTTCACAAAAGCCATGGGGCGATTCTTTCGGTCAAAATGTTTTTTAAGCCCGGTAATAATCACACCTACTTTAATCGTGGTTTTATCGGGAATGGAATGGATCTGATCCAACGTGTTTCTGGAGAACATCTTCAGTTCTAATTGATATTTGGTAAGCGGATGACCTGAGAAGTAAAAACCGAGCATTTCTTTTTCACGAGCCAGTTGTTCGCCCTGGCTCCCGGGTTTCACGGTGGGCAAAGCCGGTTGATCGACTCTCACTTCTTCGTCAGCCATATCGAAGATACTTGTCTGTCCGTTAGCCCGATGGACGAGGACACGCTGGTTGTAGGTGGTGGCCAGATCGATGCTTTCCATCAACTGTGCTCGATGTCCTTCCAGAGAATCAAGCGCACCGGCTTGAATCAAACTTTCCATCACTTTTTTATTTACAAGACGAGAGTCGACATGCTGGACAAGATCAAAGATGGTATTGAAGCGACCATGTTTTTCTCGCGCTTCGAGGATGGAGAGGATGGCATTTTTCCCGACGTTTTTAATCGCACCCAAACTAAACCGAATATCTTTGCCGACAACAGTAAATTCATAGGAACTTTCATTGACATCGGGAGGAAGAACATTGAATCCCATTCGTTTGCATTCCTCGATGAGAATTACAATACGGCTGGTGTCGTTTATTTCGCTGGTCATGTTGGCTGCCATAAATTCAGCAGGATAGTGCGCTTTCAAATAAGCAGTTTGATAGGCGACCAGTGAGTAGCCAGCAGCATGGGATTTATTAAACCCGTATCCAGCAAATTTAGCCATCAAGTCGAATATTTCATTAGCCGTTCTTTCTTCGATTCCTTTTTTCGCAGCGCCCTGTACGAATATTTCACGCTGTTCTTTCATTAATTCGTGCTTCTTCTTCCCCATAGCCCGTCGTAGTAGATCAGCGGCACCAAGACTGAACCCTGCTAATTCGCTGGCCACCCGCATCACCTGTTCCTGATAGACCATTACACCGTAAGTTTCTTTCAGAATAGGCTCCAGACTGGGGTGAAGGTATTCGAATTTTGTCTCTCCGTGTTTTCTTTTGATGAAATCATCGATCATATCCATCGGACCGGGCCGATAAAGGGCGTTCATGGCGATAAGGTCACCAAGTCGTTGCGGCTTTAGTCTGCGTAAACACTCACGCATTCCTGAACTTTCAAATTGAAAAATGCCGATTGTCTCGCCGTTACAAAAGATTTTATAGGTATCGGCATCATCGAGTGGGATGTCATCCAGATCAAGCGTGATTCCTCGTTTCTGGAGAAGTTTTAGCGTATCGTCGATGACTGTCAGGGTCCGTAAACCGAGAAAATCCATTTTTAAAACACCGATCATCTCGAGGATTTTCATGTCATATTGTGTTGTCACATCGCCCTGACTAGACTTGAACAGCGGGGTATATTTAGTCAATTCGCTGGGAGTAATTACAACGCCGGCCGCGTGCGTCGAAGCATGTCGAGCCAATCCTTCCAAAATTCGGGAGTTTTCGATGAGTTTCCGATGGATGTCATCTCTATCAGCTATTTCCCTTAACTCTGCAACCATCTCCAAGGCCTTATCTAAGGTCATCCCAATCGTTGCAGGAATCATTTTGGCGATTTTGTCCACTTCAGCCAAGCTCATTTTTAACACGCGCCCCACATCCCGAATAACGCCACGAGCGGCCATAGTACCAAATGTGATAATCTGAGTGACGTTTTTTTCGCCATATTTTTTCTTCACATACTTAATAATCTCTTCGCGGCGTTCATAGCAAAAATCGATATCGATATCTGGCATGCTGACCCGTTCGGGATTGAGAAACCTTTCAAAAAGTAAATCATATTTTATCGGATCAATGTTTGTTATCCGTAAGGCATAAGAAACCAGGCTACCTGCGGCTGAGCCGCGCCCAGGTCCCACGGGAATGTTTTTACGCCTAGCATAATCAATGAAATCTTTTACGATCAGAAAATAGCCGGCATAGCCCATCGTTTTGATAATATCCAGCTCATGATCCAACCGAGCTTGCAATTCAGTAGTGACTTCTTTATAACGTTCTTTGAGCCCCTCTTCTCCTAAATAGCGAAGATACTCATCAAGCGAAAGTTGGTTGTGCGATTCAGGAACTTGATAGTGGGGCAGGTGAATTGAATTCAGGTTTAGCTCTAAATGACATTTATCGGCTACTTCCAGTGTATTTTGGATAGCTTCGGGGAAATCTTTGAACAATTTTTTCATTTCTTCGGGAGATTTAAAGTAAACCTCCTCAGTATTGAACCGCATGCGATCCTGTTCTTCAAGAGTTTTCCCTGTTTGCAAGCATAATAAAATCTCATGAGCAAAGGCATGTTCTCTGTTTAGATAATGGGTATCATTTGTCGCGACGATTGGAATGCCAACTTTTTTGCTCAATTCAATCATACCCTTGATGGCGATTTCTTCTTCAGGAATATTGAGTCGATGAATTTCAAAATAATAATCATCTTTAAAAATTTCTTTAAATTCCAGAGCTGATTTTTCTGCGGCCTGGCGATTATTGCGAACAATCATTTGCGGAACTTCTCCCTTTAAGCAAGCTGAGAGGGCAATAAGCCCCGAAGAATAATCCCGAAGAATCTCTTTATCAATGCGCGGTTTGTAATAAAATCCTTCTAAATACCCAACGGACACCAGTTTCATTAAATTTTTATAGCCTTCATAGTTTTTAGCGAGCAGAATTAAATGAAAAGAAGCGTCACTCCCACCCTTTGAAGAGGTCTTGTCAAATCTGCTTTTTGGAGCAATGTAGACTTCCGCACCGATAATCGGTTTAATACCAGTATTCTGAGCCTTGGTATAAAATTCGATTGCACCGAACATGTTGCCATGGTCTGTCAATGCTAGCGCATTCATCCCATATTCTTTACATGTATTTATCAAATCGTCGATTCTACAAGCTCCGTCAAGTAAGCTGTAATGAGAATGGTTGTGAAGATGAACAAAACCCGCCATAAATCTGGTATCCTTGGTTTTTAACAATTAAATGATGCTAGAATAGTCACGGTTTAGTTCGTTGATTTTATTTAGTAAATCATAACTATACGGAACATCATTTTGACTGGATAACAAGATTAACTGGATTTATGATCCTGAAAATCATGTAGATCCCATTTTTTTAAAAGTGAATAAATATCAATTCAATTGTTTTCTAAACAATTACAATTTAGGATAAAAAGAAGTTGAATTCTAGGTCGCTTAAGAGGAACGATTAAAGTGAGTGGGAATCTTACACAACAATAAAATTCCCACTCTTGATTTTGTTAGAACTGTCCTAAGTACCGATGCGCCGTATTTACATATTCACTGGAAGAATAACATGCTACCAACCAATCCAGCTCAGAACGTGCACTATTTAATTCACCCATTTTCATGAAAGTCAAACCGAGCATTAATTGTGCATCATCCTGCTTGTCAGGTTCATCATATACGAAAACTTTATTAAATTCGACAACAGCCTGATAATATTTTCCCTGTGCATAGCGACACTCTCCAATCCAGTACTGGCAATTATCAGCGAGCGGATTTCTCGAATTCTGTTGGAGAAGTCGAAAAAAACCATCAATCGCCTGCTGATATTGATGATTTTGGAACATTTCCAGAGCCGTGTTATAAGATTCTTTGAAGTCACTCGATATGTAATTGTCGCTGCTACCTGAATAATTATCGTAGGTTGGCGGTTCTGTCGAAGTAGCTTCATAATGGCTGACAGTTCGGATAGGTGTTCTGTCTTTTCCATAAGAAGATTGTTGCTGGTAATCGCTTATTCTTTGGTCATACTGATTAATCGCGATCTGAAGACTCTCCACTTGAGTTGATTTATTGGACAGTACTTCTTCTAATTTTTCAACTTCTTTCGATAATTGATCAATTGCTTCATTTTCGGATGAACTTGTTCCGCCAGGCTGAGAAGAAGTCTCGTTAGATTCTATTGCCACCAATTCCTGTAGCCAATCTGTTTCCTCAGTTTTATTCTGATTTTCAGAACCAGTATCATCATCAAGCTCGAGCAAGCGAAGAATTTCTTCCATTCCTTCATCACCATTTTCGAATGATTGATCGTTGGAATTGGAATTGAGATCATTTTCATTCAACAGACTTAAAAAATCATCATCCATTGAAGCTGATTGCTCGGTATTTTCCGTTAATGTCTTCTCATCATCGGCTTCGTTTAATAAACTGAGAAAATCTTGATCTTGGACACCAACAGAATCATATTCTACTCCCCCGCCCTCAATTAATGGTTCATCAAAAGTGATTTTTGGGGCTCGACTCATACAAAGCATAAATAATCCTAAAATAATAATGATGAACGACACTATGGAGGAACTAATGAGAGTTCTGGTGTTTTTCATGATATTCTCCTCCTCAAAATTGGTATATTACCTAATTTTAACTGTTGCAAATGCTGAGGGAATGAGAAAAAATAAATTACCATTTTTAAATTCATTCTTTTGTTGGTTTATAAAATTAGAATAAAATAAAGCTCCATATTATTTATTCTCACTACCTATGTTGATTATAATATCTTACCCACTGACCCTCATCAGTTAGCCGGGAAGGATATTATTTTAGATTTTCTAGTCACCTCCTCTCAGGTTCAAAGACAAGGATAATTTTCAAACTCGCTTATTTATTATAGGAAAAAAAGATGAAACATGCAACATTTTTGAATAAAAAATAATTTTTAAAACGGGATAAACTAACTTCTTCTGAATCTTCACAAAACCACCAATAGGCACAAGTGGAGAATTATAAGCAACGAAGCTTTTCTTATCCATTTTCTCCATTGCTTTTTTCAATTTTTCTTCCGTTATTTTCTCCCTCTAATCTGGGAACTTCTTAGTAATTGTGAAAATTGGCTCGCAAATACCACTTTTGAATCTGCATTTTTCATTTTGGAAATTGAGTCCAATGTATTCTTTAATAAGCTATCCGCATATTCTTGTCTGGAAAAAGAAGTATAATAGTTATATCAGTCATATCATACTCGGATGCTTTAAGAGCCTTTAGGATTCGATTAGCATTCTCGTTTGTAGACTCAATAAAAATATTAATATCTAAAGTACCTCGGCTATATCCATGAACAGGAAAAGCAGAAGCCCCGATTATTACATAACGAACATTATGTTCGTTTAATAATTTCAAAAGGTTTTCCATGTCCATATTTCAACAATAATTGTGCCATAAAACGAAATTTTTCAAACATTATCTAGAAACGTTGTTGTGTCGTCAAAGAAAGCTGATAATCTAATTCAAATTCGAGTTCTTTTTCCTCGTCGTCAGATTTTAATTTGAGGATTGGAGACATAATTTTAAGGCTCTAATAATCTTACAAATCAATTAAAGATTAAAAAAGAGCTATTCATTTATTATGAATAAGATCATGAGGCAACATCAAATTTATTTGCCTCGTCAATTAGTTCACGAGCGGCTTGCACATGAATCTGTGTAACTGATTCACCTCCTAAAAGTTTCGCGATTTCAAACGCACGCTCATCAGGAGACAATTTACGGATTTGCGTTCGAGTCTGGTCGTGTTCTGAGATTTTCTCAACCACAAAATGATGATCTCCCATGCTGGCAATTTGTGGCAAATGGGTAATGCAGATAATCTGGTGTGTTCTGGATAAGCGTTTTAATGCAAGACCGACAGCCTGGGCAATTCGGCCGGAAATTCCCAAATCGATTTCATCAAAAATTAGAACAGGAATTTTAACCACCTGAGCCAGAGAAGATTTTAGGGCGAGCATAATACGAGATATTTCTCCGCCGGAGGCCACACGCGCCAGCGGCTTTAAATCTTCGCCAGGATTGGCTGCAATATAAAATTCAACTTGATCAATACCTTTTTCTGTGGTTTTGAAATGTGTCTCTTCAATTACGACAGCACCTTTCTCATCCGGAATCCATTCGATATTCACCTTAAATCTGGCATTTTTCATCCCTAATTGACTTAGCCCTTCCAATACCTCTTTTTCAAGTTGCAACGCCACCTGCTTTCGATGCTCGGAAAGTGAGCTACAAAACTGGCTTATTTTTTTTCGTTGATTATCGATTTCTTTTTGTTTATCTGAAATAAGACCTTCTATGTTTTCAATATCCTGCAATTTCTGTTCAAGTTGTTTTCGATAAGCAATAATTTCTTCGATGGTACGCTGATACTTCCTTTTCAACATGGAAAAATGACTCAATCGAATCCGAATCTGTTCCAGACGCTCAGGATTAAATTCAATATTATTGAAATAACTCTGGAGGAATTTGGCAATTTCTTCAAGGGCCACTTGCGCTGCATCACAATCAGATTTAATGTTTTTGAAGCGACTATCGATTTCGATCAATTCATCAAATTTACTTAGCGCCACTGAAATGCGATCATAGACAGATTCTTGATCATCATATAAATCTTTGAATAATTCGGTGGTGTACTGGAACAACTTTTCGCCATTTTGAAGGATTTTTTCTTCCTGAATAAGCTTTTCTTCTTCCCCTTCCAGCGGATTAATATTTTTTATTTCTTCAATTTGAAACCGATAAAGATCACGTTTTTCAGAGAGCGTTCGTTCACGTTCTTTTAATGATTTGAGTTCATCAACTAACTCAATAAAATAATTATAGTTTTCTTCGACTTCTGATAATAGCTGATCATATCCACCAAACTCATCAAGATATTGAATATGATAATTAACTTTGAGCAGCGATTGATGTTCATGCTGTCCGTGAAGGTCAACAAGAAGATTGCCAACATCGATGAGGTAAGAATTGGGGACAGGAGAATCATTTACAAAGGCTCGATTACGAAGACTGTCAGAAATTTCTTTTCTTAAAATGACAACACTAGCCTCAAAATCTTCAACATCTACTTGCTGGAGATAGCTTTTCAATTCGGTATTGTTCTTTATTTCAAAAATGCCCTCCGCAACCGCCTTTGTCGCACCTTTTCTCAGCGATTCGCCCTCGATTTTTTCGCCAATTGTTGAACCCAAAGCGTCAATAAGGATGGATTTACCAGCGCCGGTTTCACCAGTTATAATATTTAAGCCTGGTTCAAATTGGACGTCTATTTTATCGATAAGCGCGAAATTTTCGACGTGAAGACTTTTTAGCATATAGGTACGAAACGTTTTATCTTTGAATGATTTTAACTATTCAGCCATTCATCTTGACCAAAAAATTTAGGACAAATAATTAATAACATTTTTTATCTCTTCCAGGTTTTGATTTATCGAGTAACTCCAATAGCAATTAAAACTATAATCATCGAATCACAGCAACTTTCTCAATACTATTTAATCCGGTCTCTTCATTGTAAATCACATAAATATATACCCCACTGGCCACATACTCACCTTTATCGTTTTTTCCATCCCAGGTTGTATAGGCGCCTAAGATTTTATCTTTAGAGATATGACGAACGACCATCCCATTTTCGGTCATAAATTTGATCGAAACATCATCAGATAGCTCTGAAATGGCAAACTCACGCCCCTCTCCAATGAAGAACGGATTGGGTCCGGCTTTAACCTGACTTAAATCTTCTCTTGGGCGAGCGTATGGAGTTCCCAGACAGGAAAGCCCGTTTGTAGTCCCAATGTAAACCTTACCAGTTTCTAAATCAAATCCAAACGATGTGACATTATCACTCACCAATGGGCTATTATCGGTCGTATAGTGAGTCCAGGTATACCCATCAGCCGCCAGAATACTCACACCAGCGGCGGTTCCAAACCACTTATTATTACGGATATCAACTTCAATCGTATTGATCGAATTACTCAGTAAACCATATTGGGTTCCAACCTCTCCCCGCACCCAATCATTCAAACCCCCTGCTGTTGCAATCCAGACAATGTCATCCTGATCAATTGCAATATCTTTGATATCGTTACTTTCTATTCCATCAACAGTTGTGAGATTATTACCAGCAATGGTATCATCAGATTTATCCACTAACGTATTATTATAATCAATTACACTTACTCCTCCTTGAGTTCCAATCCACACACGATCACCTTGGTCAAAATCGATTGAAGTCACCACATTACTCAGAATACCTTCCTGAACGGCAAAATAATACCATTCCAATTGTGGTGTGTAGACTGCGACAACATTATTGTTTGCAGCTTCCATATTGAGTACCCATACATTGTTGTAACGATCAACCTTGACTTTTGGTACCACAATCCAATCTTGAGAACTGCTGGTACCCGAAAGAACCTCTTTATGGAAGACCTTTATTTTTTCATCGGCATCAATCAAAATAAGTCCACCACCAATGCTGCCGAACCACTTTCGATTCTGAGAATCAACCGTGACGCATTTAATTCCATTATTGATTAAGCCATCGGCGGTGGTATATTGTCGCCATGTTTCCCCATCAAAACGAAATATACCGTCATTATTTGAGGCACACCATAGTATACCTTGCTTATCAACTGCCAAACCATTAAATGCATTACTTGGAGGTCCTGGTGGCGTAAACAATTCCCACATCTGATTTTCTAATGAGAAAAAAGCAAAGCCTCTATTGATGTCAGTCTTTTTCCGGCCTACCCAAAGATCGCCATTGTCAGCAACGGCTAGGCTGGTTAACGGACTTAGAAACGGAGCCACATTCCGCCAGCGATACTCATCAGGATTCCAGCGACTCACATAACCAATCGTAACAGCATATAACACACTGTTTTTCGAAACTAATTTTTTTACATCTCGATAAGGTAAATAAAAACTGAGAGTATCCCATTTTTGATCACGAAAAACAGCAACTCCTGATTCTGTTCCCACATAAATCGAGTCATTATGGGCAACTAATGAATTCACTCGGTTGCTTGGCAGACCATGATTTGTGGTGTAATTGGTCCAACTCTCAGGCGCCATTAAATTTGCCAAATCAAAACTGGACCTGGCGATTCCTGATTTTGTCGCCGACCAAATCTCTCGATTGTTGACCATTATATCAATGACTTCAATTTCACTGGAGAATTGCCATCCTAAATGCCTGTAAGTCTCCTTTACTTCCCTACGCTGAACATCATAAAGGCTAATCCCAAGCTCTAAGGCAATCAATAACGAATCGCCAACAGCTTCTAAGTCATAAATACGATGTCCTAAATAATCTTGAACAGTTTTCCAGTTTTTTGAATCAGGGTTATAACAATTTATCCATCCGTCAGCGAAACCAACCCAGATATTCCCCTTATGATCGACTTCAATGGTCTGAGCATCAATCGAGCTTAATCCGTTTGTATTATTGAATTGTTCATAAATTTCTGTTGAAATTTGATAACTAAACACACCGCCATTTGTAGCACACCAGATATAGCCATCGATTAATTTCAGATCACGAATATCATTTTGACTTGTAAACGTTGTCCAATCGCCAACGCCTGCCTGTCCTACCTGTGTCGAAAACATTATCAGTAATATAGAGAATATGTATTTCAATTTCATAATTTTCCATCTCATATTTCTGTGAGTAATGATTAGTAAGTTGTATTTGGAATGAAGTCCGTCATCATTTGATTCCACGCAAGATAACCTGGATTTCCCGAAATTGTCACGATCAATAACCTTTAAAAAAGCGTGAACAAGTTCCTATCGCCTGAAATTACCCACAACCAAATACCCATTATATAACTTTGAACACATCTGCCATTTCCATTGCCGACATGGCAGCGTCCCATCCCTTATTTCCAGCCTTGGTCCCTGCACGTTCAATTGCCTGTTCCAGATTATCTGCAGTAATTACACCATAAATTGTTGGAATGCCAGTTTGGAGATTAACCTGTGCAATTCCCTTGGTAACTTCGGCTGCAATGTACTCAAAGTGCGAAGTGGCGCCACGAATAACTGCCCCGAGACAAATTACAGCATCATATTTATTACTTTGTGCCATCTTCAGTGCTGTAAGAGGAATTTCAAACGATCCCGGCACCCAGGCGATATCAATATCTTCGTCATTTACTTCATGACGCTGAAAGCAGTCTAATGCACCTTCGAGTAATTTTGAAGATATAAATTCATTAAAACGGCTAATAACGATACCAAATTTTCTATCCTTACCTACAATTTTTCCTTGAAAGGTTTTCGGCATTATACCTCCATTATCAGATTCATGTTTGATTAAAATTGAAAATATTGAGCAAAAGGTTATGATTTATTTGTTTCAAAAATTCCATTTAAAATCAGATGACCAAGTTTATCTCGTTTGGTCTCCAGATAATGGGCATTCTCCTCATTTGGGGTAATTTCAATGGGTATCCTTTCAACGATTTCTAAATTATACCCTTTTAAACCAACAATCTTTTTTGGATTATTTGTAAGAAGCCTGATTTTTTTTATACCCAGATCTGATAAAATTTGAGCTCCAATTCCGTAATCCCTCAAATCTGGTTTAAATCCCAATTCTTCGTTAGCCTCAACTGTATCCTTTCCATTATCCTGTAACTGATATGCCAAAATTTTATTAGAAAGACCAATTCCTCGACCTTCCTGTCGCATGTAAAGAAGAACGCCCCGTCCTTCTTTTTTGATAATCTCCAGCGCCTTGCTTAATTGATCACCACAATCACAACGTAATGAACCAAAAATATCGCCAGTCAAGCACTGAGAATGCACCCTAACAATTACAGGCTCTTCTGTATTTACTTCACCCTTTACCAAAGCCAGGTGATGATGCTCGTCAACAGCACTTTCATAGAGATGAAGGATAAAGTTTCCAAATTTAGTGGGAAATTTTGTCGTTGCTTTCCGAAGAACCAATTTTTCTGTCCGACGACGATATTCGATCAGGTCACGGATCGTGATAATTTTTAAATGATGTTTTTGAGCAATCTTCATGAGCTTGGGCACTCTGGCCATGGTCCCATCATCATCCATGATTTCGCATAGGACGCCTGCTGGATAAAGACCAGATAAACGGGCTAGATCAACAACGGCTTCAGTATGACCTGCACGACTTAGTACGCCTCCTTCTTCTGCTTTAAGTGGAAATATGTGTCCTGGGCGCGCAAGGTCTTGGGGACGAGCGTATGGATCAATTAAAACTTTAATTGTCTGCGCGCGATCATGAGCAGATATCCCTGTACCTGTATTTTTTATAGCATCAACAGATATTGTAAATTGTGTCCCATGATGGGCTGTATTATGCTGAACCATTGGATAAAGTTCAAGTTCTTCCAATCGTTCTTCAGTCATTGGAACGCAGATTAATCCGCGACCATATTTAGCCATGAAGTTGATTTTTTCGGGCAATACTTTTGTCGCCGCCATGATAAAATCGCCTTCATTCTCACGATCCTCATCATCGACAACAATTAAAACTTTTCCTTCTCGATAATCTTCAATGGCTTCTTCAATAGTGTTAAATTTGTGCATAGTATACTTTTAATAATTTGTCACTTTATAGCAATACAAACTTTTAAAAACCTCTTTGTTTTAACCATTCCGATGTAATTTTTGTTTCCCCAGTTTGACTTACAAATTGTTCGATATACTTTGCTAAAAAATCAACCTCAATATTGACTTTGTCACCTGTTTTTTTAAATTGTAAAATTGTTTGTTTCATCGTATGGGGGATAATCGCAATATTGAGTACATTTTTTTCTTTTCGGGCTATAGTTAGGCTTACGCCATCTACGGCAATTGATCCTTTCGAAATAGTATAGCGCTCCAGCTCTTCTGGAATTTCTACGTTTAATGTGTACGGATCTGATTGATGTGAAAGATGCCGAATAGTTCCTACCCCATCAACATGTCCCTGAACTAAATGGCCACCAAACCTATCCTGCAATCGCAATGCTCTTTCGAGATTCACTTTATCATTTTGCTTTAATTGGGACAATGTCGATCTGATAAATGTCTCAACGACTACATCTGCCGAAAAGAAGAATTTATTAATTTCGACGACTGTCAGACAAACACCATTGGTAGAGATACTTTGATCAACTTCTAAATCTTCCAAAATTTTTTTTGCCCAAATCTCGACTCTGTGGCCAGGTCCTCTGGGAACTACATCTTTAACGGTACCTATTTCTTCGATAATTCCGGTAAACATTTTACGTACCAATAATGTGATTAAAATTTACATCTGCACTAACTAAAATATCTGGATTCAATTTTTTAATTTTTACGTTTACCAGTTCAATACTGTTATCTACTGAGAGAATTCCGAGATCTCCAATGGCCTCAATTCCGGCACCTAAAATCTTAGGTGCCAGTGTAAAAACAATATGGTCAACCATTTTTGCTTTAAGAAAAGAAGTATAAACTTTTGAACCACCCTCAACCATCACAGCACACATTCTTGCATTGGCTATTTTTTTAAGTAATTCTGGAATCGAAATATTGCCGTTTTCATCTTTCTCTATTGACCAGACATGTGCACCTATATTTTTGATCTTCAAAATTTTTTCAGTATCATTTGAAGTCGTCGCAATCACTGTTTTGTGAACATTTTCATCTATAAGCAGTTGACTTTCGAGGGAGATCTTTAGATTGCCATCTAAAACAATTCGAATTGGATTTTTACCCGTTACATGTCTTACAGTCAGTTGAGGATTATCAGCAAGAACAGTCCCAATTCCGACAATGATCGCATCATTTTCACTCCGAATCCGATGAGCTTCAATTCTTGCTTTATGAGAAGTAATCCATTTAGAGTTTCCAGTAGTCGTAGCAATGCGACCATCCAAAGATTGTGCGATTTTCAGTGTAACATAAGGCATTCCTGCAGTGATATATTTTATAAAGGCTCGATTTAACTGTTTACAGTTTTGTTCTTCGACTCCAGTAACCACTTCAATCTGGTGTTGCGTTAATATTTCAATCCCTCTCTGGTTAACTAACGGATTCGGATCTACCATACCGATAACAACTCGTTTGATCCCTGCTTTGATGATAGCATCAGTACAAGGCGGGGTCTTTCCATAGTGACAACACGGCTCAAGATTTACATAAAGTGAAGCTCCTCGGGCTTTTTCTCCAGCATTTTGAAGCGCAACGATCTCAGCATGTTCTTTCCCAAAACATGGATGGTATCCTTGCCCAACGATTTTTCCATCTTTCACGATTATTGAACCAACCATTGGATTAGGATTCACATAACCAATACCTTTTCGAGCTAATCGAATCGCTCTTTTTATATATTCTTTATCGGTCAAATGATTTCAACTCATAAAAAATATTTCGAGATTACTTGGTTATCAAATCGAATTAATATAAAGATTATTTAACTTCAAATCAAGAAATTTTTAACTGTTTCTGTGCCTAATTTCATCATAATTTTTTGCTTGCTATTATCAAAACTTAATACTATATTGTTACAGTGAAATAACAGCTAATTATACAAATTAGGTAAAGGTGGATTATGAAAAAAATTTATCTTATTTTAATAGTTATGACGTGTTGTATTTATTCACAATTAAGGGCAGACTCTCCTAGTTTTGAAAATCCTAACAAATTCTCTACAGAATTTCATTTTGGCTTAAGAGTTCCCACTGGAAAGACCAGCACTGATATCCTTTCTGGTTTTGCCTTGAAGTTTGGGGTCGGTTATCAATTAACTCGAAATCTGGAAATATTTCATCTGGCTTTTGATTTTGGTAATTCATCACCTCATGATCCATTGTGGGTCGAAGTTTGGGATCCTTCTAGTTACTACCCCAGGCTCGAACAAGAGACAGTGAATGTCTATGGATTCCCGTTAACCATGCGTTATCGAACTCAGATCAAAGAACAACTTGATCTTTATTTGGGGGCGGGAGCCGCTTATTATTGGTTTACAACCAGATTGGCCGATCCCTATTGGGGCGAATTAAAACAACCTCGAAAACGTCATGGTCCTGGCGGAGTTTTGGAGTCCGGCGTGTTTACTGATGCTTTCAGCGAAAAATTATTGGTTGGACTTACCACGAACTTCACTTATTTACATACCAAAGGGAAAACTTTAACGACACCTAAACAGGACGCATCTGATGAAAAGACAAGTCGATATGATTTGTATTTGACTTTTACTATTTCTCTCAGATATTACATGGGAAAATAATTGGAACATAAATGAAGTTACGCGAATATCAAGTCAAAAAGATTTTTGCAGAAAAAGGTATTCCTGTTCCTCTCGGAAAAGTAGCCAAAAGTGTTGAAGATGTTCAATCTATCACCAATGAATTGAACCGCCAGGTTATACTAAAACCTCAGATGGGTTTTAAAGGACGAGGAAAATTAGGGATCATTGCGTTTGCAAACAATCCCAATGAAGCGGGAAAAGAGGCTGAGCGATTATTCAATTTGAATGTTGAAGGAGAGATAGTAGAACGAATACTGGTTGAAGAAAAAGTGGATATCGTTCAGGAATTGTATCTGACTGT
>JABAOC010005712.1_pt1 | contig 39249 bp, 83 predicted proteins | sample 7062161 | NCBI WGS metagenome assembly JABAOC01 (sample SAMN14538625, study PRJNA623070) | marine sediment metagenome | biome: marine biome [ENVO:00000428]; feature: marine pelagic biome [ENVO:01000023]; material: deep marine sediment [ENVO:00002113] | place: India: Gulf of Khambhat ... | reverse complement strand
AAGGCATATAAACTCCTTTATATGTCCTCTGGCTAATTTCACGCATGATTTGGCTTGAGGCTTGATTTAATATATTATAACACTATTTATATAGTCTGTCAATTAACTATTGTTAAAATTAATCCACCTTTTTTTGTGTAACTTAATTTATATCTTTTATCATTATATACAAATATTATCGGAAGTAAATCATTATCTAATAAAACAGTACTTGTAACTGTCATACCATAGTCCTTTGAGTTGTCATAAAATCGTCCAATAATTTTCTAAATACTTGTTCGCGTCCTCTTTTAATGGTTAATGAGGTGCAAGCACACCATACAGTATTTTTAGCACTAAGCGAATAATCTCTAGGAAATTGACATTCTTCATAACTATCAGTAAATTTACTCCTTACTCTAAATGGCATATTGACAGGGATAGGATTACTTGAATAAACTGCCTCAGCTTCAAGATGTCCTTCCCTTGCTCCAGGTTTATGACTATTTACCCATGTTTTTACAACAGTTGGATCAATTTCTGATATTTCCAATTGTCTCTCTCTTGCTATAAGTGAAGTAGTACGGAGCATTTCTGTAGTAGCTATTCTTTCAGCTCTTGCATAACTCATATTTGAACCAGTTCTTAATTTGTCATTTATCCTTATCGATTTCCTTAAATATTCACTTTCAGATATTTTACCTTTATCAAAATCCTGCTTTAATTTTTCTTGTTTCAATGTTAATAAATCTCTTTGTCGTGTATCTAGTCCATATTTATCATTTATAGATTTTGCAATTTCATGAGGCGTTTTATTTTGTGTTATACCCATACTAATTTCAGACGTAATAATTTTCCTCATATCGCCTGAAAAAAAATCAATCAATCCTTCAGTTACCGCATAAGTAGAACGAACTATTTTATCTGAATCTATTAATAATGGTGGGATATTTAAATCTGCCAATTGTTCTATTTTTTTCCTTATTTCGTTTTCCCATTCACCTATAAATACCATACTGTCAAATTGCTGTGTTTTAAATTGTGCATCAAATTTTAATATTGATTGATTAATAGAATATAAAATACTTCTTAAATTTCCTACATGCCAATCATTTACATCATATAATTTAATTTTCTGAATAATCTCATTTTGCGATTCTTTCATATATCGTCTTATTTTTTTCCATTCCGTTTGAGATACTTGACCTCTACGAGTAAAATAAGTTTTAAGAAACCTTATTAATTTTTTTTCTGCCATTTAATTCTTTTATTTTTTTTGCTAAATTATCATAATAAGAAGAAGCCTGTAATCTTGTTTCATCATTCATTTCTACGCCTATTTGTTTGAATATAAGCCTAATTACATTTACTGCATCTTCTCTCTCAATAACACCATTAGATTCTAATATAACAATTGAATTTGCAAACTGTGCTAATGACTGTGCATAATCTTTTACTTTATCTTGATCGGGTTCAGGGAATCCACTTGTATAAGAAGCATCAATGTTATTAGGTATCATATTTTTTTGTTTTGCTGCCCAAATAGCATAATCAAATTGTTTATCAATTGCATACTTCCAATATTTTTGTCTTGCTTTTATGTCCTTAAAATACGGTTCAAGCATAGTTGAACTGGTATTCCCTTGAATAGTTATGCATCCATTTCTACGAGTTATAAACAAATGATTAGGAACTTCGAAACAATATACTTTCCCATCATATCTAACTTGTTTAATATTATCTTGTGAGATTTCATATCCATTTTTTCTATTTGATAGGCTAACTCGATACATAGTATTTCGAAAATATCCATCTTTTCTCATATGAGATTTATAAGCTATTGTTTTTTTTGTTCTATAACCCAATTTATATGCTAATTCTTGAAAATCATCAGCTAATTGATTACTTGTTGTACCATATGATCCATAAGTATCATTCCAAGTCCCATCACCCCACATTAAATTATCAAATAATATTTGTAATTGATCTTTTGATAAATTTAAAAATTTTCTTGGTATTTTTCTAGTATTACTATAATCACCACAATTATTATATAGCCATTCTATTAATTGTTTCCCATAAAAATTATAAGAAGTATATCCTTTATTATCTGTATTATAATAATGATTAATATTTAATTTTGATAAAATTTCTCCTATTTTTTCATGACCTTCTTTTAATTGTCCTATAGTACCATGATATGAATTTCTTTTTATCATATCTTTAACTGCAATAGAACCTTCTGAAATAAATATCCCCAAAAATTCTAACCAATCATCCATTTTAAATATTTTTTCAGTTTCATTATCTTTTTTATTTTTACCACTCATACAGTTTACTGGAGGTAAAATAAAATCCTCTTGATATTCCCCTGAATATATTTCTATCCCATCTTGAAATGTTATTCTTGATTGATTAATATCTTGTACTTTTATTTTTTTATAAGGGTTATTTCTTGAAGTAGCTCCCCACATAGTATGATTATTTGTGACTGCAATATCTACATTAGAACCTTTCAGTTCGTAAATATCATCAATAATATTATATTCAAATCTTTTTAATGGTATATGATACTCTATACTTCCTATTTCTGGATTATATGTAGCTATTTTTTCATTTTCTTTTATATCATCAATATGTTTCCATCCATTTATTGTAAGTGTCTCTGTATCTTCTGTATAACATGCATAATTTACGTTTCCACCTAATCCAAAAATAAACTCAGGAGTACCACTTTCAGTCATACATTGGCCTTTTAATAATGTATATATATTTGATATATCTCCACCATTCAAATTTGGACTTTCGGCCTTCCATATTTCAGTATCGTTATGCACTCTTACACTCCCAGGTCTAGGGGGATTTAATCTTAATTGTTGCATCCTTTGTTTAATTATATTCACATCTTTTGTATTAATTGTAACATCCCATACAAATGCTAAAATCATTCCTACTCTTTCAAGTGTAGAAAAAAGAGATTTATCATACATTTGTAACCAGTCTCTTGAAACAAATATATCACTTAATCCATATTTTAAATGAGTAGGTTTATTAATATACAAATAAAAAGCATTGCCTGAATAATTATCAAATTGATCCCTTTTTATAATAAAATATTCATTATCATCATTAGCTAATTTAAATCCCTCTATTTCATCGTCATATCTATCTCGTTTCCATTTCTTCTCTAATAGTCCAGGATAAGGGAATCTATTTGTAACTTTTCCTGTCATTTCATCTACATCAGCAAGTATAAACATTTCTCCATTAACTGATAGATCGTTTGCCCTGGTCTCCATCATTATATCCCATCTATTACTAGACCAATAATTACTTAATAACTCTTGAATGTCATCATCTTCTGCATGAAATTGAAAACCCTCATTTATTACATAATTTGTTTTAGCTTTTATAATTCTACTTGCTAATGGATTTTGTAAATATAACCTGTTTATATCGTCAATAATATCTCTTTGGTCAAAATTAATTAATTTATCTAATTGTCTTCCTGAAAGTAAGTTCCATCCAAAATCCTCTATTCTATCACGTCTCCTTACTTCCGAGGCCGATGCAGCTAAAATTGATTGTTTGCTCAATATTTACTCCTTTAGAGTTTCTTTTCAAAAATGTAAAATATGAAAAAAAATACTGAAAACCCTGTATAAATTTTCAAAAATAAATTCATAGGTAAAAATGTTAGTGTAATTATATGTATTATACTCCAAATAATAAATAAATACAAACGTCTACTTTGTATCTTCCCGTTAATTATACTTAATATACCTACAATGTTTTTAATTAATATAAATATTAAATCAAATATATTTAAAAATTTAAACTGTTTACAATCTAAATTTCTATTTTTGTTTATACATTTTTCATATCTCAAACTACCTTTATCAGCAAGTATAGTATCACAATACTCACAATATTGCCTTTCCCCATATCTTTGAATTACTTTCTTCCCTGTATAGTCTTTTTGTATATTAAAATTAGCCGAACATATATTTTTACCGTCATCAATTATTTCTTCTGTTTTCCTATATCCTGCAAGCTCCGGAGTAAATGAAATATAATGTTTACACCATTTACAATATACTTTTTTAATTTTCTTTATCATATTATACCTCTATTTTTTTATAACAACTATTATATATTTTTATAATTTTATAATTAGACTCATCTGAATAATCAGAAAAACTTGATTTAAGAATTTCATAAGAACCATCGTACCATTTGATAAGTGCTTCTTGTATAATTATTTCTTTTTTATTATTTTTTTTTTCAAAATCATCACAATGTAATCTACCTAAATAAAACCAGCTACAATCTTTGACAGTTTCGCAATTATTAATTTTTTTACAATTAGAACAAGATTTATCTAAAAAAATAAATTTATTATTTTTCTCCATAATTAAATTCCTCTATTATTTTTAATCCTTCTGTTATATTTTCATTAATTAATTCTATTTTACTTTCATCAATCCATGCTTTTGAATTATAAGCATTATCATTTTTATCTAATAATACCAAAGAATAACTTTTATAATTATCTGTCTTAAATTTTTGTCCATAAGTATATTGAACTATTGCTATTCCTTTTCTTTCTTCATGAATTATTTTTCTATTTTTCCAATCAAATACTGGTATTTTTTCTTTATATTTTACTCTACTACCACGTTTAAATTTTTGTTTCATATTATCCTATTATTTTATTATTTGGTTTTATAATATCTTTTTTAGGCTCTACAATAGATTTTTCTTCAAACTTAATACTGTTAAATATTTGAGTCCCAATATTAAACAATGTTTTGGCCACAAATGTAGGAGCTAAATTATTCGGGTTTTCTAATTTAACTCTATTTGTTTTTTCATCAATAATTATTCTTAATTCCATATTTACTCCTATAAAATATTATCCCAAATTAAACCTTCATCAAATTTTAATTGTTTTGCATAATTTGATACATCAATATTTATTTTCCATGCTTCACATGCTGATTTAATATTTTCCCATGAATAATCATTATTATAAAAATAATCAATAAAATCCCTTACATATCTCTCTGATTTACTCATTTTAAAAATATCTGTTGTCATTAATACCCCCTGTCATTATTAATATAATCATCTTCTATTGAGAAATCTTCTGCGATAGGAAAACTATAAGCATACGAACTTAAACATAATCCTAATGCATCAGCTCTATCAGGCGATGTAAGACCTCGTTTTTTCATGTCTTCTTTTTTTTCTAATTGTATTCTACCTTTCATATCAGGTTTATATCTCCTTCCACTTATTTGTCCTATTGTCATTTCATCATTTGGTATTTGGCACATTGGTAAAACATTTTTCATTTGTCCCCATATCTCAGCACCGAGATTATAATAATCTTTTTCATTTTCGGGTTTAGCTCCATTATTACATCCTATTACTTCAATGTTTAATTCTCTTTTAATTTCAGGAACATTTAAATTGTCTACTACTCCTGCTCCTAATCCTGTTTCGTCAATCCTTACTTCAATAATATCCTCATGACCTTTTTGTCTTATATTCCTAACTAATTCAGATATTTTTTCTGCTAACCTTTTTGTATTAATACCATGAAATGTTATAGGCTCAAATACTTTGTATCCATTCCTATAATAAATAACTGACTCGTCATCTCCATATCTTGCTGGGTCAACACCTATATAATAATTATCTTCATCAGTTGGAGTAACTTCATTCATTGCTGCTTTTTCAGCAATCCATAAAGGGATAAAACAATCAGGTGAACCAGTTGGAAAATCACCTAATACACGAACCCTGTATATATCAGAATCTTGCCCATATTTCCTACGCATATTTTCAATATATGATTTTGATACTCTATTACTTTTTTCTGAATTAAAATGAAGACATTTATATAAATCTCTATATTTATTAAATGAATCATAAAACATTCCAGATGTTTGAGTAGGATTGCCTGTCATTAATAATTTATTATATTTTTCTGTTAATGCTCCTTCTATTACTTCCCCTATATCATTATTTACACCGCTTGCTTCATCAACAATAAATAAAAGATATTTACTATGAAATCCTTGGAAATTTTCAGGTATTCTGCAACTTCTACCTAAAATATGATATTCTTTCTCATATCCTATCATTTCTATTCTATTTTGATAAATATTTACAAAAGACTTTAATTCACTCTGATTTAATAATTTACTTAATTCTTTCCAAATTATATCTACTATTTGTCTATAAGTAGGTGCTGTAAAAATTACTTCACTATTTTTATGAGTAAATAACCACCAAATAGCTACTTGTGCAATACCCCTAGTTTTACCTATCCCATGTCCTGACCTTGCGGATACTCTTTTATAATTCGCTATGGCATTTAATAATTGTATTTGTTCTTTTTCAATTACCTTTTCTTTTAATCTTGTTTCTACAAATAAAACTGGATTTTCTCTGCATTGTTCCAAAATATCAATTTCATTCATTATCTTCTTTTTCTGCTATTCTTTTTTCAACTTCATCTAATATATCAAAAAAATGTTTGTGATTATGTTCAATATTCCCACCATGATCTATTTTATCAGGTACATTGTATGCTTTATATTTCATACGTTGTAATCGTTCCATCGTTTTTATAAAAATATCATGATCTATATTACTTTTCTTTTCTTTTTCCTGATAATCTCTTTCTATTTCATTTTCCCATTCTTGAAATTTTACTCTTTCAATATCCTGCATTTGTTTTATATTATCTATTTGATTATTTACAATATCATTTTTTAATTTATCATGACATATTTTGACATATTCTGACCTTTTATTAGTCCAATTATTTCTATGTGCATGTTTTCCTATTGAATCCTCAGTACACTCATATTTTATAGATAAATCTTTAAGCGTTACATTAGAAGATATATATTCTAATTCTGCCTGTATCCAATTAATATTCATTTACAATTCCTTACTGGAGTAGTCAATATTTTTTCTGTATCCCACCCATATTTAATCCTATTAAAAATGACATAATATTTTAATTTTAATTTATCAGACCATTCTTTTATGGTCAATGTTTCCCCCTTAAAAGTCAAATAATGATTATTTCTTCTGTTTAAACATTGATTTTTAGGCAAATTCCATTTACAATTATTAAATTCATAATCCCCATTATTATTTATTCTATCAATACTAGTATTTATTTCTCCAAATTTTTTACTATGTTCAATATAAGATTTAAACATATCTTTTTTAAAATCATTATAATCTAACCATTTTATTTTTATGCCTCTTCCACCATAATAATTATAGGCTTGATTATTTTTATTATTACATCTATTATTAATACCTTTCCATATTTTATAAAATCTTGTATTAGTATCTCCATGCTTTTTTCTATATTTAATAGCAGTTTTAGACATAGATTCTTTTTGCAAACAACCACAACTTTTAGTATATCCATTTATTACAAAAGTAAACGCCGTATTAATAAAATTACCACACATACACATACAATCTATAGCTCTTCTATTCCCTTTTTTACCATTCTCTTTTAAAATAGTTAATCTCCCATATGTCTTATTTAAAAAATCATTAATATTATATTTCATACATTAATTATATTATAATAATAATTTATTGTCAAACATTATAGGTTATATTATTAATTATAATCATTATTTTCTATTGATTCTTTAATAATTGCTATTTGTTCATCAGTATGTTCTTTTGGATTATTCATATAAGGCTTAATATCTTGTAATTTAATGCTTTTTATTTTATCAGTTATTTTCATCTGATGTCCTTTAATACATTATTAATATAATTATGTAAAGCAGTTTTACATATTTGCTTATAATTAAAATCTTTAAATAATTCATTAAATGCTTGACTTTTATTTAATCCATTCCTGGCAGCATATATATATACTTTCCTTTTCTGTTCGGGAAAACAATATCTATTCATTTGGTCACATAGATTTTTTTCTTTATCCATATCTTATTATATCTTAATTTTTCTTTTTTTTCAAGTTTTCTAATCTTTTATTTAACATAATATTAGCATTTTTATAACTTAAATTAATATGTCTTAATGTCTCAATATTATTAAAATAAGTTACTAAGCTATAATTACCAAATCTATTATTGTCTTTTATTATTTTATATTCTATTATATCCATTTTATACTCCTTATATAATTTCATTTTGTTTAAAACTATAATAATTATCATTACTAAATATTAAATTATCCAATAAATTTAATCCCATAATATCACTTGCTTTTTTTACTTTCTTAATAAATATTATATCCTCATTACTAGGGTTTATATCTTTAGTTGGATGATTGTGCGCAAGTATAAAACTATTACATCCTGTCATTAATAAAGGAGTAAATATATCTTTTGGATTTACAATCATTGTATTATGACTACCGATTGCAATTTCTTTTTTAAGTATTATTTTATTTTTTGTATTCATTCCAAATAAATATAAATGCTCTTGAAATATATCAAAATCTTTTTTTAATTCATTAAATATTATTTTTGGATTATTTACAATAGTTTCGCTTTCTTTTAATTCACATATATAATATTTTATTTTATATTTCATTTATTTACTCCTTAATCTTTAAATATATCTATAAATATTTTAGCTTCATCACTATTTATCAATGTATTATAATAGGTGCAACATTCTATTAACATATCCATTGGACAAATATGGTGTTTTTCATAATATTCATCTCTATTTTCATCCCAATCTTTTACTGCAATCTTAAAATGCTCTAATACTTCATTCATATTTTTACTCCTTATTTTAATAAATACAAATTATTTCTTCATCTTCTTTTCTAGTGGAATCTTCATCAATTTCTATTGATACACTTTCTATATCTTCGTATTCTTTATTTAAAATTTTAACTGGTGCATCATAGTTAGTTTCTCTTTGTAATTTTTGTAATGTTTCAATTAATTCATTTAATCTCATGTTTACTCCTTATGTACGTTGTTTCTCAACGTTACATATATATTATAACACACTTTTACGTATTTGTCAAGTAAAAAACGTAAAAAAAACGTAAATAAATAGAAAAAAATATATATTATTAAGAAAATTTAAACATTTTTTTTTCTATATCATCAATCTCTTGTGTCTTAGTATATATGTAATAATGCTCTATATTTCTATCTTGTATTAATATAAATGAATTATGATCGAATTCTTTAATAAACATATTTTCTATAGCTCTTCTAATATATTGTTTTTGACACGCCGAACATTGTTTAAATTTAATATCATGTCTTTTATTTATTCCATATATTTCATTGTTATGTTTTATAATAACGTATTGTGAGGCTTCATATAATATTTTATTATTTTTTATAAGATCACATATTTTACATGTCATTTTTTTATATTTAATACATCATTTATTTTCATATCTAATTCTTTTCGAACCAAATATTTTTCTATTAATAATCTAGCTCTTTTTCTTTCCTTATTATTATTAGTAAAATAATTCCAAATAATACGACTAAATAATACATCTTCATTACTAAAAGAATATTTTTCTGTAAGATGAGAAATAACCTTATCAATCATATAAACATATTTTTTTTTAACTTTTAAAATCATTTGTTTTCCTTGTATAATTTTTCACTATATTTCAAACAGCTTGAAAATAGTGTATTTGTTTTTAAATGGTCTTCAATACTTTTGTCTACCTGTGCTTTTGGATATTGACTATGGTTTAATCCTATCGCAATTGTATTTTTTTTTATATAATTATTTATTTGTAATGGCCTCCACCAACGATCACGATTCCCAGGCAATTCAAATGGTAAAAATACTTCTGTCTTAAATTCTTTTAACAAATTAGGATGTTTAATGTTAATTTCATTAAAAAGGTATTCTCCAAACATTACACCACCATGGTCAGGATAACTAGTTCTTCTATCCCTTTCAAGTCTTATATTTGCATTTTCTAAACAATAGCCTAAAAATTCACTTCTTTGCTTAGCTAAAAAATAACCATTAATAATATTATTACTTGTCATCCATCTACTAGCATAAAAATCACCTTCTTTATTTTTTATAAAATCATTCACATCATTAATCCATATAGTATCAGCATCTGCCCAAATACCACCATATTTATAAAGCACAGCTAATCGAATTAAATCAACTTTTTGTGCCAACCATCTTATCTGCCTCCATCTGAAATGTAAATTACTTATATAATGTTCTACAGAAGTGCTATCTAAAATAATATGGTCTTTTACTCTTGTCTGTAATGTACCTAAGCAATATTTTATATATGGTGGCATATAGCCTTCCCAATAAGTAAAAACTTTCATATATACCTCTAAATTAATTTATATTATTTTATCTCTTTTAAATAAATTTTCTTCCATCCATAAAGGTTGTAAATTAGTATAATTAAAACATTTTTTAATATCTTTTTCATTATTAAAACTAAAACTAGCAATAGGTTTAATATGATCAATATGCCATCCATAATATCCATAATTATCCCATGTCATTCCTGTCTTAAATTGTTTCTCTATATATTCTCTTAATTCTTGTATAGTACATCCTAAATATTTTAAAGAAGACATTCTTTTACTTTTCATATTTTTTTTAAAAGCTCTTGATATAGAACTTCTTATATTCATTTCAAGTTTATATAAATAATTTTCATTATATTTTTTATTTTCTCTTAATCTTCTTTTTTTTAACTGTTCTTTACTTCTATAAAATTTATTTCTTTCATCTTTACGATTATGATCGAATTCAGCACAACATTTTTTACATCTAGAATGATACCCATCATTTCTACCTCGATTAACATGAAATTCAGTTTTTAATTTTATTTCTTTACACCCTTTACATATTTTATAATTATTATCTTTTAAATAATATTTAGATTTTATTTTTCTACATTCTTTACAATCAGACCTATAACCAATTTTATTAATTTTAGCTTTATGGAATTCTTTTAAATCTTTTAATTTTTTACATTTACTACAAATTTTTGATTTTATTTTCATTTGAAACTCCGTACATAAGTTTTCTTCATACATTATATTAATGGGGGCTGATGCATCCAGACACCCCATTATGTACGAAGATATTAATATTATATCATTAATTACCATTTTTTTAAATTAAAGTTACATCCATAGAATCTAGCTCTATTACCTCTCTATATAAGTTGTGCCACTGTAATCCAGTGCAACGGTGACAATTATTAATATTTTCATTTGCTAATTCAATCATTTTTTTATGTCTTAATCCTCCCCATTCCCTACGAACAGCTTCTAGCCCATCATTAATAAAATTACATAATATCCTTTCTTCTTCAACATCGGTATGTCTAGAATCTGGACAGATAACTATATTTCCATTTGCTTTCCAGGTACTACCGAGAGGGCTAGCTATACATTTATATGGAGTAATCTTTTTAAAATCACTTGAAAACTTTTCTCGTATTCCAAATATTTCAAATTCCCCAGATCGTTCAAAATCTCTTATTCCTTCTTTTATTTGTCTTTCTACATTATCAATATTTATTTTTTCTGTTCTCTCTTTTGATAAATCAGTAGGCCTCAATTGAAAATGTCTTACTCCAATTTTTGAAGCTGTTTCAATCCCTTTATAAATATATTCCCAATTATCATCAGTAATTAAATATTTATACCCTATATCATGGTCAATTTTTCTTGTCTTAATGTAATCCGACATTTTAACAATATTTTCTATTATTTTATCAAATGTATGAGTCCCTGTAATAACACTATGGTCTATTTTAGTTCCAGCATTAATGCTCCAGCCTGACCAATTACAAGTCCTTGCTACCTCTTCTAATAATATATCTGAATAATAAGCACCATTTGAAACGAATCCAATTTCTATATTATATTTATTACAAAGTCTTAAAAACTTAATTAATTTATCATGATTTATTATACAAGGGTCTGAATGATGTCCAGCTAAACAAATACTTTTTACTCCCCATTCAGAATAAAACTTAGGTATAGCAAATAATATATCATTTGGTATTTCAGCAGGCTTTTCAAACTCTTTCCAATTTGACATACAAAAATTACAATTAAACTGTCCACATTTTTTTTTAGTTGCTGTGCCTTGAATTATATCAAGAGCTATATTAACAGGAGGAGCAAAATTGCCTGTTTTAATTTTTTTCATACGATTATACCAACATAAAGTCTTATATTTATTGAAAGGATTATACTCATTGTTCCAAATGTTTTTGCTCATTATATCTCCATTATATATTATTATTATTATGTGCTGTTACTTTTATACCCTGTTTATATTGGATATTTCTAAATCTACAATATTCTATAGCTATATCAATTCTATCTACTAATTTACCTTCATAACAAGCTGCTAAATCTACAATTTTAATTTTATTATCTTTTACAAATAATTCTATGTCTTCACCACTACAATTATTTTTAATTAAATCTTTTTTAATATCTTCAATTTGTTTTTCATAATCATCAGGTAAATTAAAATAATTTAATGTATGTCCGGCGCATTCTTCAACTACTATTTTATTAATCTCATCCGCATAAATAATTTCAGGAGCATATTTCAATATTTTACTCCATTCTATCTCATTTTTATAATTATCATTTAAATAATATTTTATAATTACTTCTTTTTCAGGACAATAATAAGTATCACAATTTGAACCTTTTATATATTTATAAGTATCATACTGAACACCATTTAAATTAAAAGTTATTTTATTATAACAAATATACAAAAATCTTCCGTTGTATTCTCCTAAATAAGTTAATCCATTTTTATATTTTTTAGTAAACTCCATATATTCTTTTATTTCATCGGGTTGGCCATTATATTCAATAAATAATAAATTAGAATGTTCAATCGCCCATTTTAAAACTTGTTTCCAATTAGATAAATGTTGAGTCATTGCAAGAAAATAAATAACATCAAATTCACCTAAATAATTTAATTGGTTGATATCAGTATTTAAATCAAATTGTAAAAATTTAAATCTATTTTCATTATCATATACTTTTTTTATATTATTACAAAAATTTACATGAGTGATGTTTTTTTCTAATCCAATCGCTTCACGATAATAATATCTATATGGCCACAACATACCCCCCATATTGCAGCCTATATCAAGTATTCTAGGCCACATCCCAAAATACATTTTTTCTAATCTATCAGTACATTCTCTCATACCTTGTATTTTTTTTCCATCTAAATATAAACTATGATATGTATATTCTCCATATTGTTTAATCTGATTTAAAGCTGATTCTAATTCATTACTCATAATAAATCCTTTTATTGTAAAAATTTATACTTTTCATTTCTAGGAATTAATTCCCCTTGTTTATATCTATGAGGAAAAGGTTCATCGATAATATCTAAGTTCAAAAAATTACATAATTCCTTATATCCATCTTTGCCAATTTCAAATCTTAATATATTTTCATTTTTAAAAAAATTATTTATTATATTATTATGATTTCTATAATCTTTTTTGTTTTTTTCATGAAATTCTTTATCAGTATATTGAATACCGTAAGGGATATTATTTTTTTTTCTATATTTTCTAAATCTATCAAAAGTATCTAAATAATCTTTTTCATTCCTATAATTTAATATATATTTAAAATTATTATAATTTTTATGTATAAATTTAAACATATATGACCATGGAATATCAGTCAATGCATTATGATTTTTTAATGCTAAATCTATTATACTTTTATCATAATTCATATCATAAAATCTATCAAATGATTCATAAGGCTGAGGATGAACACTTCTAATATAATCGACTATTTTTTTATCTAAATCTAAGTGTTCTCCTGTTCCATTTATATAATGTATAGATTTATAGCCTAATCTATTTAATGCTGCATACATTGAACTTGTTCCACTCTTTGGAAGTCCAATACATAAAATATTTTCTTTTATATTTTTTTTATCCAAGATAAATCCTTATATATTTTGTCTGGCTTACCAATCTTTTCAATTATAGCATCTTTAATATATTCATAAAAATCATGACCTGAAATAAATCCACCTTTTTTAATTTTTGGTAAATATAATTCAATATCTTTTTTTACTGCATCTGGTCTATGATCACCATCAATATAAACTAAATCTGCTGAATTATCTTCAATATCTTTATATGCTTCATAGCTAGGTTTTTTAATATGAATTATATTTTTATATTTTTGTTTAACTTTATCAAATTGTTTTTCAGCAAAATTTATATCTTCTAATTCTTCCTGTCCAAATGTGTCAATAGAATTATACGGATCAATAGCAATTATTTTTTTTGCATGTAAAGCAAATAATGAAGTACTTACACCTTTAAAAGAACCTATTTCAACAATTATAAAATATTTTTTAATATTTTCTTTTATTAATTCAAATAATCCTTCAACCTTATTTACCCTGCAAGTAGAATCATATCTTTTACTCATTCTACACTCTTTTAATAATAATTGTATTTCTTCTTGTCTATCCATCATAAATACCTAATAATAACAGTTTCTTTTTCTTCTAATATTTCAAAATTAAAATTATATTTTTCTTTTAATTCTCTATGAGCTAATTTTTGACCAGCATCACAACTTAACCAATCATCATATCTTACTATTGTATCTTTACAAATAATTTTATTTTTAAATAGCCAGTCCATACATTGAAAAGATGATATATACAAATCTACATCAATCGAAATAAATAGAGCAGGTTTAAATTTATGTTCTTTAACTAAATTATCATTTAATGTTTTATCAAAAAAACCATCTATTAATTTGAAATTAAAATCTTTAAATTTATGTTCAAAAAATAATTTTGCCTGTAAAGTAGTTTTCATATTATACATTGATATTGAACTAAAAGCCCCTTTGTGCCAATTAGGAGGTATTTTAATTCCTTTTGCTTCCTCTGGCAATCCGCATAAACTATCAAACGCATAATAATTATCATATTGTATATTGTTTAATTTAAAATTATTTAAAAATGAAGTTGTACTATTCCCAGAAAATATACCAAATTCATAAACATCTTTATTTATTGAAGCAAGTTTATTTTCTTTAATATAATCAATTATAAAATCTAATTTTGAAACTATTGGTAATTTTTCATCAATCATTTATCCCCCAATTTTAATAATCTGAAATGCTTTTTCTCGATGAGGTTTCCCATCGCCTTTATCGAAAATTAATTTGCAATCAATATTATATTTTTCGCAAATTTCTTTATGTGCTAGGCTTTCCCCTCCTGTGTATTCATCTAATCCGCCCCAATCATTGTAATATAACAAAGTATCTTTTATTATTAATTTATTATTAATTAAAAATTCTAATGCCTGTATTGTAGATGCGTGTAAATCACAATCTAATTCCACCAAAAAAGCTGGTTTTAAATCATATAATTTTAATAAATTATCATTTAATATATCGTTAAAATAACCTTGAATAATATGAGTAATTTTATTGTATTTTAATCTTTTTTTAATATTAAAAATAATATTATCAATATTATCTTTCATATCAAACATGCCTTCTTCATGTCCTTCATAAATAGGTATATTTTCAGTTTCTTTTGGAAGTCCTGTAAAACTATCAAATGCATAAATATTGTTAGGCTTTAATTTATTATCTCTTAAAATTATATCTTGATGCTCTAAACTTTCACCTTTATAAACTCCAAAATTATATATATCTTTATTACTTATATTTTTAATTTTATTTATAAAAAAATAATATTGTAAAAAATCACCTAACATTTTATCCTTCTTTTTTTTCTAAAATAAACATTAATTGATTATATCCTGAATCATTAATAGTATATTGTTTTATAATATTTATTATATTTAAATTTAATTCATTTATAATTCTAATCATAAAATCTTTTTTTATTTTTGTATGATAATGTGTTTCGTTTGGTTCATGCTGTTCATCTTCTGGAATTGAAATTATTAATAAACTTTTATCATGCATAAAATTAATTAATTTTTTAATAGTATCTTTTATAGGTATATTTAAATGCTCTACAGTTTCTAAACTAACTACTACATCAAATTTTTTTGGTTCTAAATATAATAAATCACCCTTTAAAAATGTTATATTATCTTTTTTCCAATTATTTAATGCTAATTTTATACAATTTATATCATTATCATATCCGATAACATTATCGGCAATTTTAGATAAAATATATGTCCCATATCCTGTATTTGAAGCAATATCAATAACATTTTTATTGATGCAATAAGAAGCAGCAATAAAATATCTTTCTCTTGTATATATATTTAAATCATCTAAATTTTTTATATTTACTGGTGGCATTTAATAACCCATATATTCATTTATTAAATTTTGATATAATTCATTATTTATACTATTTACATGAGGAAAATCTTTATTAGGTATCTCTAAATTTAACCAATTACAAATTTTTTCCCATCTGTCCTTATCAATATTAAATTTTAATACCTCAATCCCTTTTTTATTAAAAAAATCTAATACTCTTTGATTATGTTCTAAATATCTATTTATATAATATTCTTTTGGTGGAATATCTTTAAATATATTAATTTTATCAATTCTATTTTTACTAGTATAATATTTTAACGCAAATTTAAATGAGCTAATAGCTATTAAATCTGTATTATCTCTCATAGATAACATAACTTTTAAATCAGGATGCAATTCTAAAAATCTATCGTATATAAAATGAAATGGTGTATCTGTAAAAAAATCATAACTTTTAATTATTTGTTCTAAATGGAAATAATGTTTTGCCCAAGTATGATAATTATGTATTTCTTTAATATTCATTTTATCTAATGGCAAATTAAAATTTAAAAATCTATAATGACTCCTAAATTTTAAAATATGGAATACTTGACCGAGTGATTTTGTGCCTGTCTTCCAATATCCACAATTTAATATTTTCATGTAGTTATATTCCATTTTTTTTCAAAATAATGTCTATTAACATTTCTTATACTTTCATCTCTCCATGTCTCATGATTTAGATGTATCAATTTACAATTATTGTTTACAATAAAAATTGCATCTGATTTTATTTTCGAAATAGCATAACAAAAATCTGTATCTTCAAATTCAGCTTTCAAATAATTTTCATCAAATGGGTTATTAACAGGCAATAATTCTGATTCTATAATTTCATCACATAATGATTTTCTAAATGCAATGCATGAACTAGGTAATTTTTTTTCATCAATTTCTACCCATCCAATATCCTGTATAGAATCCCCCCATCCCATCATAGTTTGAGGTTTTCCTTTTTCATCAATTAATCTAGCGGATACAAGTTGAATTGTATTATCTGATAGTAAAGGGTCAATCAAATCTTTTTCCCATCCTTGATAAAAACCTTTTATATCATGATCTAACATAATTATTATTTCATGTTTACATTTTGCTATACATCTATTTCTATTTATTGCTGCAGATACTTTATCATTAGAAACGACTAAATCAATTATATTCCAGGAATATTTTTTAAGTTCTTCAATTTGTTTAGAATTATCAATTATAGTTGGGACACATAAATTTAACACTAAATTACACCTTCTATTTTAAATTGATTATAAATTGTATCCTCAGGACAAAAATATTGCTGTGCTAATTCATAATTAATTTTAGCATAATCAAGTAAATCTGTATATAGTTTCTCATTTAAATTATTAATAATATTATTTAATTCTCCGAAAGTATCCCATGTAAGAATCCCATTAATATTAAAATATCTATCTATCCAGCCATTATTCCACATTATAGGAATTGTTCCAGTATAAAAACATGAAGTTAATTTATCGGTAAAATATTCAAGTCCGTTATTATTTTCTATAACTACTGCAAACATATAATCTTTGAACACATCAAGAGTATAATCAAATGATTGAAAAGCATGTCCATATTTATCAATTTTATTTCCAAACTTTTCAGCAACTATATGCCTTAACCTATGACCTGTAGTCCAATTTTTTCTACTTGCAATCATTTGCACTAATTTAGATTTTTTATATATTTTATGGTCTTCTTTGTGTAACCAAGAACAAGCAGGAGTCCACCATATAGGTTTACAATTAGTTCCTTTCAAAAAATTTCGTAAATTATTATCGAACGTTAAACAATAATTAAAATATTTATGCATTCCTTTTTTTATATAATTATATCCATAATCATGAATGCATTTCGGTTCAAGTAACCAACAAATTTTCTTTTTATTTTTATATTTATCTTCTAATGCTTCTTCCAAATGACGTTCTGTAAAACAAACTATATTAATAGAATCATCAAAATCTCTTATCCATTCTATTGAATTTTCAGAAGGAAAAGCAAAATCTCCATATCTTGTTGGATTCTTTATATGGGAAAATTCAGAATCTCGGAGTAATATTTTAGTTTTCATTTTATACCTCGTTTAAATAAGCAAATTCACCTTGATATTTTTTTGCTGCTTCATTAAAACATTTAGCAGCATCTATTTCATTATTAAAAGAACCTAAAGTTAATCTTTTACCATTAAATCCAATCCTAGCTATCCATTTTCCTCTATCTTTCCTGAAATGAACCCCTTTAAATTTACTTTTGCCAGTATATTTTCTAACATTCCAAACATTTTGATTAAAATTAGATTTTCTTATATTTTTTTTACAATTATTCAAACCATTAAAATCTTTATGGTCAACTATCTCTCTTTTTTTACAATTTAATATAATGCTATGCATTTTTATAGTAGTCATTTTTTTCGTTTCAGGTATATATAAATTAGTTGTAGCATAAAAATTACTTGTATTTTTTTTATATGTTACATGCCAATTATATTTTTCAATTTTAATATAATCTTCTGTATCTATAATACACTCTTTAATACCAAATTTAGGACTTTTAATAATAACTTTACTTAATCCATTTTTTAAATGAATAACTTTATTTTTTTTGATTTTAGGTGCCATGATTTGCTCCAAGCTTTTTATTTCTCTAAACTTAAAATTTAGGGGAGTCTGTGCCCAGAACATCCCCAAGCTTAGAGATAATATTATTATATTATATTTAATCATTTTTCTCAAATTCATAAGGTTGTATAATATGCGCTGCATTATATATTTTATTTTCAAATGTTTCTAATTTTAATCTATATCCTCTTAGAAATTTTTCATTTAAAAAATCTATTGTTTGATTGCCATGAGGATTATTTGCTCCCTGGCCTGTTTGATTATTACTTACTGAAATACATTTCTGTTCTTTAAAACATCTACAAAATGTTTTCATATCATTATTATATTCATTATGTAAATAATTTTCTAATTCATAAGGATTTCTAAAATATACATCTTGTATCATTTTATATATATCATTTATTCTGTAAATAGTCGAATCATAAGGCATAGCATATCCCCAGCAACCTCTTTTATCATAATTCTTATAATTCCATGAAATATATTCATAATTAGGAAATACTTTTGGAGGTTCTATATTTAAATTTGCTGGTTGGCAATAAGTAATATTTTCTGAAAGTCTTAAACTAAACCCATATTCATTATCAAATAATTTGAAATCAGCAGGTAAAATAGTATTGTTTATAAATATACAATCATCACTTAAAAATAAAATATATTTTGATTGACTTTCTTTTAATATCTCTTTAAATATTTTATTATAACAATATTCTTCATTTTCTTTATAGTACATAATATCTGATTTATAATTAGTATTAAATACTTTTATATATCCTTCATAAAATGAATCATTCGAGCTTTTAGTTATTATATATATTTGCCCTCTATTTTTAAAATATTTTTCTATACTTCTTAAACATAAATCTAATTGAGCCGGACGATTATAACTAGATATTATTATTGGAATCTTCATCACTCATAATTCCTATAAGTTTCTATTTCTATATTTGGGTCAACATAAGCATTTATAAAATTTATACATTCTTCTATAGTTGATAAAAAAATTATTCCGCAATATGCATTACTTAATTTTTTCCATCTTTTTTTAAACAAAAATTTTTTAAATTCAAATATATCATATTTAATATCTAATTTATTATAACTATATTCAGTTCTTCTTTTAAACATAAATTTCCGATTTAATTTTTCATATATTCTTACTTGTGGATAATTTTCTAATTCTTTTTCAAAATTTCTAATCATAAAATCTCCTTTTCATAATCTTTTATTTTATCCTGTAATATTTTTATTTTTAATCTTAGTTCGTATTCTAAATTGTTTATATAAGACATATAATAACAGAATCCTAATGTAATTATAATATTAAAAATTATTTGAATCATAAATATTATTTTCTAATTATTCTGGTAAAGGTCTAATTAAACCAAAAAAGAATAATGATATTATATCATTATCATTTGCATTTTGTTTTAATCTCATTTTACCCATTTTTATCAAATATTCATTTATATTTATATTATCTGCTTTATAAAATTTTGTTTTTGAAGCTTTAAATATTGTCAATCCTCTTTTAGGTTCTCCCCTAAAAATATAATAACCTCTACATTTATAAATATTACCAAATGTTATTCTTGATATACTATGATTTCTATAATAATTATCTTTCCATTTTAACGATATAATATATTGTTTATTTGAATATAATTTAAAATCAATAGTAAAATAAATTATACTAAATAAAATAATAAATAACCATATTAATAAAGATTTTTTATTGTCTTTAAAATAATCAATAATACTATGATACGCTTTACCATAATCATCACATATACAATTAAATATATGATAAATAAACATTAAAAATGAAACACCAAATAATATAATTACTATTAATTTTGTCATAAATGTCCTTGGATACCAAATCTTAATTCTTGAATCCATTTTTTATGAAACATCTTTTGTCCGTTTTCTAATGAATTATTTTTTCTCCACTTCATTTCATTTTTATGAATTATCTTTACATTATTGTTTACTAAAAATCTAGCATTAGGGAAAGTGTATCTTATTGCATAACAAAGGTCAATATCTTCTGCACATTTAAATTTATCATCAAAAGGAACGTTGCTAGACAATTTGTTATTTTTATATACTTCTACTAATGTTTCACGTTTCACAGCTACACAGCAAAAAGGGAACGCCTTATCAGGACTTTCCTGAATACCTTCTTTTGGCATTTTATGTCCAAAATTGAGCATAAATCCACTGCTCCCATCTTCATTATATAATCTAGCTGAGGCCATCATACAATTTGGCTCATCTAATGTTTTTATAAGTTCCTCGATAAATCCTTTTCTAAATCCTGTTATATCATCGTCAATAAATATACAATATTCTCTATCTGTGTTATAAAAAGAATTATTCCTATTAAAAGCTATATTTTCTGACTTTGTAGTAAATGGAGCAATACCAGGATATAATTTATCAAGTTCGGTTATTAAATCTCTTAAATCTTTTTTTTCTTTTATAGTTGGTAATAATACATTAAAATTATACATTATTTATCCTACAATATTTATCTAATAAATTTTTATTTTCTGATATTAAATTATTCATTAGATCAACATTTTTATCATATTGTGTTTTATCAATATTTCTTTCATGCCAAAGATGTAAAAATGCAGAAAATAAATAATGTAAATTTATTAATCTTTTACTTAACATATTTTTTAATAATGAATATAAAACATTATCTTCTCCACCAAATCCAATAAATCTATTATCATATAAATATTTTTTACCTGTTATTTCTTGAATAAGTTTAATTATTTTTACTGGAATAACTAAATTCCCGATATAAAATTGTTTTTTATTTTCTTCTAGTGTTTTTTCTTCTAACTGCAATAATCTAGCATCTGAATAATTATTACAATGTCCATAAAAATATTCGGTTGAATATCTATCTAATTTTAATCCACCTATAATACTTATAGTTTTATCATCAAATTCAATCATATCATAAATACTTTCATTTAGTATTAAATCACAGTCTAAGAACATAACATGAGTATAATTATCTAAATTTATATTATTAAACAAATAATTATAATATTCTGATTTACTAAAATCTTTACTAGCATGTCCACCTAATGAACATAAATTATGAATACCTTTATTAAATACAGGATTACATTTTTGTTGTATTTTAAAATATTTTTCTCTACTAAAATATAATGTTAAAGTTAATAATTTAATCATCTTTTTTTTGTAATTTAATTAATTCATTTGATAAATATATTATCATTTCAATAAGTTTATTTTTATTAAAATGTTTTAATTCTTTTTTTAAATCTTTTGTTATATTTATTTTATTTTCAGCCATTTATTACTTCATCAATATATTTTATCAAATTAATTGGAGTACAATATTTTGAAAAAAATGATTTACAATTTTCGCTTATTTGAAGCAAAGTATTAAAATCATTTTCTTGATAATATTTTATTATGTCAATTAAATCTTCGTACCCATCTGAGCATCTAATATAATGTTCATTTGAAATTAATTTTTTTTGATACGGGAATATTTCTGGAATTCTAGGGCTAATAGTTATCCCTCCTAATGCAATATATTGTAATTGCCCTCGGTCAATCATATTATTATGATGTCCTGGCACACAAATAGAAATTATATCGTTGTGAGCTTCTTTTAGAAATTCATATTGATTAATTATATTATTATCAAACTTACCATTGAATTCATCTGCTAAAAAGCTCTGAACAATTTGCCTTCTCTGTATAGCATCCCCGTAAGGTCTTTGTCTACATGTAATCTTTTCACACCCTGTTATTTTTTGAAACATACTTAATTCATTGTAAACATTCCAATCATGAAACGAAACAGGGACAAAAGGATAAAAATTATTCCAAGGTAAACATTCCTCTAAATAATAATGAAATACAAATATATATTTATATTGATTATGTACGGATTGAGTCGATTTTCCTTTATCTGCAAAATCAAATATTATTTCTTTTCCATCAATAAAGCATTTAAATGCAGTTTCATTTATTTCAGGTATAATAGTATATTCAATATCAATACCACATCTTTTAAATAAATTTAATATATATTGATAATGTATTTTATAATATTTTTGGTTTTCTTCTTTAGGAAATAGTATCTTTTTTATCATAGTAAGCCTTTATAATTTTAATTAAAATTTTTGAAACTTGCGTATAATTATATGCTGCTTCTTTTTTTAATTTCTCCAAAAATATAATAGGTATATCGAAACTAATCTTTTTTTTCTGTGTTTTTTCCATGATATCTCTCAATCAAAATTTTGTTTATGTATGAACATAAACTCATATAATTTTCTTTTGCCTCTTTCCTCAAATCTTCTTTAACAATCTTTGGAATTCTAAGCCATGTCATTTCTTTTACTTGTTTATTCATGTTTATATTATAATATTAATTATTAATATTGTCAAGTCTTATATTAAGTATTTTTCATAATATTTCAAATTATTTTTAGTCTCCCACCATTTTATATGAAATATTTTAGCTTTTTCAATATCATGTTCGTATTTTTTTTGCATATTAATATCTTTATTGGTTGGATTTATCCAAGTTTTATCAAGTTCAAAAATATCATTTTTTAATACCCAGCTCATAGCTATTATATCGCAAGTATTATTTAATTTTATAAATTCAATTAATTGATTTGTTATATTATATTTATTCCATTTTTTTACATTAATTAATAATAATCCTGATAAATAACTAGGATAAGTGAAATCATATGTATAAATTGGTTGTCCTTGATGTATAATACTTTGTTGTAAATCCTGATTAAAAAAATCTCTGCATGCTCCAATTATATTATTCCCTATATCAATATTATATAATTCTGTAAGATCATAATTAACTATACAATCAGCATCTACATATATTACTTTTTCTTCATTTGGGAATAATTCTGGAATAAACCATCTGTAATATTGCATTAATGATTTTACCTTGCCTTTTGGCATTATACCTTTTAATATAGAATTATTATTATTATTAATGTGTATATTACATTCCTGATATAATTCATTATCTTTTATGAATTTAGCATATATTTTTTTATATTCATCCATAATTAAATTTACTTTATATTCTGATTTCATATTTAATTTTAGAGAATATAATAATGGGTTTAATAAATGAAAATATTTTTCATTTACACAAATACATATATTAATCATACCTCAGCCTTCTTACTATATTTTGTTATCTCATGATAAAGGTGCATAACGGTTTCAGTTTTAAATTTCCATAAATCTATAAAATCTTTAAAAGTCATTCCTTTAAAAAATTTCTCGCACCCGATAAAATAATTATCAGTATCCCAAAAAGAATATCTATCTTTAAAAACAATCCTCCATTTTTCTCTATCTTCTGCAGGTATTTCAAATTTAGTTGAATAATCTAAATAATTTCCATTATTTGAATGATCTTTATGTGCGGTACAATATAATTGTTTTTTATAATTTGTCTCAAATTCATGTCCACAAAATTTACATTTTTTTTTAAATTTCATATATTTACTCCTTATATAAATTAATCATTTCTAAAAGCCATTGCCTAGTAAGTTTCTTAATAGGCCGTAATTCTCTCATTCTATCCCAAAAATCTTCACCTTTTATATTATTAATTTGCTCTAAAAGTATGTCATTATCAAATTTCATTTGGTGTATTTTCAAATGACACCCGTTGCATACACTTAATAAATTTTCATAACTAAAATAATATTGACTACCTCTTGACTTTAATATTATATGATGTGGAGCGTTTGCCGGTTTCATACATAACTGACAATATGGATCATTATGCATTTTACGTTTAGCCATTAATTTCCAAAGTGTGGTTTTAAGTTGTTTAATGTTTTTATTTTCTATTTTCATTTTCTTTATCCTTAAAATATTTTTCTATTTTTAAAAAATTTGTTAATAACAATTTATCTGCTTTTGAAAAGTTTTCCATTAAATTTTCTATTTGATTTTTAGCTTTTTCTAATTGTTGTTTTAAATTTTCAACATCTTCATATTTACAATATTTCCCATCTTCTTCTTCTCTACATTCAAAAATAGGAGAATAAGAATTAAAACCCATAAAAACAACATCATATCTTTTCATTTTACACCTTCTAAAAATTCACGCATTAAAGTATCACCATCACAATCAAAAAACCTAGTTGCAAGCCATTCACGAATACTATCAAAATATTCCTGAAATTGTTTTTCGTCAAGTGCATCAAATGCAGTACTTGTTATTTCCATCCGTGCTTTACATAATTCGTGTACTAATTTGTCGCTTGGTATTATTTCAAGCTGCGGTATATTAATATTATGCGAACACCATTTCATGAAGGCCCAATATAGATGGTTACTTTTTAAGCTTCTATTTTCCGGAGCTTCTAATATTTCAATAATTTGTGCAAATAACAATAGTCCATCCTTACTAGGTAAAAACTTTTTTATTATATCAGCTATTTTTAATTTTTTCTTTTTCGATATTTTCATTTTCAATAACCTCATCAAAATACATATAACCAGTACTCATTTTTTCAATATAGTCAATTTGCTTTTCTATTTTATGTATTTTCTTAATTAACCAAAAATTACATGCTGTTGAAACTCCGATGTACACAGCAAATATTATTATCACTAACCATAATACAAAATTTTTCATTTTATTACTCCTATTAATTTTTTCAAAAATACAATAATTCTATTCCATAAATTATTAGAATATAATTTATACACATCATTTTCACATTCGCACATAGGACATTTATCGCCAAAATATACTAATGGAAATTTTATTTCATCATTACAATGTTTATAACATTTTTTCATAATTTACCCCTTTACTTTTTCTTCCATATTTCTACATAATTTTAATGTTTTTGCTAAATGTGAATTTCCTCTAATACCTATTAAAATATAATCATCATTTTTTTCAAAATATTTAATATTTTTTGAATCTATCTCAATATAAACTCTATATGCTTCATTGTCTTCTTCCGAAGTTTCAATATACCAATGCTCACCGTCATTAGTCAAAAATATACTTGATTTTGAACTCATATTTACTCCTTACCAAAATATTTTATACATTCTTTATTCTTTAAACAACTAGACCGCCATTTATTACCGTAATCCGTATAACCTGAAAACAATTCACACCATTTATTATCAACAACATATTGACAACCTTTGCAGGTTTCAGTCTTTGAAATCATTCGCTTAATTCTGATATAAAATTCTTTTTCCATTATGACTCCTTAACCTGCGTTAAAAGATTCTAATATTACTTGTCTATTATTTACTAATGATTTACCGTATTTTTGAACTATAAGATTTTCCTTATTATCCCACCATACATGAATTTCATTTTGATCACCATAACTGCCTTTCATTGATACTTTTATAGCATCTTGTTCATCTTTTGCAATAACTACTTTTGCGTCATATTCATCCCATCCAACTGGTTCATCTCTCCAAACTTTATATATATTCATTTGTTTAACTCCTTAACTGTTTTATTTAACATATCGCTTATATTTATTTTTTTATTTGTGTCTATTACTGGTTTATTTTGGCTTTCATAGTAATCAACCATTTTTTGATTACGTTCCTTTGCTATTTCATTGTTTTTTTCACGTTCTATTTTATTTATTTTATTTTTTACTATACTTGATATTTTCCCTATTGTCGGGAAAGGAATATCTGCATATATTAATTCTTTTATTGTTTCAATTACTAATTTTTCATCAAGTGGTATTAATAATTCAACCCATGTCGATACTGTTAATTCTGTATAAGATTTTAACATGCTTTCAAATAGTATTATCACTGTTTTGTATAAGTTTGATTGTTGCATTTTTTCCCTCCTGTATTTTTTCTGCTTCTAATATTTTATTATAATTATTTATAATCCTTTCATCTTGTAATTGTTTAGCAGATTTAAATTGTTTTTTAGGTTTATCTTTATAAGATTGTACTTTACTTATATCCATAAAAAAATTACTTAATTTATAACCACACCATGAACCTATTTTTTCAGTAAACCATTTATCCATTAATCTTTTTATTTCATCATGTGATATTTTAGTTACATATTTTTTATAAGCATTTGTAAATACAATATAATCTTTATCAATAGGAATATATGTTATATCAAAATTATTTAATAATGCAAAATAATATTTTATTAAATCTTTTACAGTATTGTTATTATTAATTATGTTACTATTAATTATGTTATTATTACTGTTTAAATTTTTAATACAAGTAGGTTTAGATTCTTTAACAAGTATGTTTAAATTATTAACCTCCGAAGGTTTAGATTTTAAACCTTCGAAGAATAATAAAGTATATTTATAATTATGTTTTAATTTATCATTTGGATATAAAGCACTTATTTTTATATAACCTTTATTCTCTATGCTGTGGATACATTTTGATAATGTAGTTTTACTTATTCTTAAATCTTGGCATATTTGAGCATAAGAAGGGAAACAGGTATTACTTCCAGCTCCAGTATAACTAAGAAAATATGCAATTATTGCTTTTTCTGATATAGTTAAATCTTGTCTTTGCATTAATGCTTTTGGTATTATCCCGTAACCATTTGCAAATATACCAGATAATTCTATTTTATTATTTTCACTCATTTTTTAACCTTCAATGTCCACCCGGGCGGACATGTGCCAACCCGGGTAGTTTTTTATTATTCTTCAATTTCTTCTTCAATTTCAATATAATCAATCATTTTATTAATTTGAAGTGTATATTTAGATAATAAAATTCTTTCTTCTTTTGACATTAAAGTTTTAAGTATTTTTTTACTTTCATTTAATAATGGTTTTGTAGGCTTACCACATAAAGCGATACCTTTTAAAACACTAAAAACCCAATTTAAATATTTTTTAAACTTTTCAGTATCTTCTACATTGTTTATGCTATCAAGTTTATAATACCCGTTTTCATCAAAAAATATTCTTTCGTCATCATTTCTTAACGTTTTAATTTTATTCATTATTGTTTGTTGACAAACTTCGAAATCTTCCGATAATTGAGCTTTTGTTATTCTGCCATTATTTTCAATTTTATTTAATACCTGTTCTGGTGTTACTTTTTGATTTCTTCCCATTTTATTCTCCTATTTTTTTATTTTCTGTAAAATGTTTTAATCTATTAATAATAATATTTGCGTATCCCTTAGCTTGATTGAACGCAGCTTCACTAAAGTTTTTTGGTGGTTCTGTTGGTAGTAATGCAATAATTCTTTCAAGATTATTAATATATTGTGTTTCTTCAATACTCATTATTGCTTTACTTTCTGTGCGTTTTGCTTCTGCTTGTTCTCTACGCTCTTTTTCACGTTCAAACTTAACTTTATTTATTACTGCTGTTTTAGTAGCAATATCATTATTTTCTCTTGCTTCTTTTTTCACCTCTTCTACTTCTTTTGGATGATTTTTTATAAATTGTGCAGAGCTTAATTCTTTTTGTGATCCAAGCCCCATCAATTCTACTTTTTTTTTAGCAACCGGTTTACTCTTCAAAGTACCATCCCGGAGCCTTTCTTTTTCTTGTTTAATATCAACACTTTCACTAATTCTACCGATTTCAGCTTCCCAATCAAGTAATATTTCTCCTGCGTCCTGTGCGTCTGCTAAAGTCTCAGCTTTTTGTTTTGCTAACATTGCAAGTTTTTTTTCATCTGTTTTCCCATTAGCTTGTAATTTTTCAAGCTCTTTTATTTTTGCTTTACAAAATGTTAAATACACATTCCCCATTGCCCTTAAAGGCAATATTTCTTCTAGTGTAGTCGGTAAGTTTTTGCTTTTTAAAGCGATTTCAAAAGTATTCATTTTAAACTCCTTAAATTAAAAATGCACCCGATTGGCAATAAACTAACAGGTAGACAACGGAAACCTATCAATTTATATCGGATGCATTCTTAATACAAAAAATAATTGATTTTTCATTCTGTTGCCTTTCGTTTAATTCTGTTGCCAAACAGATACATAATTATATTATAAAATATTATTTTTGTCAATCTTTAATTTTTGGTAATACTAAAAGTATAATAGTGCTTAATCCGCTAAATATTATTCCTGATAATAACCATCCAATAATACTTCTATTTTTATTTTTTGCCATCACGATATTAAGAAATATACAAAATACATAAATTAATACTGCTATAAACATATTATTACTCCTCTATAATTATTATTTCATAACATGGGTTTAATATTTTAATTAAATAAAATTCAACATTATTATCATAATCAAAATCTTTTTCAAGATATTTTATACTTCTATCTGAATATGGGTATTCGACTAAAACTTTTTGAATTATTATTTCTTTTGTTTTTTTTTCTTCTTTCAATTTAAAATTATCACAATATAATGTTCCATATAATGGAAAAAATATTTCTTTCTTATATTCTTTACATATATAATTTTTTAAATTATAATTATCGCATTCTGCACAACATTTTTTCATTTTATACCTCCTTTATTTTTTCTTCTAATATTTTTATTCTTCTTTCAAAATTATATTTCATTCTTTCAATGTATACAATATGATATGTTAATCCTAATATTAATATTATATTCAATACTATTTGCATTTTAAATCCTCCTTTGTTTTTTTTGTTAATAACAATAAATCATGTAATTCTAGCTCCGCTTTTTTAATTATATATTTTGATGTACACAGCGGACATGATTCATTAATTTTATTATAAAAAATATCACATTTTTTACAATATTCATAATTATCTATCATTTTTTCCCTCCTTAATTAATGGGCCCAGTGGAATAGTTTCTAGGCCCATAAACCTTAAACAATTAAAAAGCTTTAATCAAAATAATCGATATAATACTCCTTAATTTATATTTTACAACTCTTACGAGGTGTAATCTTAATATGTATAACTAGATCTAGAACCATCGCCATCACCATAACCATTACCATTACCATAAATATGACCATAACCATCACCAGAACCATTACCATAACCAGAACCATTACCATTACCAGACCCAGAACCATAACCAGATCCATCACCAGAACCAGAACCAGAACCATTACCATTATCAGACCCAGAACCATAACCATTACCAGAACCATTACCAGAACCATTACCAGAACCAAAATCCGGAAATAAATATATTTTAAATTTTATTCTTTCCATGCTTTAACTTCCTGAATGCTTTTTCTTGCTTTTTCAGTACATGGAATTATTTCTATTGCCTCTGTTAATATTATTGAATCTATTTGTTCAGGGAATTTGCAGTCATCAGGTTTCGAAACTCCATCTCTTGAAAGTTGCGAAAGTGTAGCTGCACCATTCCAATAGTATATTCTACGAGTATTAACCAGCTCTACTTCTTTGCCTTCTCGTCTTTTCAAATATCCTGTGTGTACTCCAGCCGAATAAGTTCTAATTATCACATATTGCATTCCATCTAATTTTTTAGCTTCTTTTTCATCTTTTGGTACGTATATAATACCATCTATATTAATTTCTTTCATAATTATTATCCTTTATATTTTCATCTTTATTAGTTATATTATCAATTGCTTTTTCTGCAATTTCGCAATACATTTGTAAATTATTTATCATGCTTTCAATTTTGTCCATACAAATTTTTAAATCCATAACCTGCAATGTTCTTTGTTTCTCAGTTATTTTCATCCTCCTTATTAATTAAATCATTTAAACATTTTTCAAATGTTTCAAATTTATCACAATATAAAGTTTTATATAATGGAAAACGTATTTCCTCTTTATATTCTTTACATATATTATTTGCAAGTTCATAATTATTACATTCGGCACAACATTTATTCATATTTACTCCTTATTGATTAAATCATTTAAATATTTTTCAAATAATTCAAATATATCATAATTATAATAATAAGAATTTAAAAATTTTTTATCTTCACAACTTTTAAATTTATTCAATATTTCTAATGTAATAATTAAATCTTTTTTATTATGTTTCATATTTAAAAAATTTTCCAATTTTTTATTATTTTCAGGTTTAAAATTATTACAAGATAAAATATCCGTATTCCAATCTATAAAAAATGCTTTATGTATTTTACATGCTCTATTTATTAAAATAAAATATTTACAATTCCAACAACATTTTTTCATTTTCATCCTCCATAAATTGACGCTCTAAATCTATGCAAGCATTTAAATATTTTCTAGTTTCAATTGCATTAATAAGATTAACAACCTTATCGTATATGCCGTGATTTTTCATTTTTCTAACAATTTCAAACGCATCATAAAGCTCAGGTTTGTAAGTCTTTATTCTTTTGTTACGAACCGAAGTTGTATGATTAATATTGTATGTTTTTATCATTGTAAACCTCCTTTTAAAATCAATTCTCAGACGATAACTCGTTAGTATTGCGTATAGTTATTTCATTCCGATTTAAATTTGATATATTATATGTATTTTTATTTTTAACATTATAAAATGGGTTTTTTCCCATCCTGAACGGATATAATGCACATGTATTATCGAAACATAATTCTACTTCTTTGTAACTATCACATGAACAATCTAAACATTTTTTTCTAATTGCTTTTAATAATAAACCCATAATTTACCACCATTAAAATGGAACGTCATTTGTATCGTTTTCATTAAATTCTGGAAAATCATCTTCTTGTTGTTGTTGCTGTGATTGTTGGTTATTTTGATTTGATTTTTTTCCATCTAACAAATTAATATTATCACAAATTATACTTACATTTGTTCTCATTCTACCTTCATTATCTTTCCAGGAATCTTGTTTTATATTTCCTTGTATTCCAATTTTTGTTCCTTTCCTAAGATATTGTTGCATACTTTCAGCATATTTCCCAAACATAACACAATTAAAAAAATTAGTATGCTCTTTTGAATTGTTAGCTATACTAAATTTTAATACTGCTGTTTGATTTGTAGCATACTTCATATCAGGATCTTTTGTCAACCTTCCAATTATTGTAACATTATTTATTTCTTTCATTTTTTACTCCTTAATCAAAAATTTCATCTAGGTCATCTTCATTATATTCTATGTATTGTGTATTAGAAAAATTTATATCAAATTGATTTTCTTTTTCTTTGCGTTCATATACATTTTGAAGCAATTCTGTAATATCAACACCTCTTAAAGCAGCTTCAAATATATATGGTAAAAGCTTATTAGTTATTATAGGAATAGATTCTTTTGCTTTTTTTGAAACTTGTTCGTTATTAATCCCATATAAAGCAGATTTAAAATTATTCATATTTATTTTACTTTCTAAATATTTTTTTGCTGACTCTATTTTATTTAGATAAAATTTTATAGTATTTAATAAATGATTATTCTCCATTTGAGAAATTAACATTTTTTTACCATCTTTTGTAATATGTATATTATTCATGATTTCTTCCTCTTCTTTCGTTATTAATTCATTAAAATGATAATCCCTTGAGTTTATAATTGGAAGTGTTGCCATTTTTACTCCTTTTCATTATTCCAAATTTCATCAAGTTCATTTTGCTCTTTTTCTTCTGCTAGTGTTAATTCTTTTGTATGATTTGGAAATGTTTCATTTTGTTTTTTTCTATCCATTATTTTTTTGCCTATTTTATCAAGATCATTTTTAGCTTTTTTTTTATTTTGTATATTCTCTAATGCTTTTTTTAATATTTGTATAGGTTGAGTATTTATGCCTTTTAGAAAATTCTTTTGTGAATCATCTAATTCTTGATCAATTAACTCTTCTTGTATCTGTGCTATTAACTTGTCTTTTTCTGCTTGATTTTCTTTTTTTGGAAAGTTTACTTGTCTTTGCTTAATTTCATTTTTTGATAGTCCATCTGTGTCTTCATCGGCCAAACCTAATAATGCAATTAATTGATAACGTCTAGCATAGGTTATACTTGCTCCCATTGCCTGCATATTATTAACACCTTTCATTGTAGTTGCTTCTAATGGCATTATATCAGTTTTCAAATTTTCTCCTGAAACATGATATAAAATTGTCTGAATTGCTGTCATTGTAGAATTATTTTCCATTTCCATGCATCCTACATTTTGACTCAAAAATATTCCATGTTTATTTAATACTGGTTTCACTTCATTTAATATTTGATTAAGCTCTACATATTTATATCCATATCCCTGTTTGTCTTTACTAAGATTATGGAATTCTTTTTGACATTCTATTAATGCTTTTATTATTTCTTGCATTTGTTTACTCCTTTATTTTTAATTTATAAAAGCCTTTTCTTTGACTCTCATATTGACATTTTGAAAGCAAATCCAAAGGAACTATACTTTCAAGTTTCTTTTTATTATATCCTGTGGTGGTAGTAGGTGCAGTATAATTAGCATACATGTATTTATTTTCTCCCTGATACCCTGCTAATTCTTTTTCAATTTGCTCTTTTATTTCATCAAATTCATTATCAATTTTTTCTTTTTGTTTCATAACATTAATATATCTAATTGATAATTTTTCATCAAATTCTTTTACTTCATTATTTTTTTCAAATCCTTCCTTTATTTCTTCTTTGCTCCAACATTCATTTTTATATTGGCAATATTTACATTCCCATCCACCGTCTTTGAATTCCTTGAAAGGTTTCTGCATTTGTTGTTTTCCTTGTAAACATTCATGTATATGAATATATTTCATTTTTAATGTATTAACTCTATTTTGGTTTACATCAAATACAAATTCTTTTGATGAAAAATTACTACTATCAAAATAAATTAATATACATTTTGATATTCCTAATCCATCTGCATACATCATTAATTGATCTTTATAATGCTGTTGAGCTTCTTTAATTCTATTCATATAATCAACTATTTTGTAGTCTACTACATATTGTTTATTATCAATTTCACAGTGTAAATCATAATGTCCAACTAAATCTTTAATTCCATCAATTTTTATTTTTACTTCCCCTTCACTTTTGATAAACTTAAAATTATCAAATTTCCCTCTCCACTTCCAAAGTATTTTTGGAATCTTTTCATGTATTGAACTTCCACGGAAAAATTTTGAAATTGTTTCGGGACTCAATTCTGTTTTTTCTTGCCTCCTTATTTGTTCATACAATTTTTTTTGACAATATCCTATACTAGATATTGTCACATTTTTTCTAGTTTCACTTTCTGCATAATCCTTAGTTAAGGATTGCGTAAAAATTTCACTTAACATATTTTACCTCCTCAAAATATAAAAATCCCTCATATAGAGGGATAATTTTTTAATCTATTTTATTAAGATTTAATTCTAAAATTAAATTGTTTAATGTAAAATCACATTCATTAATTGCAGATTCATATAAATATTTCCCGTAAGTATTATGTTTATCTTTCATTTGTTGTGTTAAGAATTTAATACGTTTTTCTTTTGTTTGTTCAATTAATTCAATTACTTGTTCTTTTGTCATATGTTTACTCCTTGTGTTTAACATTGTTTCTCAATGTTATATTAAATTATAACATATAATAATATATTTGTCAAGTAAAATATTAACTTTTTTTTATTTTTTTTAGAAAAGAGGAGTGGTCCGGAGGGGAAAACCGAACCACATGCAAAATATGAATTGGTGTTGTAGGAAGAAACTATGATAGGAGATAGAGTAGAATAAAGGAAAGTTTTCTTAATACGGATATTATTATATTATCATAAAATTATTTATTGTCAATCTTTAGATAGATTTTTAGCATATTTTATTTTTTTATATATTTTTTTTTCGTACTTGTATGACCAATGCCCTTTTTTAAAGTTTCCCATCCCCCAAAGCCAAATTTGGAAAAAATCTCGATAACTATATCCCAATTTATTAGTAAAAAGCCAACAGCTATAATAAGCAATATAACAATTATTGTAGTCATTTTCTAAAAACTTTTTTACATTTTTTACATTTTTTAATGGAAATTTCCTCCATCTCATATAATCAGAAAACCATTCTTTGCCTATATTATATCTTCCATAATAACCACCCTCAGTAGCAAGCTTACAATGAGAGCTTTCAGCAAATGACCAGTTTTCCATTAATTGTTCATTAAGTCCAAAATGTTTTATTAATTTTTTTGCATAACTAGGCAGAACAGGAAAAGATAAATTAATTATCAGTAACAGACTAACTGACAATTTGTATATGCAAATGGTCGCCTACTCCGACATTATGATATATTGCAGTTTTCTTATTTGGTCTGTTTAAGTCATAAGGGATAGTATTTGTTATTTTCAATAAAGATTGTATTTCAACATCTGTATATATATATGATCGTAAATCAACACCTCTCCAAAGTTGGTGTACTGATTTCCATGGTTTCTTTTTATAATTTTCATTAGTAGAATAATATTTGTCCTGCTCTTCTTGTGTTCGAAATATTGAAGTAATTATAATTTTTTTTTCAAATATATACCATGAATAAGTCGCTAATATAAGAATTATATTTTTTAATTTTTGGCTTAAATATGGACTATCCCATTCCTGCAATACTCTATCGCTTTTGAATTCGATTATATCAAGCATCTATTTTTTTATTAAACTTAAAGCTTGTAATATTTTTATTATCACATCAAGAATTTTATTATCAGTTTGACTAGGTGTAATTTTTACAATGATTGAAGCAATACCAATTACAAAAGGTATAAAAGCTACAATTAATTTCCAATCAATTTTTGTTATTTCCATTTTCTAATCTCCTTAAATAATATTTTATATTATTTTTAATAATAATAATATAACAAATGTAAAAATGCAAATGAAAAAAGGGATGCCAAAAAATAGTAATAAATAAAATAATGTCTGTTTCATTTAATAAATTTTTCGATAAGCTCCACAGCTTTCATTATCCCTTCTTTCCCATAAGTAAGAGTAAAAATTAATTCAATTAATAGAATTCCTATTGTAATTAATGCTATTTTTTTATCTCTTCTATATGCTTTCAATATACGTTTAATTTCCTCTCGTCTTTCTTTACAAAGGGCACAATCATTATCTATTTTATTTCTTTCTGTCATGTCCGTTTTCTATTTCGCATCTTGCCTCCACTCTTGTAATACGTTCTTTAGTATTATTAAGTTCACCCCAAATAGTAGAATGACTTGCTTTGTTCTCTGCACTATATTTTTCTATATTGTCATCAACATCTTTTTTCTTTGCATAATCACTTTTTAATTCAATTTTAATATTAACAATATCAGCTCTTATATCGTCAATTCCTTCTTTAAGATTCATTATACTTTTATTTAATTCATCAAATCTTTTTAAAAATTCAGTATCAGATCGTTTGCCAAAATATCCAATTATTGATATAGGGATACCAATAACAAATATTCCAGCCATTATCAAAGCAGTAATCATTGTCCAGTTCATGAATTAATCACCATATCATTTAGTCCGCCCCTTTCATTCCATCTATCGTTAAAATCTGTTTTATCATAATCATATAATTTCATATTGTCTATTACTCCTCTAGTATAATGAGTTGCTAATAAAGTAGGGTAGCAAGCAATCCCACATCCATTTGCACCAAATACACCAGCAGGAATAGCAGTAGAACTTGCACTTACACTCGATCCATTTACGAATGCTTCTGAATAATTCCCTCCACCACCGATGCCACTTCTATTCCATGTAATAGCAAGATGATAATTTGTGCCTATTGAAAAAGTGCCTGTCCCTACTGTATAATTTAAATAAGCAGTTCCACCAGTTACATGAACACGCATATTTAAAGTACTTCCTGATCCTGTTATTCTAACAAATACTCCAAATTTGCCTGCTGCTCCATCAAATCCACCGCACAACCATTGATCAGAAGCATCATATCCTGCTGCTGGTTTCCACCAAAATTCCATACATCCTATATCATTGTTTGAATAAAATCCTGTTGGGTCAAATGAATATCCAGCATTTATAGTCCCTTGTAACCCATTATCATATTTTCCTACTGCATAAGTTGGTGTTCCGAGCTTTGTAAATGGACTTGATACGGAAGACATCACAGGTTGTGTAAAAGCTGTATCGTCTTCACATCTGGTAAATAAAATAGGTGGTGGCATTTATACTGAATCTTTTATTTCTTGTTCTAATGTATTAATATCATTTTGTAATGCTGCAATATCTGTATTCATCGCAGATTCTTTAGTATTAATACTATTTTGGTCAACTACAATATCACTTTCAAATTGTTGTCGTCTTGCTATAATTTCAAGTTTTTTCTTTTCAATTTGAGCTTGTTTTCTAATCCAAAATTTTTCTAATTCTGTTAATGTTATAGCCATTTTTTTAACTCCTTTATGTTATTGTGCCTATAAATTCAATTGTTATATCCGTTCCAGGTAGAGTACTTCCAACCGCATCAATATCTATTACTAGCCAACTACCAGCAGCGAAACTCGAAATAGCAAATACATTACCTAATGCAGTATGATTACCTGCAGTTATGGAAAGTGGTGGAGAATTTAATATACTATTAACTAATGGACTCGCACTATCTGGATTTGTAGCTGAATAATTTGCATCTATTGATAATGATGATCCAGTAGGTGGAGTTCTTGCTCCTATCCTCATGTCTGTTATTGTCATTGCCCATGGGACTCTCACAGTTGCGATAGCTGTACCAGTATATGCATTTCCTTTTAATGTAGCTTGAATTGATACCCCAGTAGTTCCACCACCTGGCATATTATCAGTATCAACTTTTACGAGTTCTCCTGAGACTGCATCTTCCATAAGAAACCAATCTCCACTTACTGGACTACTTTCTTCTGATAAAGCTGATAATTGATTTGTTCCTTGTTTGTCTAACGCTCTAGTTGAAAGAGCATTTGCATCAGCAGCGGAATTGACATCTACTAATGCTACCCTTGTTCCAAATATAGCCATTTTCTATCCTTTAACTAAAATTAAAAGTTATTAAATCAAAATCAGTATTTGCGCTAGATATTTCTGCATCCCTTGCTGATAAATTACTATTATCAAATGCTTTCATTCTACCAGCAACAAACATATTTTTTATTAATTTTTGTATTGCTAATTTTGCCCATTGATTATCAGTGTATAACGGATCTCCGTTTTCATCAACTGGCACTGGCATTTGTGTCAATATTCCATTAATAAAATCGTCTATTTGTGCTGTTGGTACTGTAATTGTCATATCCATTTTATTTCTCCTTAATTAATGTCTTGCTAAGACTTGGCGTCCTGCTTGTGTTGTTATCGAACTACTCATAAAAAAACAACCTACATATCCAAGAAAATTAACTGAGCTGGATGTACTCCTTCCATATATTGCGGTATTGCCTATAAGATTTAGAGTATTATTACTCCAAGACCCACCATAATTACCATTTTGGGATTCAGTTGTTGTTGGTGTTGTTCCGTTATATCTGTATATATTCATGTCTCCATCACTAGTTTGAAAAGTGGCTATTATTAGATTCCAGTCTGTCCAAGTTTGAGAAGTAAGTGAAATTGTAGTGCTGCTTGCATCATCGCCAACTACAAGAAAATTTAATTGATTTGCTGTTGAACCTTTGAAAATCCTAATCCTTTCACTAGTTCCATTCGCTGAAAATTCGCAAAAAGTTCTTACATTAGAATCAGACCAATCAAAAGTAGGTTTTACCCACATTCCTATAGAAATTACATTCCCTGTGAAATAACTATTGATCGATGTGCCATTAACTCCAATGCTATCATCTGTACCATCACATAAAATAGACCGTACACCATAGGGTGTGACTTCTGAATTTAAAGTCGGGTTTCCTGCAAGTGTCATAGTCCCTGTTTTTTTAGAAAAATCAGGAACATTTGTCCCACTCGTAAAATTTGTATCGGCCAACAAATATAAATTTAGTCCGTATATATGTCTAATTAAATCATAATAATCGCAACTCATATTTTATCCTAAATCATATTTGTGAAGAGTACACCACATGTTTGTACCGTCACTTTCGAATTTAAAAACATCAACATCATCAGCTCCATTACTTATTACAGGGTCAATACTAGCTGTAAATTTATACACTGAATTCCATGTCAATGCTCTCCCTCCACTTCCGTCATTTTTTACAGTTAATGTATATTGACCACCAGCAACTTGATTTGTAGGAGCGTTCAAGTTTCTAGAACCTCCGAGGGTAACTGTAGCATAATTCCCACTATTTAAATTCCAGTCTATGT